>Ga0137375_10005347_pt1 | contig 15263 bp, 15 predicted proteins | sample SagtaG_24_FD_104936 | JGI IMG/M metagenome (GOLD analysis project Ga0137375, IMG submission 104936) | Vadose zone soil microbial communities from Sagehorn Ranch, Mendocino, California, USA - Sage1_R_113_16 metaG | ecosystem: Environmental > Terrestrial > Soil > Vadose zone | place: USA...
CGCTTTCGAGCTTCGGCCGCATCCGCTCGACCGTGACCTCCGCTCGCCAGATGCAGCTGGGTGTGCGGGTGACCTTCTAAGAACGCAAATCGCGTGCGCTACTCTCGCGACGTGACGAGCTTGACGAGCGCGGCGCGATGCGTGCGGATCACCCGCAGCGTGGTGCCGTCCGCGAGCAACAGCCGCTGGTCGCCCGACGCCAGCGGTTCCATCGCCTTGATCCAGCGCGTATTCACGATCGCCGAACGGTGCACGCGTCTCCAGCCGATGGGACCGAACCTCGGGCTGGACGACCGCCGCTGATCAGCGCGCGCGCTCGAGCACGATGACGCTGGCGATCGGATCGGGCGGTGCGCCGGGAAGCTTGATCGACAATCCGCCTTCGGCCGGCTGCATTGCGACCGCTCTCTTCGGATCCGCCAGAAGGTACGCGCGCGCAATGCGGTCGGTGAATCCGGGCACCTGCAGCACGCCGTCGGCCGGCCATTGAAAGACGTGCAGGAATAGCCGGTTCCCTTTCACGGTGGCGCGGCCCCAGGGCAGTTGCTGCGTAAACGGGCTTGCGGTGGTCCCGTAAATCGAATCGCCGTTCACCTTCATCCACCTGCCGATGGCCGCCAGGCGCTCGACGCTGGGGGCAGGAATCTCTCCTTCGGCCGTCGGACCCACGTTCAGCAGGTAATTGCCCCCTTTGGACGCCGTGTCGATGACGTTGCGCACGAGCGTCTCAGGCGACTTCCACTGGTCGTCGTACGACTTGTAGCCCCACGTCGTGTTCATCGTCATGCAGCTTTCCCAGTCCACGCCGCTCAGCCCGGTCGCGGGAATCTGCTGTTCCGGTGTACCGAAGTCGCCGGCATATTCCTGGTCGGCTTTGTTCATGCCTTCCATGCCCTTGCGCCCCTTGCCCACGCGATTGTTGATGAGAATCGAGGGCTTCAGGCTGCGGACGTACTGATAGAGGTCCTTGCCGTCGGCCTCGGTCCACCAGTCCACCCACTCGCCATCGAACCACAGCACGGCGGGGTCGTACTTGGTGATCAGCTCTTTCAGCTGCCCTTTCATGTACGCGATGTAGACCGGCTTCTGACCCTCGCGCATCTCTGTCTTCGAGTGTCCAGCGGTCTCCAGCTTGTTGGGTGCCTTCACGTACTGCGACGGATGGTGCCAGTCCATGATCGAGTAGTAGAAGGCGAACTTGAGGCCCTGCTTTCGCGCTTCATCCGCCAGCGCGCGCATCGGGTCCTTCCTATACGGCGTGCGATCGACGATGTCGTAGTCGGACACCGCGCCGTCGTACATCGAAAAGCCGTCATGGTGCTTCGACGTGATGACGATGTACTTCATGCCGGCATCTTTCGCGATGCCGACGATCTTCGCGGCGTCGAACTTGACCGGATTGAACTGCGGCGCGAGCGTCTCGTACTCGGCGCGGGGAATGTTTGCCCAGGACATGATCCACTCGCCGATCTCCTTGGACCGCTGCCCCTTCCACTCACCCGCCGGGACGGCATAGAGGCCCCAGTGGATGAACATCCCGAACCGCGCCTCGCGCCACCACTGCATGCGGCGATCGCGATCCGCGTCCTGGCCACTGCCGGATGTCTGGATGAGCGTGAGGAGGGCGAGAACGACCGCCGCTGAACGGAGAGCCACGCGTTTCATGGCGTCTATTAAGCCACGGAATGCGCAGAGTGCGCGGACAAAAAAGAAATTCTGATCCCCGCCGTCCGCGCCTTCCGCGGCTCCCGAAGTCTAGAACTGAATCCGCAGCCCGAACCGCGCGATCCGCGGGTTCATGATCTCGGCCACCTGGTTGAACTTGGTCGAGCTCACGTCGTAAATGCGGCCGAGGACGGTGCCGCTGTTGAGCACGTTGAAGACGTCCACGTCGAACGCCACCTCGGTGCGCTGGAACGTGAACAGCTTCTCGACGCGCGCGTCGAGCGACTTGACCGCCGGCAGCCGGTACTTGCCGACCTTGTCCGGGATCACGAGGATGTCTTTCGTCGAATAGACGGGGTCGTTCGTGCTGACATCGTTCGAGAAGAACATCTGGGTGTAGCCCTGGCGCACGATCAAGTTGCCGCCGACGTTCACCCCCCAGGGACCCTGGTAGAAGCCGTTGGCGGTGAACTGATACGACGGGAGCGTCAGGTAGATCTGCGACTTGCCGCTGCCGGCCGTGGGCACGGTAACGAGGCCGCCGTTCCGGAGCGGATCGGACGTCAGCGGCGTCGGATCGACAATCGACTTCGACGGATCGTCGAAGTATTCGCGCGAGCGATTCCAGGAGTAGCCGAAACGTCCCATCCATCGGTTGGAGAGCCGCTTGGTCGCCGCGAACTCGACGCCGTTGAACGAGCGGTGATAGCCATCGCGGTTGGCGGTGAGCGTGCCGGCGCCTTCGGGCGCGGCGCTCTCGCTCAGCGCGTAGTACGGCACGTCGTACGTCGAGCCATCCGGGAGGGTTCCGGTGAGCCGGCCGTCCTCGACGTAGTCCGCCGACGTGGCGCCGATCGGGGGTGCGACGTTCCACAGCTGGTTGACGTAGCGGCGCCACGTGTAGGCGGCCGAGACACCGAAGTTCGTGAACAGCTCGCGATCGACGCCGAAGGTCACTTCGTGCGTGCGTGGCGCGCTGTAACCGGGATCGATCTGGTTGACCGCCTTCGTCGGGTTATCAGGCAGGATGTTCTTCGCGAACAGGAAGCGGCGCAGCTCGCCCGGCTCGATGTTGAAGTTGTGGTTCGAGTCCACGGCGAGGTAATACGCGTACGCGAAGCCGGCTGAGGAGATGTTGCCTGCCACCGGCGCGGCGAGCTGGCTCGCGAACGCCGAATAACTGACGCGCGCGAGTGTCTTGCGATCGCCGCCCAGCGCGTACGTGGCACCAGCCCGCGGCGAAAGCGTGTTCCAGACCACGGCGTTCTTGATTTCCGGCGCACTGACGCCCGGCAGGATGTCCGGAACCACCGGGTGCGCGGACACTGTGATCGCATCGACCGAGCTGGTCGCGCGATCGAACCGCACCGATCCGTTCAGCGTCAGCCGGTCCATCGTCAGCGTGTCCCCCACGTAGGCGGACGTGTAGAGCGCGCGGTTGACCTGGTGGTACGGACGAATCGGAATCGCGATCGTCGTCCCATTCGGATCGATCTCGACGTCGAGGAAGTCCCCCGCGTATCGCAAGATGGTGTCGTCGGTGTAGTTCCGCACCGACGTGCCGAAGCGGACCTCGTGCCTGCCTCTAAACCAGTTGCCATCGCCGTTGAAGACGATCTGCGGCCGATCGTTGGAGCTGTAAAGATTGCTGTTGTGAAACACGCCGTCGCTGTCGAGGAAGACCTGGCCGTTATCCAGGCCCCCTTTCGGCGTGAGCGTAAATGGACCGTTGACGTGTGCGCCGCGCGCCGTCAGGAACAGCGAGCTCGACGCAACGTAATCGATCTCTCCTTTGTACATCTTCGAGGGGCCGTTCTGAATCCACGTGGTCTCGGGCGGATTGAACGGGCCGGCGCCGCGCCCATCCTTCTCCTTGTTGCCGCTGAAGAAGGTGAAGTTGCCGCGCAGTTTTTTGCTGAACGCTGCCTGCAGCTTTGCGGCGACGTCGGTCAGCTTCGTCTTGTCGGCCACGCCGGCGAGCGTCTGCGTGTTCACGTCGGTGCGGCCGAATGATGCCCAGCCCCAGAGGCGATCGCGCACCACGGGACCGCCAAGCTCGCCGCCGTAATCCGCGTACTTATTGAGACGGTTCCCTTTTCCGCTCGTGCCGCCGAGCGCCTCCACGAGATCCGAGGGCAGGTTGTTGCCCTGCAGCCTCTTGTTCTCGTAGTAAGTGCGCGCCGAGCCATGCGGCGTGTTTGTGCCGGACTTGAGCACGAAATTCATCTGCACGCCTGGCGTCGCCTGCCGCGCATCGGTGCCGCCCGTCGTGACCTGCATCTCCTGGAACATGTCGAAGTCGTAGTAACTCGGCGACGATCCCAGCGCGCTCATGTCCGTGATCGGAATCCCATCCATGTACCACGTGTTGTCGCCGGTCGTCGCGCCCTTCGCGATGTAATTGGATTGCTGCCCCGATTCCGATCCGCCGACGTTCACGCGATCGACGATGACGCCGGGAACGGTCTGCAGCACGACCCATGGATCGCGCGCCGTCGGAATGTTCTGCAGCTCCTGGTTGGTGATATTCGTCGAGATCGCCTGCCGCTTCGGCTCGACGATCGGCACTTCTGCGGAGACCTGCACCTGTTCGGCGACCCCCTGCACGCCAAGCGTCACGCGAAGCGGAATGACGCTGCCGGCGCTCACTGGAACGGCCCGGTTCAAGTAATTCGCAAATCCCTGCAGCGCGGCTCTCACCTGGTAGGTGCCGGACGGCAGATTCAACAGGTGCGCCTCTCCCTTGGCGTCTGTCGTCGTGTTCTGGTTCTGCGCTCCGATGGCTTCAATGGTGACGCCGGGAAGAACTGCGCCGGTGCTATCGGTCACGGTCACGTCGATGCGCCCCGTGAACACCTGCGCGCGCGCCGATGGCGCCACGAGCACGACGGCGCAGAACATCAAGGCGGCGCACCTGCGCCACGTGCGTTGCGAGTTCGTCATCTGGTTTGGCCTCCGCACCGCGCAACGCAAGCGGAATACCGTGAATTCGGACAACGGTCAGGTTTCCCGCGGACGCGACACCGTGTGACGAAGTGCATCGATTGCGGGACGAGCGTCGGATCCGCGTGGCTGGTGTGATCACCGCAAGAACGGTTGGTTGAAGCGGTGGGATGTCGCAGTACGCAAATTCAAAAATCCGCGTTCAGCGATCCAGTAAAGCGAGTGATAATTCGCGAATGAGCATGGACGGCTTCTTCAAGGATCTGCGGTTCACGCTCCGCAACATGGGGCGAAGCCCGGGGCTCGCGGCGGTGATTGCCGTGTCGCTCGCGCTGGGAATCGGCGCGAACACGGCGATCTTCAGCCTGATTCGCACCGTGATGCTGAAAAGTCTCCCGGTGCAGAATCCCGACGAGCTCGTCCTCTTCCACTGGCACGGAGAGACCTGGCCGCAGGGACTGAATCAAAGCGGCAGTGGAGGCCCCGGCAATCCTGCCTACAAGAGGGCGAGCCGCTCGCAGGCGTACCCGTTTTTCCGCGAAGTCCAGAAGCAGACGGATCTGTTCACGAGCGTGTTCGCCTTTGCGCCGCTTGGCAGCGACAGACGCAACGTGACGCTGTCGGCCGACAACGGCGCGGAGCGGGTCGATGGAGAAATGGTATCCGGCGAGTACTTCCGCGGCCTGGGTGTGACACCCGCGGCAGGGCGCTTGATCGCGCCAGACGACGAGCGGGGCGCGGCGCAGGTGGCGGTCCTGAGCTATGCGTACTGGTCGCGCCGCTTCGGCGCGGATCCATCGATCGTCGGCCGGCAGATCACCATCAACTCGCTGCCGTTCACGATCGTCGGCGTCGCATCGCCGCGGTTCTTCGGCGTGCAGCCGGGACGCGTGCCCGATGTGTGGGTGCCGATGCTGAACGCGCCGGAGCTCGTGCCGTGGGGTTTCCGTCCGGCGAACACTCCCTCCCTGCTGGACGCGCGCGGATACTGGTGGACGCACGTCATGGCGCGCCTGAAGCCAGGCGTCAGCGAGCGTGAAGCGCTGGCGCGCGTGGACGCGATGTTTCAATCGTTCGCAGCGGACGCGCTGCCGCAGCTCGATCGCACGACGCCGCCCCACATCGGGTTCGAGCCGGGATCGATCGGCATCGATACGCTGCGCGCCTCGTACAAGCAGCCGCTGTTCCTGTTGATGGCGATGGTCGTCCTCGTTCTCGTCATCGCGTGCGCGAATGTCGCGGTGCTGCTGCTGTCGCGCGCGATGGCGCGGCGGAGGGAATTCGCGCTGCGCCTGTCGCTCGGCGCCGCACGCGCGCGTCTGATTCGCCAGTTGCTCACCGAGAGCCTGCTGATGGCAACTGCGGGCGGCGTGCTCGGCGTCCTGTGTGCCGGCTGGACGTCACGCGGGCTGCTCTTCCTCGTCCCACCGGATCGCAGGCCCTTGCTGGAGACGGGAGTCGACGGCTTCACGCTGGGTTTCGCCGCCGCCGTCTCGATTGTCACAGCGCTGCTCTTCGGGCTGGCGCCGGCGATTCTTTCCACCCGCGTCGATCTGCTGCCGGCGATGAAGCAGTCCGGCTCCGGCCAGATCGCGTCCGATCATCCGGCGTACAAGGTGTGGTCCACCACATTCGTCGTCGTGCAGATCGCGCTCTCGCTCGTGCTCCTCGTGGGCGCGGCGCTGCTCATCCGCACTCTGAACAACCTGCATAACCAGCCGCTCGGCGTTGACGAGCGGCGGCTGCTCGTCTTCGGCGTGGATGCCTCACAGAACGGCTACACCGGGGATCGCCTCGCGGCGCTCTACGAAGAGTTGATCAAGCGTCTCGCGGCGACGCCCGGCGTCGAGGCTGCGAGCGCGGCCCGCCTGCGGCTCTTCTCGGGCTGGGTGAGCAATGGTTCGATCAGCATCCCCGGTGTCGAGCCCAAGCCGTCGATGAACCTGAATACCAACGCCGTCGGCCCGGACTTCGCCCGGACGACGGGCATGCACATCATCGCCGGTCGCGACATCACGTGGGCGGATGTCGAAGGGAAGCGGCGCGTTGCCGTAGTCACCGAAGAAATGGCGCGGTACTTCTTCGGCGATCTGAACGTGCTGCAGCGTCGCTACAGCCCGGGAAAGCCGTACGACCCCGCGATTGATTACGAGATCGTCGGCATCGTCTCCGACGCCAAGTATTCCCAGGTGCGCGGGGCGTTTCCGCGGACCGCTTATCTGCCTTTCACAGCGAACCGCGGCATCCTGCGCGGTCTCTACTTCCACGTGCGCGCTGCCGGCGATCCGCTGTCGCTGGCGAGTACGGCACGAGGGATCGTGCAGCAATTCGATCCGTCGCTTGCGGTCGTCGAGCTGGACTCGATGTACAACCAGATCGGCAACTCGCTGTGGCAGGAACGCCTGTTCGCACGCCTGACGGGCATCTTCAGCGCGCTCGCGCTCACCCTCGCGTGCATTGGCCTCTACGGCACCATCTCGTACGGCGTGGGACGCCGGCGCAGCGAGATCGCGGTTCGCATGGCGCTCGGCGCGCGCTATTCGCAGGTGCTCTGGATGGTCCTGCGCCAGGCGCTGGTGCTCGCGATTATCGGCGTCGTCGCCGGTGTGCCGCTGTCCCTGTGGGCTGCGCGATACCTTGCGACGCTGCTCTTCGGACTTACGCCGCGCGATCCGATGACCATCGCGTTCACCGGCACCGTGCTGATCGTCATCGCGTCGCTCGCGGGATATCTGCCCGCCCGCCGCGCGGCACTGGTCGACCCCGCCCGTGCGCTGAAACAGGACTAGAACTTATAGCTGAGGGACCGGGGCTTGCAGCATTGGGACGCTGTGAGCAACGGAAGAGCCGACTCACACCCGGAGTGGCAGTCGGATGGACTTGGCCTCCGAGGTGCGGAACAGCGGCGGCACGACGAGAGACGGCGTCGAGGGCGGCACGGACGGGAACGGCGGCGCGGCGACAGACGTCGAGCCGGCATGCGGACCTTGTTGCTAACAGCCGCGGCACTGTCCGCTCCGCATGCAGCGCGGCTGCAAGCCTCGTCCAAACCAACGAATCCGTTTCAATTCCCGAGCTTCATCCAGCGCACCACGCCGCTGCCGAGCGTGAGCGTGAACATCGACTACGTGGCGCCCGCGGATGTGCGACATGCTTACGACGACATCGTCGCCGAGGCCGCGGACAAGTACAAGCTCAATCCGCGGATGATCAAGGCAGTGATGCAGACCGAATCCGCGTTCAACGCCATGGCCGTGTCGCCGGTAGGGGCGCTCGGACTGATGCAGCTGATGCCGGAAGTCGCAGAAGAACTCGGTGCCGTCGACCCGATGGACCCGCGGCAGAACATCATGGCGGGCGCGCGGTACCTCCGGCAGCTGCTCGACGCGCACCGCGGCAACGTCCGGCTCGCGCTCGCGAGCTACAACGCGGGACCGGGCAACGTGAAGAAGTACCGCGCCGTCCCGCCGTTCAAAGAGACGCAAAACTACGTGAAGAGGGTGACGGCTCTGCTCGCGGAGAACGATTGACGAGCGGCATCACTTCCTCGCGAAACGTTCCATTTCCTCGTACTGCGGATTGAACTGCAGCAGCAGATCGACGCCCGCGCTTTCGACTTCGCGAATCCGCTCGGCGACCTGCTCGGCGTTCCCACGAGGCGAGTACCCGAATCTCATACCGCCACCTCCTCCTTCTTCTCGGCGGCGGCCGCGAGTTCTGCTTGCAGCCAGTCGGCAAGCCGGACGAACGGATCGAAGCCGAGGACGCGCGGCGCGTCGGCGACGAAATTCGACAGGGCGTTGATGTCGTAGAAGTACGGCTTCCCGTCGCGCGCGTCGATCATGTATTCGACGCCGCCGATCTCGATTCCCGCCGCCGCCATGATCCGCTCCACGGCGTCCACGATCTCGGCCGAAGGCGTGTACGCCTCGACGCGGAGGTTGTTCTTCGGCGTGTCCACCGGACACGCCGGGCGCGCGAGTTCCGCGCCGGCGATGTCATCGCGCCGACTACGTCTTCGATGCGCGGCGAGCCGAGCAGCTTCCCGGCGCGCGACACGAGCTCGAGCAGCCGCTGTTGGAGATCGGGCGGCATGGAACAGCTGTTCTAGACCGCCTCGTGACTGCCCAGGAGTACGAGCCCGAATAAACCCAGCCATACGCACAGCGCGCTTGCCGGATCGGTCCACGCCGAATCTCGTACGGGCGCGCCTGCCGCGGCGCGGCACGCGCCCGCGACGGCCGCCGACAGATCGGCTGGCCCGAATGTGGTGCCGCTCGCATCGCACGCAACCGTCGCTCCACGCCGGATCGCATCGAGCACCCCGTCGATCGAACGTTCCCGCGCGAATACGAAGGTGCGGCAGAACCCGACCGGCGCAAAAAAATGGAAGTCCGTGGACCCAATCGCCGCGATTCGCGGCTTGCGCCCTCTGGCGCGTTCATAAAAAGCCGCGAGATCCCGACGGCCATTGCGCACGGCATACATAAGCGGATGCGCCGCTTCGACGCCGTCCAGCGCGTCCAGCGCCGCGTCATCGAATCCCTTCGCGTCGTCACCCGCCGGATGCGCCGCGATCGCGACTCCGCCGCGATCGTGGATGCCCGCCGCTGCCGCCGCGGCGCTCTGGTGCCAGGGAACGTTTCCGCTCGTACCGACAGCGGCCATGTGATACGCGGCGGACGTCAGTTCTTCCGAGGGGATCAACAGCGCTCCGGCTCGATGGAACGGCATCATTTGCGCGATCGACCAGGACACCCGATGGTTGTGATTCGTGAGCGCGATCGCATCCAGGCCTCGGCGCTGCGCTTCGACGGCGAGATCCCACGGCGCGAGAGCGCCGTCACCGGGAAAACTGTGCACGTGAAGGTCGGCGGCGAGGACGACGTCCGCGCCATGCCGTGGCGGATCGAGAGGCCGTGGAGTTTCAGCATGGAAACCCAGGACTACGCCGGCGCCCACCAGGCCCCACGCAAGAGCGCGTCCTCCGAGCTTCATTTGAGCCACTGCACGATGCGCGGAATCAGCGCGACCGCCCACCCGAACATGACGATCAGCACGGACCAGGTAATCGCCTGGTGCGCGATGGTGCACCGGATCGCCTCACGCGGATCGAGTTCCAGGACCTCCCTGAAGAACGCCGCGAGGATTCGCGGCGTGAGTACGATCGGCACGAGCGCGGCCACGAGAACCGGAACGAGCGTGCGCTCTCCCGCAGTGGGCGACCGCGCGATCAGCGCCAGCATCCATAACGACCACGGCGCGTGCGCGGCGAAAAACAGATCGAGCGCGCGCGGGATGCCAACGGTACGCCGCGCCGGCGCCGCGATCACCGCGAGCGCGATGGCGATCTGGATGAGGACAACCACACTCCAGCAGATCGTCGTGCTCAGGACGAGCGAAGGCGTCGCATGACGCGTTGCCAGAATCGCGGTGCTGCATCCGATGATCATGGCGACGAGCAGCGGCCGCCGAAGAGCGGTGATCGGTCCTATCCGGGATGGCGCCCTCGCGAGCGCGGCGTAGGTCGGCCCGGGCGCCGCGATCAGCCGCAGCTCTGGGTTCATCTCAGTTCTGAAGTTCTGGAGTTCTACCAGATATCGCCAACGGTGAAGCCCTCTGGAAACGGGTCCTGCGGATCCACGACGTATTGGGCGAAGCCGGTGATCCAGGCGGTCCCGGAAAGCTCCGGCACGACGGCGCGGTAAGGACCAACGTTTGTTTCCTCGAGCAGCCGTCCCGTGAACACGGTGCCGAGGATCCCCTCGTGCCGGAACGGCTGTCCGATGCGGAGGGCGCCCCGCGCGTGGAGCGTGGCCATCTTCGCACACGTGCCTGTACCGCACGGCGAGCGATCGATCGCGCCGGTCCACGTGACCGGACGATTCCAATCGAACGTGCCGGTGGACACGACGACCGCGTTTCGGCGGTCGTTCGCGGGCGAGGCGGGCGCACCGGAGAGTTGGGCGATCGTCACGTCACGAATGTGCGGATTCTCCGGGTGGACGACGGGAAGCTGCTCCCGGGTCGCGGCCTTGATCAGTTCGCCGATCCGTGTGATGTCCCGCCCCTCGTCCGGTGTCAACTGGAGCCCGAACGGCGCGGCGTCGGCGATTACGTAAAACATTCCGCCCCATGCCACGTCCACGCGGACGCTGCCGAGCGTCGGCACCTCGATCGTGGCGTCGAGGTGCACGGCAAACGCCGGGACGTTGCGGAACGCCACCTGCGTCACCTTGCCGTCGCGGCATTCCGCGCGGACGCGAATCAGCCCCGCCGGCGCCTCGAGCGTGAGCTCCGTCACCGGCTCGCGCATGGGAATCATTCCCGTCTCGAGCAGCGCCGTCGTGACGCAGATCGTGTTCGTGCCCGACATCGGCGGGTACTCGATCTGCTCCATGATCACGAACCCGGCATCGGCGTCCGGATGCGTTGCCGGAAGAACGAGATTGCAGTTCGCGGCGGGATATCCGCGCGGCTCGCGCAGCATCCGCCGGCGCAGGCCATCGTGGTTCTGCGCCAGATACTGCATCTTCTCGAACATGGAGCGCCCCGGCACGTCGCGTACGCCGCCAACGATCACGCGTCCCGGCTCGCCGCAGGCGTGCAGGTCGACGGCCGAGAGCATCGAGTCGAGGCGCACTTAGGCGCGCAGGTAATCGGCCTGCCAATCCTTGATCATCTGCTTGATGACCTTCTGATCGTTGAGCCGTTCCTCGAGGACCTTTCGCGAGAGTGCAGGCAGCTCGGCGTCGCTGGCGAAGCGCAGCGCGATCAGCTGCGCGGTGGTGAACTCGGGGATGCGCGCAATGAGGTCGGGCGGGAGCAGCTCCCGCATCCGCAATCGCATCTCGAGGCGGATGACGCGATCCTGTACTCTGAGCGCGAAAATACGCGCGAAGAAGAACATGAGCACCAGCGCCATGCCCAGCAGCGCAGCAATCGCCGTGTCCCCTGACGGCCGCGTGATCACGCGGTAAATCGACCACACGAAATTGATCACGAGGATCGGAAACGCCACACCATGGAACAGCGGGACAATCTTCGCGTGTTTCTTGAAGCTCTGCGGCTGATTCATCGTCCAGTCCCTCCCGCGCTCACCGATTCTTCGGGCGGCGGCATGACGCTCGCGAATATTCTCTACGATCGCGAGCCGGGCGCGGAGCAATGCTGCTCGGAATTGCACCGCGTTTTCGTGCCTTCGATGGATGAGTTAGGGTTCTGGGCGGGTCTCGAGCAGGGCAGAGGGAACTCCCCGGAGCAGCGAAAGGTGAACGTCGGGCAGTACGTGCGCCACGGCGGAGAAGATCGCGTCGATCGGCGACCCCGTCGGTCCGTTCAGGCGATAGGGACCTGCCAGCGTCCCCGCAGCGATGAACCGCGCCCACTGTTCCTGCCCCCGCTGTATGTCGATCTGCGGCGTGAGGTCCCACACGCTCATCGAGAGCAGTTCCTCTCGCGAGCGGCCGGTGAGATAGCATGCGGCGTCGTTGACAGCGATGTACTGCGCCGCGGAATCGGCGAGCAGCGCTGCCGTGGGCGTTTCGCCGGCGATGTCCGTGACCGCCGTCATAACGCATCCGGCCGTGCTGCCGTCGGGCACGTGCTCCACGCGTTGACGGACTTCCCGCACCTGCCGTTGCAGCGTGGCGGCTGCCCGGTCGAGCATCAACGGGACGATTTCAGCGATCAGATCGTCGGGCAGGACCGGTTTGAGCAGCACGCGATCGAAGAGCCGCCTCGCGTGGTCGCCCGTGTTCCCGACGAACGTCCGGCCGCTGACGAGCACGAGCGCCGTATCGTGCAGCGCAGCGGATTCGCGGATGTGCGACGCGAGCGCGAATCCGTCCTGACCCGGAAGGAAGAAATCGGTGACGATGACGTCCGGCCGGCGCGCGGACGCGAGCGCCGCGGCCTGCGAGACGGTGCCGGCGATTGAGACCGCGAACCCGCGCGCCTCGAGCGACCAACCGTACATTTCCCGCGTATCGCGGTGGTCATCCACGAGCAGGACGTGCGGCGCGACTACGGGCACGGCAGCGATTTCCGATTTCATGTTCCTGATCCTGCTGCGAGCGACGATTCGACGTCGGGCCGCACCTCTTCGAGATTGTGGACCGCACGGACGGGCAGCTGCAATGCAAACCAGGAGCCGCGTCCAGTGCCTTCGCTCCACGCCTGCACCTGGCCTCCGTGCAGTTCCACGATGTGACGCACGATCGCCAGGCCGAGGCCCAGTCCGCCATGCGGCCGCGTCGCCGACGCGTCTCCCTGCCGGAAGCGATCGAAGACGTACGGCAGCAGCTCGGGCGCGATGCCCTCGCCCGTGTCGCTGACTCTGATCGTTGCGTTGGCGCCGACCCGGCCCGATGAGACTGTAACTGTTCCGCCGCGCGGCGTGAACTTGACCGCGTTCGATAGCAGATTCCAGAACACCTGCTGCAATCGGTCGGCATCGCCGAGCACGCTACCGGCGGGCTCGATCTGTCGCTCGAGGAGCACCCCCTTTGCCTGCGCGGTCCCCCTGACGGAATCAAGCGCAGCATCGAGGACGGGACCCACATCGAGCGGGCGCAGGTTCAGCCGCAACTTGCCGGTGACGATGCGGGACACGTCGAGGATGTCGGCAATCAGCTGCTCCTGCAGGTGCGCGTTGCGCTCGATCGTCTCGAGCGCGCGCTGCATCGCGGCGCCTTCGAGGCGTCCCATCCGCAGAAGGCGCGTCCATCCCAGCATCGCATTTAACGGAGTGCGGAGCTCGTGCGACAACGTCGCGAGGAAATCTTCCTTCGCGCGATTCGCCGCATCGAGATCGTCGGCGCGGCGCCGGAGATCGTCCTCCAGCCGCTTCCGCTCGGTGATGTCGCAGATCACGAGCGAGTAGCCGCGGTGCTCACCCGAGGGCTTCTTCATCGGCGTGATCACGACACTCGCGTCGAAGACCGACCCGCCGCGCCGCACGCGCAGCCCTTCGAGCTCGTGCCTGCCGTCGGCGAACGCCGCTTTCAGATGAGCCTCCGGCCTGCCGTCCTCGCGCTCCGACGGCGGGAAGAAACAGGCGTAGTTCCGGCCGATGATCTCGTCGGCGGAGAAGCCGAAGATCCGCTCGCCGCCGACGTTCCAGCTGACGATCTCGCCGTCGGGTCCGAGCATGCAGATCGCGTAGTCGTGCACGCCGTCGAGCAGCAGGCGCAACCGCTCCTCCGCTTCCCGTGCGCGCTCGATCAGATCGTGTTCGTGCTGGAGCGCGAGTGTCGCGATCGTCGGGCCGTCAGGGGCCTTCATGTATCGTCCCCTCTATGCAAACGGCAGACCCAGTAGCTCGTCGGTAGGGATGACTCGCGCCTTCTCACACGGCCCTCATCGGACAATTACGTGTCGGCGACGCGCCGTGATTTTGCACCGCGAGCGGCGGCGGATCGTCGATAAACCGGGTATTCACGCTTGAGTTCGTGAATTTTTTTCCATAATCCTGTAAGCCGGTTCCGATTTCTGCAGAGATATCAATGATTTCGCGCGGCACGGTGATTGATGCTCCGTGCACGGGAACATGCGCTCCGTCCGGACCGAATCCGACCACCGCACGACCACGGCAGAGCTGCGGGATTGGGTTATGCACGAGCTCGGACTCGATGCTTCGCGTGGGTCAGAACTGCTCCACCGCATCGAGGACCTGATCGCGCGGCAGCGGCAGCTCGTCGAGGAGTCGAAGCACGACGCGATCCGCGCGCTCTCAGAGGGGTTCGCGGCCAAGATGGAGCGACTCCAGCGCCAGCTCACGGAGAAAGACGTCACCGTCAGCAACATCGCGCGTTACTTCGAGGACGTGGTCGCAGAGCTGACCGACAAGTCGCATCGAGACCCAAAGACGAAGCTGCTCAACTTCGACTGGTTCATGGAGCGCGTGGAGTCGTTCCTCGCGGTCGAACAGCGCGTGCGCTGGTGCGGTGTCGGGGTGGTCGATATCAACAGCTTCAAGTGGTACAACGACAATCTTGGACACGCCGTCGGCGACAAGATCATTGAGGGGGTCGCGGCGATTCTGGCGGACCAGATCCGGTCGCAAGACTTCCTGGCCGTTGAACGCGGCGAAGCGCGCGATCTGCACGCGCGATTTGGCGGCGACGAGTTCTGCTTCCTCATTCCCGATCTTCCCGGATGCGGCCAGGCGGTGGAAATCGCCGGTCGATTCAAGAACGCGGTCGAATCGCACGACTGGTCGCACGATGAACCGCGGCTCTCATCCCGTCCCGTGAACGTCGACGTCGGCGTCGTCTGCCTGCGCATCGGCCCCGTGTCGGAGAGGCGCGGTGTCGCGCGCAAGCTCGCGGCGGAATTGATCCAGCGCGCAGACAAGTTGATGTACGACGCGAAGGGGAAGAAATCCGAGCACGTGCACTGCACCGCCGTGCGCGTCAGCAACGGCCGCCTCGTGGAACTTGCCGTCGATGCGCTGCGGGACGACCGGGACGCCGCCGCAGCCAGTTGAGCCGTGATACAGTAAAGAGCTCCGCCAACGATGGTGGGTGTAGCTCAAAGGTAGAGCACCGGACTGTGGCTCCGGACGCTGCGGGTTCGAGTCCCGTCATCCACCCCAACTTCTTCCCAGCCCAGTGACAGACATTTCTGGATCTGGGGTCCGTGCTTCCCAGCCG
>Ga0137375_10005348_pt1 | contig 15262 bp, 26 predicted proteins | sample SagtaG_24_FD_104936 | JGI IMG/M metagenome (GOLD analysis project Ga0137375, IMG submission 104936) | Vadose zone soil microbial communities from Sagehorn Ranch, Mendocino, California, USA - Sage1_R_113_16 metaG | ecosystem: Environmental > Terrestrial > Soil > Vadose zone | place: USA...
GACTGGCACGGACCGCCACCTGGTGCCGCGGCACGGAACGCCTGATCAAAGGAGGTACCGATGAGTTGACGTCGGCCCGCCCTTCATAGATGACTCTGGACTGCGACGGTGACCTCGGGAGCGAACGTCCTGAGTTCCAGCGAGGCCGCTACCGGCACAGTCGCAATGCGGGTCGTGATAGCCGGGTAGGGCCTGCGCCTAGCGGACAAAGGTAGGGCCACAGTCAGCGGCAATGGCACTCGTTCACTTGTCATCTCTGTGCAGTCGAAGACTGTTTCCGGGGGCCGTGACAGTGAGCACGAGTCTTGCCTGCGCTCTCTGACCGTCCGCGCTTTCTACCTCAATCTCGAATTGATGTTCGCCAGCGGCGAGTGGCCAAGTTGCGGGCGCGGGCCTTGCCCGATGCTGGGTTAGGAAATCGTCGTTCGTGAGATAGCAAACGTCTGCACTCATGATGTTGCCGTAGACGTTGAACTGTGGCGACTTCGATGACGAGCAACGCATCGCCAGCGGTACTGCCGCTGGATTTACCCGGTCTATGGTCGTTCGATCTACCGGGGTCGGTCCGCGCGAACTCCACATGAGCGCCACTGGCATTCCATCAATCCGCGCATGGATTGCTACGTCCTTCGCTGGGTTCGTCTTGGACGAAAACCTCCGATTTGCCCAGCGCAGTCCGGCGTTGCGAACCTTGCAGTGCACCCAATCCTCCCAGGGTTGCCCAGCCTGATTCGCGTCCGCGTCCACATACACGTCTAGCCGTGGCTCCGCCCCCACCCCTACGCCGTTCGCAAGCCAGCGCCTGAGAGGCGCGATTAGCCAGAGCGCGACTCCGAAAATCACGGAGGCGACGACCGAGTAGAAGACCGCCCCGGTAGCAGTGGACGGGTCGGGCATGGCGGCTAGTCTTGCTTATCCGTGGACGTGCAGAGGGCGATCCTAGAAGGCTTCGCCACCTTCTTCGGCGGAGCCGTGGCAACCGTGCTCTTCCTGTTGCCCGGCTATGTCATAGGTAAGGCGTACTCAGGTGGCATCCGCAGCCCCACGCCAAGTGATCGCGCGTTCTTGACTACAATAGCTTCGGGCGGTCTGCTCGTGCATCTGATCGCCCTGCCGTGGACGGCACCGCTAGCGCAGTACGTCATTGAGAAGCTGCCCGATCTGGACCTTGCGCATTACCTCGAAGTCCTCGCCTGGTCCGGTCTCGTTCTGGCGATCCTCCCCGCTGTGATTGGAGCGGGCGCAGCCCGGATCGCTGACGTTCAGTCAGGGCCGATCTATGACGCTCTTAATTTCCTGGGCTTCACTACCGCAAAGCGAACAGCCGAAGCGTGGAATTGGGTGTTTCGAGAAATGGGTCACTCACCTGACGAGATTTGGCTGCGCGTGCGGCTCAAGAACAAGGGTGGCGTCTATTAAGGCGTGTTCGGTGAACACTCCCTCGTTTCCTCGGATGCGGCGGTGCGCGACGTGTACTTGGAGCGGACCTGGCCTGTTGACCGCCATGGCCAGCCGAAAGCGGCGAGCGACAAAACAGAGAACGTCCCGAACAAGGGCATCTGGGTCGCGGGAAGCGAGATAATGACCGTCGAATTCGTTCCGAAACAGCGTAGGAGACGAGAAGCATGAGCGATGAGAAGAAAAAACCACTGAGCGAAGGTCATCAACCTGATCGAGGCTGGCAAGGATGGTCCGACAAGGCTAAGCACGGCCCAGGCGAGAGTAAGGGCTTCCAAGGTCCGCAGCACGACGAGGGCGGAGAGCCGCCGCCCATTTCCCAGATTCCCTCGACCGACGACGACGAGGACTAGTCCGGAAACTTCGCGAAGGTCACCTCTCGCTCCGTATCTGCGCGAGCCGCTTGCGTTTATGTCCCTCGCGCATGCGCGTGCGCATCTCGGTGCGGAACTGTGGGTTGCCCCAGAGGGCGCTGATGCGCTCTGACATGGCGTTCCTCTTGGCCAGTGTCCATGGCCTCTGGTGCGGCGTTGGTGCGGGCTCGAGCCGGGCGTCGGTGCTCATGTCGTACCTCCCGTGTGTTGATTCGCGGTGCTACGGACAGCCATCGGATTGTCGGGAACGTTGTCGCCGACGATGCGTGCCGCGTCGCGCGCCGCGCGCTCGATCGCGCAGCGCACTTCCCGAAGCGGGACACCGGACTCGGCCGCGAGGTGCGCGACCACGTCCCCGTGGTTGCAGGGACAGGGCTGACCGCGCGAGCGCATGTACGTGACGAGCCAGTGCGCGCGTAGCCCGGCGTGGCCGTGGCCGTCGCCGCGCGGGACGAGGCGCTTCACGCTCTCGTGGAAGGGCATGAGCCAACCGTCCTCGGCCACGCGCCTTGTCGAGGACGCTCCGGCTGCGGACAGAGCGAAAGACGGGACTCCAACCCGCTGTCCGCGCCCTCCGCGTCCGCGACGGCGGCCTCGACGTGACGCGGCGGGCCGCCTAGGTCTCGCACCGGCACGTGCCCACCGACTGGTTCTAGCCGAATCGGACGTCCTGGCCCTGCCTTGGCGCGCAATGCGAACACCTTCTGCGTCAGCGGCACGTCGCGGCCGTTGTATCGCTTCGTCAGCGCTTCGCCTGGCTCGAAGAGGGCCAAGCGCACGCGGTATTTTCCCGAGTATCTCCGACCATTCCGGTGATCAAGAAATGTCGTTTCCGCTGGTGGACTCGACCAGACAATGCGCGGCACTAGCTTCTCCTCACTTCGGCCAGGGCCGACTCAATCTCATGCCACAAGCCCACGCTTATCAGGACTAGCTCGAGCAGATCGCGCGGTCCGTTGGTCTGCCGTGAGCGTCATCGCGCGCCGAGCAAATGTACCTGCGGAGAACGCTCGCTCGCGGGTGATGGCGGCGAACATCGCGCTCTTAGTTGGGCCGCTCCCGTCCGTCGGTCAGTCCCATCTCGGCGTCTTCGTCATCGGGATCGAGCAGCTCAGTGATATCGATCGCGTCGAGCCCGCTGCGAACCGCGGACTGCTCTATGTTTGGGTCAACGTTGACCGCCACGTTCTCCGCAGTGAACTTCCCCCAGCCGCGTCGGAGCCGGAGTCGGGTCACATGGAGGCGGGAGATTTCGTGGCGTCTGTTCACGCGACAAGATGCTAAGTCCGTCCGAGCCACCGCAGATAACTCGCATCGCGCATGCGTGTCCGCGGCGGCGGGCTGGACCTGCGGCGACGCGCGGCATGACGCCTGCGTCGGGCGACCCGCGCTAATGCGACGGCCGCGCTCCCTCATTGCGCGACCGAACTGGCACCCCTCGTTTGACTCCATATGACGTACGCGGTGAGGAGGAGGCCGCTCAGCACGAAGCAGGCGGCAGTCGTGTTCTGGTACGTGTTATCGCCAAGGTGGCATGCGGCGTTAGCCGCACAACGATTAGCGCCCTCCGCTAGGAGGAATAAGAACCACCCCCCGACCGCGAGAAGCAGTCCAGCACCACCTGTTGGCCACGGGCGGAGCAGTACGACGAGGGTGACGAGGCCGAGAACCAACACCGCGACCGCAAGGCTCAGCCACAGCGATGAAGCCATCGTCGTTGCGGCGTATTGCCAAAGAGGGACGCTAACGGATCCGACGCCAACGCCAGAGAGCCACAGGCGCATCCCGGACATCGAACGAATTATCGTCCATGACCTGTTGCCTTCCGCGTCCGCGACGGCGGGCTGGACCTGCTGCGCCTGGCGGCGTGAGCGCTTTTCTGGTCAGCCGGTTTCTCTGAGTCTCCGAACTTCGACAATGGCCTCAGCAAGGACTGTCACCTGTACGTCAATCAGGGCGTTGCGCGCCGCTGCTAACACGGTACGGACGCAGCGCTCGTTGTCGGGAGGCGCGTCCATCTTGGCGACTAAGTCGCTCACGGTTATAGCGAGGGACTCCTCTAGCTCACGGCCAATGAACACTTTGTAGAGGACCAGAGCGGCCCGCCGCGCCGTCTCGCATCCGGCGAACGTCTCGCCATGCGCCCTCGCCTGCATCCCTGTCTTGAACTCGATGTGCTTACGTTCCCGGCCGATCCATGTTGTGGTCCCAGTCCGGATGTCACTGGCACCGATGTGAGCGATCTTCCCGTCGCGAACGCCAAGTTTGATGACCACTTGGTCGCCGTCAAGCGGGTTTACCTCCCGACCGACGCCCCTAAACACCCGCGCACGTGGGCTCATTTGCCGAACAGCGTAGGTCCCTAACCCAAGGGACAGAGCCTTGGCGCGGAGCACAGCCTGGCGTGCGCGTCCGCGATGGCCGGTCCGACCTGCTGTGCGTTGCTCACGACTCGCCCGCGCCGAAGGAGATGGTGACGACGCAGCAGCAGACGCTGCGGTCGTTGGTGGACGAGTGGGCCATGATGAGCGCCGACGCGCGAAACCGGATGCTCGCGGCCATCTTCGACAGCGTGACGGCGAGCGCCGAGGGAGTGGACCGGCTGGAGCCCTGCGAGGACTGGCGCCCCTACATTGTCGCGGCTATCCCCAAGCCAGTGGGGCTGATGAGGGCGCCACCAGAGCGGAAGACGGGGGTCAAGCACGCGGAAGTGGTAACAGTTCGGGTCCTCCAGGATGAGCACGGCTGGCTTCGGTTGGCGGGCTAACGCCGAGGGCCGCTCCGATCCACAGGTGCGCGAACCGTTCGACGGAATCGCGTCCGTGTCACACTTCGCTCAACCAGCTGAACGCTCTGACACGACAGGCCCAATCGGGACCCCGCCGGCTGAGCCTTTGGCAAGGAAAGATCGCCACGAAATCCGAATGTGTGATCGTGGCCTTCGCGCCTCGTTCCTCCGCGCACATATGATCGGCCTTGCCCCGGGTGGCGTTCTCGGAAGGAGCATCTATGAGCGATCGTGACGCGGGGGAGACGCGGCGGTTACGCGACGCAGTTGCACGGGTACTGCCGGCGCTCGAGTTGTTCATCCGCTACGAAGGTGAGGATCGCGCAGGTCGTGATCGCGACACCTGGCGCAGCGCTCTCGACCGCCCGTTGCCCGACCATGGAATTGGTTTCGAGAGCTTGCTCGAGGAGCTTGCGACGACCGTGATCCCGTACGGGCTGCGCAACGGCGCGCCCGGCTTCAGCGGTTGGATCACGACGTCGCCCACGACCGGACCAGCGGTCGCCGCGTTCGCCGCGGCTATCGCGGGGTCGCAGCGCTGGTGGGTCCAACCCTTCAACCTCCTCGAGACAGTGGGGCTGCGCTGGCTCGCGGAACTCTTGGGGCTACCAAGTTCATGGCAGGGGACGTTCAGCAGCGGCGGATCGACGGCGAACCTTATTGCTCTCGGAGCGGCCCGTCAGCACGCGTTCGAGCGGCTGGGGATCGATCCGGCGCGCGACGGTCTCGCCGGCGCGCCGCGTTGGCGGGTCTATGCCTCGAGCGAAGTCCACCACGTCGTGACGCGCGCGGCCGCCGTCCTTGGACTCGGCCGCATGAGCGTGCGGACGATCGCGACGGACACGGTCGGGCGAATACTGACACCGGAACTTCGTGCCGCGCTCGACGAGGACCGTCGCGCATCGATCCAGCCCATCGCGATAGTCGCCACAGCGGGAACCGTGAACACGGGGGCCATCGACCCGATCGCCGAACTTGCGACGATCGCCGGCGAGCGGGAGATCTGGTTGCATGTCGATGGCGCGTATGGACTCTTCGGAAGGCTCGACGATCGGGTTGCACCACTGTACGAAGGACTCGAGATGGCATCGTCTGTGGCTGTCGACCCACACAAGTGGCTCGCGGTGCCGCTAGGGTGTGGGGCTACCTTCGTACGTGACCGCGCCCTTATGGGACGCGCATTCACCCTCGAGCCCGCCGAATATCTCGAAGGGGCCGCATCGCCCGGCGAGATCGGATCGGCGTTCGGTGAGTTCGGTGACCTGTACCACGACTTCAACATTGAGCAGTCCGCGCAGTCGCGAGGTGTGACGGTCTGGGCGGCACTCGCCGAAATCGGGCGCGACGGGATGCGCGCGCGGGTGCGCAGGCACAACAGCTACGCCCGACAGGTCGAGCGCCGTGTCCGCGCAGACCCACGCCTCGAGCTGCTCGCACCCGCGACGCTCTCCATTTGCTGTTTCCGATATCGCGCGCCGGATATGAGTGACGATGGACTCGATCGGCTCAACGCCAAGCTCGCCCAGAGGCTGCGGGATGAGACGCCGTTCGTGCCTTCCACGACACGCGTCGGCGGCCGATTGGCGATCCGCCCGTGCTTCATCAATCCGCGCACGACACTCGTTGAGGTTGATGGCCTCATCGATGCGGCGACGCGAATCGGGGACGAGCTTTCGGTATTGGACTAGGAAGCGGAGAGTCGTGCTCGGAGCGGAAGACGGGGGTCAAGCACGCGGAAGTGATAACAGCTCGGCTCTTTCAGGACGAACGCGGATGGCTCCGGCTGGCGGGTTAGGCGAGGGCGCCGGAGAGGCGGGATCTGCACTCGAGGGTCCGATCCTTACGCGGTCCGGGTCGAAGGCATCGAAGAACCCGCGGGGGGATGGACGGTCCCGTATGCGACCGTCCCGCTGCACCCGCCTCAGCCGCAGGTCGGCTTGTCGAAGCTCAGCGTGGTACCTGAAGCGGAAACCGAGAAATGGGCGACGCCCGAAGCGCTCTAGAAGCCGCCGGTACTCGAGGGTCGCCTCGCTCATCACGACCGTGCGAGCACGCTCCGGATCGTCCAGCGTTAAACGCCGAGCGCGAGCAGCGCGATCCGGCGCGTTTCGGTCATGCGATCACCCGTTGGCGGGGTCTCAGCGAGGGCGCTGGGAGGATGCAGCGTTTGCTGTAACCCTCGACCTACTCACCCGGAAGCGGCCGGCGCTCCATGTCGTACTTCGCTGAGAGAGCTGTGAACTTGTCTTGCAGAGCAGGGTCGGCATCCGGACCTTCGAACGCCGCCCGTATCGTCGCTGGGGACGTTCCGCCGAGGGCCTCGCGTTCCACGAAATACTCTTCCATCCCGGCTGGGGAAAAAATCTCGAGGTACCGATTAGGGGTGGTTCCGGGGTTCGAATGCGTGTGGACAACCCCGCGAGGAATCAGCACGAACGAACCCACGGATGCATGGACCGTCTGGTCCGCGTACTGGATGGTCGCCTCACCTTCCAGAAGGTAGAAGGCTTCTTCGGCTAGGTGGTGAACGTGGGGTAGTGGCCCTTTGGCCCCGGCGGGCGAGGTGAACTCCATCAGCCCATACGCGCCGCCAGTCGCCGCGGCGTCCACTTTGATGCGGCGTTCATAACCATTCGGCCCTCGCCCCTCGCCCGGCCTACGCACAACGACGCCAAGGTGCTTGTTCGTCATGACGAGTCTCCTTCGCGCTGGATGCAAGCGTGCCGTGTCAAAGGGTTCTCGTTCGCGAGGGATCGCGGCATCGCATCACCGTCCTCTCTCACAACGAAGAATCGCCGTACGGCTCGGCCGCATTCTTGAGTTCTCGGAAGAACTCGGCGACGAACCGCCTGCCGGGCTCGGCGAGCCGTCGACCGGTTTCGGTCTCGAGCGTGAGCGGCTCTGTTTGGCGGACCTTGGCGCGTTCTAGGAGATCCGCGAGCGACCACCCAAATTCTCCGAATGTCCGGATGGTCTGGTAGACACCGAAGGGCCCGAACTTCTCGAGGAGATCGGCATCCGCGACCACCTTCGCCTCAAGACCCTCTGGGTGCCCGCCCCACCGGCTGCCCTTGTGGGTATGAATGCAGCTCGCTTGTTTGTCGACTTCGTGCGCCGAATACGCGATCCCAGCGGTTTTCAGATATTCGGGAAGCATTTCTGCGCCGCGAGGACCATGGTCTTTGTCGGGTCCAGATAGGTGGCCGATATCGTGCATCACGATCGCCGGCAAGACGATGCTCATGTCGGCACCCTCCGCTTCGCCGATGACGATCGCGTTCAGAGTGTCGCGACTGATGTGTTCCCAGTTGTGGGCGGTCAACCTCTTCTCGGCGTCAAATCGCTGCTTCGTGTAGGTGGCAACGGCTCGGAGCCTGTCGTCATCGGCAAGGTAGTCGTACCACTTGTGTCGTAGTTCCTCAGGCGTAGTTGCGATCATGATTGCCCCCGTTTCCGCGCTCTCGGTCGCGAGTATGCGCGGAGCCCAGTGTCACGACAGACGTTCCGCGACTTCTTGAACGCCGCTTCGGTCACATTCGCCAACGCCCAATGGAGTACGGCGCGGTGAGATCGCGAACGTGGGACATTTCAGACGCGAGCCACGAGCCGTGTTAGATAGAGCCTCGGCCGTGTTCACCGACCTCAACCGCTCGGGCAAGGAGACCAGCAAGCGTTCGGCCTATCTCGAGATGCTGCGCCTCAAAGGCGATGGTCATCCCGGGCCTCGCTGATGCCGTTACTGCCGCGATCAAGAGCTACGCCGGGCAGGAGCGCACGCCGAACCGCCAAGCCCGACGACGGAGCATCGACGAGCGGCTGACGCGCACGGAGCGGAAGACGGGACTCGAACCCGCGACCCTCACCTTGGCAAGGTGATGCTCTACCAACTGAGCCACTTCCGCGTGACCGGATCGCTCCGGAGAGAGTCAATTATAGGACGGCCGAAAGTTCGCGGACGCCCGCTACTGGCTCGGGATCGTCCAGTCCTTCGGCACGATGTGGATCCACGTCTGTCCGGGCGCGAGCCGCACGGTATCGCCGGTCTGGTTGCGCAGCGTGAAGACGTCAAAGATGTCCGGACGCGACCACGTGATGTCCTGACGCTGGCCGTCGCGGAACACGCTCCCCTGCCCGGTCCCGGTGAGGACCATGTCCAGTTTTGGATTGCCGGCAGGATCGAGTCCGAATGCATCCGTGAAGTGCACCTCGGTCTGGATGATCACGATGTTCTTTGCGGCGACGACCTGACCGTTCGCCGCGTCCACCTCGCGGACGCCATCGTCGAAGCGCGCGTACGTCCGTGAGTTTGCGTCGTACTGGTACCGCACGCCAAAGAGCGCGCGGTATGGCACCGAGATGGTGGCCGCCGCGACGCTCCCATTGAATCCACCGGCGAGGGGATCGGTGACGGTTGGCGGGAGGAAATCCCATGCCGGCACGTTCGCGGGCTGGTCCGCATCCGGGGCATTGGAGATCGCGTCCTGCACCGCGCGAAGCGTCGTGAAGTAGTTGTACGGCGCCGGCCGGAACGGCACGCGATAGCCCCAGCCGTACCCGGGCCTCAGGTCGATGTAGCGATGCGCGACCGCGTCGTCGTAGTGGAGCGCCATGAGCTCCTCGGGTCCGCCACCCGAATACACCAGCGCGGCACCGAGGCTCGGCACGACCGGGAGATCCGTCATGCGCACGCTGCGCACCGAGCCGATCACGTCCGGGTCGCGCGACTGGAACACGGCAGCAAGCCGCGTCGTGAGACCTTCGACGAGCCACTCATAGACCTGATCGGCCTTGCTGATGCCGTAGTGAGGACGCGCGGTCGGGTTGTTGTCGATCTTGACGTAGAGCGGTCGCTTCGTCGCCGAATCGCCGATCGCGAGCGGCAGACCCGTGAGCGGCCAGCGCGGGCAGAGCGTCTCTTCGTTTGTCGCGGTGAGCTTGAACGAGGTACCGAGATTGCGCAGCAGCGCGCTCCGCGCCCCTGTCCCGTCCGTCGGAGCGAGGCCGAGCGCGTCGACTTTTCGGTCGCCGTTCCAGTCGCCGACGAGGAGTGCCGTCGCGCCGGCGCACGCCGACGCCGCGGGCAGCGTGGCCCACCCGCTCCAACTGTTCGACGGGCGGAAGCTCGAGGCGGCGTCGAAGACGTGAACGTGCGCGCTGCCATCGGCATCGCCGTACAACGACACGAGGTCGTCCTTCCCATCACCGGTCACGTCAGCGGCGACGACGGACGCGCGCGCGAGGTCGTACTCCCCCTCGGCGGTCTCGTACACGTTGGACTGGAGCATGAGACCGTTGGGTGACGGATCGAAGACGTTGAGCCGCACATGCGCGTTCGGGTATTGATAGAGGGCCGCGACCTGCTGCGCGCCACCGCTACGCGTGAATCGGCCGACCGCGAAGCGCACGCGCGAGAGATCCACCTGTCCGGGCCCCGAGTCGTACACGCCCTGGCTGCCGCCGAACGTGAACGCGGAACCGCTCGAGTCGAAGTAATGGATGCGCATGTCGAAGCTTTCGTTCTGGTACGCGACGAGGATCGCGTCGTGCCCGTTCGCCGCGAATTTCCCCGCCATGACGTAGCGGGCGCGGCTCCACGGGTACTCCTGGCCGAGCCACCACTGCTCCGGTGGCATGAACGCCGTTCCCGTGGACTTGAAGACGAGGAGTGAGGAGCGATTCTCGCCGGCGTCGTAGAGCGCGACGAGGTCGTCCTTGCCGTCGAACGTCACATCGGCGACGACGAACTTCGCGCGAGAGATCATGAAGGACCGCGGCGCGGTCGTCAGCCACGTCGATTCCGAGAACGTCTCGCCGTCGGCGTTCGCGTCGCGGACCGTGATCTTCACGCTCGAGTCGCGCAGCGGGTCCTGGAGCAGCGCGATCTGCGACTTGCCGGGTCCGCTGAAATCTCCGCTCGCGGCGACGCTTGTTCCGAACACGCCGACGGAGCGCACGTCCGTCAACGGTCGCGGCGTCGGTGTCGGCGTCGGACTCTGCGGCGGCGCGGACGCGGCCGCGTTGGATGGCTCGGGGCTGGTCGATGGGAGGGGACCGCTGCACGCCGTAAGCGCGGCGAGTGACAAGGCGAGCAGCCTTACGGCGACGCCCCCAAAGGACCGCCCCTGCGGCACGCTGTGATGATCACGGATGGAAGATGACAATCTGTGCCGAGGGCCAGAATTGAACTGGCGACACATGGTTCTTCAGGTCATGTTCCTAGCATTGTGCGAATTCGGGCCTGAACGCAAGCGCGACGACACATGGTTATGACCAACGAGAAATGGTTCAACGAGATGGACGGCGAGCAGGCTTTTCCGTCCTTGCCGGTGACGATCAGAGGAATCCAGCGATGTGATGGACGGCTGACCTACAGATAGACGGTTGTGGAGCGCGATGTACCGACGACAAAATCGCAGTCTTGCTAAGGAACTCGCGAATCACGTGAGCGAAAAGTCAGGGTAGTCAGACGTACAAGAAAGTCAGGGACGAGGGAACGACCAACCCCCAGAGCAAGCAGCCATGACCCACAAACAAGCTCGGCGAAGGGCATGCCCGCCGCAAAAGCTCCACGGCCACCGTCCACCGAGAGGATACCCGGCACTGCATGAATCCCGAATGGGATGCGGAGGCCGATGCGTCATCCGAACGATGGGTCGGGTGTGGTCGTCAGAACGGCTTCAGCACCATGTCCAGGATGATCGCCGCAAAGATCGCGATGTTCACCGGGAAGAAGAGCCAAGCCGCACGGCTGGCGGCCATGTCGCGCAGGACCTCGTCGGTGGCGCGCTTCCCCGCGTCCGCCTCGACCGCTTTGCGTGCCAGCCGCAGCATTCTTTCCGTCAGCAGGGCCCCGTTGAGGAGGAACGCACCGACCAGCACGTATGCGGCGATCAGCCAGCCCTTGAAGAAGTCGAAGCCGCCGGTCGCCGCGGTCAGTAGGCCAAAAACAACGCCGACGAGGAGGGCTGCCAGGCCGACGATGGGGACGCGGGTTTGCACCCCGGTCCTGTGGACCCACGCCAGCGCGTGCACGTCACGTGGAGACAACGCTCGGTCCGACCACAAGCATGACTGCGAGGCTCAGTCCCCAGCTCGCGAAATTGGCGATCGCGATCGCCCGCCGCGCCGCCGGATCGCGGACGTCCCGCGCCAGCCAGTTCAGGATCGCGAAACCCAGATACGAGGCGAGCAGCGGGCGCCCGGTGGCGAGCAGTAGTGCGTCAGCTGACACGCCGTACAACACCGCCAGCCCTGCCGGGTCTATCAGACCGGCGAGGCTGAAGACGCCCCCGACGGCGGCTGCGATCATCCCGAGCGATCAGCACGGTGCGCTGCCTCTCCGTGAGTCGCGCGAGCTCCGTGAGCAGGTCGATATCGTCATCCCGGCTCTCGGCAGATCCGTGTCCGCGGATCACATCGAGAGGCCGGAAAAGGCGGGCTCGCCAGCGAGCGCGCTGCCATCGCCGCAGGGCGACGACGAAGAGCCAGCCTTCGGGCGGAGCCACCCGGCTCGCGAACCGACAGCGCTCGCTCGAACGCATCTCGGAGCGCGTCTGCGGCATCCTCGGCCGTGGCGCCCATTGCGATGAGGGCTCGGTAGATCTTCGGATAAGCCGCCTCGCACGCGCCAAGCCAGCTGGTACCCGCCAAGTCGTCGTTAGCGATGAGCGCGCTCATTACAGTGAAGAGTCTCGGGCCACCCGGTTCATGTAGTCCGTTCTTGATCAGCGAGGGCCCTCCCATGGATCAGGCCACTGCGGCGCGCTTCTTGTACAGCCACGCGTACAGCCAACGGGTCGATACGAGCCGGGATGAGGCGGGACGAGCCGGGACGACGAACTCGGACAACGTTCGAGAACACGCGAAATTGCTAGGGTTCGCGAGGGCCGTACGCCATCTTGAAAACCGCTGAGGGCGCAAGCTCTCCGTGGGTTCGAATCCCACCCCCTCAGCGTTTTGTTGGGCTTTTTCGCGCGTTTCGCGGTCGCGGGAGCTGAGGAGCGCGGTCTCGTACAGCCGACGTACTGCCAACGGGTCGGGAGAACGCGGCAGGGATCGCGGCGAATGCCTGAAGACCGGCGGGAGACGGGCGTACGTCAGAATGTGATCATGAGCGAGCCGCGGAGCCATTCGTCAGCGATCGCGCGGTCGGACGAGGTCCAGGGCGGGACCCCTGTCTTCGCCGGCACTCGCGTCCCGGTGAGCATCCTGTTCGATCATCTCGAGGAGGACGAATCACTCGAGAGCTTCCTGCGGGAGTACCCGAGCGTTACGCGCGAGCAGGCTCTGGAGGTTCTCGAAGCGGCGAAAGCCAGCGTCACCGTCGAGGCGTAGGTGCGCGTGCTCCTTGATGAGGATCTACCCCTCGGACTGGCGCGCTACCTCGCGCCACACCAGGCGGAGCATTGTGAGCGAGCTCGGTTGGAAAGGCCTTTCGAACGGCGAGCTGCTTTCGCGCCTCCGTTGCTTCGGGCTTCGACGTGTTGCTCACGGGCGATGCCCATCTGCCGTTCCAACAGGATCTGGGTCAACACGATATCGCGGTCGTCGAGATCCGCGCGGGTCGGCTCGTCCTCGCTCGGCTGATCCTGCTCGCTCCGCGGATCGTAGCGGTCGTCGAGAACGCGCCACGGCGGACCCTTACCGTCGTCTCTTCTCCGGTGCCCTGACGCGTTGCTTCCACTGGCGAGTTCCGGCGCGTCCCCTACTCCGCGTGCGCGCTCACCACCGTGACCCGGTTGCCTTCGGGGTCGACGAACGCGAAAGATCGATGGCTCGGAGGCTCGTCCCGGATCGGATCAACGCTCACGCCTCCCGCGCCGAGCCGATCACGCATCGCATCGATGTCGTCTGTGGCCAGATCGAAGCCCAAGGCCTCGGGCTGACCCTTCGAGATGAAGAGGTCGACGTCACCTACCCGGAAGATCTTGACCACGGGGAGGTCGAAGATCTGCCGCAGTCCCACGACGTCGCGGTAGAACGCCGAGAGGCGATCCAGGTCGCGAGCCGCAATGCCGACGTGGCCGATCGCGACGATAGAAGCCATCTCGTGGCGCATGCTAGGTCGTGCGTCGCTCGACGCGACCGGCGTCGCCTGCGTAGCGGTGGGGATAGCTCAGCCAAAGGTGTCAGTTACGAGCGCACTCGGCTTCATTCCCCCGCGACCGTGTACAGCCACGTGTACAGCCAACGGGTCGGAATGAGCCGGGATGACGCGGGACGAGCCGGGACGACGATCCTGGAGAACGTTCGAGAACACTTGGAATTCCGAGGTTCCGCGACCGGCAAACGCCATCTTGAAAACCGATGCGGCGCAGTCCTGGCGCCCATGCCAGTGACGTTCCGCGCTCGCCAATCTGATCTGGTGTACATGAGGCGGGGGGGTCATCATGGGGTTCCGGCCTAGGGTGGCCGGTGATCTGGGGAACGGGAAGTGCGGTCAAGCTCGAATGGGAGCGAACGTCCGCGCGTCCTCGTCGTCGATGACGATGATGATGTGGCCTCGCTTGTCCGGGAGGTTTTGCACGAGGCCGGATACGCGGTCGCCACCGCAATCCACGGTGCCGCGGCGCTCGAGATCCTGACCACGCATGAGCCCGCGCTGATCCTGGTCGATCTGCGGATGCCGATCATGGACGGCTGGTCGTTCATCGAGCAGTACCGCCGGCGCGGCGGCCATGCACGCATCATCGCCTTCACCGGCGCGAGCGATGTCGCGACTCAGGCGAAGAATCTCCTGGTCGATGAGGTGTTGGCCAAGCGTTTCGGCATCGACGCCTTGGTCGAGGCGGTCGCGACGGTGATGAATCGAGTCGCCGGCGTCTATCCGCCCACGCGAGCGACCGGCGACGCGATGTGAAGCAGCTGTAGGCCGCGATGGCCACCGTCTTGGTCCTGGATGACGACGAAGGCGTGGGCCTCATGCTCTGCGAGGTCATCACCGACTTGGGCCACCAATGTTTACGCGCACAAGACATCGAGGACGTTTCGCAGTCTCTCCGGGTGGACGTCGTCATCACCGATCTCGTCACCGTCCGCGTCTACAACCGCGCGGCAGCAGCAGCCTGGATCGCCGGGCTACGCCAGCGTTTTCGGGGGATCCCGGTGCTGCTCCTCACTGCTCATGCTCAAGCAGTAGCGGATGCTGACTTCTTCGCGCCCGCGTACGTAATGGGCAAGCCGTTCGAGATCGACGGGCTTGCCGCCGCAGTCAACGATTTGATCGAGAGGTCTGCGGATTCGGGACGACCATCGGCCTGAACGAGCTGCGGTCGCACGCGGTTGCTGAGCGCGCTCCTGGCGAGTCTGGGCATCCATTTGGGCATCCATTGGCGTGAACCGATGCGGACACCAGCGGACGGGCGTGGAATCAAACTCGTGAAAACGCGCCAGCAATGGACTGCTGCGGACCGCTGCGGACATTCCAACGAGCCCTTTCAAGGAAGGGGTCATGGTCAGGACGATGTCGAGCGGCTCGCCTTGAGGCGCTCGAGGACCGGCCCGAAATCGATGCGCGTGTCGCACCAGGGATGCGCGTCGCGGTGGGCGAGCGCCGCGGCTGCGGCGCCGTGCGCTGCGGCTTGCGGCACGCCTTCGCCGCGAGTTTGGCGACGGTGTTAATCGAGACGCCGAGCTCGGCGGC
>Ga0137375_10005353_pt1 | contig 15254 bp, 15 predicted proteins | sample SagtaG_24_FD_104936 | JGI IMG/M metagenome (GOLD analysis project Ga0137375, IMG submission 104936) | Vadose zone soil microbial communities from Sagehorn Ranch, Mendocino, California, USA - Sage1_R_113_16 metaG | ecosystem: Environmental > Terrestrial > Soil > Vadose zone | place: USA...
ACAGCCGCGGGCGCCGGCAGCCGCCGCCTGCCCCGCCACCCCCCGCCCGCAGGCAACTCACCCGCAGACAACTCACCCGCCCCGGGGGACAGCGACCCCACGGCCTCCGGGGGCCTTCGGGCGTCCCGGGGCTCCCCAGCCGGCGCCACCAGGGCGTCCGCACCCGCCGCCGTCACGGGCCCAGCCCCCGGTAGCGGTCCACGCGCGTGTGATGGGTCGCCCCCACCTGGAGGTCCGGACCGGCGATCGTGCCAATGAAGGGCAGGCGGGCCACCGGAACCCGGTAGGTCACCACCACGGTCACCTCCACCCCCGGGCCGAGCTCTCCGGAGCAACCGGGCGGCGCCCCGACCGGGCAGCCAGCCCGCAAGGCAACGTGCGCCCGCGGATCCTCCGTCGCGTAGCCAAAGTTGCGCATCACGTCCTGGTAGGCGACCACGGCCCGCCCCCGCGCGTCCGCAGCGGCCGAAGCGGTCACATACACGCGCCCGACCTCGCGAGCCGCGGTCGACACCGCCAGCAGTGCCCGCTGCACATCCGCCATGATCGCCATCGCGTAAACCAGAGGGACCACCAACGTCAGGAACACCGCCACGAACTCAACCGCGGCCGCCCCCCGCTCCCCGCCCCCAGCGAGCCGCCGAACCAGCGCGCCGACGCGCCTCATCGATCCAGCCCCGCATCGCCCTGACGCAGCAACTCCTCCTTGTGCATGGACGCGGCCATGCTGACCTCGAGCCCGGGGACGACCGGCAGCAACGACGGCAGCACACCATCGGTGCGCATGACCACCAGGCCACCCTCCACCGCTCCATGAACGGGAACCGCAGCGGCGACGCGCCCACCCAGCGACTGGCGCAGCAGCGCACCCGCGGCCCGCTCCCCGTCCGCAACGGTCCGGCCCTCGGCCGCGGCGACCCGCGCACCCTCCGACAGCGAGCCCATGACCACGTTCCTCTCGTACAGGAACAGCGCGAGCTGCGCGACCGCCAGGGCCAGCACCAGGACCAGCGGCATCACCAGCGCGAACTCGACCACGGCGGAACCCCTTGCACGACCAGCGCCCGCCACGACGTCACGACCCGAAGCGCAGGCCGTCCAGGAAACGGCTGAGGATGTCGTGCAACGCGCTGCTGGCGACGCCCCAGATCATCATGACCAGCGCCACCGTCATCGCCGTCACCAGAACCCAACCCGGCACGTCGCCCCGCTCGTCTCGCAGGCAGGCCCGCAGCCGGACGACGAGGGCAACGCGACCAGGGCGAATGCTGCAGCGGCATCGGCTCGCCGCCCGCCGCAATCGGGACCCGGCGCCGATGGATGCCTGGCGCTCTCGGTGGTGGATCGCGGACACCGATCCTGCCTCCCTCCGCTCTCATCCCCTCGGCCATCGGACTCCTACGACTCAACGGGCGATCTGTGACAGGGTGAAAACCCCTGGGTACAGCGCAAACAAGACGATCACCGGCATGATCAGAAACACTACGGGCACGAGCATGAAGACCTCTCTCCTGCCGCCAGCCTCGATCAGGTCGCGCTTGCGCTGCTCACGGATGTCGGCTGCCTGCGTCCTGAGGACGTCCGCCAGTGGCGTGCCGCGCTCGACCGCGACGACCACGCCGTCGACGAACCGCTCCACCTGAGGGACGGGCACTCGGGCCGCGAGCCGCTCCATCGCGGTGGTGAACGGCATGCCGGCGCGCAGGTCGGCGAGGACGAGCTCGAGCTCGCGGCTAAGCTCCCCGCGGGAGCGCGTGACCGCCCGCTCGATCGCGGCTCGCGGCGCCTCGCCCGCGGTGACCGCCAGGCAGATCAGGTCGGCGAGCATCGGGAGCTCACCCAGCATGCGCGCCTGACGGCGCTCGACCTGCTCGGTGAGCCACCAGTCACGGCCGAGGGCACCGGCGAGCAGCCCGAATGCCGCGCCCCCGAGCACCGCGATCGCTGGTGGTCGCCGGCCCACGAGAATGGGCAGGAGCACCGCCATGAACGTCGCCACCGCGAACCCGCCGAGGCTCCACAGGGCCTGCTCCGCCCGGAACCGCGGGAGGCTCGCGTGGAGCCCGGCCTGGCGGAGGCGGCGCACCACCCCTGCCGAGCCGCCCAGCCAGCGCTCGGCGACCCGGGCGCCCTCCTCGATGACCGGACGCAGCAGCCGTTCGAGCGCGGGGAACGGCGTGAGGGGCGGCTGCTCCTCGTGTAGCAGGGAGGTGCGCCGCGGCTCGAGCCCGCGCAGGTAGGGGTCGAGGCGGGCGGGCAGGCGCGGCCGCCGCAGCCGTGGCGCCGCCGAGGCGATCAGGGCCAGCCCGATCACGAGGATCAGGCTGACCAGAGCTGCTGTCACCTGGCTCATCGACCGGTCCTCATCGCAGCACCCGTTCCTCGAACGGGAGGCGGCCGATCAGGAGCATGAGGCGGTAGCCGACCGTCGCCATGACCGCCCCGACGGCGAGCACGACGGCGCCGGCGGCGCCGCGATAGGCGGCCAGGGTCTCGGGCTTGGTGGACAGCAGCAGGAGCACCAGCCAGGGGGTGGCGAAGGACATGCGTGCCGCCACGAGCACCCAGCTCTGGCGAGCCTCGATCTCCTTCCGGACGCGCTGCTCGTCCCGCAGGAAGCCGGAGAGGGTCCGCAGGATGCGGCCGAGCTCGCTGCCGCCCACCTCACGAGCGACCCGCAGCGCCTCCACGACCCGGTCGGCCGTGGGGTCGGCCAGCTCGGCCTTGAGGAGGTCGAGTGCGTGGCCGAAGCGCCCCGTGGCGTGGTAGGCGGCGGCGAAGCGGCCGAAGGGCTCGCGCAGTGCCGGCGGCCCTCGCTCACCCAGCGCAGCCGCTGCCTCGGGCAGGGACAGGCCGGCGCGCACCGCTGACACCAGATGGTCGATGGCGTCGGGCCAGACCTCGCGCAGCTCCCGGGCTCGGCGCCGCTGGCGGGCTCGCAGCGCCAGCACGGGCAGGTAGCCGGTCAGCGCCGCGAAGGCGATCGCGAGCCAGGCCGAGCCGGTCATGACCAGCAGCGAGAGTCCGGCGAGCAGCCCGAGCCCGAGGCACAGGGCCAGCAACTGGCCGGCCGAGGCGCCGCCGACGCCGGCCTGGGCCATCCAGTCGCGCAGCCGTCCCGCACGGTGGCGATCGCGGCTTGCGCGGTCCTTGCTCGTGGCGCCGAGCATGATGAGCACGAGCCCCGCAGCGAGCAGGCTCGGGATCAGCACCACGGCGGGGTCGCTCATTGACGGTCCATCCTCTCGACGGCGGGGTGCGCGACCGGTCTCATCCGCACAGCGCCGCCCCCACGTCCAGGCCCGCGGCGAGGTAGCGGTCTTCGTGGGGCGGGTAGTGACCGGTCCACACAAGCCGGTCCTCCAGCCGCTGGAAGATGGGCGTCGCCTCGATCTGGCCCTCGTCGACCCGACCGGGCACGGCCAGGACCTCCTCCACCCTTCGCCGGCCGTTGCCATCGACGCGCAGGAACACCACCAGATCGATCGTGGCGGCCACGGTCGGCACGATGAACCGTTGCGACACGTTCTCGCCGGCCAGTAGCGGCAGGGTCGTCAGCTTGACCAGCGCCTCCCTGGCGGAGTTGGCATGCAGCGAGGTCATTCCCGGAATGCCACTGTTGAGCGCGATGAGCAGGTCAAGGCACTCCTCCTGGCGAACCTCACCGACGATCAGGCGGTTGGGGCGCATGCGCAGGGCTTCCTTGATGAGCCGCCGCAGCCGGATCTCGCCCTCGCCCTCGAGGTTCGGCTGCCTGGTCTGCATCGCCACGACGTCGGGGAGGTCGATCCGTAGCTCGAAGACCTCTTCGCAGGTGATGATCCGTTCCCGGGCTGGGATGGCGGTGGCGAGGGAGCTGAGCAGCGTGGTCTTTCCTGCCTGGGTCGCTCCGGCGGCGACGATGTTCAACCCGGCCACCACCGAGGCGCCGAGGAAGGTCGAGCACTGTGGGGTCATCATCCCGAGCCGCGCCAGCTCGTCCAGCGAGCTCTCGCGGACGACGAACTTGCGGACGTTGACGGCCCAGTGCCGCCGTGTGATGTCGGGGATGACAACGTGCAGCCGGGAGCCGTCGGCGAGGGTGGCGTCCACGAACGGGCTGGACAGGTCCAGGCGGCGGCCACTGGCCTGCAGCATCAGCTCCACGAGGTCGTGGACCTGCTGCTCGCCCAGCACCGTGCTGGTGAGGATCGGCCGGCCAGCCCTGGCCACGAAGACCTTGTCGGGCCCGTTGACCCAGAGCTCCTCCACCTCGGGATCCTCGAGATAGGGCTGCAGCGGCCCGAAGCCGACCACTCGATCGGCCACTGCCTTGGCGACCTGCTCGGGCTCGTCCAGGGGCGGCATGCTGGCGGTCAGGCCACGCTCGCCGTAGTCGGCCACGACTTCGTCGATGAGCGAGCGGACGGTCGCCGCACCACCGTTGCCCGGATCGAGCCCTCGGCGACGGACCAGCTCCCGGACCTCGCGCTCGATGATCCGCTCGGCCGTCTCGGCGCCGGACACGCTCACCATCCTGCCTTCCTCGTCATGGTCGGCCCGATGGGATTGCCATCCCAGCGCAGGGCCCGCCGCCGTCCGGTCCGGCGGCGTCGCAGGCGCCGGCGTTGTTGGGTCGCCGGTGGCAGGCCGAGGACCGACGAGGCCAGCGCCGCCAGCGCCTGCCGCGTTGGGGAGTCTGGCCGCGTCTCGCGCAAGGCCTGCCCGGCCATGAGCGCCGCGTCCAGGGCGGCGCGGTCGTAGGGCACGAACGCCCACGGCTCGAGCCCGAGGTAGCGGGTGAGCGCCAGGCGGATCTGCCCGACGGCGTCGCCGCCGAACAACCCGCCGCGCACCTGGTTGACCACGACCCGGACGCGGCTCGCGCTCACCCCCAGCTCCCGCAACTGCTGGTAGCCACGGACGAAGTCGTGCAGGCCGACCGGGTCGGCCCTGGCCACCGCGATCACGGTGTCGGCCCGTTGCAGGGCGAGCCTGGAGACGGCGTTGCGGCGGAAGCGGACGTGGTCGTACACGAGCTCCTCGTCCTCCTCGAGGCAGAAGCCGACGTCCACGACCGTCAGAGGGAAGCTGACGCGGAACAATTCGAGCAGGGATTCCCAGGTGCTCGGGCGAACCTCCGTCCACAGGTCGGCACGGGGCAGGCCCGCGAGCACCCGGGGCCCATAGGGGCCGGCGCGGCGAGTCGCCTGCCAGAGCTTCGGCCCGTCGAGCTCTCCCCGGCCGGCCAGCCGGGCCGCCCAGGCAAGCCCCGGACAGTCGTCCAGAAAGCCCAGCGTCTGGGCGACCGAGCCTCCGTAGGCGTCCGCGTCGACGAGCAGGGTCTCACCGGCCAGCGGCAACGATTCGAAGGCGAGGTTGATCGCGATCGTCGTGCGGCCCGGGGCGCCCTTTGGCCCCCAGACCACGACCAGGTTGCGCTCCCGCTCCTGCCCATCCGAGAGATCCTCTGATGCGTTGGCCCCGGCGGGCCGCCCGGCTGCTGTCCGAAACGCCGGCGAGCCCCGCCCGCCCGAGTCAGTCGTCGCATCAGTGGCGGGCGCGGGGCTGGGTGGGTGGGAGGAGGGCAGCGCCGCATCGTCATGGGGCGGATGCTCGGGTGGCCGCGCTGGGCCGCCGCCCGGCGCTGGTCCCTGGCGCCGCCGCGCCGCCAGGACGGCTTTGGCGAGGTCGATGAGCACCGGGGGCCGAGTGCTGTCGGCGACGACGTAGTCGACGCCGAGTTGGAGCAGGCGGCGCTCGGCCTCCTCGTCGCCGGCCGGCACCATCCCGAGGACGGCGAGCCCGGCCGCTCCGACCCTCGCCAGCGTCTCCCGGTCGAGCCAGCGCACACCGGCCGCGACCACGGCAACCTCGGCGTTGCCCGCGGCTGCGGCGGCGAGCAGGTCGCCAAGGTCATAGCAGCGCTGTACCACCGCGGCTGGCACGCTGCCGTCCTGGCATGCCTGCACCAGCGCCGACTCCCATGTCGCGCCGACGCCCGCCGTCACCAGCCGAAGCCTCATGGCACGCTCCCTGGTGTCCCTGGGTCCGCCGAGGACGGCGGAGCCACCGGGGTCGACGGCTGTTGCGGGTCCCGCGCCGCCGGCGGCTCCTCGGCCGCCGCGGCGTCACCGCTCGCAAGTGCGGTTGCCTTGACCACGAAGACGCGGGCGCTCGCGATCGCGGCCACCACGGGGGCGGTCCGGTCGCTCGGCACTCGGACCTGCACGCCGCTCTGGCGGCTGGCCGCCAGCCCGCTGGGCTCCTCGAGGACGCGGACCACCTCGACCGATCGGAGCAGGAGATGCGCCTGACCGCTGCGCACGCCGTCGCTGTACGCGGCCAGGACCTGCACCCGGTCGCCGGGGCGCAGCCCCTGGGCCATGTCGCTGTTGGCGACCCTGATCGGCAGCTCCACCATGTCGGCCTGCCCCACCGAGGCAGCGAGCCCGTCCATGGGGACGAGCATGTGCTGTCGAAGTGGGGCGGTGAGGACCTGTCCCACCACAGGCCGCTGGGGGTCGGGCCGCGCGTAGCGCCGCAGTTCGGCGGCGGGCAGGCGGACCCGCACCACGGCGAGGTCATGGACGGACAGCTGCGCACCGGACGGCAGGTCACGTGCGGCCTCGTACATGGGCACCAGCCGCTGGGCGCGCTGCAGGAACAGCGCGCCGGCCAGAACGGCCACCACGACGAGCAGGACACCAAGGGCGGACCGCCCGTTGAGCCAGCCCGCGGAGCGCAGCCGCTGCGCTGGTGGCGCGGGAGCAGGTGACACTATGGAGGCAGGGTTTGAGCTACTCAGCGTGAACGCCCCCTCGTGCTTGCGGTTCAGGGGTCGCGCAAAGATGCCGCGAAAGGCGGTTCGTGAGCAAATCAGCAGATCCGGACATCCAACATCTCCATCTGGGGGGATGGCTTCCTGGGGGAGTAAGGAAACGTGTGCTAGAGCATGCCGTAAGAAGCTATTGAAGGCAAACACAATGTTTGCTACTGTGGACGAGCCTTCAGCAGCCTCAGACAGACTTCTTGATGAGTCCGAGGTGACAGCGGTCCGTTCGAAGCCACGTCATGGACATCTCGGGAGGTCGCATGCCCACCTCTGGCGTCGAGCCACGCTTCTACACCCTCGAGGACGTGGCGACGATCCTCAACGTCCGGGTCGCACAGGTCTACGCCCTGGTGCGAAGCGGCGACCTTCCGGCGATCAAGCTCGGCGGTCGGGGAGTCTGGCGCGTCGACCGCCTCCAGCTCGAGGAGTACATCGAACGCATGCATGCCAAGACTCGCGAGTGGGCGATAGCGCACCCGCTCAACAGTAGTCAGGAAGAAGGCTGACAACGGCAACCGCGGCGAGCGCCAGCAGCCGGCGTCCGGTGATGGCGGGTCCTCTGCGCGCTTCGGCGAGGTCGTGCTCGGCCAGCTCCAGGTGATCATTGCCCACCAGCTCGATCGTCCCGTCCGCGACGTTGCCGTCCGCCAGCTCCAGCCGCACCGGCTCTCTTCGGCGGGCCAGCTCGCGTAGCGCGAGCACGAAACGGTAGCGGGGGGTTGGCGCCAGTGGCTTGAGCCGCTCCCGTTCGGCTGGCAGCGACACCGACACCGCCGGACCGAGCCGTATCAGGTGTTGCGCGCGATTGCTTCCCCTGATGACGAAGAAGTCCGGATAGCTCGCCAACAAGATGCCGCGATGCAGTCGCGAGCCGGACCTGATGACGACCTCGGCGCCCACTCGCCGCGCCAGCGCCTCCCACAGCAGCGTCTCCGCCGCCTGGGCACGGAGAGCGGCAACAGCCTCGTGCTCCGCCTCGCGGCGGAGCCCGGCTTCGAACTCCGCCTCGAGCTCCTCGAAGAGGCGACGGACAGCTGGTGAGGGCTCGGGTTCGCTCATGGGGCGCGAGCCTAGCCAGTCTTGCTTCTTCTGCACAAACCGGCCTGCTCGGGGCATGTGTCCGGGTGTCCCACGGGTGTGGACGTCCGGGCCGGAGCTCCGTTGCGCATCCACAACCCCGTCGAGCGCCCATTGACATCTTCCTCTCGCCGTTCATACTGCTTCGAAAGCAAACTGGAGGTAATGAATGCAAACAGAGGATAGCAATCCATTCATGCACACGCTCGCGCTCCTCATGGGAATCGGGGCCCTCGAAGCGCTGCTGCTGCGAATCGCCGGACCGCCATCCGGCCACCTCCACGTGCTCGCCGAGCTCACCAGCCCAATGGCCGAGCCGCTCGAAGGGATCCTCGCGGCGCTCGCCCTCGCCGCGCAGGCACTCGCCGCCTATCTCGTTCTCTCCCTTGCGCTACGGACACTGACCCACCTGCCGGGTCTGGTCGGGCAGGTCGCTCACCACGCTGAGCAGGCGCTCACCATCCCAGCGGTCCGCCGTGGGCTGGATGCGCTCCTCGGCGGGGCTCTCATCGCACATCTCGCGCTCACGCCGGTCTCGAGCGGCACAGGGATCAGCGCGCCGCAGGCACCGCCGCCCGCCGTGGCCATGACCGTCGTCGCTCATGGCCAGGATTCGCGGTGGGATCCCGCGCGCTCGAGGGCACCGCGGAGCGAGGCGACCAGGGCACCCGCCAGTCCGGTGCGCGCGCCATCTATCCCGCTGCCGATCTGGCTCGGCGGCGATCCGAGGCCGAGCGACCCACCCTCCCAGTCGCCACCACCTGGCCCGACCGCTCCTCAGGGCTCGATCGACGCGACCGGTGCGGCTACGCAACCGGCTCCCGGCGCCAGCAGCGACGATGCTTCCCCGGCGAGCATCGCCGATGACTCGAGCCGGCCAGAAGCTCGCATGGCGACGGTGCGCCACAGGATCGAGCCCGGAGACACGCTGTGGACCATCAGCGCTGCTCACCTGCCCGCCGGCGCCGGGGCGGAGTCGGACATCGCCGGGTACTGGCGGCGGATCTACGGCGCCAACCGTCGCGCCCTCGGCTCGGATCCGAGCCTCATCCACCCAGGCGTGACGCTGTCCATCCCGCTGTACGACGTGCCCGCCTCGGCTCCACTCCCGCCCCAGAGCACGCCCCACGCCGCGACATCTGCCTGGCCCCGACCCGGCGGTCCCGCGGACAACCCTCCCGACCGACGGCCCTGAACCGGAGCGCCGATATGTCACGAGCGCCACGCGCAACCACGGACCAGCGCGCGCTGGATCGATTCCAGCCGTCCGATCCCCCACCGCCACCACGACGGGGCCGCGTCCTGCGGCTCGCCGCCCGGCTCGTGCTCTGGACGTTCATTGCGCTCGGTGCGTTGCGGGGACTTGGCCCGTTGCCGAACGTGCCGGGGCAGGACGGGAAGGCTGTGACCACCATCCCGGCCCAGCCGGAGCCGGGCGCGGGCCGTGGCGGGTCCACTGATGCCGGCATCACGAGCGACCAGGCGGCCACAGCCACAGCCACAGCGTTCCTTCGCGAGTACCTGACCATCGACGAGGATCGCGACGCGTGGAGCGGGCGGCTCGAGCGCTACCTGGCCAGCGGAGTCGACCCCGGCACGAGCATCTCAGTGCCTGCGGGAACGTCCCAATACGTCGACTACGTCCAGCCGGTGAGCACAGCTTCGGCACGCGGAGCCGTTGAGGTGACCGTACTCGCTCATCTGCTCGAGTCGCGGTCCGGTGCCTATCGCGAAGGTGGGACGCTCGCGTTCATCGTGCCGCTCACGCGCGAACCTCGCGGGCTGGCGGTGAGCGGGCTACCGCGCCCGACATCCCTGCCGATGGCCGCCGGATTGACGGTCCGCCGGGCCGGGCTCGCTCCTGAGCGTGCGCGTGCCGTCACGGCGGTGGCCCGCCGCGCGGTGAACGCCCTGCTCCGCCGGGATCGCGCGGACCTCGTCGCCCTGGGTGGCGGCACGTCGCCGCAGCTCCGTCCGTTGCCGGACGGCTGGCGGACCAGCGGGATCACGACCGTCCAGGCCGCCGGGCCGCCCGAGGAGCCGACCGCGCAGGTTCTCGTGCTCGCCAGTCCGGCGACCACGGGCATCCGCTACGTCATCCCGATCGTGGTGTCGCTCCGCTCCGGGCCTGACGGCATCCTCGTCGAGCGCGTCGATGCCGGCGGCGTGCCATGAGCGCTCCAGGCTGGTCCAGCGACCCGCGGTCCCGCGGCTGGCCGGGGCTGGCTGGCCCGTTGCCCGCCGGCGGGGAGCAGCAGCTGGATCGATGGGCGCTTTCGAGCTCGCAGCTGGGGCGGGCGCGCGGTGCCCGGTCCGGCTGGCATGCCTACCGGCCCTCCGCTGCCCCAGCCCTGCCCCCGTGGGCGGTCGAGGTGACGCTCACGATCGAGCGCCCTGTAAGTACCTCGCCGGAGCCGGACCAGCAGGGCGCGGCACCCAAGGCCCTCCTGCTCCTCCGCTCAACGGGTGCCGTCGAGGCCTTGATGCTGGCCGTCACAGGCGCCATGGCCGAGGTGGAGCACGTCGCCGGCGTCCATGGCCGGGAACCGGGTCTCCGCCTCGTCCGGTCACGTCCCGAGTCCGGGCTGGAGCCGCTCACACCGCCGATCGCGCTCTGTCACCTGCGACAGGCGAGCCATCGGGGCCTGGCGGTCCGGACCCGCCGCCGGTCATCCGCCAGTCCCGCCGCGTCGTGGGAGGCAGGAGCTGGCGCCGTGGCGACGTGCCGCGGGCCGGCCGGGCTGTCGGCGCAGGCGGTGGTCTCATTGCATGGCCAAGGGGACCCCCGGTCGCTGCGGCCACCTGCTGGTGGGGCGATGGTCGTTCGCGCATGGCGCCTGGATCGCACGGGGCGAGGTGGGCGGGCTGGACGAGCCGGACGAGCCGGAGTGGTCAGGCGTCCGGGCGCCACCTGGGCATTGGCGAGCGGGGTCGTTCTCGCGTCGAGCCGGACGGGCGGGCTGGGACGGGCGGCCGGCCGGCTCGCGGCATCGATTCGCGCCGAGGGCTGGGATGCCACCGTGCTCACCGGACCTGCCGCCCTGGGCGTCGCCCGAGCTGGCGACCCACATCAGCCCGCACCTCGGCTCGCTGCGCGCCGGGTCACCCATGACGAGGTCACCGCGATGCTCGTCACCTGCCTTGCCGCCGGGATGCCGATGTGACGCCCATACAGGTTGACCTGATGCCCGTGCAGAGCATGGGGGCCTCAGCCATGCCCGCGCTCCGACGGCCGCGTCACTTGAGCTCCGCGATCCCACTGTGGACGGACGCCAGACGAGGATTCCAGGAGATAACATAAGTATATGGAAGCAAATGAATGAACACCGGCGATTCAGGTAGGAGCAGCGCATGCCGACGAGCTCAGCCCCGGAGCCACTCCCCCACGGCACCCAGCCACTGAAGGTCGTGCCGGAGTCCGCCAGGCTCCGCCCCGTTCCGCCCCCTGTGCCCGATGAGCGCGAGACAGGCGCGCCGCCGGACGAAGCCAGGCGACGGGCGCGGGCCGGTCGAGGGCAGCCCCTGACATTGATACAGGGCGGCCAACGAACGGCGCCGACCAGGTCCCGAGAGGAGACGCCGGACGACGAACGGCAGGACCCGACCCCGCGGGAGCTGACGTCGGCCAGGCGGACCGCGCGGCGCAACCTTCCCCAGCCCGCCGAGATCGCGGAGCAGATCGCCATCGCGCTGTTCGAGATCGAGGCCGGATACCGCAGCGCGGCGCAGCTCGAGCGGCTCTGCGCTCCGGAGCTGTGGGACCGATTGGAGGGGCAGGTCCGCCGCCACGGGGGTTCCCTGCCGAGCGGGCGCAAGCTCATCCGGGTGCACTACCAGGAACTCATGCCGGGCGTGGCCAACACCGTTGCGGTCGTCGAGCGCGGGCACCGAGTCCAACCGGTCGCCATGCGCTTGGACGCCCGCAACGGCCGCTGGCTCGTGACCGAGCTCAGGTACTGACGGCGGTCACCACGATGCCGGCCGGTGTGGTGACGCGGCGACGGGACTTCGGCTCAGGCCTGGGCGCCGGGCGCGCCGTGGCAGACCTTGAACTTCTTGCCCGACCCACACCAGCAGGGCTGATTGCGTCCAATCTTCTGCTTCCGGACGCTCTGACCCTGAGCGGCGCGGGCCTCCTCCTCGGTCGAGGCGGAGGACAGGCGGACCGGGCGCTGCGAGCTGGCTTGGCGCTGCTCCTCAGCCTCCTCGGCAACCTGGACGGACGCGTTGAAGACGTAGGCGACCGCCTCGCGCTTGATGGAGTCCTGCAGCGCCTGGAACATGTCGAACGCTTCGCGCTGGTACTCGACCAGGGGATCGCGCTGGCCGATCGCGCGCAGCCCGATGCCTTCCTGCAAGTAGTCCATCTCGTAGAGATGCTCGCGCCAGCGCCGGTCGAGCACGTTGAGAAGGACGGCACGCTCCAGCTCGGCCAGCAGCTCGGCGCCGAGCTCAGCCTCGCGCTCCTTGTAGGCGCGCTCGGCGTCCTCGAGCATCAGCGCCTCGAACCCGGCGTGGTCGACCGCCGCGAGGTCCACCTCCTCCTTGTGGACGCCGACCGGGTAGATCGTGCTGAGGGCGGTGAACAGGCCGTCGAGGTCCCACTCCTCGGGGTAGACCCCCTGGGGGGCGTACTCGGCCACCACGACGGAGACGACATCGGCAAGGAAGTCGAGGGTCTCCTCCCGAAGGTCCTCCCCCTCCAGGATGAGCCGGCGCGTGTCATAGATGACCTCGCGCTGCTTGTTCATCACCTCGTCGTACTTGAGGACGTTCTTGCGCCGCTCGAAGTTCTGCGACTCGACCTGTCGCTGCGCATTGGCGATCGCGCGAGTCACCAGCCGGTGCGTGATCGGCACGTCGTCCGGCAAGCTGAGCCGGTCCATCAGACCGGCGACGGTCTTGGTGGCGAACATCCGCATCAGGTCGTCCTCGAGGGACAGGAAGAACCGCGACTCCCCCGGGTCCCCCTGCCGGCCAGACCGGCCACGAAGCTGATTGTCGATGCGCCGCGACTCGTGCCGCTCGGTCCCAAGCACACACAACCCGCCAAGCCCCACCACCCGATCGTGCTCGGCGGCGACCTCCACCGTCTTGCGCTCCGTCTCCGCCTGCAGGGCCCGACCCCACTCCTCCGGATCCACCTCGACCGGATCCAGACCCCTGGCCCGCAACGACTCCTCAGCCAGGTACTCCACATTGCCGCCGAGCATGATGTCCACACCACGCCCGGCCATGTTGGTCGCCACCGTCACCGCACCAAGCCGACCAGCCTGCGCGATGATGTGCGCCTCGCGCTCATGATGCTTGGCGTTCAGCACGTTGTGCTTGATGCCACGCCGCTCCAACGCCCGCGACACCCGCTCCGACTTCTCGATCGACACCGTACCGATCAGGATCGGCTGGCCCTTGGCGTTCCGCTCAGCGATCTCATCCACCAATGCCGCGAATTTCGCCTGCTCGCTCTTGTAGATCACATCCGCATGATCGGCGCGGATCATCGGCTTGTTGGTCGGAATCTCCACCACACCCAGCTTGTAGATGTGATTGAACTCCGCCTCCTCGGTCTTGGCCGTGCCGGTCATCCCCGCGAGCTTGTCGTACAACCGGAAATAGTTCTGCAGCGTGATGGTGGCGTAGGTCTGGTTCTCCTCCTTGATCCGCACACCCTCCTTGGCCTCGATCGCCTGATGCAGGCCCTCGGAGTAGCGCCGCCCCTCGAGCACCCGGCCGGTGAACTCGTCCACGATCAGCACCTCACCGTCGCGCACGAGGTAGTCCCGGTCACGCCGGTACAGCTCCTTGGCGCGGATGGCGTTCTGCAGGTGCTGCACCAGCGGCGTGTTCAGCTGATCGTAGAGATTCTCGATGCCAAGGGTCTCCTCGACCGTGGCCACACCCTCCTCGGTGACCGCCACGGTGTGCTTGCCCTCATCCACCTCGTAATGCGTATCCTTGGCCAGACGCGGCACGATGCGGGCGAACTGCTGGTACCAGCGGGCGCCCTGCTCGGCGGGACCGGAGATGATCAGCGGTGTTCGGGCCTCGTCGACCAGGATCGAGTCGACCTCGTCCACGATGGCATACGCATGACCGCGCTGGACCAGCTCGTCACGCGACAGCGCCATATTGTCACGCAGATAGTCGAACCCGAATTCATTGTTGGTCCCATAGGTGATGTCGGCCCCATAGTTGGGCCGCCGCTCCCAGGGCGTCATCGACGCCAGGATCACGCCGACCTCCAACCCCAGGAACCGGTAGACCGCCCCCATCCACTCGGCGTCACGCTTTGCCAGGTAGTCATTGACGGTGACGATGTGCACGCCCTCACCGGTGAGCGCGTTCAGGTAGGCCGGCAGCGTCGCCGCCAGTGTCTTGCCCTCACCGGTCTTCATCTCGGCGATGTGGCCCCAGTGCATCGCCACCCCGCCAGCCAGCTGCATATCGAAGTGCCGCTTGCCGAGCGTACGCCGCGACGCCTCCCGCACCGCCGCGCACGCCTCGGGTAGCAGGTCGTCCAACTCCTCCTCGCCATCGTCGAGGCGCTTGCGGAACACCGCGGTGAGCTCCCGCAGCTCAGTGTCCGACCGTGCCCGCATCTCATCTTCGAGGTCGTTGATCGGGCCCACCATCGCCTGCGCGCGACGAAGGTCCCTCCCTTCGCCGAGGCTGAGGAGCTTGGACAAGACCACGAGTTGGACGCCTCCTTGGACGGCCGGGGCGGGTCCACGCCCAGCCGGCTTGCATGAGTCTACGGAGCAGAGATCGTATGAAGACCTCTCATTTTAGCCAGCCTGGTCGCACTATGGGGATCCGCGGCGGTGGGCTGACGACGGTCTCGGGTCCAGCTTACCGGCCCACGTCGGGGTCCCAGCCGTAACGCTCGGAGTCCAGCACGAAGGCTGCCGCTCCCAGCAGCGGCGCGTCGGCGCCGAGCTTGCCGGGCAGGACCTGGCACGCGGCGGCAAAGCCCATGCGTGCGTGGGTCGTGAAGGCGTCGTGGAGGGCGTCCCAGAACGGAGGCCCCGAACGAGAGAAGCCGCCGACAATGGCGACCATCTCGAGGTCGAGCAGATGGGCGCAAGAGGCGAGTGCGATCCCGACGGCCCGCCCCGCCCTGTTGATGTTTCGCACTGCGATCTCGTCGCCGGCCGCCGCCGCGGAGGCGAGCGCGATACCGTCCGCCCGCATGCCCTCGCCTGGTTGCCAGCCCTCGGCGAGCGCCCGCCTGACGGTGTTGGGACCGGCCGCGATCGCCTCGACGCAGCCGTGGCCGCCGCAGGCGCACGAGGGGCCGTCGGGCTCGGCGATGACATGCCCCACATGGCCGGCATTGCCGCTCGTGCCGTGATAGAGGCGGCCG
>Ga0137375_10005357_pt1 | contig 15249 bp, 20 predicted proteins | sample SagtaG_24_FD_104936 | JGI IMG/M metagenome (GOLD analysis project Ga0137375, IMG submission 104936) | Vadose zone soil microbial communities from Sagehorn Ranch, Mendocino, California, USA - Sage1_R_113_16 metaG | ecosystem: Environmental > Terrestrial > Soil > Vadose zone | place: USA...
CCCAAAACCCGGCCCGGAACGGAAGAAAAACGGGCACATCGCCCCACTTGACCCCGGCCCGCTCCTTCAGGGATGTAAAACCGTCGGCTTAGCCTACGTTGGTTCGAACCCAACACCTGCCACCAGTAAAACCCCAGCTCAGACCCCGTGTGAAAGATCATCCGAGCCGTTGATAGGTAGCGGTCCGCCACACCGCCGGTATTGCCCGGCCAGGCACCTGCCATCACGGGCCACCACTACCCTGACCTGGAGTGACACCGCGCAGAGCCGATCTTGCCGGATCCCGGCACACCAGGCAGCTCCCGCGCCGGGCATCCGTTTACGGAACAGCCACGGAACACAACTAGCCATGATCGTCACAGTGCAACGAGGTACTCTGCCGCTCCATCGCCCCTGGCGCCCGCCCTCACGCCGGCCGCCGGGCGCGGAACCAGCGGGTCCAGCCGGGGAAAGTGGCGGTCTCGAAGGCCAGGACGGCGGCGAGGCCGGCAGCCGCCGCCGGGACGATGGTGACGCCGGCCCGGCTGGCGCGCTCGGCGGCCGCGGGCGGGCGGTAGTCCCGCAAGTCGGCAACCAGGTCCAGGGTGTCATGGCCGGCATGCCAGCCGCGGGCAGCGAAGAAGCGTCCGGCCGCGGGCAGGTCCAGGGGCACGCCGGGCCAGATATAGTCCGTGCCGCCGCTTCCCGCATGCGCCACGGCGGCGCCGGACGCGCTCAGCCGGGCCAGCGCGCCGAGCAGATCAGTGCCAATCCCGCGGCGCTGATCAGCCGGAGCGACGACCACCAGCGGAATGCTCCCGGCGAGGTCCACCGCGACGCAGCCGACCGGGCGCCCGCGGTCCACCGCGAAGAAGCCGTCGCGCACCATGGCGATGGCCTCCGGCAGCAGCGGCTATCGCGGCGCCAGCGCAGCCGGCCACAGCGCCTCAACCAGCCCATGGTCAGCCGCGCCGCCGAACGGCCGCAGCACCCAGGCGCTCGCCATGCCAATCATCCTGACACCGAGACGAGCGACCACGCGCAACTCGCGGCATGACCGGACGTGTTCCAGCGCAAGGTCACGATGGATACTTATGCAGGTGGCCAACTGCTCAGCGGTCGAACTCAAGGGATCGCCACACGCTGAGCGAGGGTCTTGCGACCGCTCACCTACCCGCCGTTATGGCGCAAGTTTCAGTTGTTTCAGGTGGCTGCCGACACGGTTCATATCCGGATGATCTGCTCGGTGGGCTCATCCGCTGGTGTCAATGCTGGGCCACCCAGGGGCCCACCCCGGAGACCCGGTCTACCCTGATGTGAGTGATGTACCCCGGCGGCGGGTTGTCCATGGGCGGGAAGCGGACACCGGGGCCGAGGTAGGTGTGAGCGAGTTTCTGGAGAAGCTCTGCGGCGCCTCCCTCGGTGATGCGCGCAGTGCCGTAGATGACGAGGTATTCGGTCAGGCCCATGGCGTTGCGCTGGCCGGTTTCGATGGAGAGCGCGACACGGCTGTCGTTGCGGATGTTGCGCACCTTGCGGTGCTCGGGAAGGTGGCCTGCCACGATCTCATCGCCGTCGAGGCCAACCCAGACGATGCTCACCTGCGGGCTGCCGTCGGGGTTCAAGGTCACCAGATGCGCCAGGGCCGGGGACTTTAGGACGGCCCTGGCACTGTCGGGCAGTGACGTCATGAGGGCACGGTAGCAGCCAGTGCCGCGGATGAGACCGTGGCCGGGCGCAGGGCCCGGCGGGCAGGACCTCCAGGGCTGATACTCCCCGGTAGCGGCCTTCTCAGCCCCAGTGTCTTTGGTGTAATCGCGCATCGCCGGTCCGCGTCTGGTGTCGAACTCGAAACGTGGCCAGCTCCAGTGGCAGCCGCGCGAAGCCGCCGATCGGCGCGGCGGTCTCGTCTTGGCGGTTCGTCCTGGGCGTGCAGAGGCGGGCGTTCTGCGCCCAGTCGCTGCTGCACCGTCTCTCCAGCTTGGCTAGTCACTCGATTCGGGGTTCCGCGAGAGGCTCGCCGGCTGTCAGCCACGGGCGCTCTAGGTGCCGATACCGTGCGAGGCTGGCGGGATGGCAACCTTCCGGGCGGAGCAATTCAGTGTCAGGGTGAGCGATGAGGTCCTCGCCGACCTGCGTGCGCGGATCGCTAACACGCGGTGGCCGGGGCCGGGGCCAGGTGCGCCGTGGGAGCAGGGTACAGACCTCGGTTACCTGCGGGACCTGCTGGCGTACTGGGCGGACGGCTTCGACTGGCGCGCGCAGGAACGCTGGCTGAACGGGTTCGGTCACTTCCGGGCCGGGATCGATGGTGTCCAGGGGCATTTTGTGCACGAACGGGCCCGCGGCGGCCGTGGCATCCCGCTGATCTTGACATGGCTGGCCGAGTTGCTTCGCCGAGTTCCTGCCGCTCGTGCCGTGGCTGACGGACCCGGCCGCGCATGGCATTGACGGGCCCGGTTTTGACGTGGTGATTCCCTCGCTGCCGGGCTACGGATTCTCTGATAGGCCGGCCCGGACGGGAGTGACATGCCGCGATACGGCGGGGCTGTGGCACCGCCTGATGCGCGGCCTGGGATATCAGCGCTACGGCGCGCACGGCGGCGACTTCGGGGCCGCCGTCACGACATTCATGGCGCTGGACGACCCAGCGCCCATGCTCGGCATTCACCTGTCCAACCTGGATCTGGCGCCGTATACCGGGCCAGGGTCGCGGCCGCTGTCGCGGCGGAGCAGGCCTACCTGGCCCAGTACCAGCGATGGCGTGACGACGACCGCGGCTACGGGGCGATCCAGTCGACCCGGCCTCAGACGCTCAGCTACGGCCTCAACGACTCACCCGCCGGCCTGGCTGCCTGGGTGCTGGAGAAATGGCGAGGCTGGGCCGACTCCGGCGGGGACATCGACGCCACCTTCTCCCGCGACTTCCTGCTCACCGTGGTGACCTTGTACTGGGCCACCCAGACGATCGCGTCCTCTATACGGGACTACGTCGACAACCGAAGGCTGGCAGACGAACTGAGCCTCGCCGACGTGGTTACGGTGCCCACCGCGGTAGCCGTCTTTCACCAGTTCATCGACGACGGCACCCCTCCCCGAGAATGGGCCGAACGTCTATACAACATTCGCCGGTGGACACCCATGCCCAGTGGCGGCCACTTCCCAGCCGCCGAGGTACCCGGCCTGCTCAGCCGCGACATCGCAGCCTTCTTCAACGACCTCACAGAGCGCGAGTAGCTATGCGAATGGCCGCATGAACATGCGCCCATCCAACACGCGCTCTTCGGCACGATCGCGCTTCGTGTCGTGAGAGCTGGTCAGGTGCCGGAGGCCATGTAGGCGGCGAGGATGTAGTTGGGATGGCGGTCGAGGTTCTTGCGGGCCCGGTCATAGCGCATCGTGGTCCGGGGATCTGCGTGGCGGGCCGCGATCTGGACGTCCCGCAGGTCCACGCCCGCGTCAAGCATGGTCGTGACGAATGTGTGCCGGAGCATGTGGGGATGAGTCCGGCCGGTCCGGATTCTCGCTGTCTCGGCGAGCCGTCGGAGTCGCCGGGTGGCTGCGTGCCGGTCCATCCGCGTGCCGTGGCTGTTGAGCAGGACCGGCCCGCAGTCACGGTGATCCGTGGCGCGGTCGATGGCGCGTCCGACCGCTGGTGGCAGCGGGACCAGGACGACCTTGCCGCCTTTGCCGCAGACCCCGCAGGACGCGGTGGCCGTGTTCTTCGCCGAGGTCGGCGATATCCGCGCTGGTGGCTTCGAAGATCCGCAGGCCCAGCAGGCCGAGCATGGCCACCAGGGCGAAGTCGTTCCGGTTGGCGGACCGGCGCGCGGCGGTGAGCAGGGCCTCGAACTGCAGGTGCGTGAATCCGAGCGTCGGTGACTCGGCGGGAACCGCAGGGCGGCGGACATGCTCGGCGGGTGAGTGCTCCAGCACGCCGTCGATGACGCAGGTCCGGTAGAACCCCGCGGTGACCGAGAAACGCCGGGACACCGTCGAGGGCTTGAACCGGCGGACCTCCTGCATCCACCGGATGTACAGCTCCAGGTGCGGGCGCCGGGCCAGGAACGGGTCCAGGTCGCGCCCGGCGCACCAGGCGAGATAGCAGCGCAGATCGGAGTCGGCGTGGTCGCGGGGTGCCCTTGAACCGGGCAAGATAGGCGGCGGCTGCGAGCCGCAGCCGGTCAGCATGCGAGACCAGAGCGGGCTGGGCGGGGGCTAACTCGTTGTAGTGCATCATGCTTCGACACTGCACCCGCTAGAGATGTTCATTGGTGGGGGTTACATAAGGGTGTGAGGTCGAGGCCGGTGCGGGCCAGGAAGCCGTCGGGGAGGCTGGGCCGGTACTGCATTCGCTTGAGCCGGGGCTTCACCAGCGCGGTCTGCTGGCTGATGTTGCGCTTGGCCAGGTTGGCCAGGGATCGCTTGAGATGTGATCACACGGGCTCGACCGGGTTGAGTTCGTGCGGATACGGCGGGAGCTGGTAGATGGTCAGCCATGAGCGGGCGGCGGCCAGTTCGGCCATTGCGCCGCTGACGTGGGCGTTGAGGTTGTCCCAGATCACGACGACAGGGCCGCCGAGCTGTTGGTGTGCGGCGTCCAGCGTCCGAGACCGCCTTACTCTGTGCTTCCTTGCCCAGACGATCGCCGTCGCCGCTGGGTTCGAGGCGGCACCAGTGTGCGCTCGGTGTGCTCACCGGGGGCCGGCGCCGGTAGCTGGGCCATGAGCTGGAGGCCTCGGTCGTTCTTCCCGTCGGGGGAGAGGTCCTTCCATCCCTGGATCTCGGCGAGGGTCCGCTCGGCCCAGCCGTCGACGGTGGAGAGGAGGCTGATGAAGAAGTCGACGGCGTGGGCGCGGATGTAGACCTGGTCTTGCAGCACGGCCCGGCCGTCCAGGAACTCCTGTTTGACGGCGCCGCTAAAGCGCAGCATCTCCTGAGCGTCGTCGCGTACCTGCTCCAGGGTGGCGACGAGCTGCTCTTTGGTGCCCAGCGGCGCGATGAACAGCCGGATCATGGCCTCGAAGTCCATCGCGAACGGCGACACCGGGGTAGCGAGCCACTCGCGCAGGGTCTGGCGACCGGCTTCGGTGATCGAGTACAGGGTCCGTGGCCGTTTCCCCACGTACTCGCGCTTGGCGGTGACCAGCTCCATGGCGGCGAGGCGTTTCACCTCGCGGTAGATCGCGCTCTCGGCCCGGGGCCAGACGTAGCGGAAGTAGCGGACCCGCTGTCGGGCCAGCTCGTAGGTGGACCACGGATGCACGGCGAGCTGGGCCAGGACGGCATAGGAGGTGGTGGTCAGGCTTGGCAGAGAGGGGTCGCTGGGTCTTGACATAGCTCTTGACATACTCCAAACGCGAGCATATGGTTACTGGCGTTTGGAGTGTATCGATGAGCCGGGTCCGGGGGCAACCGACCGGCTCGGAGGAGGTCACGCCATGACCGCCGACACCATCGACATCGCCGGACTCAAGGTCGGGCACGTCAGCCTCGCCGCGGAGCAGCTGGAGGACCTGGACTCGCGGGTCCAGGGCCGGTTGCTGCGTCCCGGCGACCAGGGTTGGAACGATGCCGTTTCGATCTGGAACGGCATGGCGGCTAGGCTCCCGGCCCTGGTCCTGCAGCCGGCCTCGGCCCACGACGTCGCCGCCGCCGTCGGGTTCGCCAGCGACCACGGGCTGCTGCTCAGCATCAAGGGCGGAGGCCACAACATCGCCGGAACCTCCATGGCCGAGGGGGGCTTGACGCTGGACCTGTCGCGTATGCGCGAGGTCAGCGTCGACCCCCAGGCCAGGGTCGCCCAGGTCGGGCCGGGCTGTCTGCTTGGGGAGGTCGACCAGGCGACCCAGGCCCACGGGCTGGCGACCGTGCTCGGGTTCGTGTCCGAGACCGGCGTGGCCGGCCTGACCCTGGGCGGCGGCTGGGGGTATCTGGCCCGCCGCTTCGGCTTCACCGTCGACAACCTCGCCGAGGTCGAGGCCGTCACCGCCGACGGTGTGATTCGCACCGCCAACCGCGACCAGCATCCCGAGCTGTTCTGGGCGCTGCGGGGTGGTGGCGGCAACTTCGGGGTCGTCACCCGGTTCGCCTTCCGGCTGCACGAGGTCGGCCCGATGATCACCGGCGGCCTCATCATCTGGAGCGCGGAGCGGGCCGCCGAGGTGCTGGCCGCCTACCGCGGCCTCACCGAGTCGGCGCCGCGCGAGTTGACCGCCGCCGCCATAGTGCGGCTCGCCCCGCCGGCCCCGTTCCTGCCCCAGGTCTGGCACGGCAAGCCCATCGTCGGGATCCAGGTGTGCCACAGCGGCGCGAACGCCGACGCCGACCTGGCCCCGGTTCGCGCGCTCGGGAACCCGATCGTGGACCTGGTCACCTCCAAGCCGTACACGGCCATGCAGTCGATGCTGAATGCCATGGAGCCCAAGTGGCTGCACCGCTACTGGAAGGCCGAGTTCGTCCCTGGCCTGTCGAGCGAATTCCTGGACGCCTTCCGGAGCAGTGCGCTGCGGGTGACCTCGCCGCTGTCCCAGTCGGTCATCTTCCACCTCGCCGGCGCCCTCAACGACCATGAGGACGACGACGGGGCGGTCGGCAACCGCGACGCCCACTACATCGGCGGGTTCAACGCCACCTGGCCACCCGGCGCCCCCGCCGATCCGCATGTGGCCTGGGCCCGGGATGGATGGGAGCGGATCCGGCCCTTCTCGACCGGGGGGAACTACGTCAACTTCCAGCTGGCCGAGGACGACACCGCCCGGACCGCCGCCGCCTACGGCACCAACTACCAGCGCCTCCAACGCGTCAAGGCCACCTACGACCCCGGCAACCTGTTCCGCGTCAACCGCAACATCCCCCCGGCGGCCTGACAGCAGACCGGTCAGGCCCCTCCCGGCGATGAGGCACAACGGAGCAAGGTCCCCAACCACGATTGAGGAGAGCCATCAGCATGCAGCACAAGGTAGGAGAGCACAGTCAACGGCCGGCCGGCGACGGCGTCGAGAAGCGCCGCCGGCCGGACGACCGGTGGGGGAGGCGACCGCCCAAGCCCGGCAACCACGCCCGGTCCTCGCCGCCCTGGCCGCCACAGGCATCCTCGGCCCCGTCGTCTTCGCGGTGGTCGCCGTCGTGCAGGGGCTGCTCCGGCCGGGGTACAGCTTCGTGGCCGATCCGGTCGTGGCGCCGGTAGCAGGACCCAGTGGCTGGGTGCAGGACCTGAACTTCGTCGTCCTCGGAGCAGCCGTGATCGCCTTCGCGATCGCGCTGCATCTGGGCGTGCGCCCGACCCGATGGGCCGTGCTCGGCTCCGCGTTATTCGCGCTGAGCGGCGGTCGCGTTCCTGTGGATCGCGGCGGTCGCCGCCCGCCCCACCAAGATCAGCGGACGATCAGAGGGGGTGAGCAGCCCCTGACGACTGGGCGCCGGGAGAACCCGACGAGAGATCCGCAGCTAGTTTAGCCACCCTTGCAAGCCCTGCAGGCGCGCCAGGCGCGGCATAGAGCGGATGAGCGGATGGGTTGGCGGGCTGTGTCCCGGGATGGTTGGGAGCGCTCGACCTAGCTGCATCCCGCGGACCTGCTGCCGCTTGAAGAGTTCCGGCTATCAGGACCGGCTGTCGTGCGGCTGGCGCGCTTTCCGGCTGGTGACAATCCTGCGTTTGCGCAAAGACTCGAGCCATTCCTGCCCGCTGAGCAGTCGCGTGGTCTTGCCCGACCTGACCTCGCCCGCCGCGGCAACTGCCATCGCGACGCTGGCAGCGGTCATATCATCAGGTGCCTCATACACGACGAGCACGTCATACTCGCCAAACGGAAAGCCCGCCACCACGATCGTGGCTCCCAGCTCCTCCAGGGCGGGCCGGATCACTTCCACCGGGTCTTGCGGCTCCTTAAGCTGATCCGCCATTGACTTGGCGGTATAGGAGGCCTGGTACATGTAGAGCGGCATCGAGCTTCCCCTTGGGCGGGAACAGGCGAACAGATCACCAGCCAGTCCCCGTGACTCGCGGCGGCTTCTGCCGACGGGTGCACGGCAACGGACTGAAGACCACGGCGGTCCAAAGATCGTAGACCCGGCCCAGTCGGGCACGCCAGTCTCCGCTTCGCCGACCAGCCCTTCCTCAAACATGCCAGAGCCCTGGAACCCGGCTAGCTGGCTAGACTCCGGCCGATGCTGCTGTCGGGGGGAGTGTGCGCGGTCGGCGGCATAGAAAGCGTGTTCGGCAACCGCTGTCTGCGGTCCCCGCTAGCGCGCGTAGGCCGACCGTAACCCGCACCGCCCCGCCGGGCGTCTTTCAGTGAGGTTGGAACGGAGCAGGAGGATTGCGGTGGGCTTGGTCAAGGACATCAACACCAGTACCTCCACATGAAGACGAGTAGGCCCTCCGTTCGCGTCCTCACAGTCCGGCAACCGCATGCTTACCTGCTGATCCACGGATCCCCGAACGCGGGAGTCAAGGATGTCGAGAACCGGAAGAAGCGGACCAGCCACCGTGGGACCCTGCTGATCCAGGCGTCGGCGAAGATCGACCAGGACGCCTATGCCGGGTACATCGCCGAGGGAATCGAACTACCGCCTGCTGCGGAGCTCGTCACGGGTGCGATCATCGGCTCAGTCCAGGTCACCGGCTGTGTCCGCGATTCGCGCTCGCGGTGGGCGATTCCGGGTTACTGGCACTGGCTCACCGTCGCGCCTCGCCCTGCCGACCCTGTCATCCCGATCAAGGGACAGCTATCAATGTTCCCGGCGCCGGACGGCTGGCAGTCATCGTTCCGCCCGCCGGGCTAGGTGCCGTAAGTCATGCCGGGTGCTGGCTCAAGGCTCGACCACATTTGTGATCAATAGTCGTCAACGCGGCATGACTGAGCGATCGGTGGGATTTGAGCGTTGTGCGGCCTGGTGCCACGCGGGTGGTACCCCCGACCGGGGACCTCTATCATGTCGCCCTGTAGGCAAGCGCTTTGTTGCTGGATCGTACGCTTGTCACTGGTCTTTTCTTGATCTTCCAACGCACATATTGTCGGCGATGACTGGCCTTTGCGTCGAACAGGAGTGTGGCAGCTATGTCTCGTGGTGGGGGTAGCTCGCAGTGGGAGCGCCAGGTTGCGGCGCAGCGCCGGGAAGCAGAACGGCAGGCGAGGGAACGGGCGAGGTGGGAGAAGGAGCAGGAGAAAGGTCTTAAGCAACGGCATCTCGAATCTCAGCAGCGAGCAGCCGAGGCGAAAGCCGCAGGGGTCGAGCAGCAGATCAAGGTTCTCGACGAGATGCTGACGTCGACCTTGCCGCTTGCGCCGTTCAGCTTCAACCGGATGATGGTTACCCCGGAAATTCCCCGCTTCGATCCCGGATCTTTAGGCGTCACTCCACCTGCGCCGAGCTGGTCTCAGTACGCGCCTGCTGAGCCAGGCGGCCTGAGCCGCTTGTTCGGCGGCGCCGCCCGCCATGAGCACCGGGTGGCAGAGGCGCGGGCCCAGTTCGACGCCGCGATGCTTGACTACGAGCGCGCCGAAGAGCATCGACTAGCTGCCCTCTCCGGATCGCAAGAGCAGCACGAACGCAAGGTCCTTGAGGTCCGTTTCGCTGCCGCAGCGCGTAACGCCGAAGTCGAAGCCCGAAGAGTCGCCTTCGCTGCAGGCGATGCTGAAGCGGCCGAGTGGTTCGTCAGCCGCGTCTTGGACGCCTCACGGTACCCCAACGGGTTCCCGCGCCAGTACCAGGTCGCCTACCGTCCAGAGAACCGGGACGTTGTCATCGAGTTTGAGTTCCCACGACAGCAGGTCGTGCCTAAGGTCCGCGGATACCGATACGTCAAGATCCGCGACGCGATCGACCCGTTGCCGCGGCCGGAAACCGAAATCAAGCAGCGATACGCTCGGTTGATCGCGTCTATCGCGCTGCGGACGCTGCATGAGGTATTCGCCGCCACCCCATCTGACGTAGTGGAAGCGGTTGTGTTCAACGGTCGCGTCAGCACCATCGACCGGTCCACGGGCAAACCGGACCGACCGCACCTGCTGAGCGTCTCAGCCGAGCGGTCAGTCTTCGAGGACCTCGTCCTGGCTTCCGTGGAACCAGCGGCCTGCCTCAAGCGGTTGAACGCGCTGGTGTCGCCCAATCCGTTCGACATGGAAGCGGTTGAGCCGTTCATCGCTTTTGACCTCAAACGGTTCCGGTTCAGCGATGACCTAGATGTCGTGGCTGGCCTCGACTCACGCCCGAATCTGCTTAATCTTTCGCCGACGGAGTTCGAGCACCTAGTGCGGGAACTCTTTGTCGCCATGGGAGCAGAGGCATGGACCACCATCCCGTCGAAGGACGGCGGTGTAGATGCAGTCGCCACCAGCAAGAACCTGTTCTTCGGTGGTGTTTGCCTCATACAGGCCAAACGCTGGACTGGCCTGGTCGGCCTTGAGTCGGTGCACGCCCTTACCGGAGTCATGGCCGACCACAACGCGACCACCGGTGTGCTGGTGACAACTTCCTGGTTCGGGCGCGCAAGTGAACAATTCGCCAAACGAAACCGGATCACCTTGATTAATGGCGCCGAACTAAAACAACTGGTCCAGGAGCACTTGAAGAAAGACGTCATCCCGGGCACCAACCCGCCCAGGCGTCTCCGTGCGTCTGATAACACCCAGACTGGCCGGCCCGGATAAGATAACCATTCTGCATCGTGTTCGCGACAGGTGCGCTCATCGGCACGACGCGTTCGTGTCGCGAGAGCTGGTCAGGTGCCGGAGGCGATGTAGGCGGCGAGGATGTAGCTGGGATGGCGGTCGAGGTTCATGCGTGACTACTCCTGGAGCCTGCTCTCCGCGGATTCGGTACTAAGCCGCAATCACGCATGGGCATGCAGATGACTGCATGACGATGCGTCCCGGCAAGGCGCGCTCATCGGCATAACATGCATGTGAGGTAGGCCCGAACCGTCGTACTGGCAATCCCTGAGCTCGCCGCGCTGCGTGGTTGTCCTTGACGGCTGTCATCACGGCGCCCGGGGCTGAAGTGATCACGCTGTGTTGCACACAGGGCCCTAATAGGTGTCTACGAGCTTGACAGTTGCTGTGTCTAGCCGCTAGATATATTGTGGTGAGGGCGCGTGAGGTGAACCGGCGGATCGAGCGGCTGGGCGGCGTGATGGCCCGGCAGGCCGGGTCGCACCGGCGCTACGTGGTCATCTATACCGATGCTGCCGGGGCGGAGGCAAAGGCGGCCACGACGGTGTCGCAGCATGCGGGTGACATCCCGGCCGGGACCCTGCGGGCGATCGAGCGGGACCTGGAGCCGGCGCTGGGGAAGGGATGGCTGCGGTGAGCGAGGCCTACCGGGTGGTCGTGACGCGGGAGGATGGTCACTGGCTGGCGGACGTGCCCGGGCTGCAGGGCGCGCACACCTATGCACGGAGCCTGCCGGCGCTGGACCAGGCGGTGCGCGAGGTGGTGGTGCTGGCGGCTGACCTGCCGGATGAGGCCATGCCCGGTCTCGTGCTGGAGTACGACTATCACACTGGTGATGAGGACCTGGATGCCACCGCGCTGGAGGTGCGGCAGCTGCGTCGGCAGGCCGGCGAGCTCGCCGCCGCGGCGACCGCCCGCACCGGCCAGGCTGCGGCCGAGCTTGTTGCCCGCGGCCTGTCCGTCCGCGACGTCGCCGCCCTGCTGGGCATCAGCGCGCAGCGCGTCTCCCAGCTCACCGCGCGGGCCAGCTGACCGGCCCCGGTGGCGGGCGAACGCTGCAGCGGCGCGCAGCGCAACGGGCGCGGCTAACCAGGTGATGCGGCCACGGCTTGGCGACCCGGAGCGCCTGGCCGGCCAGCGGTATCGCCAGGTGGCACGGCTGGATGAGGCGATCCTCCGCAGGTTCATCGCGGGCACCGGGAACGGCGGTTCGGGCGGGATGAGGATGTTTCCGCCGGGGCGCCAGCCCTGTTCGCGGGCGAGACCTTATCCTTGCAGAGCACCCTCCAGCTGGGGTATCCGCTGGTTATGCCGCATCAAGGGCGTGTTCATTCAGGCTCCGGATCTGGCGGACATGCTGAAGGCTCTGGCGCGGAACCTGGACGGAACGCCGCCGCGGTACAAGTGCACCGAAGTCGTGAACGCCCAGGTCAGCGGCTTGGAGGGCGGTGAAGGAGGCCGGTCTGTAAACCGTCGGCTTAGCCTACGTTGGTTCGAACCCAACACCTGCCACCACCTGCGGAAACGGCCCGTGGCCTGGGCATACCCGGGCTCGCGGGCCTTCTTCCTCTTGTCCCGCTGTGTGTCATGATGTGCCGCTGTGAGCCCCTGCATAGCAGTGGTTACGGACATATGGCGGACGGAATCGGGCCGGAGCCAGCGGTTCACCGAACCGCTTGATTCCTCGGTTGCGGCGATCCGGCCGCCGGTGACGGGCTGCCGGGGGCCCGGGAGATCACCGGCGATCCCTGGGTGGGCCCAGGCGCGTACCTCACGGAATCCGGCGACGGGCGCAACATCCTCATCCTCATCCTCATCCTCGTGAAGCCTGGGCATCGCCATGAATCCCGCTTGAGCCACGCCACGTTGCCCTGGGTGATGTCGGCCCGCGGCGGCCGGCCGCGAGAATCGCTGCCGACCGGCATGCGCATCGGGCGGTTTCAGCCGGCGTCTGCCTGAACCTGCCCTATACCTGCGGTGGACCTGGCGTATACCTCGCCGGCCGACGTGGGCGATGGCAGGAGGTCAAATATCGGCTTCACCTGCACATTCACGGCGCTGCGCTTATCGCCGGGTCCGCAACTCCGCCATGATCCGGGCAGCGAGTTCGTGCGCGATCTCCGGGATCGCCCTCGGCAAGGCGACAGCGACCTTCACATCGGGGACGGTGCGCACAGGCTTGCTTCCGCTCATGCGCATCCCACCGCCCTCGAGCGATGCCCAACCTCGCTGGGGTCACCTTCCATCACACTGTCGATCGGTGCCAGTCCGGCCGCCGGCGCGAATTCGACCATCCCTGCGGGGAGGACTTCGCGGCCAAGGCGCAGAAGAGGCTCAAGCTCCCGGGTTAGGGACGCTTCGTTGACCAGCGTTCCAAGCATGTCCCGCGCGAGCGGCTTGAATACGAGCACGCCACCGTTGCGGTCAATTGCAACACCGCTGGGGCCATCGAGAGAAACCTGGTTCCAGGATCCGCGGAGCTGATCACCCGGACTGCTGGCCCATGCGGTACTTGAATCCGAGCCGAGGCCTACGCTCGCGGCCTGCGAAAACAGCCCGGCATCCCGGCCGGCCCGGCCCAGACTGCTAGCGAGCGGCTGAAGAGCAGACACAGGCAGCACTGGCTGGGCCGCAATGGCGGCCAAATGAACCTCCAGCACAGGTATGTAAGCCTCTGAGCGGTCCTTCAAGGTCGACCGGTCGGCCCGCCACCGCACCGCAGGCTCTGCATCGACCGGCTCCCAGCGCAGCGGCGCTGCCTCCGCGGCCACCTCTCTCAGGGCCTGCAGGACCACGACCGCGAGCTGGCCGTTGTCGCCGAATTCCTTCCAGAATCGCCCTTGCTGGTAATCGCCGACCCGGGCGATGAAATCACGCTGCCGTTCGTCCGGGTCGATGCCCATTTTCCGGAAGACAAGGATTGGGATCCCGCGCCGCTTCGCGACCGTGAATTCCTCTTCCGTCGGTGCCTTGCCGGTGTCTGGGAGCGGCTCGCCGAAGTGCTCCCCCAGGAGCAGCAGGTACACGTCAGCCGCCTCCACGCCAGCCAGGCAGGCATCCCGGCTCGGGCCCGGCCGGGCCGAGAAATCTTCGAAGCGCCGGGCCTCATAACCGCTTGCTTGCAGTAGGGAAGGCAGGTAGTCGCGCTCACTTTCGAGGCCACGCCGGACCGACGAGATGAAGACGATCACGGCGGCCAGGCTACTCGGCCGGAGCCGTGCTTGGCCCCGGCCCGGTGACCTGCGCGGGTGCGCCGAAGGAATATAGCGGGCTTGGGAATGCGGTGAAGGCGGGACCATGCCCGGAACGGAGAGCGGCGACCGCGATGGCGCTGCCGGAGACAGCGATGGTGAGGCCTTTCCGGCTGGGGCCATGTTCGATGAACACCAGGACGGACAGGCGCTTGAGCAGCACGGTGCCGGCGTGCAGGAAGCCGGCGGCGAGGATCCCGGCAGCTTAGGTGCCCAGGAGTTGCCGCCACGCCGGGCCTGAGCGGCGCGGCGCCGGATCGATGCCTGCGGCGCGCAGGATCTCCCAGCCCTTGGACGGAGCAACCGTCACGCCGAGCTTTGTTAGCCCGCCGTGGATCCGGCGGTATCCCCGCAGCGGATTCTCCTTTGCCAGCCGGACGGCAAGACGGGCGATGCTCCGGACTGTCGGCGGCCGGCCGGGCTTGCGCCGTTTGCTCGTGTCGTACGTTCGCGGTCAGCTTCCGGTGCCAGGACAGCAGCGTCGCGGGCGTCACCGCGACGACTTCGGTCCTGCGCCGGCGGGGTATGAGCCGCGCCAGCGCGGCGAGCCACGCCCGGTCAGCCGGCTCGTACCGTACCCGGCCGGCCGGTGCTCAGGTTGCGAGCAGGGCGGCGAGTTGCTGGGCGTTGGCCTGGGCATAGTCGCGGTAGCAGTTGTTGAACAAGACGTGGGTGACCTCGGCGTCGCGGGCGAGGGCGCGGACCTTGGGTGCCCATGCGTGCAGCTCGTCTTCGGTGTAGCGGTAGCCGAACCGCTCGTGGATGTCTTTGCTGGCCCATTTCTTCGAGTGGCCGTGCAGGCGGACTACGGCCAGGCCGGGGGCGGTGGCGGCCAGCACCGGGGGGATGGAGCCGGGGTAGCCCTGCGGCATGTCGACGCACACATACGGCAGCTGATGGGCGGACAGGAACTCCAGGGTCTCTTTCTGGTTGCCTGGCGTCATCCAGGTCCGGTTGCGGAATTCCACGCATACCCGCCGTGGCGCGGCCCGCCGGGCGCAGGACAGGATGTAGTCCTTGCCCGTGCGGGAGATGGGGAACCTGTGGGGTTCCAGAAGTCGGCCACCTGTCTTGACCTGGGCTTCTACGCAGCCCGCTCGTATTCGCTGATGAGGCTGCCGAGAACGGGCCGGCGCTTGATCCGCTCCCGGGAGAGGTCGGTGACAGGGTGATCGGGCCGGGGCGGGTGGAGTTCGCGGCTGCGATGGGGTCGTCGCCCGTTGTAGTGGGCCGTGTATTCGGCCAGGACCAGCCGCAGATGTCGCTCGCCGAAGATCAGGATCCGGTCGGTTACCTCCGTCCTGGCGGTGAGCACGAACCTTTCGGCATAAGCGTTCGCGCGA
>Ga0137375_10005363_pt1 | contig 15240 bp, 8 predicted proteins | sample SagtaG_24_FD_104936 | JGI IMG/M metagenome (GOLD analysis project Ga0137375, IMG submission 104936) | Vadose zone soil microbial communities from Sagehorn Ranch, Mendocino, California, USA - Sage1_R_113_16 metaG | ecosystem: Environmental > Terrestrial > Soil > Vadose zone | place: USA...
GATGTCGTTGCCGAGTACGTCGACCACCACCGGCGTCTCCTCGGGCGTGCTGATGACGTCCGCACCGGGGGTGGGCCCGTCGTTGGAGCAGTTGACCGTCACCGTGACGGTCGAGGTGGCGGTGTGGCCATGACCGTCGTCGATCGTGTAGCCGAAGGAGTCGGTCGGCGGCGAGCACAGGTCCGGGTCGGGGCTGTAGCGGACCTTGCTGCCGGCGAGGACCGTCGTACTCCCTCGGGCCGGGTCGTCGACGTCCGTCACAGTGAGGGCGTCGTTCTCGGGGTCGGTGTCGTTGGCCAGCACATCGATGTCGACGGGCGTCTCCTCGGCCGTGGTCGCGGCGTCCGCGGTCGCGGTCGGAGCGCAGTTCATCAGCACCGAGATCGTCGAAGGCACCGTCGCCGTACCGTCGGAGACGTCATACGAGAAGGTCTCGTCGTGGCAGCCCGGGTCCGGCACGTAGTGCACCTTCCCGGCCACGATGCTGGCCGTCCCGTTCACCGTCGCTCCGACAGCCGTGATCGTCAGCGGGTCGCCGTCGGGGTCGGTGTCGTTCGCGAGCGCGTCCACGTCGACCGCCACTCCCGGCGTCGTCTCGACGGTGTCCGGGTTCGAGTCGGGGATGTGGTTGCCCGCGACGCTGGGAAGGGCACCCACGACCAGTGGGGTGACGCTCTTGGTTCCGATGCCGTCGCCGAGCTGGCCCTGGCTGTTGTCCCCCCAGCACTGGACGGTCGTGTCGATCAGCGAGACGCAGGTGTTCTTGCGGCTCGCGGCGAGCGAGGTGACCAGCGGGCCGGGGAAGGAGCTCGGCGGCTTGGGGATCGCGTAGACCGCGGTCGACCCGCCGCCGGCGGACTGCTGGAAGCTGTTGTCGCCCCAGCACACCACGCCCTTGTCTCCGCGCAGCGCGCAGACGTGGTTGTCGCCGGAGGCGATCGTCACCGCGTTGCCGAGGTCGCCGGCGCTCGCGGGCGGCGGGTTGTTGGTGCGTACCTTCTTGGTGGCGTTGCTCCGCTGCGTGGTGGTGCCGTCGCCGAGCTGGGTCAGGTTGTTGGCACCCCAGCAGCGGACCGAGCCGTCGAGCATCTGCGCGCAGGTGTGCCGCGCGCCCGCGACGAGGTCGGACACGCCGGTCAGCGGAGTGTCGGAGTCCGCTTCGTCGTCGTCCTGCACGAGTACGGCGAGGTGTCGCTCGTCGGTGGAGTTGTCGCCGAGCTGGCCGTTGCCGTTGGCGCCCCAGCAGCGCACGGTGGAGTTGCTCAGCAGCGCGCAGGCGTGGAAGCCGCCGACCGCCACCTCGGTGACGCCGGTCAGGTCGCTGACCACGACGTTGTCGGGATCGGGGTCGCTGTCGTACTTCACCGTCACCGGGGTGCTGGAGTCCGTGGTGGTGTTGTCGCCGAGCTGGCCGTGGCCGTTCTCGCCCCAGCAGCTGGCCTTGCCACTGCCGCGGACGGCACAGGTGATGCCGCGCTCGGCGGGCAGCTCGAACGACCCGCCGGCGTCGTACGCCGTGACGCTGCCGGTCGAGAGCACCGGATGCGACCGGGACGTCGTGGAGCCGTCGCCGAGCTCTCCGTCGGCGTTGCGGCCCCAGCACTGGAGCTGCGTCGACGACGGGAGCCGGAGGCAGCCGTGGCCGTTGCCGAGGTCGAGGTCGCCGACGTCTCCGACCGACAGGACCGGCTGCCGGACCGTGGTCATCGCGACCGGCGCGTCGGACCCGAGCCGGCCGTCGGCGTTGCTTCCCCAGCAGAACAGGCGCCGGTCGATGTCGGCCTTGGCCAGCGCGCAGGCGTAGTCCGTCCCGGCGGCCACCTGGAACGCACCCGTCACCGCGGTGACTGTCACCGGGACCGCGCTGGACGGCGCGTAGGAGCCGAGCTGCCCGTGGAAGTCGTAGCCCCAGCAGAGCACCTGGTTGCCGTGTACGGCGCAGGTGTGCTGGCCACCGGCCACCACGGCCGCAGCGGTGAGCCCCGGCACGTTGACGGCGTACGTCGAGTTGTCCAGGTCACCGCCCGGGGTCGGGTCGGCACCGAGCTGCCCGTTGCCGTTCATGCCCCAGCACCAGACGCCCGCCCCGACTTTCGCGCAGGTGTGGAACTGGCCGGCGGCGGCCGACAGCGCACCCGGCAGGGTCTGCGGATCGGTGGTCAGCGGGGAGGGGTCGTTGTCGAACTGGACGACCAGGGGTGCCGAGCTCGGGTCCATCGAGGCGGTCGTGTGGCCGAGCTCGCCGTGCTTGTTGAGCCCCCAGCAGTAGACCCGGTTCGGGTTGCCGACCACCACGCAGGTGTGCGCGGTGCCGGCGGTGACGGCCAGGGCCGGGTTGTCCGCGACCGGGGTCGGCAGGCCCACGACTGCGGTCGGCAGCGACCGGTCGGTGGTGGTGCCGTCGCCGAGCTGTCCCGAGCCGTTGTGCCCCCAACAGGAGACGGTTTGGTCGGCCAGGACGGCGCAGGTGTGGAACTCGCCCGCGGCCAGGGCGATGGCCGGGTTCGCGGCCGTGATTCCCGCGACCGGGCTCGGCGTGCTCGCGTAGTCGCCCGCGCTGCCGTCACCCAGCTGGCCCATGCCGTCGGAGCCCCAGCAGCTCACCGTGCCGTCGGCCAGGATGGCGCAGTTGTGGTACGACCCGGCGGCCAGGGCGGTCGCCCCGGAGAGGTCGACCACCTGGACCGGGGTCAGCTGCTGCAGCAGGCTGGGGTCGCCGTTGCCGAGCTCGCCGTTGGCGTCGAAGCCCCAGCACCAGACCGTGCCCCCGTGCCGGAGCGCGCAGGTGTGCTGCGCGCCGGCGGCGACCTGCTGTACGCCGACCAGCCCGCTCACCGGGGTCGGTGTGCTACTGGTGGCCCGGGTGCCATTGCCGAGCTGGCCGAAGTCGTTGTTCCCCCAGCAGCGCACGGTGCCGGAGTCGGTGACCGCACAGGTGTGCAGGGCGCCCAGGCCGACCAGCCGCTGTGCGTCGGCGACGGTGGCCGTGGCCGCCTCGCCGACGTCGCCGGTGGCGGAGTTGGTGCTCAGGGTCAGCGGGACCATCATGATCGCGGTCGCGGTGACCAGGCTGAGGCAGAGCGACACGATTCGCGAGCGGCGGTTCATGAGCACGCCTCCGGGTCCTGGGCACCCTCGGGGATGCCGAGCTTGTTCTTCAGCAGCAGGTCGTCGCTGGTCTTGGCCTCGTAGATCAGCTCGGCCAGGCAATTGTGGCCGTCGGCGTTGGGGTAGACCCCCGCATGCTCGGTCTTCTGGGTCGCCACGACGAGTACGCCGGTGACCGCCGGGGTCAGGTAGATGAACGGCGTCAGGGTGCCGGTGTCACCGTCGTCCTCCATCCAGCTCTTGTCCTCGCACCCGAAGTCCTTGGTCGCGTTGTGGTCGTGGACCGTGTTGGTCGGGTGGTAGACCGTGGTCTTGATCTCGACGTCCAGCTGCATGCAGTGGCCCTGGAACGCGTCGTACGGGTTGACGAAGAAGTAGCGGCCCTGCGAGGAGAGCTCGAACTTCCTCACGACCTCCTCGATCGTGGAGTTGATCCTCTTGGTGATCTGGTCGTAGAGCACCAGCGCCGGCGGCAGCATCACCCAGCGGATCGTGCAGGTCGGGATCGTGTCGACCAGGTCCGCACAGAAGCCGGGGATCTTGGTCGCGACGTCGGTGGCCTTGGGGTAGGGGTTGTAGTAGCCGGTCACCGCGATGACCAGGTTGGGGTCGCCGTCCATCTGGGTCTTGTACTTGCCCAGGATGTCGGTCAGCTCTGTGCGCAGCGTGTCGAAGGCCTTCTGGTCCGCCAGCACGCCGGCGCCGCAGGCGATCGCCTCCGGGAACCGGTGGTCGCGTACGTCGTCGAGGCACTCGTCGACGTACTTGCGGATGCCGTCGTTGTCCCGGCCCACGGTGAGCGTGATCAGGTCGGGCCGGAGGTCGTGCGCCATCGACTGCTGGGTCGGGTCGTGGTCGGACTGGTACTGGCTGGTCGACACCAGGTAGCTGCCGTCGGTGGCCTCGTCCGCGGTGTTGTAGAGGCACCAGGGGAAGTCCTTGTCCTGGAGCGTCTTGAGCAGTACGTCGGAGTAGCGGTCGGTCTTGGTCGACAGCTCCTCGTCGGAGTCCTTGGCGCCGTCCGCCACCCCGTCGCCACCCGCGATCAGGCGGCGGGCGATGTCGGTCGAGCAGTCCGGGTCCGGCGAGGGCAACTGGTTGTCCGCCGGCCCGTCGGTCACTGGTGCCCGCCCGGCGCTGAGGTTGGTCCCCAGCGCCGGGAGGCCGATCAGGACGGCCAGTACGAAGGCCATCGCGAGCACCGCCGGCCGTGCCTGACGTAGTCGTGTCTTCATCTCGGGCTCCCGAGCTCCGACGCCGACGTCAGCCGTGGCTGGCGTTGTTGGTCTCGTCCTTCTCTATGAACTCGTTCGCTGGATCGATGTAGGCGTTGGCGACGCCCCCGTCGCCGGTGACATAGGTCGTCACCGAGAAGGTCAGGTCGTCGCCAGCAGCCAGCGGACCGTGGCAGGTGACCTTGTTGATCGGGTTCTCCTCGATCTGGCAGGTCCACAGGTTCGCCGGCTTCACGTTCAGCGGGATCGTCCCGACCGGGAGTTCGGCCACGATGGTGACGTCGTCCATCGCCATGAAGCCGTCGGCCCGGATCGCATGGAAGGTCACGTCGCCGTTGCTGCCCTTCGTGCCCGTGGACGTGATGGTCGAGGTCAGGTCGAGCACCGCCTTCACCTGAACGTCCTCGAAGTCGGTGTTGTTGGCCTCGTTGGACTCCGGCGTGGTGTTGCCCGGGTCGACCCGGCTCTGCAGCGGGTAGGTGTAGTCCTGCTCGCGCGGGGCCTTGACCGTGATCGTGATCTCGGCCGTGCTGTCGAAGGTCGGGTCGAGGTCGTTCGAGCCGTCGAGTACGCCGCCGTCACAGGTGACCACGCCGCCGCTCTCCGTGCAGCTCAGGTCGTTGGAGCCGGCCGCCGTGGTGGTGACCTTGACGAACGTGACCTCTGGGTCGAGGACGTTGCGCAGGCTCACGTTGTACGCCGGATCGGTGCCGGTGTTCTCGATCGTGACCGTGTAGCTGTACGGCTGCTCCGGCTCGGGCACGGCGATGCTGTGCGTGATGCCCTGCACTTTGAGATCGGTGTAGTTGCCACCGCCGCTGAGCCGGACCCTCGTCACCGTCTGGTCGGAGTTGTTGGTCTCGTCGTTCTCGGCGATGACCTCGTCGGGGTCGATCGTGACCTGGTTGGTGTAGTCACCCGGCTGGGTGGGGGCGAACAGGTCGACCACGATCGTGCGGACGTTGTCGCCGGCCGCCGGGGTGTCGTTGTTCGAGCCGTCCAGGGTGCCGCCGGCGCAGGTGATGACGCCGCCGGACTGGCTGCAGGTGAACGCGCCCTCGCCGACCGCCGTGTCCTTGGCCGACCGGAACACCGCGCCCTGCGGGATCGTGTCCTGGACCGTCACGTTGAACGCGACCGCCGTACCCACGTTCTCGACCTTGAGCCGGTACTGCAGCGTGCCACTGGGTACGACGTCGGTCGGGTTGCCGCCTCCGTCGACCGGCGAGCTCTGGCTGCTGTCGGCCTTCAGGTCGATGTAGGAGCCGCCACCGCCCAGGGCCACGACCGTGGTCACGGAGTCCTGGTTGTTGGTCTCGTTGGACTCGGGATCGGTGTTGTCCGGGTCGATGATCGCCTGGTTGATGTAGCTGCCCGGCTGGTCGGGGGCGAACGCGTTCACGTGGATCGTGCGCGTCTGGTCACCCGCGAGGGCGGTCTGGCCGATCGAGCCGTCGAGGGTGCCGCCGGTGCAGCGGATCACCTGGCCGGCCGGCTGGCACGTGAACGCGCCGGTGCCGGGCAGGGTGTCCTCGGCGGAGCGGAAGACCATCCCGTCGGGCAGATGGTCCTCGACCACGACGTCGAACGCGACGTCGCTGCCATGGTTCTTCACGACCAGGTCGTACTCCACGATGCCGTGCGGAGCGACGTCAGCCGCGGGGGAGACCTGCGACTTGTCGATCGTGAACTCGTGATAGACGCAGCAGCCGCCGTCGATGACGATCTCGGTGATCAACGTGTTGATGTTGTTGTCCTCGAGGATCTCGTCGATCTGACCGTCGGGGTCGATCCGGACCTGGTTCTTGATGAAGCCGGGCGCGGCCGGCGCGAAGAGCGTCACCGTGATCGTGGCCTGGTCAGGGGCCAGCGTGTGGTCGTGCGTGCCACGCAGGGTGCCGCCGGCACACTCGATGATCCCGCCGGTGGCGGCGCCGTTGTGGTGGCAGGTGAAGTTGTGGTCGCCCACGACCTCGCGGAACCGGGTGCCCGCCGGCAAGGTGTCGTGTACGACGACTCCGGTGGCGTCCTGGGTGCCGATGTTGCTGGCCGTGATCGTGTAGATCAGCGTGCCGCTCGGGGCCACCTTCGGCTCGCTCGCCTTGGTGACGGTCAGGTCGATGCCGGTGTCGATCCGGGCCGATGCGGTCCAGGTGTTGTTGGTCTCGTCGCTCTCGAAGATGGCGTTGTTCGGGTCGACGGTGACCGTGGCGTCGATGACGCCGGTGGTCGGCGGAGCGATCACGGTGAGGGTGATCTTCTCGACCGTGCCGCCGGGCAGTCCGGAGCTGATCGAGCCGGCCACCGCGAGCCCGGTGCACGTCACCACGAGCCCGGACTGGCCGCAGACCACGCCGCCGGGGGCGACGTACGACTTGAGCGTGACGCCGGGGGCCAGCAGCTCACGGACGACCACGTCGGTGGCGTCGTCGAGCCCGCTGTTGCCGATCGAGATCTCGTAGTCGTAGTCGTCCCAGGCCCGGAACGCGTCCGGGAGGGCCGGCGCGTTGTCGTTGTGGTTGACCACGGCGTGCTGCACGACTGACAGGTCGACACCCGGGTTGACCGTGGTCGTGGTCTTTGCGGTGTTGGTCACGCCCTTGTTCTTGATGTTGCCGGTGACCGTCGCCGTGTTGGTGATCAGGCTGCCGGCGGCGTTGACGACCCGGCCGGTGATCGTGATGTCGATCGTCTCGCCCGGGTCGAGGCGCAGCGTCGGGCTCTTCTGGGTGCAGGTGACCTTGGGCGCGCTGACCGTGCAGACGCCCTTGGTCGTCGTCGCGGTGATGCTCGAGGCCTGCAGGCCCTGGGTGGTGTCGACCATGGCGATGCTGTCCGCCCGCGTGGCGGCGATGTTCGCGATGTGGATCGAGTAGGTCAGCAGCTGGCCGGGACGCACCGGGTTGGGCGCGTCGGTCATCGCGATCGTCAGACCCTGCTGGGCGGGCGGCTGCACCGGCTGGGACAGCAGCGAGCCGGTGTTGTTGAGCTCGTCCAGCTCGTCGATCTCGTCGTACGGGTCGACGACGGCGGTGTCCTTGAGCGGCGGGTCGGTGGCGGAGTCGTAGCCGAAGCCGGCGGTGGCCACGATTGTGATCGTCGCGTTCGCGCCCATGTTCACCCGGCCGCCCGTGCAGGTGACCGTCAGCGGCGGCGTGTTCGAGCAGACGAACAGGCTGTTCCCGACCGCGCTCACGAAGCTGAAGCCGGACGGCAGCGTGTTGACCACGCGGACGTCGACGGCGTTGGCGGTGCCGATGTTGTTGACGGTGAGCTGGAACGTCGCGTCCTGCCCCTCACCGATCGAGGTCGGGCCCTGCACGCTGACCTTGAGGTCCGGCAACGGCTGGGTGACGGCATTGGTCACCAGCACGTCGGCGTACGCCGAGGCGGTGTCGGTGTTGCTCGAGTGGGTCGCGCTGACCGTGGCGCCGTTGTGCAGCGTCGTGCCGTTCGCGGCAGTGACGGTGCCGCGGATCGTGACGTCCCAGGAACTGAAGCCCTCCAGCGACCCCGCCTCGCAGGTGACCAGGTTGTCGGACTCGTCGCAGGCGCCCACGGTGCTGGTCAAGATGATGCCGGTGAGCCCGTTCATCTGCGCGTTGAGTACGACGTCGTCGAGCTGCGCGCCACCGGTGTTGCTCACATGGAGCGCGTAGGTCAGCGACGAGCCGGACGGCACGTTCGTCGACGACGGCGTGATGGTGAGGGTGAGTGGCACCGGATCGGCCTGGGCCGTCGGAGAGACCGCGGCCAGCCCGAGCAGGGCGAGCGCGACGGCCAGTAGTGAGCGAAGAAGGACGAACTGCGACGTTGACCTGGACACGAGGCACCTCATGTGGGGCTGGGAGGGACAGCCCCGAGAGGTGAGGCCTGTACGAGGTGTACCCCCGTTGGGTGCCCGGCGGGCCCGGAAATGACACAACCTGGGGCCAGAATGGCCCGGTGGGGCCACCTGTCGGCAGCCGATCGGCCACCGGTCCGTGACCCGACGAGGACTGTCCATGGCCCCGTCTAGGCTTGCCGCATGCGACCCGTGACCGATCTCGAGCGCCGTGTGGCGCCGTTCAAGGTGGTGTCCGACTTCGAGCCGTCGGGTGACCAGCCGTCCGCGATCGCGGAGATCACCAAGCGGCTGAACGACGGGGTGCAGGACGTCGTACTCCTGGGCGCGACGGGCACCGGCAAGACCGCGACGGTGGCCTGGGTGGCCGAGCAGATCCAGCGGCCGCTGCTGGTGTTGCAGCCCAACAAGACGCTGGCCGCGCAGTTCGCCAACGAGCTGCGGCAGCTGTTCCCCCAGAACGCGGTGGAGTACTTCGTCAGCTACTACGACTACTACCAGCCCGAGGCGTACGTCCCGCAGACGGACACCTACATCGAGAAGGACTCCTCGATCAACGAGGAGGTCGAGCGGCTGCGGCACTCCGCGACCAACTCGCTGCTGACCCGGCGCGACGTGATCGTGGTGTCGACGGTGTCGTGCATCTACGGTCTCGGCACCCCGCAGGAGTACGTCGACCGGATGATCCGGCTGAAGGTCGGCGAGGAGCACGACCGCGACTCGATCCTGCGCCGCCTGGTCGAGATCCAGTACACCCGCAACGACATGAGCTTCACCCGCGGCACCTTCCGGGTGCGTGGTGACACGCTCGAGGTGTTCCCGGTCTACGAGGAGCTCGCCGTGCGGGTGGAGTTCTTCGGCGACGAGATCGAGCGGCTGATGACGCTGCATCCGGTGACCGGTGAGGTGGTCACCGAGGACACCGAGCTCCACGTGTTCCCCGCGACCCACTACGTCGCGGGGCCGGAACGCATGGAACGCGCGATCCGGGGCATCGAAACCGAGCTGGAGGACCAGCTCGCCACGTTCGAGCGGCAGGGCAAGATGCTGGAGGCCCAGCGGCTGAGGATGCGGACGACGTACGACGTGGAGATGATGCGCCAGGTCGGGTCCTGCTCGGGGATCGAGAACTACTCGATGCACATCGACGGCCGCACCCGAGGGTCGGCGCCGAACTGTCTGCTCGACTACTTCCCCGAGGACTTCGTGCTGGTCGTCGACGAGTCGCACGTCGCCGTACCGCAGATCGGCGGCATGTACGAGGGCGACATGTCCCGCAAGCGCAACCTGGTCGAGCACGGGTTCCGGCTGCCGAGCGCGATGGACAACCGGCCGCTGAGGTGGGAGGAGTTCCTGGACCGGATCGGCCAGACCATCTACCTCTCGGCAACGCCGGGCAACTACGAGCTGGACAAGGTCGGCGGCGACGTCGTCGAGCAGATCATCCGGCCGACCGGCCTGGTCGACCCCGAGGTCATCGTCAAGCCGACCAAGGGCCAGATCGACGACCTGATCCACGAGATCGGGGCGCGCACCGAGAAGAACGAGCGGGTGCTGGTCACCACGCTGACCAAGAAGATGTCGGAGGACCTCACCGACTACCTCCTCGACGCCGGGATCCGAACCCAGTACCTCCACTCCGAGGTCGACACGCTCCGGCGCATCGAGCTGCTGCGCGAGCTCCGGCTGGGAGAGTTCGACGTCCTGGTCGGCATCAACCTGCTCCGCGAGGGCCTCGACCTGCCCGAGGTGTCACTGGTGGCGATCCTCGACGCCGACAAGGAGGGCTTCCTGCGCTCGGACAAGTCACTGATCCAGACGATCGGTCGGGCGGCGCGAAACGTGTCCGGCCAGGTGCACATGTACGCCGACAAGATCACCCCCTCGATGGAGTCCGCCATCGACGAGACCAACCGGCGCCGGGCCAAGCAGGTCGCCTACAACGAGGCCAATGGCGTCGACCCGCAGCCGCTGCGCAAGAAGATCGCCGACATCACCGAGATGCTGGCGCGTGAGGACGAGACCACCCAGGAGCTCCTCGCGTCGTGGCAGCAGGGCGAGGGCAAGGGCCGCAAGACCGCACCGGTGCCCGGGCTGTCGCGGATGGACGTCGGCAAGCACACCGTGGAGATCGCCGGGCTGCCCAGCTCGGACCTGGCCCAGCTGGTCCAGGAGCTGACCGAGCAGATGCACCACGCCGCGGCGGAGCTGCAGTTCGAGGTCGCCGCCCGGCTCCGGGACGAGATCTCGGAGCTGAAGCGCGAGCTGCGCCAGATGATGGAAGCGACCAAGTGAGCCTCGGCGACCAAGTGAGGCCCGTCGTACTCGGGTGCGGGTGGTGACGTGGACGTCGCCACCATGCTGGCGCACTGCCTGGCCAAGCCTGGGGCCTGGTCCGACAACCCGTGGGGCCACGACCATCCGGTGATCAAGGTGGGCGAGGGATCGGCCGCGAAGATCTTCGCGTTCCTCGGGTCCGGGGGAGTGGGGGTCAAAGGGGGCGCGTCCCGGGAGGCGGCCGACGAGTGGCTGCTGCGCTACCCGGGCGCCGCGTCGGTGATGGCCTACATCGGCCGCTCCGGGTGGAACGACCTCGCGTTCGGTGGCGAGATTCCCGACGACGAGCTGCTGGAGGCGGTCGACGAGTCCTACCGTCTGGTGGTCGCCAAGCTGCCGAAGAAGCGCCGGCCAGACGGCTGGGACGCCTGACCTCTCACGGCGCCGTACGGCCCCGGCTCGCGTCATCGTCGAGAGGGTGGTCGGCGAGCGGCGCCGACGCGTGGACCAGCCCGCTCTCGTAGGCGTGGATGACCAGCTGGGCCCGATCGTGGGCCCCGAGCTTGGTCATCGCCCGGTTCACGTGGGTCTTGGCGGTGTGGGGGCTGACCACGAGCCGGGCCGCGATCTCGTCGTTGGAAAGCCCGGCCGCGACCAGCGCCACGACCTCGCGTTCACGCTCGGTGAGCACGGCCAGCGCGTCGGAGCGGCGTGGCCGGGTGTCCGGGAGGGCGAGGAACCGCGCGACGAGGGCGCGGGTGGCGGCCGGAGACAGCAGCGAGTCTCCTCGATGCACGGTGCGGATGGCGTCGAGCAGGTCGTCGATCTCCGCGCTCTTGCCCAGGAAGCCGCTGGCCCCGGCGCGCAGCGCTCGGAAGACATACTCGTCCACCTCGAAGGTGGTCAGTACCAGCACCCTCACTCCGGCCAGATCGGGGTCGGTCGTGATCAGCCGGGTGGCCTCCAGCCCGTCCAGGTCGGGCATTCGGATGTCCATCACCACGACGTCCGGGCCGGCCGTTCGCGCCAGCTCGACCGCCTCGCGCCCGGTGGCCGCCTGGCCGACCACCTCGAGGTCGGGCGCCGAGTCGATGAACACCGCGAACCCACTCCGCACCAGCGGTTGGTCGTCGGCGAGCAGCACCCGGATCGTCATGGGACCGCCGCCGCGGTCAGCGGCAGCGCCGCGCTCACCCGGAACCCGCCGTCCGGCCGCGGCCCGGCCCGGAGGGTGCCGCCGATCGCGGTGACTCGCTCGCGCATCCCGACGATGCCCAGCGCGTGTCCCGCGTCGCCGGGCCCGCCGACCGGTGGACGCCCGGACGGACGGTTGTCGACGACGACCAGCAACCGGGTGTCGTCGTACTCGAGGGTGACGTCGACCTCGGTCGGGCCGGCATGCTTGCAGACGTTCGTCAGCGCCTCCTGTACGACGCGGTAGGCCGTCGAGTCTGCGGCGGCGGCGATCGGTCGGGCCTCGCCTTCGACGTGGTGGGTGATGTGTAGACCCGAGCGGCGGAACGTGTCGACAAGGTCGTCGAGACCGGCCAGCCCGGCCACCGGCCCGGTCGGCGTCGACTCGCCTGGCCTTCGCAGCAGCAACACGGTGTCGCTGAGCTCTGCGAGTGCGGTCTTGCTGGCGGTGCGGATGTGGTCAAGGGCCTCGCCGGCCTGGTCGGTCCGGTCGGGCAGGACGTGGCTGCCGACGCCCGCCTGAACGTAGATGAGGGCGAGCTGGTGTCCGACCGCATCGTGCAGGTCGCGCGCGATTCGCAGCCGCTCCTCGGTGACCAGTCGCGCCGCCTCGGCCGCGCGATCCGCCTCGGCCTGCCGGGCTCGGGCCTCGACCTCGGCGAGGTAGGCGCGGCGGTTCCGCGACGAGTCGCCGGCGGCCACCGCCAGGCCGCCGAGGGCCGCGAGCGCGACGTTCTCGGCGCCGAGCCAGGACGCCGGCCGACCGAGCGTGTGCAGCCCGCCGAGCGCCAGCACCACGAGTACGCCGATCAGCAGGGCGCGCCGGCGCGTGGTCGTCTCCGCAACGGTGTAGAGGGCGATCAGCGGTGCGGCCAGCACCATGGCGCCGTGCCGGCCGCCGAGCAGGACCAGGTAGGCCTCCGCCGCCACCGCGCTGACGGCGAGCACCACGACCGGGTGGGACCGCCGCAAGACCAGCACGCCGCACGCGACGGCGGCCGTGACCAGCCCCGCCGCGGACAGCCGGGCCCCGTCCGGGCCGGCGGCGGTAGTGACCAGGGTGGCGCCGAGGACGACGCAGGCCATCGCCGCGTCGGCGTGCGGCCGGCGTACGACCAGGTCCCGCCAGCGGTCCAGGTGCGTCATGTCACCACGGTAGGCGTACCGGCCCGGGTCGGCGTCGTGCGGCCGCCGTACTGCGGCTACCGCCGCCGCGGTACGCCGAAGATCCCGCAACAGGGGGACGACCACGGTCGGCCGGAGCCAGGACAGTGGAGGCAACCGAGTCCCGTCACCGAGAGGCTGTGCCATGTCGAGTTCCGCCGAGGTCTCCATCCGGGGACTGAGCAAGCACTTCGGGCCCGTCGTGGCCGTCGACGACCTGGACTTCGACGTACCGGCGGGACGGGTCACGGGGTTCCTCGGCCCCAACGGCGCCGGCAAGACCACCACGTTGCGGATGCTGCTCGGCCTGGTGCGGCCGAGTGCCGGCCAGGCCCTGATCGGAGGGCAGCCCTACCGTCGGCTCGCCGAGCCGCGGCGGACGGTGGGTGCGGTGCTGGAGGCGGCCGGCTTCCATCCCGGCCGGCGCGGGCGCGACCAGCTGCGCGTCTCGGCGTACGCCGCGGGGCTGCCGGCCCGCCGGGTCGACGAGGTGCTCGACCTGGTCGGCCTCACCGACGCGGCGAGTCGCCGGGTCCGCGGCTACTCCCTGGGGATGCGTCAGCGGCTCGCGCTCGCTACCGCGATGCTCGGCGACCCGGAGGTGCTGGTGCTGGACGAGCCGGCGAACGGTCTGGACCCGGCGGGTATGGCGTGGCTGCGCGGCCTGCTGGTGGACCTGGCCGAGGAGGGCCGGACCGTGGTCGTATCCAGCCATGTCCTGTCCGAGGTGGCGCAGACGGTCGACCACGTGGTCATCGTGCACCGCGGTCGGCTGCGCTTCGACGGATCCCTGGGCGAGCTCGCCAGCAGCGCCGCCGAGCTCGAGTCTGCCTTCCTGCGGCTGACCCGCGACGAGCCCCACGCCGTACTCGGACGCTGAGCAGCCCACCGACCTATCCACAGAGGAGACGACCATGACGACCCTGATGGCCACCGAGCTGTTGAAGCTGCGCACGATCCGAAGCCCCTGGGTGCTGCTTGCAGCCGCCCAGCTTGTGGTCCTGATCGGCGCCGCCGGACTGCTCTCGAACCGCGACGGCACCGAGGACGTCGCGGCCGGCGCAGTGGCCCACGTGGGGCTCACGGCGCTCTTCCCGCTGATGCTCGGCATCATGGCGGTCGCCGGCGAGTACCGCCACCGGACCATCACCGACGCCTACCTGACCACCCCCGACCGGTCACGTGTGGTCGCCGCCAAGCTCGCCGTCTACACCTTCGGCGGCCTGGCCTTCGGCCTGGTGAGTACGGCGTCCGCGCTGGTCATCACCGCGATCTGGCTCACGAGCTCGGGCGACGCGATGACCTGGTCCGACGGCGACCTGTGGCGCACCGCGACCGGCGGGATCCTGTGGAACGCCTCGTTCGCCGCGATCGGCGTCGGGCTCGGGGCCCTGGTCCGCAACCTCACCGCCGCGGTGGGCGCGGCCCTGGCCTGGCTGGCGCTGGTCGAGGGCCTGGTGGGGCAGCTGGTCGGAGACAGTCTGAGCCGCTGGCTGCCGTTCTCGGCCGGCGCGGCACTCGGCGACCTGCCGAACCAGGTCTCTGGCGGCCTCTCGCAGTGGGACGGCGGGCTGGTCCTGCTGGGCTACGCCGTGCTGTTCATGGCCCTCGGCCTGGCCCTCGGCGTACGCCGCGATGTGGCTTGAGGCTCAGTCCTCCTCGCCCGTCGGTGCCTGTTCCGCCGGGGCCTGTTCCGACGGGCCCTCGAGCTCCTTGCGGCGGGCCTTCTCGGCGCGACGCTCCAGAGTCCGGATGCGGTCGTTGACGATGTCCTGTTTCATGAACATCAGCCGGCCCAGGTTGAGCGCGGTGCCGCCGAGCACGAAGAGCGGCCAGGGGAAGCCGTTGACGCCGCTGGTCGCCAGCCAGATGACCACGCAGATGCCGGTGGCGTAGAGCATCGTCCAGGCGGCCTCGCGGCGGTCCTTGGCGTACTTCTCCAGGGCCTGGGTGCGGAAGTCGGCCGACGCGACGGCGCCCGCCGGCCGCGGCGCCAGCGCGGCGCTCGGCAGCAGGTCGGAGAGCAGCTGCGGCAGCTCTCCGAGGGTCCGGGCGGAGGCGACCGAGTCGGCGCGGTCGTCGTACTCCTCGCGGGTCAGCCGGCCGTCGGCGTACGCGTCGCCCAGCACCCGGAGTACGACGTCGCGGTCGCGGTCGGACGCCCGCAGCGACGTGTACGACGGGTCGCGCGGATCATGCTCGAACTCGCTCCACAGGTCTCCCACGCCGCCATCGTAGGGACCACCGGCTGGCTGAGACAGCCGCTTCCCCGACCGGATGTCTCCTAGAGTGCCGGTATGGTGCGTCCTGGAAGCTGGATCAGGCCAGCGGGTGTGAGTCCCGTTCGGGTAATCGCCGGAGAGCCCGGTAGCAGGCCCCGGTCCGTCGTCGAGAGGTGGCGGGCTGAGCGGGGTGTCA
>Ga0137375_10005370_pt1 | contig 15234 bp, 10 predicted proteins | sample SagtaG_24_FD_104936 | JGI IMG/M metagenome (GOLD analysis project Ga0137375, IMG submission 104936) | Vadose zone soil microbial communities from Sagehorn Ranch, Mendocino, California, USA - Sage1_R_113_16 metaG | ecosystem: Environmental > Terrestrial > Soil > Vadose zone | place: USA...
TGAAGTCCTCGGTCAGCTTGCGATTCGCGCCGTGCGCGGCGGACGTGGTCCGTTTGGCTTCCCTGTCGAGCGCCTCGCGGAACTTACGGGTCTGGCCACTGGCGAGCGTGCGGATGCGGCGGGACACCACGAGCCCGCCGTAGGACTGATCGAGACCCCGTTCGAGCTCGGAAATGGCCCGGTTCATTTCTTCGGTTTCTCGCAGCACGTGCGCCCGCAATGGGCCCCCCCCCCCTCGGATGGCGGCGACGTCGTTTTCGATCCGGAAGGCTGCCAGATCGACGAATGCGTCGCGCGCTCGTTCGAGGGCTTCGTAGCGCATCGCTTCCGGTTCGCCGACCGTCGGGGGAATCACGGTGATGGCGGCGCTCTTGCCCCACTTGGGGCCGCGCAGTGGATCGTTGTCGCGCGCTTCGACGACCACCTCGACCGGTGCGAAAGCCCGCTTGAAAAAGCGATCATTGGCCGTCAAGCGATGGCCGCCGATGTCGTGGCGCGTTTCCCCGTCGTGCCGCGCCAACACCCGCCGCTCCTCGCGACCGGCGCTGCGCAGAACGAGGTGGACCTCGCGCAGCCCGTGGTCATCGGTCGCCTCGTAGCTGATGTCGATGACCGGCGTGTCGAGAAGCTTCACCGTCTTGGGGGCGCCCTCCACCCGAACGATGGGAGGCTCGTCGGGAATCGATCGCACGTCGACCGCGTAGGGTTCCGGAATCAGCACCCCCCCGAATCGAGCCGCCACCTTGAGTTGGGCGCTCCTCGTGAGCGGCCAACGGGCGACGAGCCCTCCTGCGGCGTCATCGACGAAAGGCACTTCGGTGGTTCCGTCGACGAGCACCAGCCGGCGGCCCGCGTGCAGCGGCACACCTCGGATGGTCAGGAGCGAACCGTAGGGGAGCTCGGCGCGCGAGAGATCCTCGGGGATCACGTCGCGCTGGTGGAGGTAGTCCGGCGGGTGGGCCACGAGCGCGGCGTCGTCCAGCCACTCGAAAGGTACCGGCGCCACGCCGCGGCGCGCGAAGAGCACGTCGAGCCCCTCGATCACGCGAAACGGGCCGAGCAGAATGGCCACGAGCCCGAGCACCCCGGCGGCGAGCGCCAGCTTCTGAAAAACTCGCCCCACCTGACTGGCGTGCTCGGCCACATCGTCAGGCCGTGTGAGCGAAAGGGTCCGATCGAGGTGAAGGCGGGCCAGCTCCTCCGAGCCCGCCGAGCGATCGCGCGCCGTTCGGTCGACCAGTCGCATCGCACGCAGCGTGCGGCCGCCGAGATCGGGGTTGGTCACCAGGATCGTGCGGGCCACGACCTTCTGCGGATCCCGCCAACCGCGCCGACTCACGATCGCGCGCGCGAGAAACGCGGAGAGAAGGCTGATCAAGACCAATGCGGTCGTCAGGCGAGCCCCTGGCGTTCCCAGCCGGGCAAGATGCGCCAGCGCGAACACCGACCCCACCCCCAACGCCATGGCCGCCTTGCGCGCCGGCGCGTCCACCCTATCGCGCCAAACGCGAGCCAAACGTTCGAGAAGGGCCGGCGGAGGCGCCTCGGAATCGGTCACTTCGATGGTCTACCGCATGAATCAGCTTTCGTCTTGCCCGGCACTTCCCCGGACGGCCAGCTGGAGGGGCGCCCGCCGGTGCTATGCTCCCCCGTCATGTCGAAGCTGAAGGGCGGAGGACAGCCATTCATCGATGCGCTGCGTTCCGGCGCGCTGGTCGGGGACGGGGGGATGGGCACCCAGCTCTACGAGCGGGGCATGCTCTTCAGCGTCAATTACGAAGAGCTCAACTTGTCGCGTCCCGACGTGGTGCGCCGGGTGCACGAAGATTATCTGCACGCCGGTGCCGACCTCATCGAGACGAACACGTTCGGAGCCAACTCCTTGCGGCTCGCCCGCCAGGGCATCGAGGGCAAGGTCCGCGAGATCAACCTGGCTGCCGTGAACATCGCCAAACAGGCGACCTCGGGCAAAGCGTACATCGCCGGCGCGATCGGTCCGAGCGGCCTCATTTTGGAGGGGGTCGAGGGGGAGTCGGCACGGGTGCGGGCTGCCTTCAAAACCCAGGCCGAGGTTCTCGCCGAGGGGGGCGTCGATCTGTTGATCATCGAAACGATGCGCCACCCCCAAGAGATTCTGCTCGCCGTCGACGCCGCCCGCGAAGCGGTGGGGCGCGACCTGCCGATCGTGGCTCAGGTCTCGATCGATCAGGAGCTCGCCATGGCCGACGGTACGTCGGTGCTCGCGATCGGCGAAGCGCTGCAAAGCAGACGGGTCGACGCCATCGGAGTCAACTGCTCCAATGGCCCGCAGGACGTGTTCTTCGCCGTCGAGCAGCTGGTGCCGCTCGGCCTGCCGGTGAGCGCGATGCCCAACGCCGGTCTACCGCGCCGCGTCGACGAGCGGCTCATCTACGTGTCGACGCCGGAGTACTTCGGCCTCTTCGCGCGGCGGATGTTCAAACTCGGCGTGCGGCTCGTCGGCGGTTGCTGCGGCACGACCCCCGAGCACATCCGTCGCATTGCTGCCTCGGCGCGCATGGCCGGGAGCACGCACGTGGACTTCGAACGAGCCGGCGCCATCGAGGCGTCGTACGCACCGCCCACTCCGGCGTCGAACATCCGGGTCGTTCCCACCATCGAAAAGAGCCGACTCGCCGCCAAGATCTCGGCCGGACATTTCGCGGTGTCGGTCGAAGTCAACCCGCCGCTCGGACTGGATACGGAGAAATCGATCGCCGCCGCCAAGATGCTCGTCGGCGCGGGCGTGGACGTCATCAACATCGCCGACGGCGCGCGCGCGCAAGCCCGCATGTCCAATGTCGCTCTCGCCGTGCAGATGCAAAGTCGGTTGGGCATCGAGACCATCGTTCACGTCTGCGGCCGCGATCGAAACCTCCTCGGCCAGGTGGCTCACCTCCTCGGTGCCCAGGCTCTCGGCATCAAAAACCTGGTCATCATCACCGGAGATCCCCCCAAGCTCGGCGACTTCCCGGACGCGACGGCCGTTTACGACCTCGATTCGGTCGGTATCTTACGTTTGGTGGCCGGCCTCAATCGGGGCATCGACCCCGGCGGTAAGCCGCTCGGGGCAGCCACATCGTTCTACTGTGCAACGGGTGCCGAACCGGCCGCGCTCAACTACGAGCGCGAGATGCAGCGTCTCAAGCTCAAGATCGTAGCCGGAGCCGAGCTCATCATGACCCAGCCGGTCTACGACCCCGGGGTGCTCAATCGCTTTCTCGACGACGTCGCCCCGCTCGGCATTCCCGTACTCGTGGGCCTCTTGCCGCTCGCGAGCCATCGCAACGCCGAGTTCTTGCACAACGAAGTTCCCGGTATGCAGGTACCGGAATCCATCCGGGAGAGAATGCGCAAAGCCGGCTCCGGTCCGAGCGCCCGAAAAGAGGGGGTCGGCATCGCCCGCGAAATGCTGGCCGGCGTCCGTTCGCGCGTCGCCGGCGCGTATATCATGCCCCCGCTCGAGCGATACGAGCTCGCGCTCGAGGTCATCGAAGGCTTTCTCGACAAGGGCTAATCACAAAAATAAGACAGAGGGGCGGCATCGGCCTTCGGACGAACGACATCGCAAGTGGTTCGCCCGCGCGCGATCAGCGCCCCTCTGTTGGGGGACTACGTCACTTACTGCACGAACTTAACGTCATCGATACAAATGTCGAACATGGGGGTGGTGTTGGCCACTGCAAAGGCAATGCTAATCAAATTATGGGAGTCGACCGCGCCCTGCCCCGGATTGTGATAGCCCCAGAGCGCTTTACCGGCCTCGACCCACGTCACGATCTGCGGCGTTCCGTCGTTGGTCGAAATATTCTTGACGTAGCCCGCATAACAGTCCGTACCCGCCGCCGGCATCAGCTCGACGCACTTGCCGCACGCCGGAATCGAGTCTGGATTCTGCAGCTTGAAGATCACCGGGGTCGACGTGGCGGACTTGAGCACGAAACTGATGCCCGTGTACGCGCTCGCATCGACTCCCTGAGTCGCGCTGACGAACGAAGCCGCCACGTCGGCGCCCCAAACCGAGAAACCTCCACCCTTGAAGCGGAGACCGGTACCGGTCGTACCGCAGCTTTCGAATTTGAAGACCTCCGCCTGAGCCGTGCCCGTGCCGTCCACGTCGGCATTCCAGACGCCGCCCGGCATGGTCGAGAGGACGGCCGAACCGGCTTCGCCTTCGAAGTCGGAGATGACGGCGCTGGTCACCGGTGCAGCCGGCGGATAGGCCGGCATGCAGTAGTCCGTTCCGGCCGTGCTTCCACCGGTGCCCGAGGTCGTGGTCCCACCTGTGCTGGTGGTGGTCGTCCCAGTACCCGCCGCGGTGCTCCCGGCACTGCCCGTGCTCGTTTTTGCTGCGCCCGAGTCATCACCGCCACAGGCGGCCAGCATCGCGGTACCGCAACCGAGAGCGATGCACAATCCAACAGCCCCGTAAGATTTGTGTGTTCTCATGGATAAACCCGTGTTCCCTCTTGTTGATGAAAGTCCCCTTCCCGGGGCGCCCGACAATGTACTCTCATGTCCGCTCCCGAGGGGACCTTCACGGAAAATGAAGCCGCCGCTTGCATTAGCTGCGGCGGAAGGCCACGCCGAGTAACTCAAGCAGAGGCGAGGCCCGGCGGCCGTTTCCGTCTGATGCCAAGTTCCGACGGCCTCGCCGTACCTTACCTGGCCGACACGCGGCAATTGCTGATCGTGATCTGTCATGGCCAAGATCTGACACAGTCATTGCTAGGCTTCGGCTCGGGTACCTCGTCCTCAACAAAAAGCGAAGGCGCGCCCGCTCACCCTACATGGGCTGGGGATGAAGCCCCGAAACCGGCCCGAGAACCTACGCCAACTTTTTAACTTTCGCTACCTCTTCGTCACCGTCGCCATCGCGATGGCCGGCAGCGCGGTCGGCGCTGCGTGCTCGTCGAGCGGCGGGGCGAGGACCGCGGGAGGCTCCGGGGGCGAGACGAGCACGGGGACAAGCATCGGTCCAGGTTCGGGCGGGAGCATTAGCGTCACAGGCGGAGGGGGCGCCGGTGGCGGCGATCCGGCGCTCGTCTCGTGCGATCCGGTTTCGAAGCCCTGTCCCACCGGTCAGGTTTGCGTGAAGGGCGCCATGGGCGGTGTGTGCAGCCCGAACGGCGGCCCCTGCAATCCCGCCGACGACAAATGCCAAAACGACCAGTACTGCTGCGGAGCCGGGTGCCGGCTCGATGGCATGGATCCGATCTGCGTGAGCGGCGGGACAAGGCCGGTCAACGGCTCCTGCAAGGCCGGTCTGGTCGTTGGTCTCTTTTCGCCCAACCTGCAGTGCCAATGGCCGCAAACGCCGGGGGATCAACCGCTGCCCGGCGATCCTTATCCGAACCACAAGCAGGTTCTCGTCACCCCGCTCGTGGCGGACATGCCGACGCGTCCTGCCGGCGCGTCGTGGTCCAATATCATCATCGTCGCATCCGACAGCGCGGGAGGCGCCGCAGCGGGCGACGGCACCGGTGGCCGGATCCGGATTCTGAACGGCCAGACTTGCGCGCAAGAAGCGGTCATCAATACCGGGCCCGCCGTGCGCGATGCCGCGACTCCGGCCATCGCCGATCTGGACAACGACGGCACGATGGAGATCGTCGCGCGCGAAAACTTCCCCAACAACAACAAGATCGTCGCTTTCAAGTTCAGCGGCGGAAGCTTCAAAGTCATGTGGGAAGCGACCGGCGCGCCGAGCGCGGACCTGGGAGCGTGGGATGGCGTATCGATTCACGACATCACCAACGATGGTTTCCCCGAAGTCATCGCGCGTTACGGCGAGGTTTACGACGGACGAACGGGAAACAAACTTTCGCCAGGAGGCGGGCCGGTCATCCTGGAGTCCGACCCCGTGCTCGGCGATGTCGACCACGATGGCACGGTGGAGCTCATCGCGAACAAGGTCTTCTCGTGGAACGGAACCGGATGGACCGAGAAGTACAAGGGACTCAATGCTTCCACGCGCCAGCAGGCGGTCGCGTTCTACGGGTTCGCCGACTTCGGCACCCGCAGTCCCAGCGGAGCGTTCGACCCCACCAAGAAGGACGGGCGCGCGGAGATCGTAGCGGTGGGGGCTCATCTCGGCACCAACGGCATCGACGAGCAAACGGGCGTCGCCGCTATCTACACGCTCGAGGGAGAGCCGCTCCTGAACGTCACGTTTCCCGCGGGGCCTACTTGCCGAACGGGACAGTCTACCGGCGAACGCGGAGGTCCTCCGACGATCGGCGATTTCGACGGCGACGGCATGCCCGAGCTGGCGACGGCGGGCGCCTACGCGTATCGCGTGTTCGACCTCGGCGCCACGACCCCTAATCACGTTCTCTGGTCGCAACCCTCGCAGGACTGCAGCTCGGGTGCGACGGGCTCGACGATCTTCGACTTCGAAGGCGACGGCAGAGCCGAAGCGATCTACGCCGACGAATGCTTCGTTCGCGTCTACGACGGCAAGACGGGCGAGGTCCTCTTCTCACAAGCCCGCACGTCCGCGACGTGGTGGGAACAGAACATCGTGGCCGATCCCGACCGCTCCGACCGATCCAAGATCATCTTCAACAACGCCGCCGAGGCCTACGCCTTCTCCAACTGCAACGGCGGCGTGCCCGATCGAACGCCCTCCATCGCGACCAACGCCGCGTTCAACGGAATGGTGGACAAGATCTACAAGGGATTGCGGTGCGCCACCAACGAAGACTGCCCGTCGGCCAACTGCAACATGGGCTATTGTCGCTGCATCGTGCACACCAGCGGTCCACCGGACATCGAGTGCGGCAACGATTTCGATCCGCCGCTCAACGACGGCAACGCCGCCGAGAGTGGGTTCGTTTGCACGTCACCTCTGCCCGGCACGCCAGGCACCGGCAACGTCTGTCGCATGCAGTACGGCAACGTGACCACGAAGATCGTGGGCGATCGCTACTTTGACGGCATTCGCGTGTATCGCGACAAGCTCGACCGCTGGGCTTCGTCGCGCGCGATGTGGAACCAGCACGTCTACTCGGTGACCAACATCAACGACGACGGCAAGGTCCCCAAGACGTCCGACTGGATGCAGAACTTCCTCGACCCCAAGCTCAACAACTTCCGACAGAATCGGCAGGGGGCGACCTCCCAGGACCTCGCCGACATCACCGGCTCGCTTGATCCCGCCGATGCGTGCCAGTTGACCCAAGACGGCAAGGTCGTCTTCAAGGGTCGGATTTGCAACCGCGGACTGCGAGGCGTCGCGGCCAACATGCCGGCCACCTTCTACCTCGGTGGCGGCGACGGGGGTGCACTCGGAATGCCGGTCTGCATGCCGAGCCCGGTGTTCACGACGGCGCCCGTTCCGATGGGCGGCTGCGCGCCGATCACCTGCACGGCGCCGCTCGCGAGCGTGCCACCGAATGCCACGATCACGATGGTCGTCAACGACTCGGGCGGAGGCATGCGCCTTACCGACGAATGCAATTACGTGAACAACACGAGCAGCGTCGTCGTACCGGCGTGCAACCCGCCGCCCAGATGAGCGATCGAGCAGCAGCGGTCACAAGTCGAGAGAGGGGGGTGGAGCGTCTCCGAGTCCGCTGCTCCACCTCTTCGTAGCTCCGCCCCTCTCCTCTCGAGTGCCCCCGTCCGAAATCGTGCCGATTTCGGGCGGGGGGCGCTTCGCGCGGCGCAGCTTCGCTGCGGGCACTCTCTCTTGGTTATCGGGGGCTTCGCCCCCGCCCCACCGGAGCAAGTCCCCACCCCCACGGTGCCTCCGGTACCGGACTCCCATTGTTCAACGACTCCAACGCTATCGGCACCGAACACAATGGGCGCGCCGACGAATGGCCTAACGCCTTGTCGCGCAGCACCAGCCGTCGGTTTTTTATTCGCCGTCCTCTTCGAGCTCCCACTGCGCGAGCGCGACGAGGCCGATGGCGTTGGCGCATCGGGCGCACAGGGGCGGCTCCTCGTATCGGACTTCGTCCCCACGGGTCCACACGTAGAGTCCGTGCCCGGCTGGCTCTCCGTCGACGCTCTTGCCGCAGCCATCGCACACGAAAGGTGCGGGCTTGGACTCGGGACTCGATGGGGAGATGAGGGGAAAACGGCTGGCCATGGCGACCTCGAACGAGAGTCTACTTGACACCGACGCGCGTTGCACCTGCGAATAGCACGCTGGATGACAACCGACGCAGATGTAGTAAACGCCAGCGAAAGTTCAAGCTAAATGACCGGCTTGCCCGGCCCGGTCCACCCGCGTGCGGCCTTCAAGTATCGCGATTTCCGGCTCTTACTGGCGGGGAGCGTCGCGTCCGTCCTCGGTCTACAAATGCAGAGCGTCGCGATCGGCTGGCAGGTGTACGAGCTGACGCATCGTCCTCTCGACTTGGGCTTGGTTGGGCTTGCGCAGTTCATCCCCGCCATCTCGATGAGCCTGCCCGCCGGACAGACGGCCGATCGCTACGACCGGCGCGCCATCCTGCGCGTTTGCCAGCTCGCCCAAGCTGTCTGCTCGCTGCTTCTTTGGGCGCAGGCCCGTTTTGCCGCGCCATCGGTCGGGCCCATCTATGCGGTTCTCGTCCTGACCGGCACGGCTCGTGCGTTCAGCGCGCCCGCTTCGCAGGCCTTCTTGCCCCACATCGTGCCCGCCGAGCACTTCTCGAATGCGGTCACCTGGAGCCATTCGGTCCGACAGGTGGCGACGGTCGCCGGGCCTGCTCTAGGAGGGTTCATCTACGGCTCGACCGGTGGCGCCGAGGCGGTCTATGCCGTGTGCGCGGGCACGTCGCTTTCGGCTTTCGCGCTCACGACGCTCGTCCAATCACGCACCGGCCGGCTCGAGTCCGAGCCGGCCACCTGGAAGACGGTCTTGGCGGGCGTTCGCTACGTCTGGGAGCACAAGCTCGTGCTGGGGTGCATCTCGCTCGACCTTTTCGCGGTGCTCCTCGGAGGGGCCGTGGCCCTCCTGCCGCTCTACGCGCGCGACATCCTGCGCGTGGGTCCGTTCGGGCTCGGGCTGTTGCGAACGGCTCCCGCCGTGGGAGCGGCAGTCATGGGAGCAGTACTCGCGTACCACCCCCTTCGCCAAAGGGCGGGGAGTACGATGCTCGTGTCGGTTGCCATTTTCGGTTTGGCAACGATCGTCTTCGGCGTCTCCAGGCACTTTGCCCTGTCGCTCGCCGCTTTGGTCGTCACCGGGGCGGCGGACATGGTGAGCGTGGTCATCCGTCTGACGCTCGTTCAGCTGTCGACCCCCGCCGCGATGCGTGGCCGCGTCAGCGCGGTGAACATGGCCTTCATCAACGCCTCGAACGAGCTTGGCGAGTTCGAATCGGGCGTCACGGCCGCTCTCTTCGGCGCGGTTCCGGCGGTCATCATCGGCGGCGCGGGCACGTGTCTCGTGGTTGCGTTGTGGTCGTGGTTGTTCCCGGCGCTCCGGAGGCTCGAGCGGCTCACCGATGAGGTGCCGAAGGAGGAGGCGGAGCTTTCGGCCTCGCCGACCCCGCCGAATTCGCCTGCTCCGGACACTGCGGCAGCTTCGAACCCCCGGGCCGCTCCCGCGTCGGGCCGCAGGCCTCCGGGCCGTTCGCAATGACGTCGTGCCCCCTGTCCTCGGGTCCCCACGGCCGGTTGAGCGACGGTGTATTGGAAAGCCCGCTCTGCGACGCGCCGGGGCACGCGAGCAGCCAGAAGGACGCCACAACGGCCCACCGCGATCGCATACGGTTAGACTAGCACTTCCCCCCTTCCTTCGTTGCGCCGTCAACGACATCGCGCCGCGACTCTAGCAGAGCGGAATCACGATGCGTCCGGCCGAGGTGCGCAGCGGCGCAGGCGTGGAGCGATCATCACGCACACGAGACCGTCAGTGCAGTCGGCGTCGGAATCGCAAGTGCCCTGGCCCATGCACTTCGTGGCACAAGCCTCGGCAAGCCGGACCGAGTCGGCGAAGCGGCCGCACCGTTCGCGGCAGATCGGTTCGCGGCAGCTGTCGCTTTCGCCCCCGTCGGGTGGACACGAGCTCGCGGCAATGAGTGCGCCCTCTCGGCCGATTTGCCGCGCGGCCTCTTCGCGTGTACGGCAACCAGCTGCCCCGGAGATCAGGAGAGCGAGTACCAAAAAGGGGACTGCGCGTCGCGGCACGCCTGGGACTTACCTCACGCCGGTCAGCCAGTGGGCGTGCTTTTCGTCGCGCCCGCAGACGACCGCGAGGTAAGCTTTTTGGAGCTTGGCGCCGATCGTTCCGGGGCCCGCGCGGAAAGAACGGCCGTCGATCTCGCGTACCGGGGTGACCTCGGCGGCGGTGCCGGTCAGGAACACTTCGTCGGCGGCCATGAGCTCGTCGCGCGTGAAGGCACGAACGCGGCTGGGGATGTTGGCTTCGGCGGCGAGCTTGAGCACCGTGTCGCGGGTGATGCCCGGCAAGATCGACGACGTCGCGTCGTTGGTGATGAGCTCCTTGCCTTTGACATAGAAGACGTTTTCACCCGTTGCTTCGGCGACCGTGCCGTCTTGGTTCAACAGGATGGCGTCGTCGAAACCGCGGTCGAGCGCCTCGTGCGCGGCGAGCACGCTGTTGGCGTAATGTCCCGACGCCTTGGCGGTGGTGGGGAGCATCGTATGGTGGAATTTGCGCCACGACGAGATGGTGACGCGGACGCCGCGCCGGAGGCCCTCTTCACCTAGATAGGCGCCGAGCTCGCGGGCGGCGATGAACACATGCACGGGGCATTCCTTTTTCGGCGCGAGCCCTACCGAACCTTGCCCGAAAAACGCGAGCGGCCGAAGATAGCCGTTTTCGATCTTGTTCTTGTGCGTGATTTCGACCGTCGCGCGCGCGAGGGCGTCGGGCGAGTACCGAATGGCGAGCCCATAGATGGCCGCAGAAGCGAACAGCCGCTCGATGTGGTCGTGCAGACGAAAGATGGCCGCACCATGCGGCGTTGGGTAACAGCGGATGCCCTCGAAGACGCCGCTGCCATAGTGGAGCGCATTGGAGAAGTAATGAACGACTTGGTCCTTGGCCTCACGGACGACGCCATCCCACCAAATGTACGGAGCGAGCGTGGACCCCTTGGGTCGAGTGAGCTGAAGCTCGTCGAACTCGGGGGTGCGATGAAAACTGGGCCACTCTCCGATGTGATGCGTACTGCTCATGATTCCTCGGCTCTCATTTCGATTGGGCTTGCGCCGGCACGGAGCCCGGTTGAGCACCAGCGGCGGTCTTCGGTTTGTCACGATCTTTGATCATGCGTTCTTCTTGCATCCAAGGCATGAGCGCGCGCAGGCGCCGGCCCACCTCTTCGAGCGGATGCTCTGCGCCCTTTTTCTCGAGGGCTTTGAACTTCGGCTTGCCGGCGGCGTTTTCGGCCATCCATTCGTCAGCGAACGCCCCGGAGCGGACCTCTTCCAACATCTGTTTCATGGCTTTTCGGGAGTGCTCGGTGATGACCCGCGGCCCGCGCGTGAGATCGCCGTATTCGGCGGTGTTGGAGACCGAATAACGCATGTTTTCGATGCCGCCCTCGTAGATGAGGTCGATGATGAGCTTGAGCTCGTGCACGCACTCGAAGTAGGCCATCTCCGGAGCGTAGCCAGCGTCGACCAAAGTTTCGTAGCCGGCGTAGATGAGCGCGCTCAGCCCGCCGCAGAGGACCGCCTGCTCTCCGAACAGATCGGTTTCCGTCTCTTCCTTGAACGTCGTCTCCAAGATGCCGGCGCGCCCTCCGCCGATCGCAGCGGCATAAGCGAGCCCCACCGGTCGCGAGTCACCGGTCGGATCCTGGTGGATGGCGAGCAACATGGGAACGCCGCGACCGCGCGCATACTCGCGGCGCACGGTGTGGCCGGGTGCCTTGGGGGCGACGAGCCAGACCGACACGTCGCCGGGCGGCACGACCTTCTTGAAATGCACACCGAAGCCGTGGGCGACCGCGAAGTGCTTTCCCGGCTTGAGGCCGGGAGCGATCTCCTTCTTGAAGACCTCGGGGGCCAGCTCGTCGGGTACGAGCATCATCACCACGTCACCCCAAGCGGCGGCCTCGGAAACCTCTTTGACGGTGAGCCCAGCTTCGGCGGCCTTGGCCCAAGACGCGCTCTCTTTGCGGAGCCCGACGACGACATTGACGCCGCTCTCCTTCATGTTGAGAGCGTGGGCGTGGCCTTGGCTGCCGTAGCCTATGACCGCCACCTTCTTTTTGCGGATGTGGCTGAGATCGATATCGGCATCGTAGAACGCTTTCATGCAACTCCTCCGAGAGGTGGGGGGGCGGGAGATGGGGGGGTGGACTGGCGCGACGAATCGGCCGGTTGTTCGACGGACGGCCGGGCGATGGCAATCGGTGCGGAGCGCACCATGTCGCGAATGCCGAGCGGCCGAAGCAATTCCAAGAAATCGTCGATCTGCTGCGAGCTGGCCGTCGCCTCGACCGTGAAGGCGCTCTGCGAATAAGCAATCACGCGCGCGCCGGTCAGGACCACGATGCGCTCGAGCTCCTGGCGGGCGGTCGGTCCGTTGGCCTGCACGGTCGCCACGCAGAGCTCGCGCTCGATGTAACGGTCGTCGGACATCTCGACGACTTTCTTCACGCGGATCAGCTTGCGGAGTTGCTTGACGATCTGCTCGACGATGGAGTCATTGCCGCGCGTCGTCAGGACGATTTTGGAAAATGCGGGATCGGTGGTCACGTTGACCGCCAGCGAGTCGATGTTGAACCCTCGGCCGGCAAAGAGGCCGACCACCCGCGCCAGCTCGCCAAAACGATTTTCGACGAGCACGGAGAGTACGTGTCGATCTTTCATGCGAGGTCCCTCGGTTCGGGGGGATCTTTGTCGGCCTCGGGGGCGAGGACGATTTCGTAATGGGCCGCGCCGGCGGGGATCATCGGGTAGACGTTCTCTTCTTCGCAAACGATGACGTCCATCACGACCACGCCGGGCGTGCGGAACCCTTCCTCGAGCACGGCTTCGAGTTCCTCGGGTTTGGTCGCGCGAAGACCCTTGGCGCCGTACGCTTCGGCGAGCTTCACGAAGTCCGGGAAATAGCGCATGCCCACTTCCGAGTAGCGCCGGGAGTAGAACAGCTCTTGCCACTGGCGGACCATGCCGAGGCAGCCGTTGTTCATGATGACGACCTTGATATCGAGATTCTCTGCGACGCAGGTCGCAAGCTCCTGAAGCGTCATCTGAAACGAACCATCGCCGGTGACGAGGAGCACCGTGCGATCGGGGTTGCCGAAGGCGGCGCCCATCGCCGCGGGCAAGCCGTAGCCCATCGTGCCGAGGCCTCCCGAGGTGAGCCACGACCGGCCGTGGCGAACCGGGTAATATTGCGCCGCCCACATCTGGTGCTGCCCCACGTCGGTCGCGCAGATCGCCTCGCCGCGGGTGACCTTGGCCAGCGCGATCATCAGCGCCTGGGGCATGATGGCGTCCTCCTTCTGGCGGAAGGACAGCGGGAAATTCTTTTGCCACTCGCGCAGCGTCTTCCACCAACCCTCGCGCGCGGGAGGAGGCTCGTTGGGCAGGACCTCGAGCATCTGGCGAAGGACCGTTTTGGCGTCGCCCACGATCGGCACGTCGACCTTGACGTTCTTGTTCACGCTCGCGGGGTCGACGTCGACGTGCACGATGGTCGCGTGCTTGGCGAACTCGTCGAGCTTGCCGGTGACCCGATCGTCGAAGCGAGCGCCCACCGATACGATGAGCTCGGCTTGAGCCATCGTCATGTTCGCGGTGTACGTTCCGTGCATGCCGAGCATGCCGAGACAGAGCTCGTGCCCCGACGGAAAGCAGCCGAGCCCCATCAGCGTGGGAGTGACCGGCATGTTGAGCTTTTGTGCGAGCGCGAGGAGCTCGTCGGCGCCGTTGGACGCGACCACGCCGCCCCCCACGTAGAGCACGGCTTTCTCGGTCTTACACATGAGCTCGACGGCGCGGCGGACCTGCATGGGATGGCCGCGGGTGCTCGGCTTGTACGAAGGGAGATCCACCTTCGTGGGATACGAAAAGACACAGCTCTGCGCAGACACGTCTTTGGGCAAATCGATGAGCACCGGGCCGGGACGTCCGCTCTTGGCCAGGTAAAAAGCCTCTTTGACGATCGTCGCGAGCTCGTTCACGTCGCGAACGAGATAATTGTACTTGGTGCACGGACGGGTGATTCCGACCACGTCGGCTTCTTGGAACGCGTCGTTGCCGATGAGATGCGTCGGAACCTGGCCACTGATGACGACGATGGGGGTCGAGTCCATGTAGGCATTGGCGAGACCGGTCACGGTGTTGGTCGCTCCGGGGCCGCTCGTCACCATCGCCACGCCGACTTTGCCTGTCGAACGTGCGAATCCTTCCGCGGCATGGACCGCGCCCTGCTCATGACGAACGAGGACGTGGCGAATCCGCCCGCGCATCTTGGCGAGCTCGTCGTAGACGTGCAGAATGGCGCCGCCCGGATAGCCGAAAATCGTATCGGCTCCTTCCTTGAGCAGGCACTCGAGTAAAATCCGTGCTCCCCGCATCGGTTCCGCTGTGGGAGCCGGTGAGGGCACGGGTGCCGGTGTTTGCACGGGCTCTAGAATAGGCGCTCGAGCGCTTGACATACGAAGCCTCCCATCTGTTCGGTCGAAACATTTCCCCCGAGGTCGGCGGTACGGCGACCCTCGTCGAGCACTTGATCGATCGCGCGATCTATCTTGTCGGCCAGTTCGGGCAGACCCAGCGATCGTCGCAGCATTTCCGCAGCCGACGCGATGGCGCCGAGGGGATTGGCGATCCCGCGACCGGCAATGTCCGGCGCGGAACCGTGAATCGGCTCGTAAAAGCCGGGGCCCTCGCCGATGCTCGCGCTTGGCAAAAGACCGATCGAACCGGCCAGCACCGACGCTTCGTCGCTCAGGATGTCGCCGAACATGTTCGAGGTGAGCAAGACGTCGAAGCTGGTCGGGCGGCGGATGAGATCCATCGCGCAGGAGTCGACCAGCGCGTGGCGGAGCTCCACGTCGATATAGTCCTGCCCGACTTCCGTCACGACGTCACGCCACAGACGCGAGGCCTCGAGCACGTTGGCCTTGTCCACCGAGGTGACGAGCTTTCGGCGCGTGCGGGCGAGCTCGAACGCGACGATCGCGATGCGGCGTACCTCGTCCTCGCTATAGACCATCGTGTTGAAGCCGCGGCGGGGCGTCCCCTCGATGCCCCGTGGCTTGCCGAAGTACACGTCGCCGAGCAGCTCGCGCA
>Ga0137375_10005373_pt1 | contig 15232 bp, 17 predicted proteins | sample SagtaG_24_FD_104936 | JGI IMG/M metagenome (GOLD analysis project Ga0137375, IMG submission 104936) | Vadose zone soil microbial communities from Sagehorn Ranch, Mendocino, California, USA - Sage1_R_113_16 metaG | ecosystem: Environmental > Terrestrial > Soil > Vadose zone | place: USA...
CCGCAGAGCAACCTGACCCAGGCGCTGGGCTACGACCCGACCCAGCTTCAGCAGTCGATCCACAACGTGCTGCTCAACCCTACGCACAGCCTGGACGCTGCCACACTGCACACCGCGCATGGCGTCGATCTGGTGCCGGCCACGCTGGTGTTGGCCGGCGCAGAGCTGACGCTGGCCAGCGTATTTGGCCGCGAGCTGCGACTGCGCACCGCGCTGCTAGAGGTTCGCCACCAGTACGACTACATTCTGATCGACAGCCCGCCTAGCTTGGGGATCTTCACCGTCAATGCGCTGACCGCCGCCGATGCAGTGATCGTCCCATTGCAAGCCCACGTGTTCGCGCTACAGGCTCTGCCCTAGCTTGAGGAGACGATCGCCATCGTGCGGCAGCTCAACCCATCGCTGGCCATCGGTGGTATCGTGGTAACGATGATCGATCGCCGAACCAGTGTGAACCAGGTGGTCGAGGATGCCGCGCGCCAACAGTATGGCGATCTGGTTTTCAAGACCGTGATTCCGTTCAACGTCAAGCTGGTCGAGGCACCAGCGGCCGGCCAGCCAATCAGCGCCTATGCGCCTGGCAGCAGCGGTGCCCGCGCTTATCACGATTTGGCCTTGGAGGTGGCCGCGCGCTATGGCAAGTAATAAGCTCGATCTCACGAAGAATGTCCAGCGCATCGCCGCCAAGCAGTCGCCGAAAGATGATCGTGCGCCCACGATCGACTACCCAATCTCAACGCGTGCCGCCGATACGGTGCTCCCTGCCGAGGCGGGTGTGTTGAGCGAGCGCCTCCAGGAGATTGCCCGTCAGTACATCGGTGCACGGCAGCGCAGTGGCGAGGCGCTGCTCGAGGCAGCACGCTGGCTCAGCGAGGCCCGCGCCGAAGCACAACATGGCGAGTGGTATACCTTCCTCAATGCCACCGGCACGAGCGAAGATGCTGCCGACACTATGCTGAACCTTCACAGCCGCGCGATGGCTGATGGGCGCTTTGCTGAGGCTGTGCGTACGAACTGGCTGGGCAGTCAGCAGCGGGATTGCTCGCGCGCCCCTCCACGCCGCCTGAGGTGATTGAGGAGGCGCTGAGCGCCCCTACGCCGCCCAAGGTTGAAGATATCCGTCGCAAGATCAAGGCGGCAAAGGCGGCACCGGCTATGAACACCCCATCCCAAATCCCGGAAATTCCGGGATTTGAGCAGCCCGGTCTATCGGTGATGGCTGGCCATGAGTTGTCCAGTGCGCTTGATCTCTTGCACGAGGTGGCCGACACACTAGCGCACTTAGAGCGTAGCGCCCACGAATTGCCTGCTAACGCCCAGACCGACATGGTTTTGGAGCGCGCGGAGCGGTTGCTGGCGGCGATCCGGCGTGCTCTGAGGCGGCATTGATGTTGGCGAGATCTCGCAGGCGTGAAATCGCAATATTGCGGCGGCTCGTGGCAAAGGGGATTGTATAACACACCACCCTTGATGATCTGATTTGCACATTGTATCGTGCGTCAAACGCCTTCGATGATCGACCTGATTAAGCAGGGGAATACAACAGGGTTGTATTATGCAATCCCCTTTGTGGTAGAGCGAGGAATCATGACCCAAATACTTCCACAGAAAATCGTCTCTTTCTACGGTGACGAGCTTATTGCTGTGCAGATCGAGGATGGCACGATCTATGCGCCATTCAATCGGCTATGCGAAAATATGAAGCTAGATCGCGTCGGCCAGGTGCAGCGCATCCGACGCCATGAGGTGCTGCGCGACGCTCTCGTGATGCTTACCATTGATACACCAGGTGGTCCACAAACCGTCCAGTGTCTGCGGATCGATGTGCTACCACTCTGGCTCTCCGGTGTCCAGGCCGGCCGGATCACCGACCCGGAACTGCGCGAGAAGTTGATCCGTTACCAGAAAGAGGCATCCATCGTCCTCTGGCAGGCGTTCAAACCACAGATCCTGATTGAGGCGCCGCCGGAAAATCGCGAGAGCACACTGGCGATTGGCCAGCTCGAGCAGATCATCGAGCAGTCGCGGGCGATGCAACGCATGGCCGAGGAGCAGATCACGCTCATTCGGCGCATGGACACTGCCGCCCGGATCGTGAAGACCATCCAGACTGACGTAGCCGCCGTGCATGTTCGCCTGGGCGTGCTGGAGGAGCGGCTGCACCCGTCCAATTACATCACCGACGAGCAGGCCGCCGAGGTGCAGAGCGCGGTCGCCGCCGTGGCTATGGCGCTCACCAAGCGCGATCCATCCAAAAATCATTTCCAGAGCATCCACGCTGAGCTGCACAAGCGATTTAAGGCCAAGAGCTACAGCCTCATCCGCGTCGAGCAGTACGCAGCCGTGCTGGCGTTCCTGGAGACGTGGGATGCGGCGATGGAGAGCGGCGAGAGCACCGCATAATCGCAGTATTGCAGTATCGCATTGTAATTTTGCTGGGACGCGATGAGTGACATAGATAAAGCCGAGCTGGAACAGCAGCCTCATAGCGCCGATGAAACGACAGCCGCGCTGACGAATCAACAAGATGTCACTATCACAGGTGTTGCGAACCTTGACATGCTGGCGGACTCCAATAAGCGGTATTATGTGGAATCAAAAACGGCTGCCGATGTCGGCAGCCGTGGGAGCAAGGGAGTATATCTTCAGCGCGTATCCTGGCGCGTCAGTGACGTTCGTAGTCATTTCTATGGATCCATTAAAGCACATCGCGTGCCAGGACGCATCGCCTGCGAGAATGAGCAGTCCTCCGTCGCTCGACCGAACTCCTGGCCAGCGCTACTCTGGCCTTGGATGCGAGCGCGGCGAACCACGTATCGGCTGCTACACCATTCCTTGACCCACCACACGTTCCCTGGCGCCTTCCCGCAGCTGCTCTACGTCCTGCATTGGCGGCGCACCGAAGAGCCGCTTGTATTCCCGGGTGAATTGCGAGGCGTTGCTGTAGCCCACGCGGTAGCCGGCGCTTGCGGCGTCCAGCCCCTCGCCAAGCATCAGACGGCGGGCCTCCTGCAGCCGCAAGTGCTTCTGGAACTGTAACGGGCTCATCGCCGTGGTCGCCCGGAAGTGGTAGTGGAAGCCCGAGAGGCTCATCCCGAGTTCGCGCGCCGTATCCTCGATACTCAGCGGCTGGTCGAAGTCTTTGCGGAGCCGCTCGATCGCCTCAGCGATGCGCTGGGTGGCGCCGCTCAAGGCCGTGATCTGGCCGAGCCTGCTACGCTGTGCTCCCTTCATGAGCCGGTAGACGATCTCGCGCTGCAGCAGTGGCGCGAGGAAGCGCGCGTCGTTTGGCGAGTCCAGGAGTCTGACCAGCCGCACCACCGCGTCAAGGAGACCCGCGTCCAGCGGGCTCACATCGATGGCCGTCACGGTTGAAGGGTTCCGGGGTGCCACGTGACCGGCTTCGACCATGACTGAGCCGACCAGGGCCGGGTCAAGCTTGAGGATGAAGCTCAGATAGGGCTCCTGCTTGGACGCCTCGGTGATCCGGCCCGCGATCGGCAGCGCGGCGGTGGCGATCATATAATGGGCGGGATCGTAGCGGTAGCACTTATCGCCCAGCCGAACCTCCTTGCTGCCCTGCGCGATCACGCAGAAGCACGGGAAGGACACCCCGTGTCCCAGCTCCGTGGGCGAGGATACCCGGAGGAACACAAGCCCTTCCATCGGCTCAACAGCTCCATCGTTGCGAATGGCTCGCATGATACGCTCGATAAGCTCCTCACGGTTAGCGTGTGCCTGCTGTACCTGGTGCGCTGATTGCCACTGGTCCGTCAAACGCATTGCAGCTCCTTCCCTGATTGCTCTATCATCTATCGCAGATCTAGAGGATTGTGCAACTATCCTGGAAGATCAGTATACCACGCTGTGCTCCAACGGCCTAAAATGAATCCCAACCAGATACGAGTAGCCGTGAGCATCGGGCAATCTGGAATTTTATGTGAGCGTCAATGAGGTGGCTGATATCAACACGGCGGTCGCTAGCATCAATGTGCAGGGCCTCGGCCGGTGCTGGACATGATCGACCGCTGAGGTGGCACGAGAGGTGCTGTTTATGACCACCAAGCTCTGGATACAGGACATCGGAGAGGGACGCACCAAGCAGGAGACGATCCGCGCAGATCTCGGCGCACCGACCACGCTGGGGCGGCGCTCGTTCCTGCGAGGCGCCCTTATGGGGCTCGCAGGCGTGGTTATCGGTGCGCAGATCAGTGGCTGCGCCGACTCTTCACCACGCCGCGTGGATAACGGAGACGGGTATACACCTGTCCGACCCACCTCGCCTCTGTCCGCCGCCCAGCCGACCGCTCTCCAAACCACGCCGACCTCGACCAGCAGGAGTGGCAGCAAGGTATTGTTGGTCTACTTCTCGCGCCCTGGCGAGAACTACTCCTACGGCGGACGAACACAGCTCGAGGTTGGGAACACCGAAGTCCTAGCGGGCATGATCAGCCAGCGCATCAAGTGCGACGTCCACCGTATTGAAGCCGTCGATCCCTATCCCAACGACTACGACCAGACCGTGGCGCGGAACGTGCGGGAACAAGAAGCCAATGCCCGTCCCGCCATCGCAAACCCGCTCGCCGCGATCGATTCCTACGACACCGTGCTGCTGGGAAGTCCAATCTGGAATGTCCGCGCACCGATGATCATGTCGACATTCGTCGAGGGTTTCGACTTCACCGGCAAGACCGTCATCCCGTTCGTCACCTACGCGGTGAGCGGACTGGGCACGACGGTGCGCGACTACACCGCGTTGTGTCCTGGCGCGACGATCGGCGAGGGTCTGGCGGTGCGCGGGGAGGAGGTACGCGATGCCGGTGCTGCGGTCGAGGCGTGGCTGCGGCGCATCAACCTGCTCACGTGATGAAGCACCCCGACGCATAGTGGCGCACGTCGGCCTTTGGAGACAGAGACCGTGCAGCAGCGTATACGTGGCGACTGCTGTGCCAGCAGCATCGAAGTTACTACACCAAGGTCATCAGGGCCACCAGGCCCGAAAGGAGAACGAGACATGTCGGCTATTCCATCGGTCACGTTGAACAACGGGGTGGCAATGCCTCTGCTGGGATTCGGCGTGTTTCAGATACCGGATGCCGAAGCGTGCGAGCGAAGCGTCTCCGAAGCGCTTCGTGTGGGCTACCGTCTGATTGATACCGCAGCTTCGTATGGAAATGAAGCCGCGGTGGGCAACGCCATCAAACAAGCTGGGGTAGCACGAGCCGAGGTATTCATCACCACCAAACTCTGGATTCAAGATGCCGGGGAGGAACGTGCCAAGGCGGCATTTGAACGGTCGATGCAGCGGTTACAACTGGAGTATCTGGATCTGTACCTTATTCACCAACCTGTTGGCGATGTGTATGGCTCGTGGCGCGCCATGGAACAACTATACCGCGAAGGTCGGATACGCGCCATCGGCGTCAGCAACTTCCAGCCCGACCGGATCATGGACCTGATCCTGCACAACCAGGTGGTTCCGGCGGTGAACCAGATCGAGTGCCATCCCTTCAACCAGCAGATTGAGACCCAGCAGTTCTTGCTGGACAACAAGGTGCAGATCGAATCCTGGGGGCCACTTGCGCGCGGGCAAGACAATATCTTTGAGAACGAGGTGCTGCGTTCCATCGCTGGAACGTATCAGAAGACCGTCGCGCAGGTCATTCTGCGCTGGCTGACTCAACGCGGCGTCGTGGCGATTCCCAAGTCCGTCCGTCCGGAACGAATCGCTGAAAACTTCAACGTGTTCGATTTCGACCTCCGCCCCGAGGACATGGAGGCGATCGGGACGCTGGACACAAAAGCGGGCTTCGTCGACCGTCGTGACCCAGCAAGGGTGAAGTGGTTGAGCGAGTTACGACGTTCCACCTAAACGGACGTACAGCCCGTTTGCTTTGGTATCGAAAGCAGAGCGTCTTGGACAAGACACTCTGCGATGCATATCACAGGAGGAGACGCACCAATATGAGCACGAATGTGGAACAAGAAGTCATCACGCTCTCGCAGGAGAAGTGGCGCTGGATGTCAGAGCGCAACGTGGAGGCCCTGGCTGCGCTCTTCCATGAAAAGGCGGTCTTTGTCCATATGGGCGCAACCATGTCCAAGGACGAGGAGCTCGATGTCATCAGCAGCGGACGGATTCAGTACAAGCACGTGGATATCCAGGAAGCGTCGGTGCGGTTGATTGGCACGACGACGGCGATCCTTTTGAACAAGATTCGTCTGGTAGCTGTTGTTGGCGGCAATGAGGTCACCAATCCCTTCGTGGTGACAGAAGTGTATGTGCAGCAAAGCGGTGCCTGGACGTTAGCCTCGCTCTCGTTCACCAGGCTCCTGATCCCATAGCGACACCATGGAGTTTGACAGGGATAGACAGTGGGATGCGTAGACTGTGGTGCGGGCGGGCAAATCGGTAGGAGGTCAACTGGACTATGAAGAACATGATCGCATTGATAACCGTCGTGGCGATCGCGATCGCCCTCGTAGCTTGCACTTCCAATACAACAAGTGCCCCGAATGGAGCGCCGGCAGCGACCATCATAGCATCCACATCAGCAGCGGTGGCCACGCCCGCCGCGGCTTCCCAAGGGTCACCAGCAGGCCCGGCGTTGCCGACGGCGCTCGGTGCGCGGGCGCCGGTGACGCTCGACGTCGCCCCGCAGTTTCGGAGCGGCCGATTGGCCGAGCCTCGCACGCTGACCCTGCCGGCTGGCTTCACGGCGAACGTCTTCGCCGCCGGTCTAACCAGTCCGCGCTTCATGGCGATCGGCCCCGGCGGCACGATCTTCGTGACTGGCATGACCGGCGGCCAGATCTACGCGCTGCCCGACCGCAACAGTGACGGCGTCGCCGACGAGGTTCAGGTTTGGGCCGACAATCTGCGCCAGCCCCACGGTCTGGCCTTCCACGAGGGCTACCTCTACGTCGGCGAGACCAACCGCGTCGTCCGCTTCAGGGTCGGCCCGGACGACACACGCCAGGGCGATTCCGAGCCGGTCGTCGCGGAGCTGCCGAGTGGGAGCGGCCACTGGACCCGCACGGTTGGATTCGGCCCGGACGGCAAGCTCTTCGTCGCGGTCGGATCGAGCTGCAACGTCTGCGAGGAGACCGACCAGCGCCGCGCCGCGATCTCGGTCTACAACGCCGACGGCTCCGACGGCCGCGTGTTTATGCGCGGCCTGCGCAACGCGGTCGGCTTGGTTTGGCGACCCGGCGCCGCCGAGCTATGGGCGACCAACAACGGCCGCGACCAGCTCGGCGATGATGTGCCGTTCGAGACGGTCTATCAGGCGCGCGACGGCGGCAACGCTGGCTGGCCGAACTGCTACCCGGCGCCTGGCGGCATCCTGCCCGACCCGCAGTTCGGCCAGCCAAATATCTGCCAGACGGTCGATGCGCCGGCGGTGACCTTCCAGGCGCACAGCGCGCCGCTCGGGCTGCGCTTCTACGACGGCAACAATTTCCCTGAGGCCGCGCGCGGCGACCTGTTCGTCGCCCTGCACGGCTCGTGGAACCGATCAGCGCCGGTCGGCTATAAGGTCATCCGCATCCCGTTCGCCGGCGGCACCCCCGGCCAGGCCGAGGACTTCGTGACCGACTGGATGGCCAGCGAGGGGAACCGCGGCAGCGTCTGGGGCCGGCCGGTCGACGTGCTGGTCGCGCCCGACGGTGCCATGCTCATTTCGGACGACGACGGCGGCGCGATTTATCGGATCACGTACCGTGCCACCTGAGGCGACGGCTCAGCGGCCTTTGGCAAGCCATCCCATTCTGCGCCAGATGGTACGCCAAGCGCTCGGGCGCAACGTGCAACCGAATGCGGCAATCATCGACAGTCAGCGTGTCGATTGCCCTTTGGGCGTCCACCTACATTGGCATTTTGCAGTATTACACAATGATTGTACACAATCATCCTACCACTCCACGCTCCGGCGTGTCTATACTGCCTGCAGGCAGGGCGCAACACATCCCGACGCGGTAGAGGGCGACGGTTCGCGACAAACAGCGGTATCAGTCATCACCGCCCATGCGACGTTCGTCGACGGCACGGGTGGTGCGGCGAGACAGCGGTGGGACATGGAGATATCGCGCCTCGATTGGTCTTTTGGTTGCGGTGCGCCGACTCACAGTGCATCGAAGGAGCAACACGATGCAAAACCGACAGCTTGGAAACAGCGGCCTTGAAGTCTCAGCGCTTGGGCTTGGTTGCATGGGCATGAGCGTGAACTATGGCCCGCCAGAAAATAGGCAGGACATGATCGCCCTCCTCCGATCCGCGGTGGATCGTGGCGTCACCTTCTTCGACACCGCCGAAGCCTACGGCCCGTTTATCAACGAAGAGCTGGTTGGCGAAGGTCTTGCTCCTGTCCGTGATCAGGTGGTGATCGCCACCAAGTTCGGCTTCGACATCGATCCACAGACACGCGAACGGCGCGGCCTGAACAGCCGCCCAGAGCATATCAAGCAGGCCGCCGACGCCGCGCTCAAGCGATTGCGGGTCGAGGCCATCGATCTGTTTTACCAACACCGGGTGGATCCAAACGTGCCGATTGAAGAGGTGGCCGGGGCAGTGAAGGATCTGATCGTGGCGGGCAAGGTCAAGTATTTCGGACTGTCCGAAGCCAGTGCGCAGACGATTCGCCGGGCGCACGCAGTACAGCCAGTCGCTGCGCTCCAGAGCGAATATTCGCTCTGGGTGCGCGATCCGGAAGCGGAGGTGTTGCCGACCTGCGAAGCGCTTGGGATCGGCTTCGTTCCCTGGAGTCCGCTTGGACAAGGCTTCCTGACCGGGAAAGTTGACTCGAACATGACCTTTGGTAGCTCCGACATTCGAAGCCGGTTCCCGCGCTTTACGCCTGATGCCCGCAAAGCTAACCAGCCCATCGTCGATCTACTCACCCACATCGCCGCCCAGAGGAATGCGACGCCTGCGCAGATCGCGCTGGCGTGGCTGCTGGCGCAGCAGCCGTGGATTGTGCCGATCCCCGGCACGCGCAGGCTGGAGCGCCTGGACGAAAACATCGGCGCGACGACAATCGAGATCACTGCCGACAATCTGCGTGCGATCGATGCCGCCGCCGCAACGATCGCGGTGCACGGAGCCAGGGGATCGGGGCACGAGCGCTACGGATGACTAGCGGCTGAGTGCCCCTCAAAGCAGAACAGGACAAAGCGTACAGATCGTACCGCAGTATACTAACGTAGAAGGAGCATGATCCATGGCAACTATTCCGTCAGTGACACTCAATAACGGTGTCGCAATGCCGCTGCTCGGGTTTGGTGTCTTCCAGGTGACCGATCTCGATGAATGTGAACGAATCGTCTTGGACGCGATAGAAACCGGCTATCGGCTGCTGGATACAGCGGCTTCGTACGGCAACGAAGCCGCCGTCGGCAACGCCATCCAAAAGAGCGGTGTCGCGCGCGAGGAGCTGTTCATCACCACCAAGCTGTGGGTGCAGGATGCCAGTTACGACGGCGCGAAGCAGGCGTTTGAACGGTCGATGGAGAAGTTGCAACTGGAGTACCTCGACTTGTATTTGATTCATCAGCCGTACGGCGATGTGTACGGCGCGTGGCGGGCCATGCAAGAGTTGTATCAGGCTGGCCACATCAAAGCCATCGGCGTCAGCAACTTCTATCCCGACCGGATCATGGACTTCATCCTGCACAACGACATCGCTCCAGCGGTCAATCAGATCGAGACGCACCCCTTCCACCAGCAGATCGAAGCCCAGAAGCTCCTACAGGAAAACAACGTGCAGATAGAATCCTGGGGACCGTTCGCGGAGGGCAAAAACAACATCTTCCAGAACGCCGTGCTGCGCTCCATTGCCGAAACACACGGCAAAAGCGTCGCACAGGTGATCGTGCGTTGGCTGACACAACGCGGCGTGGTGGCCATTCCCAAGTCGGTGCGCAAGGAGCGCATGGCCGAAAACCTTGATGTGTTCGACTTCGAGCTGAGTGCCGACGACATGAACGCGATTGCGGCGCTGGACAGCAAGCAAAGTGCCTTCTTCGACCACCGCGATCCGGCGATGGTGAAATGGTTGGGCACCAGAAACATCCATGATTGAGCCAGTTTGAAGCTATCACAGGAGCAACAGCATGCAGAAGCGAACACTCGGAAGCAGTGGTCTTGCGGTCTCAGCCCTTGGGCTTGGCTGCATGGGACTCAGCCATGCCATGGGTCCCGCCACCGATAAACAGCAGGCGATCGCCCTCATCCGGTCGGCCGTCGAACGCGGCGTGACATTCTTCGACACGGCGCAGGTCTACGGCCCGTTCACAAATGAGGAGTTGGTCGGCGAGGCCTTAGCACCCGTTCGTGATCAAGTGGTAATCGCCACCAAATTCGGCTTCGATTTCACTGGCAAAGGCGGCTTGAATAGCCGCCCTGAATACATCAAGCAGACAGTCGAGGATTCGCTCACGCGGCTCAGAACCAACACGATTGACTTGCTGTATCAACACCGGGTCGATCCGGACGTGCCGATCGAAGAGGTGGCCGGAACGGTGAAGGAGCTGATTCAGCAGGGCAAGGTCAAGTACTTCGGCATGTCGGAGGCTGGCGTACGAAACATTCGGCGCGCCCACACTGTTCAGCCGGTTACGGCGCTCCAGAGCGAATACTCGCTGTGGTGGCGCGAGCCGGAAGCCGAGATTCTGCCCGCCCTGGAGGAGCTTGGGATCGGCTTTGTGCCCTTCAGCCCGCTGGGAAAAGGCTTCCTGACCGGCGCGATCAGCGCGAGCACGACGTTCGACACGAGCGACTTCCGCACCACCGTCCCGCGCTTCTCGGAAGAAAACCGCACGGCGAACCAGGCGCTGGTCGATCTGGTGGGCAGGATCGCGGCGAAGAAGCAGGCGACGTCTGCGCAGATCGCGCTGGCCTGGGTGCTGGCGCAGAAGCCGTGGGTCGTGCCGATCCCTGGCACCACCAAGCTGCACCGCCTGGAGGAGAACCTCCATGCAGTTGAGGTTGAGCTGACACCCGACGATCTGCGGGAGATCGAAAGCAGCGCAGCCCAGATCACGATCCACGGGGAGCGCTACTCCGAAGGCTCACAGAAGATGATCGATCGCTGAGCAGGTTGAAACGGGCGTGACCGGATCTGATCCCACAGTGGACGAACACATAGGAGACACGCGATGTCTGAACCAAAGGAACCATCGCGGGCACAGCAGCTGGTCGGCGATTTCGCGCCCAAGCTGGCGCAGCTCACCGACGACGTCCTGTTTGGCGATGTCTGGGAACGTGCCGAGCTTTCGCCGCGCGACCGCAGCCTGGTCACGGTCGCTGCGCTGATCGCTAATGGCAACACCGAGCAGCTTCCCGGCCACCTGAGCCGGGCGAAACAGAATGGCCTCTCAGAAAATGAGCTGGCCGAGGTGATCATCCACCTCGCGTTTTATGCCGGCTGGCCACGGGCAATGTCGGCCGTCAGGGTCGCCCGTGAGGTCTTCAAGAAGTAGCCCAACCAGACGTTCCTCTTTTGTAGTACCACATCTTCGTACTCTGTCGAAGGCGGCAGGGCAAGCAGGAGTCAGAATGATGATCAACGACATCGAAGGAAAAGTCGTGGTTATCACAGTGGACGTGAACGAGATCCTGTTCCGGCCGGCCCAGCAGGAATACTGAGCCGGGAGCGGAACATGAGGGCGCACACCCGAACCAGGGAGACTACCATGCAGATCACCAAGAACGCGATCGAGACCAGGGCCGGGCCGAGCGCATGGTTCACCGGCGCGGTCTATGTCGACACCGTCGCAACGACGTCAGGGCCGTCGCGCCTGAGTGCAAGCAGCGTCCACTTTACGCCGAGCGCGCGGACGGCGTGGCACACTCATCCGAACGGCCAGACCATTTACGTCACCGAGGGAATCGGCCTGTGTCAGCGCCGCGGCGGGCCGATCGAGGTCATACGACCAGGTGACCGCGTGTTCTTCGAGCCTAGCGAGGAGCATTGGCACGGTGCCGCCCCAAACCGATTCATGACCCACCTCGCGATGCTCGACGTCGACGATGAAGGCAACACCGTGACATGGGGCGAACACGTCACGGACGACGAGTACGGCCAGCAGCCCGTGTGACGACATCTGCCCCGGCGCTGTGTTCTCGGGCGAGCTACCACCGGAAGCTGGCGTACCAACCATACGGCGCGCCCACGCAGTTCAGCCTATGGCAGGCACCAAAGCGAATACTCGCTGTGGTGCTTCACAGCACCAGACGACTGACTGCAGGCGAGATTCACCATCAGAGTTGTGAGGGAAATCTGCAACAGGTACAATGAGTAGCCATGACCACCACGACCACCACTACTTCATCCCCTGATCTGCACAACGCACCCGAGCAGAAGTACGAGGTCACACCGCTCGAACTTTTCTTCGACTTGGTGTTCGTGTTCGCGGTGTCGCAACTTTCAGATACCCTCCAGGAGCACCTATCGTGGCGTGGTATGCTGGAGACCCTGGTGCTGCTGGTGGCCGTGTTCACGGTGTGGTTTACGACAAGCTGGGCCGCCACCGCAATCCCTGTTGCTCAATCCCGAACCCGCTGGATGATGTTGGCAGTGATGCTGCTGGGCCTGTTCATGAATGCTGCCGTGGCAACGTCCTTCAGCACCTCCGGCTGGGCCTTTATCGTCCCCATGCTGCTGATACAACTGGGGCGCACCGTCTGGCTAATCGTCAATGCAACCGAGGCGGCCTTCCGAGACCATTTCTTCCGAAATCTACTCTGGCTCCTCGCCACGACACCATTGTGGATCGTGGGCGCAACCATGAGCTCGGAGGCTCGTCTGCTGTGGTGGGGAGTGGCTGCCACGATTGACCTAACCGGAAGGTGGCTGACACACCCCATCCCTGGGCGACGGTTGTATTCGGAGCATATTGGGTTCGATGGTGGTCATATGCTTGAGCGTTGCCGCTTGTTCCTGCTGATCGCCCTGGGCGAAACGGTCTTCAGCACCGGCACCGCCATCGCTGACGCCCCCATCATTTCGCCATCGTTGACCAACCCTAATGCTCGACAGCGCAGATGAAAAGGGGTATTTCCTTCGCGCCTGTATGTTGGAACAGGGCGGCGTCAACGACGCAATGCGTGGCTAAAATAAAGCAGATGCTGCTTATGATGTGCCTCACTTCCATGATGATTGGTACCAAGATTGGGGAAGGGCAATGCGGCCAACGCTACTCTATGAAAGCCCCGTAATGAAACTCCGCATGAGAGTACGTGTCAAGCGAGATCACCGCGATGTGTACGTGCCAGTTCCGGTTATCATGCAGTCTTGATCGGTTCGGCATTGCCGCGCAGCGCCAAGCCGCTCGATTGCCGGCTTTCGAAGCTCAAAGATCATCAGAAAGGCAGCTTTCCGAACATGCATACCATCGACGTTGAAATTGCACACGGCAAGCTACGTGGCGCCAGACACGAAGGTGTCTCGATCTTCAAAGGAATCCCCTATGCTGGAAGGGTTTCGAGTGACCGACGGTTTCGCCGGCCCGCCGAACTGCAGCCGTGGCCAGGCGTACGCGATGCGCTGGACTTGGGTGCGCCCGCCATCCAGCCCGCCCGGCCGAACGAGCCGGAACCGGCCGAGGATTGCCTGTTCCTGAATATCTGGACGCCTGCCACGGACAATCAGAAGCGACCGGTGCTGTTTTACAGCCATGGCGGAGGGTTTGTGATTGGCTCAGGCGGATCTGCCGGCCAGGATGGAACAAACCTAGCGCGCACGTTTGATGTCGTTGTGGTGCAGACCAATCATCGCTTAGGCTTGCTGGGCTTTCTGTATCTCGACGAGTTGGCCGGATCGGAGTATGCGGGCTCAGGCAACCAGGGCCTTCTGGATATTGTCGCGGCGCTAGAATGGGTGAACACGCATATCAGTGTCTTTGGCGGCGATCCAAACAACGTGATGATCTTTGGCGAGTCGGGTGGAGGTGCAAAGACATCCTGCTTGTATGCGATGCCGGCGGCTGCGCCATATTTCTCCAAGGCGTCGATTGAGAGCGGGCCGGGTGTACGGATGCTCACGCGCGAGATGGCCGCTGAAACGACCGCGTTGGTCTTGCGGGCACTCAGCATCGGCCCGAGCGATTGGCGAAAATTGCTTGACGTACCGGCTGCCGAACTGCTGCGCATCCAATCGCAATTTCCACCGGTACCACCGCACCAAAGGCGGAAAATCGGAGGAAGCGCCGAGTCGTCTTCGCGCGGTTTCGGGCCGGTGGTGGATGGTGGTGTTCTCCCAGCGCATCCGTTCGACCCGACTGCCCCGGCCATCTCCAGTAATAAACCGCTGATCACGGGATGGAATGAAGACGAATACACGTTCTTCGCCTGGGAGCGGGGTGATACAAGCGCTTTCACGCTGGATTTTGACAGCCTGCAGTCAAAACTGGAAGCACAATACGGGTCGGATACGCAAAAGATCATTGATACCTACCGTCGAGCCATGCCCGGTGCTTCGGCGCCGGATATGTTTGTAGCGATTGCCTCCACCACCATGATGGGCCTCGGGTCGATAGAGATTGCTGAGAAAAAGGCGGCGCAACACGGCGCGCCGGTGTATCTGTATCAGTTTGGCTATAAGTCTGAGATGACCATACCAGGAACGGAGTATGCGGTGGGCACGCCGCATGCCATGGACATCACGTTCAAATTCAACAATGAAACACCGCACAACAGCCCAGGTTTTCTCTCCGGCAACAACCCCGACCGTTTTGTTGCATCGCACACGATGGCTGAGTTGTGGACAAGCTTCGCCCGAACAGGGATACCTGCGGCAGTCGGTGTGCCGGAGTGGCCTGCGTATACGGTCGAAGATCGGTCAAGCATGCGCATTGATACCAAGTGCGCGATCATGCACAACCGATTCAGCGAGGAGCTTGCCATGTGGCGCTCGATTGGGAAGCTAGAGTGAATAGAGCCGGAGCATTGGTACGCTCATCAGTGCAACGCACAAAGGTGCGTGCCTAGGAGTATGCTCAGCAGATTTCACATCGTGTTCAAGATCGCACACTATCAATCACGAGCTCAGACCTGGTCGTCACTTTTATGCATTTTGCCATGATGGCAACGCAAGAGCACCCGTCGATCCTACATAAACCAGGCAGAAACGAACGCAAGTCTCGATGATTGTCATTGGGCACGAGGCCGCTATGCTGTCATCTTCGGGCGGGGGTGCATCGGGTGCTTGACAGGCTGTTTGCGGGCATACTTGGC
>Ga0137375_10005374_pt1 | contig 15231 bp, 22 predicted proteins | sample SagtaG_24_FD_104936 | JGI IMG/M metagenome (GOLD analysis project Ga0137375, IMG submission 104936) | Vadose zone soil microbial communities from Sagehorn Ranch, Mendocino, California, USA - Sage1_R_113_16 metaG | ecosystem: Environmental > Terrestrial > Soil > Vadose zone | place: USA...
ATGTTCAGCTGCACGACCCGCAAGGTGCGCTGGGCGATCTGGAGCACCGCCGGGACAAGCATCCAGTCGTCCCGCAACAGCGCAATGTGGGCGGCTTCGATCACCACGTCGCTGCCAGCCACCACCATCGCGATGCCGACATCAGCCTGCGCCAGTGCCCGCACATCGTTCAGGCCGTCGCCGACCATGATGACCATGTGCCCACGGGCCTGGTAGGCTTGTACGATGGCGATCTTGTCTGCGAGCAGCAGCTTGGCGCGGTAGCATACCTCAGACTCTCGGCTAGCGCCGTCGCCGTCCGCTCGTTGTCGCCGGTCACCACTTCGATGAAGGAGCTAACCTTGAGGTTCCGCTCCGCCACGACCTTAAAGCTCTTTTCCTAAACTGAGTAGCAACCTCGAAAATTGCCTCTTGACATCTCATAGACTCAGAGTATAATCTCAATTACTCAATAGACTTATTGAATAATTGAAAGATTGAATATGCCCTCGCATCGTCCGGCCAAAGCAGCCCTCTATGAGTTGATCGCCCGGGTTGCGCAGGCGACAGCAAATCCCCACCGGCTCGAACTGTTGGACCTGTTAGTTCAGGCACCGCGCACCGTCGAGCAGTTGGCGGACGCGAGTGCGCTCAGCATCGCCAACACCTCACAGCACCTGCAGCGCCTCAAGCGGGCCGGCCTGGTATCGAGCGAGCGTCGTGGCGCCTCAATCTGGTATCGCATTGCCGCTCCAGCTGTGGCACGGCTCTGGATTGAACTGCGCACCGTCGCCGAACAGCAGCTCGCCGAGATGGATCGTGCCCTCGATGCGTACCGTACGCACCGGCATGCGTTCACGCAAATTTCAGCGGATGCGCTCCGCGAGCGCATCGAAGCTGGCGACGTCATCCTTCTGGACGTTCGCCCGCGACTGGAATACGAGGCCGGCCATCTCTCGGGCGCCCGCTCCATCCCGCTCGACGAACTGCCAGCTCGACTGGATGAACTCCCTGCTGACGTACTGATTGTCACCTACTGCCGCGGCCCGCTGTGTGTCTATGCCGACCAGGCACTTGCGTCGATCACGGCCAGTGGGCGACGGGGAGCCCGGTTGGAAGAGGGGGTGGCCGAGTGGCGGCTGGCTGGTTATCAGCTTGATGGCCCTGAATCGACAACCGACGGGAAAGGACTCTAAAGATACGGATGTGCGGCGGTGTTGGCATGTAGCGTAGCCCTACAATGATACGAAGGATGGAGGTACCCTATGACCATCACCCTACCCCCACCAATTGACGTCGACCTTACGGAGCTGCGCCAGGCCATCCAGGCCGAGTACGCCGAGGTCGCCCTACACCCCAGCAGGGGCTTCCACTTCCACACAGGTCGCCCCCTGGCACGCATGCTCGGCTACGCCGACGCGTGGCTGGAGGGCATCCCCGAAGGCGCGATCGAATCCTTCGCCGGCACGGGCAACCCTTTTAGTCTCGGTTTGCTGCGCCCCGGTGAGCGCGTGGTAGACGTCGGCTCTGGCGCTGGCATCGATAGCCTGATTGCGGCCCGCATGGTTGGGCCAGCGGGCCAGGTGATTGGGGTGGATATGACTCCGCAGATGCTGGCGAAGGCCCGCCAGAACGCGGTCGCGGCCGGTCTGACCAATGTCGAGTTCCGTGAAGGCTATGGCGAGATGCTGCCAGTATCCGACGCGTGGGCTGACGTGGTAACCTCCAACGGCGTGCTGAACCTCTTCCCCGACAAGCTCGGCGGCCTGCGTGAATGGGCGCGGGTGCTCAAGCCGGGCGGCCGCCTCCAGATTGGTGACATCCTGGTGCAGAAGGCGGTGCCGGAGAGCGCCAAACGCAAGATCGACCTCTGGACTGGCTGAATTGCCGGGGCTCTGCTGGATGCAGAGCTTGAGGCCACGGTCGTGGCCGCCGGCTTTGTCAACTTCGAGATTACCTGGCGTGCGGACGTCTTCAGCGGTGCGCCGCAATCGAGCAGCGCGGCCAACTTCGGGACGCTCGGCATCAATTTTCGCGCCCGCAAGGCCATGAACGAGGACGAGTGGGCGCAGGCCCTGGCTGCCTTGAGCTGTGAGATTCCTGCGCAGCCGGCTTCGCTCCTCGGCGCCGACGCCTTCTACGACGCCGGCGACAGAGGATGTGCCGCCGGCCCGCTGGATGAGATTGCGGCGTTGATACGCCGCCTGGCTCCAGGGCAGACGTTGGAGGTGCGTGCGGCCGACCCGAGTGTCGCAGGGGACCTGCCAGCCTGGTGCCGGCTGGCGGGCCATGAGCTCGCCACGCACGATGGCAACCGCTACCTCATCCGCCGGAGGGGCTGATGACCGATGCGACCCTGGATGCCGGGGCCGAGAACTGTGGTCGGCTGATTGGCCTGGTCGTGGAGGCCATGGCCTCCTTGCAGCCGGGCCAGTTGCTGACCGTCGTGGCCTATGACCCGAGTAGTCACGTCGACCTGGCCTCCTGGTGTCGCATGACCAGGCATCAGCTGCGGTCCGTAACCTCCGTGGATGATCACTTGAAGTTCGTTATTGAAAAGTGCTGAAAACAAAGGAGGGAACCGATGGGCCATGTCATGATCAACAACACGCGCGGCAAGGATGATGTTGAGCGGGCCTCGCTCTCGTTCCTGGTGGGCAATGTGGCGCTCAACTCCGGGCAGGAGGCGACCGTGTTGCTGACGATCGAAGGCGTGTGGGTAGCGACGCAAGGCTATGCTGATGGCTTGCAGGCCACCGGGTTCGACCCATTGAGCGACCTCGTGCAGAAATTCGCGGCTAACGGCGGGCGGATCTGGGTGTGTGGTGCCTGCGCCAAGCCGCGCGGCATTACGCAGGAGCATCTGGTGGTGGGCGCACAGATCGTTGGCGCGGCAACCGCCGTGGAAGCGCTCGTGAATGGCGCGCAGACGTTGAGCTTCTGAGATCTGCTCCGTGGGTTCGCACATGTCCGTCATCCGCCAGGCGCAATTCACCATCGGCACACTCGTTACGCAACGAGGACACGTTCTCCGCTATAGCAAATCAAGGAGCGAATCATGATACTCGTACGGGATGTCTTTCAGGCCAAATACGGCAAGAGTGGCGATCTGGTCGCGCTCTTCAAGGAAGCTGGCCAGAAATGGCCAGACGCAATGCAGTACGGTCGGCGGGTTCTCACCGATGCCAGCGGCTCGTTCTTCACCGTCGTCACCGAGACGGAGGTCGAGAGCCTGGCTGCGTGGGAGCAACTGATCGCCGACATCTTTTCGAACCCGGAGTTCGGCGAGTGGTTCGGCCGCATGCAGGGGCTGGTCGAATCCGGTCGGCGCGAGTTTTACACGATCGAGACATAAGCACGCGGGCTGCCGTCGGCGCTGAGCGCTATCCGATGCCCACCACCGACGGTCCCCCTGTCATTGTTCGGCCAATCAGCAAACCCACATTCGAGAAGGCTGATGCTCCATCGGAGCCATGGAAATGTTCGTGCAGCCGGCCTGGAAGACCAGATCACTGTTGAGCGAGGTAACATCCTGGAGCTGCACTTCGCCGACAATCACTTCGACCGCGTGCTCGCCGAGGCCGTGACCATGTTCGTGGATCGGCCACGGGCGGCGCAGGAGTTGGTCGGGTCTGCCGGCCCGGTGGCCGTGTCCTGACGACCGAGTTCCTGTGGCGCACGCCGCCTACATCCGAGGCGCGCCAGATCTTCCTGGGTGAGGTCTGCCCCGGCATGAACTTCGACACGCTGGATGACTGGGTGCAAATCTATCGCGCGGCCGGACTGAGCGATGTCGAGATTACATCCGGGCCGTTCGAGATGATGACCCCGGCTGGCTTCGTGCGCGACGAGGGGTTGGCGCACAGCATGGCAATCATGGGTCGCGCGCTTTCGCGCTGGTCGTACCTCAAGAAGATGGCCTGGCTCATGCCGCGCATGAATCGCGCCGTGCCGTATCTGGGCTATATCGCCATATCGGGCGTCAAGCCCGTCGATTGAAAGGACTCCAAGGTGCCCCATACGGAGCCACCGCAGCCGCGGGTGGACGTTCCGATCGCACCGGATCGCGCCGCGACGGAACCCAGGAGGCCGGGGCCATGAAAGCGAAGCACACCCACGGTCTGTCTGTCGCAGCAGCATCGTCCGACCCGCGTCAGATCCAGCTCGGCCTGGGGGCCAACTGGCGGCAATTTACGCTGCTTGTTCTCATCAACGCCTTCGTCGGTGGAATGGTCGGGCTGGAGCGCGCGGTCGTGCCGCTCCTGGCCGAACGCGACTTCCACCTGGCCTCGAAAGCGGTCATCCTGTCCTTTATTATCAGTTTTGGGGTCGTCAAGGCGCTGGCCAACCTGTTCGCCGGGCGCATGAGTGACCGTCTCGGGCGTAAGGGCATCCTGATCGCCGGTTGGCTCGTTGGCCTGCCGGCGCCGTTCCTGGTGATGTTCGCCCCCAGCTGGGGGTGGGTGGTCTTCGCCAATGTCTTGCTGGGGATCAACCAGGGACTATGCTGGTCGACGACCGTGATTATGAAGATCGATCTGGTCGGCCCGGCCCGGCGCGGCCTGGCCATGGGGCTCAACGAGGCCGCCGGCTACCTGGCGGTCTCGCTCGCGGCGCTGGCCTCCGGCTATCTGGCCGCCGCCTATGCGCTGCGGCCGCAGCCCTTCTACCTCGGTGTCGCCTTTGCCCTGGCCGGTCTGATCCTGTCGGTGTTCTTCGTGCGCGAGACCCACGGCCACGCCCGGCACGAGTCTACCCTGCTGAACGACACCGCGGCACCCGCACCAGATCAGCCGTCGTTCGCACAGATCCTGTTGCTGACGAGCTGGAAGGACCGCGCGCTCTTCGCCGCCAGCCAGGCCGGGATGGTCAACAATCTCAACGATGGGCTGGCCTGGGGGCTGTTTCCGCTGTTCTTCGCCGCCGCCGGCCTCACTGTCGCGCAGATCGGTCTGCTGGCCGCGATCTACCCCGGTGTGTGGGGGATCGCCCAGTTGGGAACCGGCGCGCTCTCGGACCGGCTGGGCCGCAAGGGGCTGATCGTGGCCGGCATGTGGGTGCAGGCGGTCGGGATCGGGCTGGTCGTGCTGACGCAGGGGTTCCGACCATGGGCCGGAGCGATGGCGCTGCTGGGGCTGGGGACGGCGATGGTCTATCCGACGCTCCTGGCGGCGGTCTCCGATGTGGCGCATCCCGACTGGCGCGCCTCGGCGGTGGGGGTCTACCGGCTGTGGCGCGACGGCGGCTACGCGTTAGGGGCGCTGCTGGCCGGCGTACTGGCCGACCTCCTGGGGGTGCCGTGGGCCATCGCCGCGATCGCGCTGCTCACGTTCGCTTCGGGCGTCGTCGTGCTTATTCGGATGTACGAGACGCTGCCGGCAAAGCGTGTCGGCGCGCGCCCGGTCACGCTTCCATAGCTCGCTACCGAGCGGCATCCTGACGAAGATAGTGGTCCGCACGATTGCTTGCGGACCAGGAGGGGTGAGCGATGCGCAACCGAACACTGGGGTTCTGGGCGATCTCGCGCTTGGTGCGGCCGTGCTCCTGTGGGTGGCCGGCTGGGCCATCGCTGGCCCAACGGCGGGACCAACGCCCTGGGGGATGGGGCCTGGGATGATGCCCTGGATGGGCGGGCCACTGTTGAGCTGGCCCGCCATGCTGCTCATGCTCGTCTCGATGCTGCTGTTCTGGGTCGCTCCCATTCTCGGGTTGGTGCTCCTCGTCCGCTGGCTCGTGGATCAGACCGGTGGTGGTCGATCCACCGGCCCGGATGCGCTTGAGGAGGCCCGCCGCCGCTACGCTCGCGGCGAGATCGACCGCGAGGCGTATGAGCGGCTGCGCGACGACCTGCTGGGCGATCGGTAAGCAGCGGAGATCGTGCATACAGGCGGACATTGGCGTGGTACGGAGCGTGACGGCCCACCAGACCCATATGGATGCAGCGAAGATCGGAACGGCGACGTCGGCGCACGCGCGCGACCGTGCGGCGATCGATTTTGAAACGTTGGCCGAGATCTACGACGCCTGGTATGCCGCGCCGCTCGGCGCCTGAGCCGATCGGATCGAGACCGCGGCGGTGTTCCGCCTGCTCGATCTGCGGACGAGCGACCGTCTGCTCGATTTGGGGACGGGAACTGGCCGCTCTGCGATCGGGGCGGCCCGTCGAGGGGCGGTGGTCACAGGTGTCGATGCGGCTCCTGCGATGCTGCGGGTGGCACGTGCCAACGCCGCGGGGTATCCCGTGACATTTGTGCAGGCCGACATGACCGCGCTGCCGTTTGCCGATGCGCGCTTCGACGCTGTCCTGATCCTGACCGCGCTGTGCTTTGTCTCCAGCCCAGGCGCCGTGCTCCGCGAGGCGGCGCGGGTCCTGCGACCAGGCGGACGGCTGATCATCGGGGAGTTGAATCGTTGGAGCCTCTGGACGCTGGCGCGGCGGCTGCGCGGGCTGGTGCGGCCGACGATCTATCGCTCGGCGCACTTCCACAGCCTGCGGGATTTGCGCGATCTTCTTGTTGTGGCCGGACTCGCCGTCCGCCACTGGGAGGGCTTGCTGCACCTGCCGCCCATCAACAACGCGGCCGTGCTCAACGCCCTTGCCCCGGTCGAACGCTTCGGCCAGCGGTATACACCACATTTCGGAGCATTTCTGGCGGTCGCGGCGACCAGGCCGCTCCGTCCGATTCGGAGGATACCATGACCACACCGATCTACCTGGATTACAACGCCACGACCCCCATCGATCCCGCCGTGGTGGATGCGATGGAGCCGTACCTGCGCGACCATTTCGGCAATCCATCCAGCGATCACGAATATGGCTACCGCACACGCGCGGCCGTGCAGACCGCTCGCGAACACCTTGCGACGCTGCTGGGCGCGGCGCCGAAGGAGGTTGTGTTCACCGGCGGTGGCAGCGAGGCCAATAACCTGGCGATCAAAGGGGTGGCCTACGCCCTCCGTGAGCGGGGGACCCATCTCATCACGTCGGCAGTGGAACACCCCGCCGTCGCGGGTCCGTTGCGATTCCTGGAACGTCAAGGATTCCTGGTGACGACCTTGCCGGTGGACGCGGATGGGCTGGTGGACCCCGCGCAGGTCGCCGCGGCGATCACGGACCAGACCATCCTGGTGTCGATCATGCATGCCAACAACGAGGTCGGCACGCTCCAGCCGATCCGCGCGATCGCCGCGATCGCGCACGCACGCGGGGTGCTCGTCCATACCGACGCCGCCCAAACCATCGGCAAGCTCCCGGTGCGCCTGCCGGATCTCGGCGTTGATCTGCTGACGGTGGCGGGGCACAAGTGCTACGCGCCCAAAGGGGTCGGCGCGCTGATCGTGCGGCAGGGAGTCCCCCTTGAGCCGCTCATCCATGGGGCCGGGCACGAAGGCGGCCGGCGGGCCGGCACGGAGAATGTCCCGTATGTGGTGGGGCTGGGCCGCGCTGCCGTCCTGGCGAGGGAGCGCTTGCCGGAATACCAGGAACGGGTCCGCGCGCTCCGCGACACGTTGCACCGCCACATCCTGGAGCGCGTCCCGACCGCCGTCCTGAATGGGCACCCGGTCGAACGCCTGCCGAACACACTCAACCTCAGCTTCCCAGGGGTGAACGCCGCCGCGCTTTTGGCGGCCATTCGGGACCAGGTGGCATGCTCGACCGGGTCGGCCTGTCACGCGGGGCATGCCGCGCCCTCCCAGGTACTGCTGGCGATGGGGCGCGACGCGGGGCTCGCGGCCGCGGCGCTGCGGCTGAGCCTGGGGTGGGCCACGACCGCGCCGGAGGTTCAGCAGGCGGCGGAGGTGATCGGTACGGCGGTGTACGCGCTCACGCGTTGAGTGGTCGTGTCGCGGAACCGCCGCGACAGCCGGCGCATGACCAGGACGATCGCTGCACCGAGGAACATATAGGCGAAACCGATGGATACACCGACCCGGCGCAGATTCAACGACCAACGCTACGACCAGTTCGCGCGCATCCCCAAGGCGCTGGCGAACGGGCACCGGCTTGAACTCCTCGATCTGCTCGCGCAGAGCGAACGCAGCGTGGAGGAGCTGGCGCGCGAAAGTGGGATGTCGGTGGCGAACACCTCCCAGCACTTGCGGACCCTCCACGCAGCCCAGCCCCTCGACGTGCGCCGCGTCGGGACTTTTGTCCGCTACCGCTTGGCGGACGAGCACGTGTTCCGGGCGTGGCAGGCCATCCGGGACCTGGGTGCCGCGCGCCTGGCCGAGATCGATCGCCTCGTCAACGTCATGCGGGTTGAGCCGCAGACTCCGGCGCCGCTCACGAGCGCCGAGCTGCTGGAGCGTCTGCGGGATGGCACGGCGGTGCTGCTGGATGTGCGTCCCGTGGAGGAGTACCGTGCCGGGCATATCCCGGGCGCGCAGTCCATGCCCCTGACCGACCTGGACGCGCGCATGGCCGAGCTACCCCAGAACCAGGATATCATCACCTGCTGCCGCGGGCCCTACGGCCCGTTGGCGGACGAAGCGGCGGCGCGGTTGCGCGCCCATGGGTATCGCGCCCGCCGGCTGGCCCTGGGTCTGCCGGACTGGCGGGCGCTTGGGCTGCCTATTGAGACAACCACCCATTGAAACATACACAGGAGTGAGCGACGATGACAACCAATGATCTCACGATTGATATGGAGACCTTGCGGCAATGGCTGGAGCAGGGGCGCCCGGTAACGATCCTCGACGTGCGGCCCGCGGAGGAGCGCGTGGAGTGGGCGATCCCGGGGAGCATCCACATCGATGCCTACCACGCACTGAAGGCCGGTGACCCGCATGCGCTGGCCAGCGTGGAGCTGCCGGGCGCTGCCCCGGTCGTCACGATCTGCGGGGCCGGCAAGACCAGTCTGATTGCGGCTCAGCAGCTCCAGGCGCGCGGTGTGAGGGCGCGCTCGCTCAAAGGCGGGATGCAGGCGTGGAGCCTGGCCTGGAATGATGCCGAGGTACCCGTGCCGGGAAGCGCCGCGCGGGTCATCCAGGTTCGGCGGACCGGCAAGGGCTGCCTCTCGTACCTGATCGGCGCGGAAGGCGCTGCGGCGGTGATCGACCCGTCGCTCCACCCGGACGTCTATCGCGACCTGGCGCAGCGCCACGGCTGGCAAATCACGCACGTGTTGGAGACCCACCTCCACGCCGATCACCTCTCCCGGGCGCGCGCGCTGGCGGAGCAGAGTGGTGCCATGCTCCTGCTCCCTGCTGGACATCGGGTCGCCGCACCATTCACGGCCCTCGCCGATGGCCAGACGATCGCGGTCGGCGCGGCGCAGCTGATCGTGCTGCACACACCCGGCCACACGCCGGAGAGCAGCTGCTACCTGCTCGACGGCGCGGCGCTGTTCACGGGCGATACCCTGTTCCTGGCCGCCGTTGGCCGCCCGGATCTGCACACCAGCACGGCGGGCGCGCGCGAGCAGGCCCAGGCCCTCTACCACTCGCTCCAGCGCGTACTGCACCTCGATCCCAACATCCTGGCGCTCCCTGGCCACACGAGCGAGCCGGTCGCATTCAACGGTCAACCCGTTGCGGCATCCCTGGGCGAGGTAGGCGCACGACTCGCGCTGCTGCGCGAGCCGGAGGCAACCTTTGTTGACACGATCCTGGCGCGCATTCCGCCGACACCGCCCAATCACGAGCAGATCATCGCGTTCAATGAGGCGGGCGAACTGCCCACGGGCGACCCGACGGCGCTGGAGGCCGGAGCGAACCGCTGTGCAGTCGCCTGATTCAGAATCGATCGGCGGCGCACCAACGCGTACACCAGCGAGGGAGTGTGACCAGGGATATGCACACGACACAGCGTGGCTTTGATCGCGCACCGATTGTGGACCACGACGACCACACGGCACCGTCCGTCTTTACACCCGAGAACCTGCTCCGTGAAGCGCGGCGGCAGAAAGGCATCGCACCCGGATCGGTCCCCAACATCTGCGTGCTCGACCCAGACGGCGACCTGGTTGACTATCTGCGGGCGCAGGGCCAGGCGCAGCAGGACTCGACCTGGGCATGCTATCACACAGAGCTGGATACCTTCGAGCACGAGGGGCAGGAATATGGTATTGTCGGCCGCGTGGTTGGTGCGCCCTTTGCCGTCCTGGTGGCGGAAGAGCTGTTCGCCTCGGGGTGCCGGCTGGTGATTAGCATCACCTCGGCGGGCCAGATCACCCCGTTCGGCGCGCCGCCCTACTTTGTGCTGATCGCGCGCGCGCTGCGCGATGAGGGCACCAGCTACCACTACCTGCCCCCGGCGCCATACAGCGAGCTGCGCCCAGCGATCGGGGAGGTGATTCGGGCCGGGTGGGACCACACACGTTTACCGCTGTACAGCGGCGCGAGCTGGACGACGGATGCGCCGTTCCGGGAAACCGAAGCCATGCTTGTGCGCTGCCGGTCAGCGGGCATCCTTGCCGTGGAGATGGAGGCGGCGGCCCTGTACGCCCTGGCGACTGCGAAGCACAAAGACATCATCTGCTTCGCGCACGTCACCAATCAAATGGCCCAGCACGGGGCGGACTTTGAGAAGGGCGTTGACCAGGGGAGTCGCGCTGCGCTCCAGCTCACCAGTGAGACGGCGCAACGCTGGCACCGCTGGCGCGCCGAATGGGATAGCCAGCCCAAAGAATAGGTTGCGGGACAAACATCAATCTACTGCTGGTCATCCTGCTCTTCTGGGCGCTCTCATCCTGCCGCTGACCGCCCACAACAATCGTGCCTCGGATGCGCCTGGTGGCCAATGCGTTAGTGGTCAGTTGTGTCGTGGCCGTGATCCAGGAGCTGCGCGCCAAACCACTGATGCAAGGCCGTGATCAGCCGTGGGTCGTTGGTGGTATAGGTCAACTGCGCGCCATTCCGAAGAGCTGCGTATTCAACCGCGATCCTGGTCGCCCCTGCTTTGAGGTCGTTGAGGCCAGGCATCTCCTGGCCGTGCAGGCGCGCCGGATCGGAGAAATCGCCGGCACGAAACTGCATGGCCTCACGCTGCAGGTGCTGTTGAATGAGTGCGATTTGCGCGGCGTCGCCGGCGTCTTTCGCGATGATCTGTTGCACGCCGCCGGTCTGGGTCATAGTAAAGATATGCGTTGTTTTATTCAGGTCGAAGGGCATAACGTGCGCGCCCATCTCGTGGATACGCGCTTGCCGGCTGGGTGCAGCCAGGGTGAGCCAGCCGGTTACAGACAGCACACCGAGGGTTGCAAGGATCGTAACACCGGCGCTGAGCGCGGCTACAATGACACGCGAACGCAGAACCTTGGGAAAGCGAACGTTACTGCTGGCCATCCAATGCCTCCGTTAGCAGACGTAGAGCCTCAAGAATCGCCGGACGTTGGTTCTCTGGAATGGCGCCGAGCAGGCGCACAAACTTCGCTTGCCGTGCCACAGCTAATTGCGCGGCGGCCTGGCGGCCTGCTGTGGTCAGCCGCAGCTCTATGACACGCCCATCGCGCGAGCTGCGGGTGCGCGTAATCCATGCCCGCCCTTCCAGCAGCGCGACCAGCCGGCTGATCGTGCTTTTTTCGAGCTGTAAGCGGTGCGCCAGGTCATTTTGTGACAATGGCGCGGCGCGGCTCAATTCCATCAGCGCGTGCGCTTCGGCGACTGAGACCGGTTCGCCGCACGGGGTTTGCTCGGGCCGATGAAGCCCAAAGGCCCGAATGAACGCGGTGATCTGCTCCTGGAATGCGCGGTCGGTTAGTGAATCGTGTGACATATAGTTCGAAAGCACAACTAATTTGGTTCGATTATACAACCTTTTTGTGGACTGTCAAATACGGGTTTGGTTCAGGACTATGATGTGTCACGGTGAGACGACAAAAGAAAGGATTGCTTGACGTGGAGAACTATCCAGTGTTATACTCACGATATAGGTGATAATAACATAGGATAAAGTAACATATGTATGGCGAGATAGTGATCTTAGCCTTGCTGCGCCAACGGCCTCAGCATGGGTACGAGTTAAAAAAGTGCATTGAGTTGGCGCTTGGCGGAACCGTTTCGCTCAATAACAAGGTCCTCTACCCGGCTCTGAAGCGTTTTGAAGAAATGGGCGCGGTCGTGCGACACGTGGTGCCACAAGAGGGAAAACCGAATCGCCACATCTATCACCTGACCGAGCGCGGGATCGAGTTGCTGCATACCTATCTGTGCGATTTTCCGCCCGAATACGCTGCCAATGAAGCAGAGTTCTTTACCCGCGTGGCGTTCTTTGACTATCTCGACCTGGAAGAGCGGCAGGTGATCCTGCAAAAGCGCCTGGCACATCTTCAGGGTCAGCTAGAGTATCTCCGCAATCTGCAACAGCTGGCCGATGAGGCGTGTGCAACTGTGGAGGCACAGCAGCGGGTGCTCGCATTTCATACCCGTCAAATTGGCAGTGAATATCAATGGATCGTCGCATGGCTCGAAGAGATGCAGGCAAGCAGGTGAACGAAGCAGAATGGATGGACCGATGATCGCGTTAACGCAGCGCCAATCGGAGTGGTTCTTCGCCGCTGTGCTCATCCTGGGAAGTCTGTTCATTGTAGCAACCCGTGTACGGCCAGAACAAACCACCGCCGCGCCAGCGACCGCTACCGACGTCGTGACCATGCCTGCACCGCTTGCCGATCATTCTGCGCCCGACTTTACGCTCACCAGCCTCGACGGTACGAACATCGCGCTGAGCGATCTCAAGGGGCAGGTGCTGCTGATCAACGTCTGGGCGACCTGGTGCCCACCGTGCCGTGTCGAGATGCCGACCATCCAGGCAGCCTATGAGCAGTACCACGATCAAGGTTTCACAGTGCTGGCCGTGAATCTCCAGGAAGATCCAGGCGCGGTGGCGGCGTTCATGCGCGAATCTAAGCTCACCTTTCCGGCGCTGCTCGACCGGGACGGGCAGGTGAGCCGAACCTACCAGGCGCTCTCGCTGCCGTCCAGTTTCTTCGTGGACCGCCGGGGCGTGATGCGTGCCGTCTACCGTGGGCCGATGCCGCGGAGTATCATCGCGGGGACGGTGGAGCAATTGCTCCGGGAAGGGCAGTAACGCATGTATCCGCTGGTACAGATCGGGCCGTTCCGCCTCAGCAGTGGCGGCCTGCTCCTGCTCCTATCGATCATCCCGGGTGGGGTGTTCATGGCACGCGTCGCACAGGCGCGCGGCGGGGCGAAGCTCGCCCGGCAGGCCGATACGTGCTTCTACCCAGTGATGATCGGTGCTGTTATCGGAGCGCGCTTGTGGTATGGGCTGTTCAACCTGGATCTCTACGGCCGGAATCCAACCCTGTTCCTCGCATTGCGGGTCAGCGACTTCGCCTGGCCGGGTGCGCTGCTCGGCGGCCTGCTGGCTGGCTACGTGTGGTGCCGCCGGAACGGATTCGACAAGCTGAAGCTGGCGGACAGCGTCGCGCTGACCTTGCCAGCCGTGCAGGCGATCGCCAGCGTCGGCCTGCTGCTGAGCGGCGAGGCTTTTGGCGTGCCGACGAGCCTGCCCTGGGGACTACCGCTGTTCGGTGCCGTGCGGCACCCGACGCAGATCTACTTCGCGCTGGCGGCGCTCGGCAGTCTGATCGCAGTGTGGCGGCTAGCGCGGCGGCCGCTGCCGGTGGGGGCGCTGGGGGCGGCCTACCTGGGCCTCCAGGGACTCACGTCTCTACTGGTAGAGGCGCTGCGCGCCGACTCGCTCGTGCTGCCTGGAGGGATTCGTGCAGCGCAGGTATTCGGGCTGGGACTGCTGCTGTATGCCGTTACCTGGGCGCAGCGGCACAGTCGGGCAGCAAGACTTGTACCAGCGGAAACGTCGGAACCGACGCTTCAGGAGCAATCGTGAGCTGGAAAGGTGCTGTTGAATCCCACAGAGGAGCAATGCGATGGGTAATGATGTGAGCTATCACCCTGGGGTGAAGGAAATATCCTACCCTCGTTTTGCCACTTTGTACAATCGGCTGATGGGACAGCCACTGGTTCGGCGGATGTTCGATCCTTTGCGGCGCGAGACCGCTGGGCAGGCTCATGGGGTGGTGCTTGAAGTCGGCGCTGGTGGTGGGCAGAACTTCCCGTTTTACGATCCCACCCGCGTGGTGCGCGTGGAGGCGATCGAGCCGGACGAGGCGATGCTGGTCGCTGCAGAGCGAAGCCTTGCGGATGCTACTGTGCCGATTACCCTGACGCGCGCACCGGTCGAGGCGCTCCCATTCCCTACTGCGCAGTTCGACAGTGCGGTCGTGACGCTGGTCTTCTGTTCAGTGAGCGAGCCTATGCACGGCCTGCGCGAGATCTGGCGCGTGCTCAAGCCAGGCGGCAGCCTGTTGCTGCTTGAGCATGTTCGCGCACAAGGGAAGATCGCAGCATGGGTGCAGGATGCGCTGGTGCCAGTGACGACGCGCTACATGGGTAACTGCCATTGGAACCGCGATACGTTGCACATGGTTCTGCAAGCTGGCTTCCGGGCCGCACAGGTCCAACAGGTCAGCGGGGGCCTCCAGCCAGTGCTGCTCATCCAGGCCACCCGTCCTGAAACGCTTGAGGCGATGCCGTCAGAAAAGCAGTGAAATCGTTCGTGCGCGTGACGTTCCGCTCGCGCCTGAAAGACGTGCGCCGAGCGTTTCGCAATTTCTGCATGGTTTTCGGCTCACGTGCCGGCCCAGATGTGTCACGCACTATGGGGCTTTGTCCATTCGCGTTGGGCGGCACACGATAGCAAGAGCGGGCGATGCCTCTCTATTCGCTACCGCACAGAAAATTTGTGCGCTATGCCGGTCTCCTGCCTCAACACAGGGATGGGCAGAAAGCGACGCGGATGCGCAGCGCCTCGTTCAACTCTGTGTCGATGGAATTTTTCGCCTAGACTCCAAACGGTAACTGTAATTGTTGAGCTAGTCCGGCTCACTACGTGAGCCGACAGAGATGCTGAAGAATTCTGTCTATGATACCATACCCGCGTCAAAGATGGAAAGATACCCATATGTCCTGATAGGCGTTTGCCTAATTAAGTAACGGTCTTTTTTTTATATCCTCTTTTGTGAAGTTTGAACCTAGCCCATTTTCCTATAGGGTAGAAAGTTTTTGTTATAGAGACGGTAGCTTCAGAAACGTGTCGCAGGGAAGATTGTGCGACGTTTCTCTCTAGTGAAGAAGCGTGTCTAATAACGATTCTATCCATTTCCCAAACCGTGGGTATCCTAGCCAGATAGGTGATAGGCTCAGCCGAGAGTGACAGCGATGCAAGAACACAAGCAGCTTCCGCAGTCGGCACTTCGATACATAGAC
>Ga0137375_10005384_pt1 | contig 15219 bp, 7 predicted proteins | sample SagtaG_24_FD_104936 | JGI IMG/M metagenome (GOLD analysis project Ga0137375, IMG submission 104936) | Vadose zone soil microbial communities from Sagehorn Ranch, Mendocino, California, USA - Sage1_R_113_16 metaG | ecosystem: Environmental > Terrestrial > Soil > Vadose zone | place: USA...
CTTCACCGAGGACGCCCACCCGATCCACATCCATGAGGTCGAGTTCGACGTCGTCGAGCGCGAGAGCATCGAGACGGGCGAGACTCGCGGCCCGGAGTCCTGGGAAACGGGACGCAAGGACACCGTCGTCGCCTACCCCGGCGAGATCACCCGCGTCAAGGCGACGTACGACCGTCCCGGACGCTTCGTCTGGCATTGCCACATCGTCGAGCACGAAGATCACGAGATGATGCGGCCGTACTTCATCGGGCCGATGTCATAACCGAACGATTCGGGTGCGGGTCGCTCGAGCGGCGCCCGCACCCGCGCGCCCAACGGCGACGAGTCCGAGCGGCCACCTCGGTGATGATGTCGCAGATGGAACGCCGTCCGTTGGGGCGCAGCGGCCTGGAAGTGTCGAGCTCGGCGCGTCGTGGCGGGCTGCGGGGCCCGCGGGGTGAACCGTTTTGTTCGTGCGACCGGGCACGAGCTTGTTCCCGAAACGTAAGCGTTCAGGCCCTGCTGGCTAACCGAGGCCGGGTACTGGGTCGCCACGGGCGTAAGCGGTGATGACCTGGGTGAGGTAGTCGTAGAGCGACTGTTTCCGGAGTCGGCAGGTGACGGAGGCGGAGAGCAGTCGTTCGATGGTGCGTTCGCCTTGCTCTGATTGGCTGCCGAGCGAGAGCTTGCGGTAGATGACGGCGCCGCGGAGGCCGCGTTCGGCGTGGTTGTTGGTTGGCTCGACGCCGTCGGTGTGGGTGAAGGTCCAGAGCGCGGGCCAGCGCTTGAGCAGATTCTTGGCGAACTGCCGGTGGTACTTCGTTCTCGGGCTCTTGCGGGCCGCGCGCTCGAGCAGCCTGCGGAGCTTGTCCTCAAGCGGCGCGGTCTCGGCTTGCAGACGGGCCCGATCGCGATCCTGTTGGTAGCTCTCCCAGGCGGCGAAGAGCTCGTGTGCGATCGCCAGGCCGCCGTATCCGAACGCTTGCTGGTCGGCCATCCCCTCGCTGTGGGCGGTGAAGTCCCTGAGCAGGTGGGCCCAGCAGAGCTGCCGCTGGGCGGGGTCGAGGTAGTCGTAGCCGCGCCAGCGGTCGGAGCAGACGATCCCGGCGAAGCGCTCGCCGAGCAGCCTTCTCGCCTCGAAGGCGTGGCGGCCGGGCGCGATCCGGAAGACCGCGGTCGCGCTGGTTAGGGCGCCCCACAGCGTCCGCTTGCCGCCGGCGGTCTTCCAGCCGGTCTCGTCGATGTTGACGACCGAGGCCGACTTGATCCGCTGCTCGAGTTGCGTGTGCGGGCCGGCGAGCGCCTCCCCGGCGCGGTGGATGATCGCCTCGACCGAGCCGGTCGAGAGCTCGACCCCGAACAGCTCCCGGGCGAGCTCGGTCGTGTCGCGGCGGGAGACACGGTTCCTGACCGCGAGCGTCACGACCGCTGCCTGCAGCCGCGGCCCGAACGGCGAGCGTGGCAGCTCAAGGGGAAGCTGGGCTCGTGTCCGGCTGGCGCAGGCAGGGCAGCAGACAGCGTGCAGCCGATGCTCGCTGACGCGGATCGCGATCGGCGGCAACTCCGCGAGCTGGTGCCGCCACGGCTCAGCCGCCTCGACGCGCTCGCGCTCGCCGAACACGTGCGCGCATGACCGGCAGCGGACGGGCCAATGCTCGACGACCTCGTCCACCTGCTCGGGAGGAAGCAGCCGCCGGTGCCTGCCTTCGTGCCCGGGCTGACCTCCACGCCGCCGACCCGAGCGCTTCCCGCCCGGACGCGGCGGCGCCGAGGGAGGATCCTGGGAGGGCGGAATTTCCGCGAACTGCGGTTCAGCCGCCGCTCGAGCTCGGCCACGCGAGCCTCGAGCCGCTGGTTCGCTTCGACCAGCTCGCCCACTCGCAGCAACAATGCGACAGCCGTCTCGCGATCGCCATCAAGGATCGCCTCGGCTTCAGCCCGCTCCACACGTCAAGGTTCGCCGCCTGGACCGAGGTCCCTTCACCGGGGTGAACGCTTACCCCGAAACTGCCATTTGCAGGCATTTTGGGTCCCAGACGTTGGGCCACGATTGGGCCACAGACCGATAAGCGGCGCCTGAACAGACAACGCCACCTGCTATTTTGCAGGTACTTTTAGAGGCGGGAGCGACGGGACTCGAACCCGCGACACTCCGGCGTGACAGGCCGAATCAAAGGCGACGTCAGGCGAAAACGAGCTAAAACGAATGGCCGCATTTGCAGCGTGTGGGGTGCGCAAACTCGGTTTCACGCGGCGAGGCTGTATTCGTGGACGAGTCCGCCGAGGCGGTCGCGGCGCTCGACGCCGGTCGTTGGTGGGCGCACGACACGGAGCTTCCGGGCGGGTGGATCGGGCGGCGCGAGGTTCAGTGAGCGGTGCGGCCTGTGGCTGTTGTAGTGGTCGACGAAGACCCGAAGCACACGCTCGAGATGGCGCCGGTTCACGATCAGCAGCCAGTCCACGCACTCTGACCGGACGGTGCGGACGAAGCGCTCGGCGATCGCGTTCGCCTTCGGCGCGCGCACCGGTATCCGGATGATCTCGATGCCCTCGCTGCGGAAGACGGTGTCGAAGTCGCGCGTGAATTTGCTGTCGCGGTCGCGGATCAGAAAGCGCAGCGGCGTTGATCGCTCGCGGAGCGTCCAGCTGATCTGGCGGGCCTGCTGGGTGACCCAGACGCCGGTCGGATTCGCGGTGCAGCCGGCCAAGTGGACGCGCCGGCTGGCGAGCTCGACGAAGAACAGCACGTACACCCGCTGCAGCGAGACGGTCTCGACGGTGAAGAAATCGACCGCGAGCATGCTCTTAGCTTGCGCCCGCAGAAAGGCACGCCAGGAGAGCCCGGCGCGCTCGCCAACAGGGCCGAGCCCGACCTGCCGCAGGATCTTCCTCACCGTCGTCGCTGAAACGGCAAGGCCGAGACCGTGCAGCTCGCCGACGATCCGCTGATAGCCCCAGCGCGGGTTCTCACGCGCCAATCGGAGCACCAGCACACTGATCTCGCCGCCGATCGGCGGCCGACCCGTGCGACTCTCATAGGTCCAGCGCCTGGCGACGAGCCGCCGATGCCACCGAAGCAGCGTCGCTGGCGTAACGAGGAACGATCGCCAACTCGACCGCGGCAATAGTCGACTTGCCGCGGCAAGGAAGACTCGATCGCTCGTCGTCAGCTGCGGTCGACGTGTCCGCCGGCGCAGTACCGAGAGCTCGTGGCGGAGCACGACGATCTCAAGCTCCTTGAAGCCCTCCGAGCGCGAACGAAGCGACACGAGCTGGAACACGCAGCGGAACACCAAATAGCAGAGCGACCAGAACAAGAACCAACTCCTCGAGATCAACGGGGACGGGCGCACGACTCTACGGCCGACCCGCCTGTCGCAGACGCGGAACCGAGTAAACGCACCCCACACGTTCTTTCCGCCCTCGTCGCTCGCGGACGGGGACCCGGCCCGTGTCGTCGTGACCACTGCGTGCGTCGAGGACGCGGTCGAGGCGATAAGCGAAGTCGGCAAGTCGCGGTCGCCGGCTCGAGCGGCTCGCTCTAGTCCTTCGCGATACGAGCGCTCAGCCGTCAACAGGTCATCGGCGAACTCACGGCGACCTCCACGCCGCGGGCGCCGAACAGCGCTCCTGCCTGCTCGATCAGCGACCGCGCCTCCTCGAGGCGGCCTCCCTCGCTGCGGATCTGCTCCCATCGACGTTTGAGATTAAGCTGTACTTAATCGTTGTGTATACGCTCCCACCAACGTAAGAGCTTCTTCCCGTTACATACACTTTGCCCGACGACACTTTGCCCGACGCATCGACGGCAAGTGCAGTTGCATGGTCAAAAGAGTTTCCGGGACCGTTGTAGCGGGCAACCCACACCTGAAACCCCGCCGCATTGTATTTTACGGTGGCATAATCAGTCTCTGTGCCCGAGCCTTCGCTTTCTCCTGTCACATAGACATTGCCCGATGCGTCAATGGCCACGGCGTTCGCACGGTCTGAAGCATAAGCATTTCCCGGACCATTGTAGCGGGCGACCCATTGCTGCCTTCCCTTGGCGTTGTACTTGACCGTGCCATACTCAGAGCCGGTACCAGAACCAACAGTCTCTCCGGTTACATAGACATTGCCTGACGCGTCAGCAGCGAGATCGTAGGCAAAATCATCACCCGTTCCACCGTGATAGCGGGCGACCCACCGCTGGTGGCCTGCGGCGCTGTATTTGATTGTGGCGTAATCATAGTACGTGCCAAAACCGTAACTGTATCCGGTTACATAGACACTTCCCGCTGGGTCGACAGCAAGGTCAGTGGCATAGTCATATGAATTGTTATAGCGAGCAGCCCATTGCTGGACTCCCGCCGAATCGTATTTGACTGTGACGTAATCAGATAAGTTGGATGAACCTTCACCACTATCTCCCGTCACATAGACATTGCCTGACCCGTCAACCGCAAGAGCCCATGCACGATCTGCGGTGTTACCCGGTCCGTTGTAGCGGGCAACCCATTGTTGGATTCCCGAAGGACTGTACTTGATCGTGGCGTAATCGTTGCTGCTGTATCCCGTCACATAGACATTGCCCGATGCGTCAACGGCAACGGCGTTCGGACGGTCATCGCTATTTCCCGCACCGTTGTAGCGGGCGACCCACTCTTCGGTTCCGGCAGGACTGTATTTGATTGTGATGTAGTCGAAGAAGTCCGAGCCATAGCTATGCCCCGTGACATAGACATTCCCCGATGAGTCGAGCACAAGTTCGGTTGCAGCGTCCCAATTATCTCCCGGACCGTTGTAGCGTTGGACCCAAAGCGTCTCGCCTGAGCTCCTGTATTTGATCGTCGCGTAATCGGCGAGTCCGTTTGCGCCGTAACTTGAGCCCGTTACATAGACATTCCCCGATGTGTCAACGGCAAGCGCATATGCAAAGGCAAAGGCAGGATCATATCCTGAGCTGTAGTTTCTGACCCAATCGGCCTGCGGGACTGTCTGAGCGTACGCTGGTACGAGGGCAAAGATCGCCAGAAGAGCCGCCCCGACGAATGTTGTTCCAAGGGCCTTCAGCGCTTGTCTCATTGGGAAGGCTCGTCGGCGTTCGTCGCCGGTGCCTCTACAACCCTTCTCGATGGTGCCGCCGCCCTCGAGACAGGCCGTGATGCCGGCGGCTGGAACGTGTGGCAGCTGCTCATCTTCATCCTCCCGCTCCTTGCATGGCGCGCCCGCTCGATCGGCGCGAGCATAGTGGTGAGAGTCTTGCGTCGGCGCGAGCATAGTGGTGAGAATCTTGCGCTCGTCTTAACGAGTGCCTAGCGTTGACCGCGTGCTGCGGTCCAGATTGCGCTCGGAGAGCCTCAGCGCGTAGCGTTCCCGCGATGAGGATCGCCAACCTCTTCACCGACGAGTGGGACGACGAACAGGAGCACGGGGCTTCCGGATTCAAGATCGCCTCACTCGAGAAGTGGATGCCCCGCCGCCGCCAGACGGTTCGCCGGCGCCATCCGCGCAGCGATAGCCTGGTCGCCCGATGAGCCACGGGCGAGAACACAGGACCGACGCACGAACCCGCTCCCAAGCGACACTGGGCCATCGCCAGCGAGGCATGTGAGCTCGGCCTCCGTTGGGGCTAAGTTCTGGGGACAGGTTCGAGGTTTCCCAGGGAGGTTCAGGGTCCTTCAAGGAAGGGGTGCAACGAGCGGATAAACCAGCCACATTGCAGGGAAAGCGCGCTAGCAAGCGCTGTTCCCGCATCGCTTAACAGCAAGTCGAATCCTCCATGGTAAGGAGGGGGTCTCCGGTTCGAGTCCGGAAGAGGGCTTGTAAAGCCGCTGCAAATCGGTGGATTCTTCAGCATGTGCGTTGTCGGTTCCGACGACACAAGGTCGCACCGAGGTCGCACGGGGACGCCCGCCAGCCGCTTCTGGCTTTGACCCCCTCCTTCGCAAGAAGGTGTTCGACGGCGCAGACCGCGCTCAACCATGCCGCGTAGCTGAAAGCGGCCTATTGATTCCGCGCGTATCCGTCGTACACTCCCGTCTTCGGAGGGAGAATCGGCGTGAGAGTTCGCCCGGTCGTGCTCGCCCTGCTCGCGGCTGCAAGCGCGGTCGCCATTGCAGACGCCTATGCCGGCTTGGGTTCGAACGTGTCTTGGACACCGGATCCGCTGTCCGCCGTTCGTGCGGGGAGCGCCCGGGCCTCGGGTCCAGCGGGCTCGGTGCCGCTGCGCACGTGGGTCACGAACGGCCCGGTCTATGAGGTTGAAGTTGTGGGGGACACGGCATATCTCGGCGGTGCCTTCACTCAAGTCGGCCCGCGAACCGGCCCGGGCGCCGGGATCGACGCGGCAACCGGCGAGCTCGACCTCGACTTGGCGGAGATCGGCAGAGGCGAAGTCTGGGCGGTCGTGCCCGACGGGCTCGGAGGCTGGTACATCGGCGGCTGGTTCGCCTACGTCGGCGGGCTTCCCCGCAACAACATCGCGCACATCCTTCCTGACAAGACCGTCGACCCGAACTTCGACGCGAACTCCAACGGCGACGTCTACACGCTCGCCCTCTCCGGGAACACGCTTTACGTCGGCGGATACTTCACCTCGATCGGCGGGCAAACGCGGTACTACATCGCTGCGGTCGATGCCGAGACCGGGGAGGCAACTTCTTGGAATCCGAACTCCTACAACCTCGTCTACTCGCTGGTCGTCTCGGGGCCTACCGTGTACGTCGGTGGTCTCTTCGACCAGATCGGCGGTCAGCTCCGCAACAACATCGCGGCCCTCGACGCCCAGACGGGCGAGGCGACACCCTGGAACCCGGGGGCGAACTACGGCGTAACCTCGCTGGCCCTCTCCGGCTCGACGGTCTACGCCGGCGGTTACTTCACCACGATCGGTGGCCAACCTCGCAATCGCATTGCCGCCCTTGATACCCAGACCGGCGAGGCGACGCCCTGGAACCCCAATGCGAATGACTGGGTCTACGCCCTCGCGGTCTCGGGCGCCACCGTCTACGCCGGTGGTGAGTTCAGCACGGTCGGAGGCGCGGCCCGCAGCAAGATCGCCGCACTCGACGCCGACAGTGGACAAGCGACGCCCTGGAACCCCGATGCGAGCAATTACGTCACTGCGCTCGCCGTCTCGGGCTCAGTGGTGTATGCCGGAGGGATATTCAGGACGATTGGCGGTCAACCTCGGAGCGGTGTCGCGGCGCTCGACGCGGTAAGCGGCCAGGCGACGCCGTGGAACCCGGACCCGAACAAGGTCGGTGTCAATTCACTCGCGCTCTCGGGCCAGACCGTGTATGTGGGCGGCGGGTTCAGCTCGGTTGGCGGAGTGCACCGGAACCGGCTGGCCGCAGTCGACACGGAGACCGGGGAGGCGACGCCCTGGAACCCGGATGCAGACGAAGCGGTCACTGAGATTGCAGTCTTGGCCTCCACCGCCTACGTCAGCGGCTACTTCAGCTCGATCGGTGGCGAGTCGCGGCGTTACCTCGCTGCAGTCGACGCCGACACCGGGGAAGTAACGCCCTGGAACCCGAATCCCAACGGTCAGGTGGACACCCTCGCCGCCGCAGGATCGGTCGTATACGCCGGCGGTCATTTCACCTCGATCGGAGGCCAGGTGCGGAACAGGATCGCCGCGCTCGACGCGACCACGGGGCTGGCGACTCCGTGGGACCCGAACGCGAGCGGCCCCGTCTACGAGATGGTGATCTCAGGGTCGGTCGTCTACGTGGGCGGCAGCTTTTTCATGATCGGCGGCCAGTACCGGGACGACATAGCGGCACTCGACATCACCACCGGGCAGGCGACGGGCTGGAATCCGAGTGCCGAAGACACTGTCGTCGCGCTGGCCGTCACGCCGTCGACGATCTACGCCGGAGGATGGTTCGACTTGATTGGTGGCCAGATCCGCCACCGCATCGCCGCACTCGATGCCACGACGGGGGAAGCGACGCCCTGGGACCCGAATGCAGGACTTGGACGCATCTACACGCTGGCGGTCACGGGCTCAACGGTGATCGCAGGAGGCGACTTCGACTCCATCGGTGGCCAGAGTCGGAACAACGCTGCCGAGCTGGACGCGGTGACGGGTCAGGCGACAGCCTGGAACCCGGACGCGAGCGACAACGTGAACGCGATCGTTCTCTCCGGTTCGAGGCTGTACCTCGGTGGCCCCTTCGAAGCGATTGGGCCTTTCGCGCAGGAAGGGATCGCCTTCTTCGACCACGTTTCCGGCCCACCGCCGCCCCCTCCACCTCCACCTCCACCGCCGCCGCCGCCGCCGCCGCCACCACCGCCGCCGCCGCCACCGCCACCGCCTCCTCCTCCACCACCACCACCGCCGCCGCCTGCGCCGCCACCGCCACCACCTCCGCCTCCTCCGCTTCCGCCGCCACCTCCGCCACCCGGACCACCTCCACCTCCGCCTCCTCCACCCGGACCACCTCCACCTCCTCCGGCCCGCTGCGTCGTCCCGAGGGTGATCGGGCTACGCCTCGCAGCCGCCAAGCGAAAGATCAGGCAGCGACACTGCTCGGTCGGCAGGGTCCGGCGCGCTCGCTCGAGGAGAGTCGGCCGCGTGATCGGCCAGAGGCCGCGTAGCGGGACGATCAAGCGGCGCGGGTACCCGGTGGCGCTGGTCGTCGGCAGGCGCTAGTCGGCTCTGACGACTATGGAAATCGTCGCCCATTTCGGGCAGGCGAGACATAAACTCCGGGATCCAGAAGGGGGACGTGCATGAGAGCTCGAGTGGCCGTGCTCATCGGACTCGATCTGCGGTCGAAGACCCGGCCAGCCCAGTCGACCGGGGGAGCACCATCGTGGCTCGAGGCGCGTCCCTGGATGATTAGGTCCGCTGCCGTCCTCGTCTCGGCGTGCGTCGGGATGGGGGTTGTCGGTTCGTCGAGTGCGGGCTCGCCTGATCCGAGGCCCGCCGGGATCGACTTTCGAGCAGTGATCGAACAAGTCGAGCACCGCGCCTCCGCCGAGCCGATCACTCCCGACTACCCGGCTTCGGATCCCGTGTACGTCTCCGCCCGCCGAGACCAGCTCGTGCCTGCCGTCGCCAGAGGCGAAAACAGCTACCTGGTCGTCTGGCAGGAGGACTTCTGGAGCGATGACCTCTATGCGGCGCGGGTCGCCTTCGACGGGACCGTGCTCGACCCGGCAGGCATCCCGATCAGCACGAACTACCGGAACAGAGATGCTCCGGCGGTTGCATCGAACGGCACGGACTTCCTCGTCGTCTGGGACGACTCCGAGATCGATTCCGCGGGGATTTCCGGCGTGCGGGTTGCCGGCGACGGCACGCTCCTCGACCCGGAGCCCTTCCGGATCTCGACGACACACAGCTACACCCCGGCCGTGGCGTGGGGCGGCGACGAGTACCTCGTCACCTGGGAGCACTTCGGGCAGAACATCTACGGCGCGCGCGTAACCGCGGACGGCGCGGTACTCGATCCCGCCGGCATCCCGATCTCGGTCGATCCGAACCCTCAGCTCAATCCGAGCCTGAGCTGGAACGGCACCACGTTCCTGGTCGTCTGGGAGGACATGCGCGACTCAGCCCAGTATCGAGACATCTACGGTGCGCGCGTCGATGCGAACGGCGTCGTACTCGACCCCGACGGCATTCACATCAGCACCGACGTCGGCGCCGCGGGCGAGTTCCCGTCGGTGGCGTGGAACGGTGTAAACCACCTCGTCGTGTGGAACACGAGAGGGACTGGGGCCCAGGTCTGGGGAACACGCGTCGGAGCGAACGGACAGGTCCTGGATCCCTCTGGGATTCAAATCTCGCCTCCCGGCGGTACCAACTTGATCGCGTCGGTTGCCTCGGAGGGGGATCGATACCTGGTGGCCTGGAACGAGACGATTGGCGGGGACGTCAAAGGCGTACGCGTGAGCTCCACCGGTGTCGTGCTCGACACCCAGGCCATCCCGATCTCGGTCGATCCCGGACGACAGCTCTGGGCAGCCGTCGCCTGGGGCGGGACGGACTATCTGGTCGCGTGGTCGGACGAGCGAAACCTCGGGGTCAGCGAGGCCGATATCTACGCGACTCGCGTCGATCCCGACGGTGTCGTCCTCGACGCCCACGGCTTCGAGGTCTCCCACGCGGCCAACTGGCAGGACGAGCCCTCGGTCGCGTGGGACGGGTCGAATTACTTCGCCGTCTGGGAGGACTATCGGAACGGCGAGCTCGACATCTACGGCGCGCGCCTCGACGACTGGGGCCGCATCCTCGACGGCACCGGAATCGCCATCTCGACCGCGCCCGGCATTCAGCGCCTGCCTGACGTTGCTTGGACGGGCGAGAACTTCCTCGTCGTCTGGGAGGACCGGCGGACCGGCCAAGACATCTACGGCGCTCGCGTCTCGCCGGATGGCGAGCTGCTCGACCCTGAGGGGATACCGATCTCAGCCGCCGCCGGCAACCAGCGCGCCCCCAACGTCGCCTCGAACGACATCTCGCTCGTCACCTGGAACGACTACCGCGCCGGCACCAGCCGTGCGGACATATATGCCGCGCGGGTCGCCGACGACGGCACCGTGCTCGATCCGGCCGGCCTCCTGCTGGCAGCGGACGTCGGCGATAGCGGCGGCGGCGACCCCGACGTGGCGTGGGGTGAGTCCACGTTTCTCGTCGTCTGGTCGTACGTCCACGGTGAGCGGATGGACATCTTCGGGACGCAAGTCGATGCCGACGGAACCATTCGCCACCCGCAGGGCTTCCAGCTCACCTACGGCAGCACCACGCAGTACTCCCCGGCTCTGGCCTGGAGCGGACAGCACTTCCTCGTCGTCTGGGTGCACGGAGGCCTCGACAACCGCGTCCGGGGCGGGAGAGTCGACGAGGACGGAACCGTGCACGATCCGAACGGCATCCCTCTCGGCACCGCGGACGACCTGCTCCAGTTTCCGACGGTGGCGTGGGACGGCAACAACTACCTCGTCGCCTGGCTCGACCTGGACTACGACGGTGACATCTACGGAGCCAGAGTCACGAACGACGGCCAGGTCCTCGAGACGGGGCTCCCGATCTCCGCCTCGCAGCTCACCTCGGAGATGACACCAGCCGCGGTCGGCGGCCCTCCGGAGCGAGCGGCGATCGTCTACCCGAGGCGCGCGCCGGACCGAATTTTCGGCGGCGCACACCGCACGTTTCTCCGGTTCTTCGACGAAACGGGGCCTCCGCCTCCGCCTCCACCTCCGCCTCCGCCTCCGCCTCCGCCGCCGCCGCCGCCTCCGCCTCCGCCGCCGCCTCCACCGCCGCCGCCACCGCCGCCGCCTCCGCCACCTGTCGTCCGGTGCGTGGTGCCGAGGGTGATCGGCCTGACGCTTCGCAGGGCCCGCACGCGTATCCGTGCGAAGCACTGCTCTGTCGGTCGCATCCGCCGTGCTCGCTCCAGGCGAGTGGGCCGCGTGATTGCTCAGAGCCCGAGGCCGGGGAGGAGGCTCCCAGGCGGCAGCAGGGTGAACCTGGTGCTCGGCCGCAGATAGAGCAGAGCCTTCCTGCCACGCGTACCCAGGGCCCTCTTGGGCGTCGAGGAGATTCGGGGCGCTTGACAGACGTAGAGGCGACTCCTAATCTCGGTGCGCCCAGAGGGCTCCGCGGGGTCCGGCGCCCAGATAGAGGGGAGCGCCATCATCCGTTTCGGGATTCTTGCGGCTGGCCGGGGAGCCTGGCTCGGCGCGCCGCTCGCGCTGGCGGTACTCGGCCTCGCTGGGAGCGATCCGTCGTACGTCCGGCAGCATCGGTCGCTTCCGAGCAAGATCGATCTCGCTCGAGCCGTCGAGACGGTCAGTCACCGGGTCCGAGCTCGGGGCCGCGGCGAGCTCGCCGCCGAGGAGCGACTGTACAGAGTCTCGTTCACGCGGCGAGGCGTCGCGCTCCGGCTTCGCGCAGACGCCGCTGCGCCTCGTTCCCCGCGCCAGCGCCATCGTCCGCCTGACCTACCGGGATTCGCACGGTCCCCTGCGGTTGAGCTGGCCGTCGACCGCATTCGGTCGGTGAATGTCTCACCACGCGCATGGGTGAGCTCGCGAAACATCGCACGGCGCCGGCTCGCGCCGAATCTGGGCGAGCGCGTGACCGCGCGCAACGGCAAGCTCGAGTGGCGTCTCCGGGTAGCGCGGCCCGAGCCCGACGGTCGCCTCGAGCTCGAACTGAGAATGCGCCGGCGAGCGAGTGGGGTCCGCATCGGCGAGACGTTCACGGTCGCCGACGCCGCAGGGAGCACGCTCGTCACGCGCGCAGCCAAGCGCCGGGGCGACCGCCTGGTCCTCAGCGCTCCCACTCCGGCGACGGCCGACTACCCGCTCACGGTGGGGTTCGACGTCGGCGTGGAGCACGCCGTCTCGGATCCTTTGTTCGTTCCCGACTACCACTCTCAGGAGAACCCGGCGGCGGCCTGGAACGGCAGCGAATACCTCGTGGTCTGGGAGGAATACGTCGCGAGGTTCACGACGCACCTCTACGGGACGCGAGTCACGCCCGAGGGCGAGGTTCTCGACCCCGGAGCGATCCCCATCTCAGTGGACGAGGATCAACAGTTCGGCGCCCGTGTCTCTTCCGACGGGTCGAGCTTCGTCGTCGTCTTCTCACATTGGCACCCCGAGCCGGCGACGTCCGCGATCGAAGGGATTCGGGTCGGTGCGAACGGGACGCTTCTCGATACCGCGCCGTTCCCGATCACGAGGCATGGAGAGAACCCCGCGATCGAGTTCGACGGCGCGAACTACCTCGTCGTCTGGAAGGACTATGACGAGGCTCCCGGCCAGATCTTCGGCACGCGCGTCGACACCGACGGGACGGTTCTCGATCCGGAAGGCTTCCAAATCTCGTTCGGGACGGGCCACCCTTACTGGTCGGACGTCGCCTGGGACGGCTCTCGATTTCTCGTCGTCTGGGACGACTATGCAGTCTCCGGCAACACGGACGTGCGCGGCGCCCGCGTCACGGCCGACGGAGTGGTGCTGGATCCAGACGGGATTGCGATCTCGACGGCGCCCAATACTCAGGAGGCCCCCTCGGTCGCCTCGAATGGCGAGGAGTTCCTCGTCGCTTGGGAGGACCTGCGCGGTCCGGCTCCGCGGGATATCTATGGCGCGCGCGTAAGCGGTGACGGAGTCGTCCTCGACCAGAGCGGCATCGCCATCTCGGCTCGCCCGGACTACGTCTGGGACACCACTGTCGCTTCGGACGGCACAGATTTCCTCGTCGTCTGGAGTGACAATGCGTCGAATCAGATCTACGGCGCGCGGGTGAGTGCGGCGGGCGTCGTCCTCGATCCCGCCGGAATCGAGATGTCCTCGTCGGCCAGCGCCGCCGAGTACTCAGACGTCATCTGGGGCGGCGAGACGTACCTCGTCACCTGGATCGACTGGAGCTTCGACGACATCTACGGCACGCGGGTGACGCCCGAGGGCGAGGTTCTGGACCCCGAGGGGATCCTCATGACCACGAGCGCGCAGGAGCAGGGGTACGCCGACCTCGCCTTCGACGGACAGAACTACTTGGTCGTCTGGGAGGACTTCCGAGACCAATCGAGCTTCGCCGGGGACATCTATGCGGCGCGCATGGCGCCCGACGGCACGGTGCTCGACGGCTCCGGGATCCTGATCTCGAACGCACCCGGGCGCCAGCGGCGTCCCAGGGTCGCCTGGGACGGGGACAACTATCTCGTGGCCTGGCTCGACGGAAGTGCAGGGTCGGAGCAGATCATCGGCACGCGCGTCACCCCGGGCGGGCAGGTGCTCGACCCCACCGGAATACCGATTGCGGCGAGTCCGGTCGGCTCTCTCTCGGTGGCGGCGTCGGGCGAGAACTACCTCGTCGTTTGGGGCTTCGGAGAGGTGCGCGGCACTCGCGTGTCACCGGAAGGGGTCGTCCTCGATCCCGGAGGCTTTCTCATCTCGGACGGGCTCGGCACAGGAGCCTCGTTGGGCGCCGCCGCGTGGAACGGCGACAACTACATGGTGGTCTGGTCGCAGGGCGGCGGTCAAAACGTGGACGTCTACGCCGGCCGGGTGACTACGTCGGGCGTCGTCCTCGACCCCTCCGGCATTCCGGTCACGACTGCGCCCAACTCGCAATACGCTGCAACGCTGGCCTGGGGCAGCTCGTCCTACCTCGTCGCGTGGTTCGACTACGCGAGTGAGGACATCTACGCGGCGAGGCTGACCGGAGATGGTGTCGTTCTCGATCCGCAGGCGATTCGCGTGACCAGGGTGGCCGGCAGACATCAGGAGCCCAGCGTCGGCCGGTCGGGATCTCGATTCGTGGTCACGTGGAACAAGATCAACTGGAACTTCGACTGGAGCGTCCTCGCCGCTCGAGTGAGCGACGACGGCGAGCTCATCGACGACCCCCCGCAGCCAATCGCGGTTTCGCCGAACAGCGAGTACTGGCCGCGCGTGGCGAGCGGACCCCAGAACCAACTTGCTCTTGTCTACGGTCGGATCGCTCCAGAGCCTCCCTGGGGCGGACCAGTGCGCGACTTCGTGCGCTTCGTCGACGCCGGCTCGGATCCGGCTCCGCCTCCCAGCAGCTACTCGATCTCGACGGAGAGTGGGCAATCGATCGTGCCCGGGACGACGGACATCGGGAACCACTGCGACGACTGCCTGACCGAGGTCGAACTGCCGTTCCCGGTCACTCTCTACGGGGTCTCCTACCCCCGTCTAAACGTCAGCGCAAACGGCAACGTGCAGTTCTACGACGACGACGTGCAGTGGGCGAATTCCTGCTTCCCGAGCGCCAATCTCGGCCGCACGATCGCCGCCTACTGGGACGACCTGTTGACCTACCAGGCGGGCAAGGGCGTCTTCACGGCGGCTCTCGGCAGTCCTCCGAATCGGCAGTTCGTCATCGAGTGGCGTGCGACATATGTGAGCGACCCGACCGAGGAGGCGAACTTCGAGCTGATCTTCACCGAGGGCGAAGACACCTTCCGGATCGTCTACGGCGAGGTCGCGCAGGGCGGTGGGAGCTCCACGGAGGGAGTGCAGAGCTCCGATCAAGGCCCAAACTCTCAATACGCCTGTGACGAGGCCGGATCTGTGTCGAGCGGGCTCGGCCTGACATTCACGCCGGGGCCTCCGCCCCCTCCGCCGCCACCACCGCCGCCACCACCACCGCCGCCACCGCCACCGCCGCCGCCCCCCCCGCCGCCACCGCCACCACCACCGCCGCCGCCAACACCCCCGCCGCCTCCACCACCACCGCCCCCGCCGCCACCACCCCCCCCCCCA
>Ga0137375_10005390_pt1 | contig 15213 bp, 10 predicted proteins | sample SagtaG_24_FD_104936 | JGI IMG/M metagenome (GOLD analysis project Ga0137375, IMG submission 104936) | Vadose zone soil microbial communities from Sagehorn Ranch, Mendocino, California, USA - Sage1_R_113_16 metaG | ecosystem: Environmental > Terrestrial > Soil > Vadose zone | place: USA...
CTATGCAAGACTTCCAGAATCAAGATGTCTATTTCGACTTTGATAAGTACGACCTGCGGCCTGATGCTCGAGCGATCCTCGACAAGAAAGTCGCCTTTTTGAATGAAAATAGTTCTATGAGGGTCCAGATCGAAGGGCATTGTGACGAGCGTGGAACGAGTGAATATAATCTGGTACTAGGTGAGCGCCGGGCCAATGCTTCTAAGCAGTATGTCACCACCGCAGGCGTTAATACCGCACGTCTGTCTACGATTAGTTATGGGAAGGAGCGCCCCCTCGACCCAGGTCACGATGAAGCGGCGTGGGCCAGGAATCGGCGGGCTCATTTTGTGATCACTGGTCAATAGAACGTTGTCAAACCTATGAAACGACTGTTTGTGCTGGTGAGTCTACTCCTGCCTGGTCTGATGATGGGTTGTGCGAGTGACCAATCTCTGCAAGCTGTGCGTGCCGACACCCAGGCATTGGAGCGTCAGAGTAGTGAGCGCCAACAGACGGTGGAGGCACGGTTGCAGAATGTGAGTGACCGCGTCGCCCAGTTCGAGAAATCCCAGGCTGATACACGACGCGACTTGGCGCGGACTGCTGCCACTTTGGATGAGTTGCGGATACAACTGCAGCGCCTACAGGGTGACATTCAGGAGACCCAGCACCGAGCGCGGCGTGGCACAACAGGTGGTGAAGGGGTCTCCGCAACCAAGCTGGCCGATTTGGAAACCCGCTTAGGTGATCTGGAAAAACAAGTCCCCTCTCGCAAGAGTGCTATGCCTCCTCCCATTTCTCAACCAAAACCAGAGCTAGAGCCGGCTCCGTCTTCGCCGGCTCCGCCTGCTGCCTCCACGACGGAGACATTACCACCGAGTCCTTCTGTACCACCCCCACCTCCAACTCTCCCGCCGCCACCACCGGCAGGCCCACCACCTACACCACGGGTGGCAGCATTGCCGCCGGCCAGTGGGACGTCACGGCCTCCAGCGACATCAGTACCAGTAGAGGCAAATGTCGCTGACCAGTTGTACAAACGCGCCCAGAAAGATTACCAAGAGAAGAATTACGAGGCTGCAGTGGTGAATTTCAAGCAGTATTTGAAGCAGTCTCCCAAATCCCCCCAGGCAGGAACTGCACAGTATTTGATCGGCGAATCCCTGTATGCTCAGAAGCAATATGAAGCGGCTATTGTGGCTTTTGATGAGGTCATACAGAAGCATGGCCAAGATCCAAAAGCCGCAGCAGCTATGCTCAAGCAGGGCTATGCCTTCGCAGAACTGAAGGATGCACGTAACGCGCGATTTTTCCTTCAGCAGGTCCAGAAAAAATACCCCAACAGTTCTGAAGCCCAACAGGCGGCTGAGAAGCTGAAGCAACTACGCTAAGGTGCTGCCGCGTGTCTGTTTATGGAGGTCTCAGTTAAACTTAAAACGCATTTTCTTTGCCCTGGATGTCTGGAGACGTTCCAGCTTGGCTATTTGGTCTGTATCAGGCGTTAGGGCGCCATTTTCCCACGCGATCACATCTGCCGGACGTACACGAAACAGTTGTGCCATTTGTATCTGGGTCATTTCGGTGTGTTCACGAAGTGCACGAATCTCTTCTGGTGTTAACATAGCCCCCTCCTTTTGGGCAGTGTAACAACGAATGTCGCATTATACGTGAGTTCTGGTATGCATATCTATGACATTACAGCTCCTCTCTCGTCCGCTCTCCCCGTCTATCCTGGTGATCCAGAAGTCACGATTACGCCCCTCGCCCAACTGCAATGGGGAGATGCCGCGAATGTCAGCCGCCTGGTGCTGAGTTCCCATACTGGGACCCATCTCGACGCACCACGCCACTTTTTTGCAGAAGGCCTGGCTATTGACGGCCTTGATCTCCATGTGCTTATGGGACCAGCACGGGTCTGTACCTTCCCTCAGGTGACTACTCATCTGACTGCAGATGATCTCCGGCCGCTTGGTTTAGCCGGTACCAAGCGTCTCCTCTTGCAAACACCCAATGCAGCGTTGTGGCAGAAAACCGGCTTTCAGACAAATTATGTCGCCCTTACGGAGTCGGCAGCATACCTCCTGGTGGAGATGGGCGTACAACTCGTGGGCATCGACTATTTGTCCGTGGATGCCTTCGAGCGTCAGGACTTTCCCGTCCATCGCATCTTGCTGGGAGCAGGTGTCCTGGTTTTGGAAGGGCTCGATTTACGGGCTGTACCACCTGGAGACTATGAATTGCTGGCCTTGCCGTTGTTACTCCAGCATGGCGATGGCGCTCCCGTACGTGCCATTCTCCGTCAACCTTAGAGCAAGCCCGCTCGACGGCGCCACCACCACTCGACAGCTAGGACGCCCAAAACTGCCAAAAAGAGCGGGAAAGTCTCGCGGAGCCGTAGCCTTATCTCTTCGAGTACCTTGTAGCTTGGTGCCCCACCAAAAAACTCAATCAAACTCGCCACCGAGGGCCGAGCCGGGTCGTGTATGGCAAAAAAAGTGCCACCTGTGCGCTCGGCAATGTCCCGGAGGAGCGTATGGTTGGGCGCCGCGTGTTGATTTTCGTCGCCCGGACGCTGCACCCGGAGGAGCAAGCGATTCGCTTCATGGGTTTTGCCACCAATCTCCGCTTGCACGTCGAGTTCGTAGATACCTTCCTCGTCCGCACGAAAACGGTAGCGATACTCCCCAGGATTGCTGGTCGGCACATACTGTACCGGCACCTCTGTTCCATGGGGAGTCCGCAATTTCGTGCTGAGAGTCGCAGTCTCCGTAGGACGATAATCGTCTTGCAGCACTTGCAAGGTTCCTGTGACTTCACTACCGACCGGGAACTCGCTGGCATCTGCTATAATTCTGACTTGTTTGAGGACGGGATCACGAATGAGCCAGCGCACCATCTGACGCACGAACTGCAGATAATATTGGTTTGAATCCAGTTGACCAGCCATCTGAAAATTCCATTTCCAGATATAGTCACTCATGAGCGCGAGCGTCCGCCCTGCCCCAAACCGCTGCATGGCCAGTAGGGGCACAGCTGCACGATTATCGACACGGGCACTGCTGATCCCCAGCACTGTGGCGCCAGGTTTCGCCTGCCCTACCACATTGAGAGCATCAAACTCTGGCAGCATATCCCAGATACGCTGATTTTCAGTAGCATCAGGCGAAAGTCGTGTGATGGGATGGGTTTTTCCCTCTTCTGTCAGGACCATACGCTGGGTGACAGGACGATAGTCATTGCGGTCCGAGCGCAGGGAAACAGGCAAAATCTCCTCAATAGGGGTACCAGTATAGCCCCCCTGGGCGAAGGCGAGCAGGCCACCAATCATGGCAAATGCACCGCCCTCCTGGACATATTGGCGCACGTTATCCAAATAATACGGAGGAAAATAAAGCTGATAACTAAAATTTTCGAAGATGATCAGGTCAAAATTTTTTAATTCTTGGGTAAATAAGCGCTGCGTGGGAAAGGGGATGAGACTGAGCTGGCTTTCCGGCACCTGGACCACATCAGTAGGCGTACGTAAGATGACGAAGGAGATCATATCAATGCTTGGATCTTGCTTCAAACCCTGACGCAAGAAGCGATAATCCCAGGTGGGACTCCCACATACTAAGAGTACACGAATCTTATCACGGGCCACCGAGATTGGAAAATCCACGTGATTGTTCTCCGTGAGCGCTTCACCGAGGCGCGGGGCCACATTGACAGTATAGGTGAACTCGCCTACTTCCTCCGGCTCAATTTCAAATTGCACCTGTTGCTCGAACACATCCGCCGTGACCTGTACGGTTTTGGTTGCCACGACACGACCAGCGCGCGTCAGGACTACCGGGATATATTCGCCACGATATCCCCAAGATTGTACCGTGACGTTCACCTCGGTAGGATAGTGCACAAAAGCTAAGGTTGGGGCTTGCACAGAGGCAATGCGAATATCCCGATAGGTTTCTGCCGTGCCGACACCAACGGTCACCACGCGGACGCCAGCCTGACGCAGGTGTCCCAGGCCAATGTCCGAACCATGGTGCGCGCCATCGCTCAACAATAACACACCGACTGGCTGTGTACCGCGCTGTTCTTCGAGCACTGTGGCTAGTGAGCCCAGAATATCTGTGCTTCTGCCGCCCACCTGCACTTCCGCCAAGCGCTCCACAGGGAGGGCACGTGCTTTCTCGTCAAACTGATACAGCTTTAGCTGATAGTGCTGCGCCAGCGTTGCTAAGGCAGGATGTTCCCCGCTGTGCAGATAGTCTCGCACCTGCTGCAGACGACTCGGTTTGCCCGACTCAGATAACGCCATACTGCCCGACGTATCCAGCATCACGACCAGTGGCGGCAGAATTTGCAAGACTTTCTGGATGAGCAACGATGGATTGAGCAGCATACCCAGGACGAGGAGGTAGGCTACCGCTCGTAGGAGGCAGAGACTCCAGCGTACTGGCACAGAAACGCGCTGCCGCAAATCGCGCCATTGCAGGATCAGTAGCAGTACAAAACCAATGGCAACAATGAGCGTCAGGGCGACAGACAACGTCATATCCCAGGACACACTGCTACGAAATGTTCCTGACGCCGTCTGCCAGATAAATGGGTAGAGAGGCAAGTGTATCATCCGAGTTTCTTACGGATAAAGGGTAGATGAATGAGGTCCTGCTTATAGTTCACCGTTAACGCATAGAGCACACAGTTGACCCCCAGTTTAAATGCCTCAAGCCGCTGTGCATCCCCCCCCGGATGACACGACGCTACCCAGTGGCCCAGATAATCGCGCTCCCAGGCAACCCCCAGGCCATTCTGACAGTACAAGAGGGGGGTTCGATCCTCCACCTGGATCCCTTCCAGGTAGGGATTCACGATGCGCACGCCACCGATGGTGCGAATCAAGTAAAAGGTCCGAAAGACCGTATGGTCAGGTGGGAGAATTTTGAGCGCTCGCTCTGGAAAAAGACGCGCTACCTCCTGGCGTACACTGACATCAAAATCTCTTCCCTTGTTGCCACGCGCATCGTCAATCAGCAACAAGCCACCAAAGAGCAAATAGCGCCGTAAAATTTCTAATTCTTCATCACTAAAGGGTTCGAAGCCGCGCTCGCCTGTCATATACAGAAATGGGTAGGCAAACAGGGCTGGATCACGCAGCGTCAGGACGCGGCGCTCATCTTGGCTTTCCACACTGGTGCGTAAACGCACCTCTTGCATTAAAGGGAGCGTGGCTCGTGGGTGTGGATCCCACTGCCCACCGCGGTATTGGAGCTGTGCCAGAATAAATGTGTTAGACGCCGGAATCGCCTCGGTGGGTAGAGGACAGAAAGAGACTCCTAGTCCCAGACCAACCGGTGCTCCTGCAAGCCAGCGCAGCGTCTGACCCAAGAAGGTGCGACGTGATGTCATCGTCTGGTTTTTCCCTCACCCCTCGCTAAAAAACCCTCTCCCACAGGAAGACGGAACATAGCAGCAGTCTTTTGCAGGCTTACAAGCGATTGGCGCACACGTTTTCCACTGCGAGTACGACTACTAAGGTCAATAAGGCGAAATTCGCCAACTCTCGCATGGGAAGCGCAGAGCTGGCAGTGGATTGTCCAACGGTCTCTTCTTCCTCAACGACAACCGAGAGAGGACGCAATCTCGTTTGGAGGTCCACAGCCTGGATTTTCTCAAAATTCGACTCGGCACGCGTCCCATTGACCGCGAGAAAATCGGCTCCAGCCGAGGTCGTCAGACGATAAATACCAGGGACCGTGTAGGATGTATAAGGCGCTACTGTCACGGCACCATCACGCGCATAGCGCACCAGGCGTTCCTGGCCATCAGGCGTGTGAATGGTGACTGGTGTGCCATCATCTTCCTCCCGTCCGAGCAGGCGTGTTGGCTCTGGCATGATAGCTCCGAGACGTTGCGAGGCTGCGGACAAGTGGGCGGCATAGCCTACCAGACCGTGTATCAGAGGTACATAGGCTGTACGGGTTGGGAGATCCGTCCAGTCTCGATCAGCACTTGCCGCGAAGAACAGGACTCGGCCATGTCCAAGATCCTTGTCGACGAGGAGAGGACGACCATCCTGAAATGCCAGAAGCATCCTGACACCTGGTACCGTGTTGAGCCCTTCCATGGTGAGATAACGATAGAACTTCCCGCGTTGTAACATGGTTTCCTCACCAGCAAAGGCGGCGAGGGCCTCATGGGTACTGTGCACTGTACCAATGGTCATTGGCTGCTCTTGCTGGCGTTGCGTGGGCTGGCCCAAAGCGAGCGGCAGCAAGAGGGTGTCAGAGCGATAAAACATCGCATTGTACCGCACCGGATCGACCCGATTGCCAGCGAAGAAGATGAGTCCCCCACCCTCAACAACGAACTGATAGAGCCGTTGACGTACTTGGGGCGAGAGCGCCTCGACGTTGCATAGCACAACGACTTGATAGTCATTGAGGCGCTCTTGTTCCAGTCCTTCCCAGGGGATGGGTTTGGGATAAAACAGGGGCCGTCCCAGGACACCACGTGGTTGCAACGCATGCAGCAGGTAAAAAATTTCGCTGTCAAACAGCGACGTGCCAGGATCCCCGTCCACGAGCAGCACGTGCACTGGGGTGACGGTACGCAGAGCATAATAGAAGCGATCATCCTCAGCAAACCCGTCACCTTCCAGGCGCACTTCCCCCCAGTGTAAACCCGCCGGTGGTGCGGCAATGCGAAAGGGCACACTGAGCTGTGCATCAGGACCCAGATCCACCAGTTGCTGGCCCACGGCGTTTGGCCCTAAGAACAGATCAACCCGCAAGTTGCGGAGCGCTGTGGCGCTGCGATTCTGCACCATTGCCGTGACGTCGAGCGGCGCGTGCTCAATAAAGGGTTTTTCGGTAATGCGCACGTCGGTAATGAGGGCATTGGCATCGCGTTGTGGCCCTCCCAGGCGGATAAAATGTAAGGTCATCTGCTCGGGGACGACCGACAACTGTGACAAGTGGAACTCTTCCCAGCCATGCATGGTCAAATCTGACAAGAATACCAGCCGGCGGCGTGGCGTAGGGCTTTCTTGCAGGAGGGTAAAAGCCCGCTGCAAGGCACTAGGCAAGTCAACTGTGGCATGACTGGGCTGCAGCGCTGCCAGTTGCTCCTGGAGAATGGTCTGCTCATGACTCAAGAAGACAGGAGTGTTGGCAGCCTCCTCTGGCATCAGGAGCGGTAGCACCACAGCACTATCTTGCCGGGCCAGCCCCTGTACGAGACGACTGGCCAGCGTCTTAGCTCGCTGCAGACGTGTCTCCTGACCATCACGATATTGCATGCTCAAACTATTGTCGACCAAGATCACGGTCGCCTGTGGCGGTGCCAAAGGTGCAGCCTGGACATTGCTGCCCGTCAAATGTGGTCGAGCCAGGACAAACGCTAACAGGAGAATAGCCAAAATACGGAGAGCGAGGAGCAGCCATTGCGTCAGGCGAAACTTGCGTGCCGTACGTTTATCGGCCAACAGGAGAAAACGCACGGCAGGAAAGCGATGCACCAGAGCCCGGCGCCGGTAGATAAGGTGAATGATTACCGGCACTGCGGCGGCGAGAGCACCCAATAAAAATGCTGGCTGAAGAAATGTAAGGCCCATACTATAGCCGTCCGCAGCCCTCTCCGACCGGGAGAGAGCGTGAAATTATTGCCGCCGTGCCAGATAACGTGTCAACGCCACATCCAGTGGCGTCGTGGTCGGAAACAGACTGTAATCAATGGTCTCGCGTCGACAGGCGCGCCGGTATTCCGTCAAAAATGCCTCTATTTGTTGCAGATAGGCAGCACGAATGGCCCGTGGGTCTGATAACACCCGCACAGCAATGTCTTCAATATCTTCAAAAACTGTCAGACGCTGGAAGGGAAATTCGAGTTCGTTTTTGTCTAAAATGTGAAACACCATGACCTCATTGCGCCGGTGCCGAAAGTAGCGTAAGGCTCGCATGATGACCTCGGGGTCATCGAACAGGTCGGAAATGATGATAATCATGCCGCGGCGCGTCAACTTGCCAGCCAACTCGCGCAGCACCTGGTCCAGGTGCGTTTCACCCTGTGGGTGCGTCGCTTCGAGATGACTGGCCAGGGCGTGCATATGCTGCACACCACCACGCGGTGGAATATAGCGTTGCACTTGCGCACTGAACGTCACCAGACCCACGTCATCACCCTGGCGTAGCATCAGATATGCTAAAGAAGCAGCGAGGTAACAACTGTAATCGAACTTGCTGAGACCCTCAGAGCCATAGTCCATCGAGGCACTGGCATCCACGAGTAGGTAGGCCCTAAGGTTTGTCTCTTCTTCGTACTCTTTGATGAAATAGCGGTCGAACTTGCCGTAAGCTTTCCAGTCAATATGACGAATTTCGTCGCCAGGGACATACTCCCGATGTTCGGCAAACTCGACACTATAGCCCCGGTATGGGCTGTCGTGTAGACCACTCAGCAAGCCCTCGACGACATGCCGAGCCCGTAGCGACATATTGGCGATTTTGGCTAAGACGAGTGGGTCAAAGTAGCTCAGGTGCGAGGTTTCGGGCGGCATGGGTTCCCTCTCCTTACGAAGCCAGAGCGACCTCGACTGCGTCAGGGTTCACGACATCAAGCAAACGGTCAATAATGGCTAACGAGGTAATCCCTTCCGCCTCTGCATTAAAATTTGTCAAGATACGGTGGCGGAGCACAGAGGGAGCCAGGGCCCGGACATCCTCCTTGGAAGCGACAAAGCGCCCATGAATGATGGCACGCGCCTTGGCGCCCAAGACGAGATACTGCGAGGCCCGTGGACCAGCCCCCCAGTTCACCCATTCCTTGATAAACGTTGGTGCTTCAGGATGATTCGGCCGTGAAAGCTGCGCCAACCGTACCGCGTAACCCACCACTGTGCGCGTGGCTGCCACCTGGCGTACCATATTTTGTAGGTGGAGAATCTTGGTCGCGCTGAGCACACGTTGCAGTTGTGGAACGTGTGCTCCAGTGCTATTCTCCACCACCGCGATTTCCTCATCAAAACTCGGGTAATCAATACCGATATGGAACATGAAGCGGTCGAGTTGCGCTTCGGGGAGGGGATAGGTCCCTTCCTGCTCGATCGGATTTTGTGTCGCCAAGACAAAAAAGGGCAAATCGAGGTCATAGGTCCGCCCGCCCGCCGTCACCCGATATTCCTGCATGGCCTGCAACAGCGCTGCCTGCGTTTTCGGTGGCGTACGATTGATCTCATCGGCCAGGACGATATTGGAAAAAATCGGGCCTTGCAAAAAACGATAGTGGCGATGGCGTGTCTCCGGATCTTCTTCCAGGATATCCGTGCCCGTGATGTCTGACGGCATAAGATCGGGGGTAAATTGGATACGGTTGAAGCGCAGGTGGAGGACATTGGCCAGGGTACTAATAAGCAAAGTTTTCGCTAACCCAGGTACGCCTACGAGGAGACAATGACCACGTGCCAGCAAGGCAATCAGGAGGTCTTCGATGACCTTGTCCTGCCCTACGATCACTTTCTTGATTTCCTGGAGAATAGCCTGCCGCTGCTGCGCCACTTCGACGACGGCAGCAACGTGCTCAGGGTCGTCCATACGCTGCTCTGGCACATCAGACTCGGGTTCGGTCACCATTACTGCGTCCTTTGTAGTTTCTCGAACAGTTGTTGCTCCTGCTGCGCTTTATCGGACTGACCGAGTTGGTGATAACTCTCGGCCAGATGCAGGTGTACAGCAGGATCAAAGGGATTGATCTGGACCGCCTCTGACAGCGCCGCACGCGCCTGCTCATAGTCTTGCAGGGCCAAGTAGAGCCGTCCCAGGTTCGTATACGTGCCCACATCATCGTTGGATAACTGTAGCGCCCGCTGTAGGTGTGGTAGAGCCTGGAGCCATTCGCCTTGAGCCATCAAGACCACTGCAAGTTTGTTCAGCAGGTATGGCGAGTAGGGATCCTGCTCGAGGGCGCGGCGGTACTCCATCGAGGCAGCCGGGACACGACCGGTCTGGCGTAGACGGTCACCCAGGCGCGCACGCATACGCGCCGTGCTGGATTGGAGTTCCTGCTGCAGCTCGTCTGTCGGCATTTTGCCCTCTTGTTTGAGCTCAAAGCGTGGTAAGTGCACCCCCTGATGCTCCTGGAGCTGCTTGGCGGCCAAAAACTGCCGCCAGTGCTCTTGAAAGGCGTCGAAGGCCAGGCGCATGACGCGTGCTACCGCCTCGGCAGCGCCACCGTCTTTCGTCTGACGCAACTCGTGGAGAACCTGTACTAAACCGGCTGTGCCACGCTGCTGCACGATAAAATCGATGGCAGAGGAGGCCTCAGCGTAAGCGAGCTGTACTTGATAGGTCGTATCCAGCTTCACCAGAGAGGGGTCCATATTTTTAAAGCCCACAAAGCTGTTATGCTTGAGGGCATGAGCGAGCAGGCTCTCCGAGCGGCGGTCGAGCCAAGCCACCTGCGGTAAGCGCCAGGCAGATTCAAAGTACTTGGCAATGCCCTCATGCAGCCAGATCGGGGCCCGATTGTGACTTAGCTGCACCACGATATAGTGGATGTATTCGTGACTGAGTGCGTCTGTCCAGCGATAGCCACGCGCCAGGTTGCGTGGCGATAACAACATAATTTTGTGGAACTTACAGATACCAATCGCCCCGGAAACTTCGATATCACGGGTCGAGAGGCTCGAAGCTGGATAAAATGTCGCCGTGGTCGGAAAGATTTCCACGCGCATCTTCTCCGGGGGCGTGAAACCAAAAATGTCTCCGAGACGCTGGTAACTCTGCTCCAGCACATCCGTAATGTACGGAGCCAGCGCCGCATCTTTCTCGGGGTCAAGAAAGACACGGAAATGGGCAGTCTCTATGGGTTGTAGCGTTGCAGTGCTCTGGATGGTCTGCGCCACAAACTCCCGGTAGGCTTGTATGCGCGGGTGGGGAGTGACCTTGAGAAGGCTATCGAGGGTTTCGAGTGCGTCAGCATAATGCCCGAGATCAAACAGTGCCTCGCTCAGAAGAAAGCGCCAGCCGGGATGCTGCGGCTCGCTCACCAGGCGCTTTTCGGCCCACTGACGCGCGGCCTCTGGTTGCCATCGATCCAGCAACACCTCACCCTCACTGGTCGCCTCGGCCTCTGATTCCTCCTGCTGACGCGTACTCCAGACCAGGGCAGGCCACAGCAAGCAGAGACACAACACGAGAATGGCGAGAGGTTGGCCTATCGTGCGTGCGTGCACATACCTAGCGGACAATATTGCGATAATACTGCTCAATGAGTTCCTTGAACCGTTCTGGGTAGCCCTCTTTCAGGGCTTCCATAATGTCCTCACGAAACATGCGTGGGACTTTATACGCTTCCTTATCAGGCAGTTGAAAGTTGCGCACACTGGCGCCCGCTGCTCCTGACAGTTGCTCATCAACGTTGGGTTGCGGCATAAACTCAGGCATCGGAAACCGTCCGGCCTGGCGCAACATGGGCAACGACATGCCCATCATCTGACCGCGTTGCGCCATGCCCTGCATGGCCTGTTGCATGCCGTTTTGGGCATTTCGTAAGCGCTCCAAGGCTTCCTGCTCCGGTGGCAGAGCCTGCTGGCTGTGTTGTCCCTCCAGGGCTCCTTGCGCCTCACCCATAAACGGCAGGGCTTCTTGTAATTGCTGCCCCAATTCTGACGGGAGGAAAGGCATCAATGGTAGGAGACGTTGGACATCCTGCTGTAATGCCTGGGTATCATTGTGGACCTCGCCCTGACGTTGTCCCAAGCCGCCCAATTGGCCACGTTGATCGGGGGTGAGCATGGCCTGCCGATCCTGCGGCAAACCATTCAGAGCCTGTTGTGCTGCCTGTACATGCTGCTGCGCGCGCGCAATCTGCTGCTGCAGAGTACGATCAGGCTGGGTCAGGCGCTCGGCACGCTGCTGCATCCAGGCGAGTTGACGCCTCGCTTCCGCCAGATCTTCGGTGACCTGCGGCAACTCATGCTCCTTGAGACTATTGCGCACCGCGTGCAATTGCCTGAGGAGCTGCTGATAGGCGTCCTGAAAGGCAGCATCGAGTTCAGGATGCTGCCGCGTCCGACGCAACATCTCTCCGGCAAGCCGGGAGAGGTCATTCAGCTCTTGCTCGAAACGCTGCTGCATGGTGTCGAACGCCTGCTGTTGTGCCTCATTAAGCTGGTTGAGGGTCTCTTGATCGATGTCTTGCGTTTCTTCGACAATTTTTTCCTGGCGCTTGACCAGGTCAGCCAGCTTGTTTGACGACTCCAGTAATTGCTGGCTCATGGCGTCGAGTGAACCACCGCGCGCCTGCTGCCGCATATTCTGCATAGCGGCCACCATCGCCGAAAGATTTTTGAGGAGTTGCTCCGCTAACTGCCTGGCGCCCTCCAGATCACCCGCCGCGAGTTTCTGTTGCATCTCTTGCAGTTGGCGCATCATATCGGTGAGTGGGAAAGCATCGAGCTGACGATTCAGAAACTCATCGGGTAGTGTGGTGGGCAATTGCGCCATAGCCTGCATGAGATCCTGCATGAGCGACTCGAGGGCATTGAGCATTTTTTGGAGCTCTGGGGGCAATTCTCCACCCTGAAAATCTTTAGGCAGGTTATCTATGGCTGCCAAGAGCTTATTTTGCTGCTCGAGTAGCTTATTGCTGAGTTGTGAGATGTCATTGAGCTTTTCGCCACTTGCCACATGCTCTGCTAAGGAGGAAAGACGTTCCAGTTCTTGTACGACCGTTTCCAGTTGCCGCTTCGGTTGCTGTAACTGAGCGGTCGAGGGCGCCTGTGGGCTCAGCGCTTGTAGGCTCTGCTGTAGTTGGGGCATTAAGGTATTTTGCAGGTGCGCCATATTGCGCTGCAGCGCCTGCATATCGGCAAACGTCTCGTAAGTGCTGAAGGGATCGTGTTGCACGCGCTCCAGCGCCTGCTCGAGCTGCTGCGTTGTCTGCTCGGCGCGCTCCAGCGCGGCGCGTTGCTGGTCACGGGCTTGCTGCAGCGCCTCCTTGCTGGGCGTGGGCTGACCAGCCTCAGCCTGCTCCTGCCAGGTCCGCAACTGCTCCGCCAGGTCCAGATGGTCAGCTAAGAGATCAAGGACTGCGGCGGCAACCTCCTCTTGGAGTTTTTCCAGATTCTGATGCTCTTGCTCGCGGCTATGGACCTTCAAGGTCAGTGTCTGAGAGACGCCTTTCTTTGGCCCTGAGATGGTATCGTTATCATACACCTCAATGTAGAGCTGGACCGTCTCGCCGGACGGCAATGGCCACTGGTTCAGGTCCCAGGCAAACGTCTCCTGCACCTGACGGTGGGCAAAGCGCCCCTTGTGCAGGGATAGGCGCTGGGCCGCAGTCCCCGAGCTCGAATAGACTAGGACAGCGTCCTGCAAACCAAAATCGTCTTCCGCCTCGTACTGGATCTGCAGCGTGGTCGCTTCGTCCACTTCCAGACCGTCCTGTGGCTGTCGGATCGTCACCTTAGGTGTTAGATCCGGCACGACTTGGACCGTGTACCGCGGCGCCTGCAAATTTTTCAAGCCATGGGTATCCTCGACCTCGATGGTATAGGTCCCCTCCTGCATCACCAGCATTTCCCCACGCAGTTCCTGCCCCGTAATGACCAGTGGGACTTCATAACCAGCATCAAAGCGTAGCACCCCTTTTGTCAGGGATACGTTGGCCCGCATGCTCAGGTGCACTTGCGTGCCCGGCAGCGCCTGAATATCTCCCCCACCTTCCTGGGTGCGTCCCGGCAGTCCCGTATAATCTGGGAAGAGATACTGGAGCGCAATATGGCCAATGGCTGGCGCGGGTACCACCTCGAGGGTCCCCACCGTGGATGTGAAGCCGTCTGCGGTGGCCTGAAAGGTCAGGGAGGCCTGCGGCTTCAGAAACGTGTAACGAAACGCCCCGTGCCCCAGAGATTCCATCGGGTAATGCCTGTCTGGCTGTCCCTGGCGTTTGACGAGGAGCTGCATGCTCTGCGGCAGGCGTCCACTGGCCTGTGCCCGCACCTCAACATTCATCCCCAAGGCAATCGTCGTGTGCTCCGGGGTCAGTGCGAGATGTATCTCACGCGATGGCAGATAGCTGAGTGGCCGTACGAGGATGCGCATGGCTTCCCCGAGCACGTGTGGTTGTATGATGGCCACGAGTACTGTGGCAAATCCCACCATAGCACACCACGAGAGGCCTACCAGGCGGCGTTGACGCACCACCTCTGGTACAGTGTACTGTTGCATCTGCCGCACGGTATGGTGGTGCAGCGCTTCGACCAAGTCGAGGGCAACACCGTGTGGGTTGGACTGTGCGAGGCTCTCTGGATTGAGCTGTACAGCATTCGTCAGGTCGTCATGCAGGTCGGGATAGGTCTCCTCGATACGGGTGAGCGCCTGACGCAGGGAAACTGGACGGAGCGCTGGCAGCACTACAGAGATACCTAGGTACACCACAATCCCAAGGGCGAGGAGACTGTAAAGAGGGGCGACGAGAGGCACGAGCGGCACAATATACTGCACCCCCGCTCCGAGGAGGAGCACGGTGAGACAGACAGTGAGCAGCACAATGCCGCTCTGCAACCGACGTCGCAGCGTCAGGCCGCGTCGCACACGCTGCACAAACGCCGCCAGCAAGCGATACTCCTGAACTATCATGGTGTGTTCCTACCCAAAACGGATATCTACCGCGCGCTGGTGCGCCGCAAAGCCTTCTGCTGCCGTTAACGCCCGGAGCGCTGCTTGCAGCGTCTGCAGGCCCTGACGAGTCAACTCCTGGACTTCCAGTTTCTTCACAAACTCGTCCACCGACAGCGGTGAAAACATACGGGCATAGCCTCCCGTCGGAATCACGTGATTCGTCCCCGAGAGATAATCCCCCATAGTAACCGGCGAGTACTGGCCGAGAAAAACCGATCCGGCGTTGACGATCTTGGCGCTCACTGCCCATGGGTCAGCAGTCATGATTTCGAGATGTTCGGGCGCATATTCGTTGGTAAAACGCACACAGGCGTCGAGATCTTCCAGCACGAGAATCCGGCCATACCGCTCCAGGGCAGCACGCACTCGTGCAGCTGTCGGGAGGGGAGGTATTTGTGCCTCCACGGCTGCCGCCACCTCATATGCCAGCCGCTCAGAGGTTGTGAGCAGAATGGCTGCTGAGTCCTCGCCGTGCTCTGCCTGCGAGAGCAAATCGGCCGCCACAAACGTCGCTGGCGCTGTATCATCAGCAATAACCAACACTTCCGAGGGCCCTGGAGGGCAA
>Ga0137375_10005400_pt1 | contig 15207 bp, 11 predicted proteins | sample SagtaG_24_FD_104936 | JGI IMG/M metagenome (GOLD analysis project Ga0137375, IMG submission 104936) | Vadose zone soil microbial communities from Sagehorn Ranch, Mendocino, California, USA - Sage1_R_113_16 metaG | ecosystem: Environmental > Terrestrial > Soil > Vadose zone | place: USA...
AGAGGAAGTTCGGGTCGGCAGCATCAAAAGCGGGTTCCTCGAGGAAGGTGCCTTCGTAATGGTCACGCGCGATGCGCATCATCCATTGCGGGGTGATCTGCCGGCCGCCTCAGCGGCGCGGTCGACATGCGCCTGTACCCCGGCATGGGCCACACCGTCAACCAGGACGAGGTCGACGCGGTGCGGGCGATAATGGATGGTATGGTTCCGTAGCCTCGGGCTAAAGACCTCGGCTACAGGCACAAAGGCCACCCCCGCGGCCTGGGTCACGTGATTCTTCCGTGAACGCTTAAAGGCTGCACGGCCGTTATCGGCCCCTACATCGTGTGATTCGACCTCTGCAACGTGCTTGCCGACCTCGACATCGTGCTCGCCGAGCCTGGCGACCCGGCGACAAAAGCCGAGAGCCAGCTGGGTAATGCAGTGAATACGACCGCCACGATCGACAGCGGCATGATCCAGGGAGCAGTGGCGGACGGCGTGCTCTCGTTCAAGGGTATCCCGTATGCCGCGCCGCCGGTCGGGAACCTGCGCTGGCGCGCGACGCAGCCAGTGGCGCCCTGGAGTGGCGTACGCAAGGCGACCGCGTTTGGCCCGGATTGCGCGCAAGCGCCGGGCGACGTGGAAAAGATCCAAACCACGCCATCCGAAGATTGCCTGTTCGTGAATGTGTGGCGGCCCGCCAATGTCGAGCCAAACACTAAGCTGCCAGTGATCGTCTGGATTCACGGCGGCGGCTTTGTCGGCGGCGGGTCTTCGATTCCGTGGTACGACGGCAGCGCCTTTGCCCGCAAGGGCATCGTCGTCGTCAGCCTCAACTACCGGCTTGGTCGCCTTGGGTTCTTTGTCCACCCTGCCCTGCTCTCCGCCAGGGAAGGGCCTGTCGGCAACTTTGGCTACATGGATCAAATCCAGGCGCTACGATGGGTGCAAACCAATATCGGAGCGTTTGGCGGCGATCCCGGCGAGGTGACCCTGGTGGGCGAGTCGGCCGGCGGCGCGTCGGTGCTGGCTCTGCTCACATCGCCCGTGACGAAAGGTCTGTTCCAGCGGGTCATGGTCATGTCGGGCGGCGGACGCAACGCCCTCGTCGGCAGACCGATGACCGGGGGCACACCGGAACACCCGTCGGCGGATCAAACCGACGCGCGCTTTGCGCAATCCCTCGGCATTGACGGCGACGGACCCGCTGCGCTCGCAGCGCTGCGGGCGCTCCCGGCGGCAACGGTTCAGGGCGACCTCAAACTTGTCGGCGGTGCTCGACGCGGGCACGAAGTGTGTTCAGGTGACCTTGGCGAGTCCCAACGCGGCCGTCACGTGTGTGCCAGTCTATCAAGGCACACCGATGGTCGACGGCACGATTGTGACCGGCCAGCCGGGAGATATCCTCAGGAGCGGTGGCGCGGCAAACGTGCCGATGATCATCGGGACCACCGCTTTGGATTTGCCCGCGTTCTTCCCTCCGTCGCTGACGGACCCACTCTCCTATTTCGGAGCGGACGCCGACAAGGCGCGGGCCGCCTACAACGCCCCAGCAGATCTCGATCCGAAAAGTCTTCTGCTCCTCCTGTTGTCCATCGGCGCCGACATGACCATGCACGAGCCGGCGCGCTTCGCCGCCAGGCAGATGACGGCGCACGGAAATCCGGCTTGGCTCTACCGCTTCACCTACACGGCGGAGTCAACGCGTCCCCAAGCCACCGGGCAGGTGCACGCTGGTGAGTTGCCCTTCATGTTCGATCAGCTGGCGCCCCGCTACGGCGATGCGGTCACTGCCAGGGATCAGCAGACAGCGGAGGCGTTCAACACCTATATCGCCAATTACGTGAAAACCGGCGATCCCAATGGCGGCGGCCTACCGTCGTGGCCGAAGTTCGACCCGGCACGGTTCGAATTGATGAACTTCACGCTCGACAACGGCCCGCTGTTCGGGCCCGAGCCGCGGCCGGGCGTCGCCCTCGTCGAGCGGGCCGCCGACACGCAGTCAAAGTAGCAGGAGCAGAATCGCGCTCGCCGACGGCTGGCGGCCCGGTGACAAAAAAGGCGGATCGGTCGTCTTCTCTTAGGAACTTGCGCCTTAATAACCTCCCCAGTTGGTGGGGGTGTGGGGGAGGCTGGATACCCTCTGGGTGTCGCCCCCACCCCCCACCCGCTGGGATGTCTTAAAAGCAGAGCGTCCCTTATCGTGGTGGATGCGCCGGCGTGAGCTGCCGGCACCTATGCGAATCGCTGCTATAATAGCCCTGCTCCTTCCCAGAGAACGTGACGAGGGTGTGAATGAACAGCCAGCCCTTCCGGCGACGGCGCGCGCCGCTCGTGATCGTGGCGCTGTGCGCGCTGCTGGCCGCCAATATCGTGGCCCGGCCGCAGGGCGCCGGACCGGGCGCGCGGCTCGACGCGATCCAGGGCCGCGCCACCCAGGCCTCCCTGGCCGGCTTTCCGCTCGTGCAGACGGGTGAGCCGTCGCCCCGCGCCGCGTTCGCCGCGCTGCAGCAGCGCGCCGGCGGGGCGCTGGACGTCCACTGGGACGCGCGCGCCGGCATCGCCGATTTCCTGACCAGCTGGGACCCGGCCGCGCGCATCCCCTACATGCCCACCGCGGCCGAGCGCGGCAACCCGGTCGCCGTCGCGCGCGGCTTCCTGGACGAGAACCGCGCCCTGTTCCGGCTGGGCGGCGTGACCGGCGATCTCGCGGTCGGCCGCGTCGAGCCCGACCACCAGCTTGGCTTCACGCACGTCCGCATGGCCCAGGTCTACCAGGGCATCCCGGTCTTCGGCAAGCAGCTCGTGGTCCACCTCGACCCGCAGGAGCGGATCGTCGCGGTGAACGGGCATGTCGCGCCGGCGATCGACGTGCCCGCGCAGCCGAGCATCGGCCAGGATCTGGCTGAGCAGGTCGCGCTGCGCGACCTGCTGGAGACGCAGCTGCGGCCCGACGAGCGCGCGCGCGTGACGACCGAGGTGCTGAAGGACAAGACCAGCCTGATGGTCTACGTCGATCAGAACGACAGGGCCACGCTGACCTGGTACGTGACGATCATGACCAATACGCCGCTCGGACAGTGGCGCTACTTCGTGAACGCGCGCCGCCCGGTCGTGGTCCACGGCTTCGACAGCGCCGCCGACGCCATGCGACGGATCACGTTCACCGCGCGCAACGGCACCGACCTGCCCGGCCGGCAGCTGATCGACGAGGGCGAGCGCTCGCGCGACCCGGTGGCCCAGGCCGCCCAGGATGGCGGCGGCAAGGTCTACGCCTACTACTACAACACCTTCAAGCGCGATGGCATTGACGGCCAGGGCAGCCCGATGATCTCCACGGTCCACTACGGCAGCGATCCCCAGGATGCCGAGAACGCCGCCTGGATCGGCGAGCTCGCGCAGATGATCTACGGCGACGGCGGGCGCATATTCAAGCCGCTCGCGTACGGCCTCGACGTCATCGGGCACGAGATGACCCACGGCGTGATCGACAGCACCTCGCAGCTGATCTACCAGGGCCAGTCCGGCGCGCTGAACGAGGGCTACGCCGATATCTTCGGCGCGCTGATCGAGGGCCAGAACTGGATCATGGGCGAGACGATCATCAAGTCGCCGCCGTACCCGCTGCCCTACCTGCGCAGCCTCGAGGACCCCAACGCCCAAGGCCACTACGATCCGAGCGACCCGCTCGCCGGCATCGGCCAGCCCGCGACCATGAGCCAGTACGCCAATCTGCCGCTCAGCCGGCGCGCCGACAACGGTGGCGTGCATATCAACAGCGGCATCCCGGCCCACGCGGCGTTCCTGGTGGCGCAGGCGATCGGCAAGCAGAAGATGGAGCAGATCTTCTACCGCACGATGACCCAGTATCTCACGCCGGACGCCAACTTCCTCGACAACGCGCGCGCGCTGGTCCGCGCCGCGACCGATCTCTTTGGCCCCCCGGAGGTCGAAGGCGTGCGCAACGCGTTCAACCAGGTCGGCCTGAACGTCGCTGGCAACGACACCGGGCCCGCGCCGCCCAGCAGCACGCCGACCCTGCCGCAAGGCCCCGCGGCGCCGGCGCCAGCGCCGACGCTGCCGGCCGGCTGCAAGGATATCGTCACCTCGGGTGGGTTCGAGAGCGACAACGGCTGGACCCAGGTCGCCGCGAAGACCAACACCGGGCTGATCGACACCGAGCTGCCGCATAGCGGCAAGCGCAGCGCCTGGCTCGGCGGGACCGACGAGGAGCCGCTGCAGTACATCTACCAGGACGTGAGCATCCCGGCCAACGCCACGCGGGTGCAGCTGACCTACTACCGGCTGGTTCACCAGGAGACGACCGGCGTGCTGGGGCTGTTCGCCGCCGACGCGCGCTTCAACGTGCTGCTCGCCACTACCAAGGGCGACGTGATCGCCGCGATCGAGAAGCTCTCCTCGACGCAGGGCGACGACAAGTGGCGCCAGGCCAGCGCCGACCTCTCGCAGCTCGCCGGCAAGACCGTTCGCCTGACGTTTAGCGCCGAGAACCCGCGCCGCAACGTCAGCAGCATGTTCGTCGACGACGTGGCGCTGGTCGTGTGTACGACCGGTGAGGGACCGGCTGCGCCGCCGACCTCGTCGCAGGATCAGGTGTACATCCAGGGGAAGATCAAGAACGCCGATACCGGGCGCGGCGTCGAGGGCGCGCAGGTCTTTATTATCAAGCCCGGCCTGAGCGCCACCCAGGCGGCGGCCGACGACGCCGTTCGCCAGGACGAGGTGGCGACCTTGGGCGTGACGGATGGGAACGGCGTCTACCAGACCGAGGCGGCGGTCGCGCGCGGCCAGACCTACAGCGTGATCATTATCGCGTCGGGCTTCCGCCCGATCGTCGCGGACGACGGTGTCGCGATCGAGTCCGACGCCGGCAATCCGTTCGAGGTCAACGCGACGCTGCGCCGCGCCCGCTAGCGCGATTGCAGATTGCAGACTTGTCCTGAGCGGAGCCGAAGGATCGCAGATTGCAGATTGGGCCGCGCGACTGGGCAACCGGTGCGCGCCCGCCAGCGCGATTGCAGATTGCAGACTTGTCCTGAGCGGAGCCGAAGGATTGCAGATTGCGCCGCGCGACTTGACAATCGGTGCGCGTGCCCGCCAGCGCCATTGGGGTACTTTTTTCTTGTTGCTGCTTTATGGCGCTCGCAGAGCGCCATAAAGCAGCAACAAGAAACGTAAAGTACCTTGCTGCCGCAGGCTAAAATCAGGTTGAAGCGGCTACGGGCAGGTCGTGTGAATGAGGAGCAGGCATGGAAGAAAAGCTCACCTGCTGTATCTGCGGCGAGCCGGTCGAGCCGCCCTACAACATTCTCGGCCGGCGGGTCTACTGCGCCAGGCACTACGCGATCGTCAACCAGCCGCACCCCGGCTTCTGGCGCGCCGGGGTGATCCAGATCGGCGGCATGGCCATCTTCAGCGTCGTCGTCGCGTTCCTGGCCGGCCTGCTGGGCGAGGTCAGCCGGCCCGCGCTGATCTTGATCGGGATCTTCCTGGCGATCGTGCCGTCGGCGCTCTGGCTGATCTACTTCTACCGGCAGGACCGGCTGGAGCCCGAGCCGAAGATGCGGATCGCGTTCGTGTTTCTGCTGGCGCTGCTGCTGACCGACGCGGTTGGGCTGCGCGTGATCAACCAGCTGTTCGAGGTGTCGAGCTGGGCGTCGATCGACACATGGACCTCGCTGCTCGTGTCGATCCTGATCAAGGGGTTCACCTACCAGGCGATCACCTATGTCGCCGTGCGCGCGCTGGTGTACGCCACGCCCGAGTTCGACGAGCGGATGGATGGGATCGTCTACGGCACCGTGGCCGGCCTGGGGGTCGCGACGCTGCTGAACCTGCACTACATCATCGACAACGCGGGGGTCGCGCTCACGCCCGGCGTGGTCTACACCGTCACGACCGCGCTGGCGCAGGCGTCGTTTGGCGGGCTGATGGGCTACTTCATGGCGCAGGCCAAGTTCGAGCACAAGCCCTCCTGGTGGGTCCCGCTCGGCGTGGCCGCGGCGGCGATCCTGAACGGGCTGTTTGGCTGGCTGATCGGCGAGGTCAGCGCCGCCGGACTGACAGTGCTGCCCTGGCGCTCGCTGGCGATGGGGCTGGCGGTGGCGCTGGCGGTCTTCTTCGTGCTGATCGTCCTGATGCGCCGCACCACTGACGTGACGCTGGCGCGCTCCGGGCGCTGAAGGGAGAGTCGTCAGTTGCCAGTCGTCAGTTGTCGGCCCTGACGACTGACGACTGACAACTGACAACTGGCAAACGTATGATCAAAACACCTGAAAACGAAGTGTATGGCATCCGCATGCTGCGAAAGGATGTCGGCGTCGCCGTCGTCGTGCTGCTCGCGCTCGGGCTGGGCTGGCTGCTGCGCGCCCAGGTCGTGAACCGCGTCACCGTGTTCCAGGACCAGGACTCGCCATTCCGGATGGCCTACCCCGCGACCTGGAGCAGCGCCGACTCGCTCCAGGATGTCCTGCTCAAGATCCAGGACCCGCAGACCGCCTCGGCGTTCAAGACCACGTTGACCGTCGAGCGCCGCGAGCTCGACCCGCAGAGTCCGCCGACGCTGCAGTCGCTGGTCGACCGGCGCGTCGCGGCGCGCGGCACGCTGACCGGCTACCACTTCCTGTCCAGCGGCGACGCGACGGTCGGCGGCGCGAAGAGCGCGCAGATCGAGTACGCCTACGTCGTGCAGCCGATCGACGCGCCGCGGCGGGCCTCGCTGCCGGTCGTGGTGCGCGCCCGCGAGTACGTCGTCGTCGCCAAGGATCGCACCTACTACATCGCGCTCGCCGCGCCCCAGGATGAGTTTGCGGGCGCCAGTGCGCGGATGGAGCGCTTGCTTCGAACGGTGCAGGTGCAGTAAGCTACCGCACGGTTGAAGCCGGCGGTTTCCGCGCAGAGGTTTTTATGATGAGCGATCCAGAAGAGCGGCAGCCGGCCGAGCCGGCGCCGGACGCTCCGGCGCTGGGCCGGAGCGGGGCCGGCCCGCGTGACAGCCAGCTGGACGCGGGCCCGCCGACCGCGCCGGCGAGCCATCGCAGAGCGCCGCGGTCGGTCCAGGGCGAGCCGGCCCCCGCCGAAGATCGGCTGGAGCTGCCGGCGGGCGCGCTGGTCGCGCTGCGCAAGAGCGGCGGGCTGAAGTTCAGCTCGCGCGAGGTCGTGGTCTACCGCGACGGGCGCGTGACCTACCAGGCCATCCCCCCGGAAGAGCCGGAGGCTGCGCGCGCGCCGCGCAAGCTCACGCGCGCGCAGCTGGCCGATCTGCGCGGCCTGATCGGGCAGATCGACTTTGCCGGTCTGACTGCTACGGTCGGGCGGCAGAACCCCGACCTGTTCGCCTACGAGATCGCCGCCAGCATCCGCCGCAGATCGCACTACCTCGAGGTCTTCGACGGCAGCATCCCCGAGCCGGTCGCCCCGCTGATTCGCCGGCTGCTCCAGCTTATGCCGCAGGCATAATACTACGTGCCGCGCATCCGCATATTCGATTCGGGTAAGGGGGTGTGGGTGTGGGGCGGGGCGCAGCCCCGCCCCACACCCACACCCCCGATCATAGGAGGAGCTCAATGAAGGCGATCCTCTTCGATCGGCCGGGCGACCCCGGCGTGCTGCGCTATGGCGACGCGCCGGACCCGCAGCCGCGCGAGGGCGATCTGCTGGTGCGCGTGCGGGCGACCGCCGTGAACCGTGCCGATCTGTTGCAGCGGCGCGGCGGCTATGCGCCGCCGCCGGGCGCGTCGCCGATCCTCGGCCTGGAGCTGGCCGGCGAGGTGCTGGAGCCTGCCGGCGGCTGGCGCGCCGGCGACCGGGTGATGGCCGTCGTCACCGGCGGGGGCTACGCCGAGCTGGCGGCGGTGCCGGCCGGCATGGCGCTGCGCGTCCCCGAGGGCTTCTCGTTCGAGCAGGCCGCCGCCATCCCCGAGGCGTTCCTGACGGCCTACCTGAACCTGTTCACGCTCGGCCGGCTGCAGCCGGCCGAGTTTGTGCTGATTCACGCCGGCGCGAGCGGCGTCGGCACGGCCGCGATTCAGCTCGCCCGCGCGGCTGGCGCGCGCGTGCTCGCCACCGCCGGCTCGGACGAGAAGCTGGCGCTGTGCCGCGAGCTCGGCGCCGAGGTCGCGATCAACTACCGCGCCGAGTCGTTCGCGGAGAAGGCGCGCGCCGCGACCGGCGGGCGCGGCGTCGACGTCGCGCTCGATTTCGTCGGCGCGCCATACTGGGAGGCCAACATGTCCGCGCTGGCGCCGGGCGGGCGGCTGATGCTAATCGGCTTCCTGGGCGGCTCGCGCGGCCAGCTCGACCTCGGCCCGATCATGGCCAAGTCGCTCACGGTCGCGAGCACGACGCTGCGCCGTACGCCGCTGCGGCAGAAGATCGCCCTGACGCAGGCGGTCGCCGAGTTCGCGCTGCCGCGCTTCGAGCGCGGCGAGCTGCGGCCAGTGATCGACAGCGTCTACCCGCTCGACCAGGCCGCCGAGGCCCACCGCGCGGTCGAGGCCAACCGCAACGCCGGGAAGGTCGTGCTGCGAGTCGCCAGTGGTCAGTAGTCAGTGGTCAGTGGTCAGGCATCGGCCATCTCGGCGCCCGCTAGACAAGAAGCGAGACGTCCACGGCGCGGCGCAGCTTTTCGCCGACCCGCCGGCGAGCAAGCAGCTACGACCGTTCATAACACATGCTCCCCACTCAGTCCGTCTCGCTCGGAACGCATCTGCGTCATGGCTGGTAGCCGTGCGTGCTTACGCGCGTGCGACCCCCGGGCTTGCCTGGGACGGTCCTCGCCCCCACATCCACACAATCTCCACACCGCTTCTTAACATTGTCTGAAGACCGTCTTACTACGATACCGCCATTACAGATAGCCATCGCACGACAACGTCACACCAGGAAGATGCCCAGGAGGAAATCCATGAACGCAGTATCACTGTCCAACCAGCGACTCAGTTCGCGCTGCGCGGTGGCGCCGCTCCCAGGCGAGCTTGCCCGGGATGGTATGCTCGCCGGGCTGCTCGGCGGCATGGCGATGACAACCATCGGGGTGCTGCTGGCCCTTTCCTACGGGTATGATGTCTGGGTGCCCGTGAAGGCGCTCGGCAGCCTCGTGCTTGGACCAGCCGCGCTGGTCCAGGCCGGGTTCGTTGCCGGCCCGGTGTTCGCCGGGCTGCTGATCCATCTGGTGGTGGCGGCACTGCTTGGTGCGATCTTCGGGATCGTCACGCGCCGCTTCTGGCGCCTGCCCTCCGATTTTGGCGTGCCGGCGGTGAGCGGGCTGGTGTTTGGCCTGCTGGTCTGGCTCGTAGCCTATCTCACGATGCCGACGCTCCTCCCGCAGCTACTGGTGATTACCGCGCCGGCCTTCATCATCCAGCACGTTGCCTACGGCACCCTCACCAGCCTGGTACTCGCCAAACTGCGGCCGCAGCCCTACGCCTTGACGGACGAACGACGGGCCGCCGACGCATAGCAAACAGTCCGGTACCTGAAATTACTTGATTACACAATTACAAAAATCTATGCTATACTACTGGTGTGTCCCTGCGGGGCACATCGCGAACACCGCTCAAGGAAAGCGAGGGCAGACATGGCCGCACGTTGGGAGTACAAAGTCGTCTACGTCGCCGGGTGGAAGCGCATATCGGTCGAGGGCGAAGAGGGCTATCCGGAGGAGGGCGAGCGCACCAGCGCGTTCGCGCGCCGCTTCCTGAATGGGATGGGCGCCGATGGCTGGGAGCTGACCGGCATCCAGCACACGATGCCGGGCCAGTCGTACTACGTCTTCAAGCGCGCGCTGGCCGATGGGGCCGAGCCGGACCTCTCGGTGGTCCGCAACGGCATCGTGCGCGAGCAGCCGGGTGGCCAGCAGGGCGGCGCATCAGACGCCGGCGGGCCGCAGGCCGTCGCGCTGTAGCGCGACGGCGGATCGAACGCGCGGGGATCGGGCAGCGCGCCCGGTCCCCGTCGCCTGGTCAAGAAACAGGTCCTGGTACGCTCGATGGAACCAGTATCTCTACGACGCGCTGCTGGACCGCCGGGAGTACACGACGGCGGCGGTGCGCGAGATCATCGAGAGCCTGCTCCCCAGCTTTGGCGACCCGGTCTACGCACAGTTCCTCGACCACGTCAGGGTCGAATCGGACGTTGATGTAGCCCTGTGGATGTGGAGCATGCTCTTGCCCTTCGTGCCTTCGTGCCTTGGTGGTAAGAAACCCCTGGTCCATTTCGGCCCAGGTGTACCAGCGCTAGCTACGGCAGCTTCGGCAGCGCCACCGTCGGGTCGCCCAGGATCACAGTGTTCGAGCGATCGCGGTTGAGCAGCTGGTAGGCCAGCAGCAGCTTGCGCGCGTCCGGCAGGTTCTGGTTGAGCGCATCCAGGGCCTTGTTGTATGGGCTGCTGAACGCGCCGCCGCTGGTGAGCCACGACGCGAAGGCCATGCCGACCGGCGTATGCGTGTAGATCTCCTTGTACAGCGCCGTGCGCAGGATGCCGGTTAGATGCTGGCCGGTGCCGATGTCGCGCAGCGACAGGTCGAATGTCGGCTCGACGTGGCCGATGAAGGCCCGCAGCGGCCTCTTGGCGCCAAGCAGCGCCTTCGGCAGCGGCGCGGTCAGTGAGCCAAGCCCGGCCACCCCCTTGAGCACCCTGTCGACATCCGACCCCGGCGGGATCAGCTCGCCGAACTGCTCGTCGAACTGTGTCTGCGCCGAGCAGCCGGCCGAGCAGCAGGCGTGCGCGTACCAGACCGCGCCGTCGGGCTGCCAGCCCGCCAGCAGCGACGCCGAGTCGACGTCCGCGCCGGTCTGGTCAACCAGCATACCCAGCCGCTCCTGCATCTCCAGCGGCTTGCTCAGCGGCCCGGTCCGGCCGTGGCTGGTGGTCACGATCAGCGCCGGGCGGCGGTCTTGCAGGGCGCCGGCCAGCCCCGCGGCGGTCGCCGCCGCCTGCTTGCCGTCGAGAAAGACAATGTTGTCGTGAAAGGTCGAGTTCTTGTCCTTCTGCCACTCCTGCACCACCTGCGCGCCGACGGCGGTCCGCATCAGGCTGGTGATGCCATCGGCGTCCTGCACGGTCGACCATGCCATGGCCTGCTGGATATCGGCCGTCGAGTCGCTCCACTCGTTGATCAGCGCGGCGACGTAGTTCTCCAGCGCCTCGCCCCCCAGATCCAGCCGCCCGACATAGAACCGCTTGCTGGTGAGGAAGTACTGCAGCTCCCAGGGGACGTCGCTTGGCGAGCCGTAGATCAGCAGGTAGTATGGCAGCGACGACGGCTTGTCGACGCCGGTGGGGCCGTTCGAGACGGGAACGTCGATGCCGGCCGCCGGGTTGGACAGGTACAGGGTGATTCCGGGCATGTAGCGCAGCACCGGCGCGCCGGGGCGTGTCTTGAGCAGCTCCTGCAGCGGTTCGGGGATATCGGCCCCGTCGCGCAGGATCAGCCCCCAGCCGATCTGCTCGTGGCGCCAGTCCTTCGGCGAGACATCTTCCGGCCCAAGCACGCCGCCGCCGGTGCTCTTCGGGCGCCGCCTGGCGTCGCTCGCCAGCTTTCTCGCGGCGTCGGCCAGGTCGCTGGTCGCAGCATGGTCGCCGGTCCAGGCGTTGATCTGCAGGGTCGTCGGCCAGTTCTCCACTCATGACCTCCATGTTTTACAGCATTGTTCAGAAAGGTTGAGCCGCGTCAATAGCGCACAATCGCTTTCCAGTGCGTCGCCGCTACCGAGACTGGCTACTGACTACTGCTCTAGAACGCCGGTCAAGAATTCTGTAATGATCCGCGAATAACGCTAATCTTCGCGAATGAGGCACTATATATTCGCGGAATTAGCGGAATTCGCGGATTTTTGACCGATGCTCTAGGCCGGGAACAGCGTAGCCTCCAGGCTGGCGATCTGCGCCTTCAAGATCGCGATCGCCTGCTCCGGCACGTTCTCCGGCAGCTCGGCGATCACCTGGCGCAGCTTGTCGATCTCGGCTTTGATGCTCAGCCGGTCCTGCTCGCTCAGCGGCGACTGCTGCGGGATCGCGCGCAGCTTGAACTCCTCGGCGCGCACGTAGATCACTGGCAGCGCCCATTCTTTGCTGCAGGCGGCGGCGCTCGAAAGCTTCTTCTGGCTGCTTGTGGCGTACGCCTGACAGATCGAGTGGCGCGGCGCCTGGAGCGCCCTGGCCCACTCGATCTCGACGGGCCGGGCGCCTGTGTCCAGCGATGGCTTGATCTCGCGCAGCAGCGCCGCGTAGAAGGCCCCGCTGAAGATGTTGGCGTCTTCGGCTTTGACCGCCTCGCGCATCGCCACCACCGCCGGGACTTTCATCTCGGCGACCAGTGCGCGGGCGAACGAGCTGGTCTGCTGATCCGGCGCCGCGCTCTCGCAGCAGTTCAGCGTCACCAGCCAGAGGTGGCTGTCCCAGCCGGGGATGCGCCGGAACTCGTCGGGCCCGAGCTTGACGCTGCTCTCGCCGTGCTCCCAGTCGGTGAGCGTCGCGAGCAGCAGCGTCGGGCCGTCCTCGGTCGAGCCGTGGCAGAAGAAGTGGATGATGTGCGGCGACTCGTCGGCGTTGGCGATCAGCTGGGCGAAGTCGAACGGCTGGGGCAGGTAGGCGACCTCGACGCCGACGTTGGGATCGGCCGGCAGGCTCTTGATGTGATTCTCCAGGTCCGGCTCGCAGAGATAGACCCTGAGATCGACCGGCAGCTTCGCGGCGCAAAGCGCGCCGTAGAGCGCATCCCACTCGGGCCGGGCCTCGATCCCGGTGGCCGCCAGGAAGGCCAGCATGCGGATCGGCGGGTTGAAGGTGCGCTCGACCTGCTTGCCCGGCTGGCCGCCGCTCATCCGCCCGATCGGCCAGCGCCCGTCGAGGGCCAGAAACTGCTCCTGCGGATCCCAGAGCGTCTCCCAGGGCAGCATCTCGATCGCCTGGGTTCCGTCGCGGATCAGCAGATAGATCGGTACGACGGCGCCCTGCTTCGCCTGGGAGATCGCCTCCTGGATGGCCTGCCGCACGGCCGGCTGTCCCGACAGGCTCTCGCGCAGCCGCACGCCGGCCAGGCGCACCGCGTCCTGATCGAGCAGCTGGCCGCCGATCGCCGCGAACTCGACGTCCTGCGCCGTACACGTGAGCGGGCTGAAGGTGTCGGCGCCGGGGTAGGTGTCGGGCGGCTCGCTGAGCCGGAAGGAGAGCCGGTCTGGCCCTGCGCCGTCCTTGAACGCGCAGATCTCGATCACCCGTCTGCTCATGGCGCGTGTTCCTCGTCGTGGGGCTGGTCGGATGGTTCGGACGGCGGCGACGTGGCGAAACGGCTCAGCACATCGGCGACGAAGCTTAGCGCGCGCTCGCTGCCCGCGCGGGTGGCGCTGGGGGTGTCCTCGAACGGCTCGGTGCGCTCCAGCTCGGCGGCCGACTTCTCCAGCACGCGCTGGCTCTTGGCCAGCCAGCCGGGAGTCGCATCTTTCGACTGCAGCAGCTTGCGGCACGCCTCGTTCTGCGCCAGGGTCAGCTGGCCGAGCTGGCCGGCGGCCGGCTCGATTCCGTAGCTATCGCTGACCTCGGGCCGCACGTAGTCGGGGTGGCAGTACAGGCTGATCGCGGGCGTGGCCGGCGCGATCCCGGTGCGGTTGAACAGGAAGCGAAAGGCCGCGCCGAGGCCGCCGCAGCTGCTATCTTCGGCGAAGTCGTGCAGCAGCAGCGGGCCGGGGCGCGCGTGGGCAAGCTGCTCGGCCAGCAGGCGCAGCCCCGAGCCCGAGTAGTTGTGCGGCGGCGCGCTGAAGCCTACCGACCAGGCGCCGACCGCGGTCAGGAACGAGTCGATCTGCTGCGCGCCGACGAAGATCTCGCGGTCCTCGTTGCGCGTTGGCGACTCGGCCAGCAGCAGCAGCCCATCGTCGGACGCCAGGCAGCCGTGCGCCACAAAGTAGGCCAGGTCGACGCTGCGGCCCTCCAGGGCGCCGCCGATCCACTCCAGCCACGCGCCGCCGACGCTGCTTGGCGGCGCGGGCGATCGCGATCGAAGCGGGCGGCGCGGCCGGCTCTCGCGCGGATTGTGGACGCGCACCTGCGCGCCCAGGCCGGCCTGCTCGACGCGGCTGCGCAGACTGTCGTAGGCGCGGATATCGGCGAACACGTCCACGCGCACGCGGCGCTGGACGCTGTTCAGCAGCTCGGTCGTGATTCGGAGCAGCAGCTCCTCCAGCGGGATGGCCGGCTCGGTGACGGGCGAGCTGGCACAGATCGCCACGTCGAGCGCGCTGGGGTCGGCGAGCGGGTTGATCAGAAAGTTGGGGATGCGCAGCAGCGGCACGCCAAGCTGCGGCTGGAGCAGCTTTTCCCAGGGCACCAGCGGCAAAAAGCCCGCCGAGGTCTCGAACAGCAGCCAGAGCGGCGCGCCAGGCGGCAGCATCGCCGGCAGCTGCGCCTTGATCTGGTCGATCACGGCGGGCGGGATTGTGTAGGCCGGGTCGTGGTACTGATAGCCGCTCAGCTCGCGCAGGTTCGCCGGCAGGTTCAGCTCGGCCGTCGCGACCTTGATCTGGGCGACGGTGTCGTCGCCCACCTGCAGGGTGAAGACCGCCTGCCCGCGCGACGAAGACGCCCGCTCGGCCGGTCGATCGAGCGCGAGCGCGAGCGTCGGCAGGCTGTGGCGGCGCTTGAGCAGTAGGGCCATGGCGCATCCTTCTACGACGTTGGAACGTTAGAAGGTTAAAACGTTCGAACGTTCCAACGTTTCAACCTTCTAACCTTCGAACCTGCGACCTGCGGCCGAGACTCTAACGCAGCAAGAACTCTCGCCTTAGCGCGCAACCTGGCTGTACAGCGCCCACCAGGTTTCGTCCTTGTTGAAATCGCCGTGGCCGTGGATCACGCCGGCGCCGTCCAGCGCGTAGATCCGCGGCGCGCCGGCCCCCAGGTCGTAGGGCTGCCCAACCTGGTGGATCGCGACAGCCTGGCACTCGCCCTCGATGTAGCCGCGCGGGCCGTAGCCGCCGAGCGCCGCGTAGGAGTTGGGCGGCTCCTCGTCGCCGGCGATCTGCGCCTCGCCCAGATCGGCCGGGCGGATCAGCGCGAGGTGGAAGAAGTTGTGCAGCGGCTGATCCTCCTTGCTGAAGGTCAGCAGGATCGGCTGCTCGACGCGCTGCAGCGCCGCGCGATAGCCGCCGGGCCGGCCGCTGCCTGCCACGTCGGCGGCAAAGCACAGATGCGATAGCGCCGGCTGG
>Ga0137375_10005402_pt1 | contig 15198 bp, 14 predicted proteins | sample SagtaG_24_FD_104936 | JGI IMG/M metagenome (GOLD analysis project Ga0137375, IMG submission 104936) | Vadose zone soil microbial communities from Sagehorn Ranch, Mendocino, California, USA - Sage1_R_113_16 metaG | ecosystem: Environmental > Terrestrial > Soil > Vadose zone | place: USA...
GGCCCTCCAGCGTCTCGGGCTTATGCGCAAGTACAAGAAGCGGCTGGTCCTCACCAAGCTCGGTGCACGTGTCCGGGGCGACGCCACTGCCGTCTGGAGCCTTCTCGCCGAGCGGCTGCCCGTGGGCAAGCCCGACAGCATGGAACTGCCGGCGGGTCTCCTCGTCCTCGGCTACGCCGTCGGCGGCGTCCCGATCGGGACCTCAGCCGACCGCATCGCCGCCGCCTTGCACGACCTCGGCTGGAGGTACGCCGACGACGCACCCGTCGACACCTGGGCCGTCTACCGATCGACCGACACCGCCCGCGCAATCCTGGACAACCTCGGCGGCGAGCGCCAAGGCCGAGCCGGTCACGAGCGAGCGGTCAGCCCGACAGCCGCCGCCCTCGCGTACGACGCGTTGCGCACCTGACCCGGCGGTCAGGTCTGGTCATCGGCGATGGGTACGGCAGACCACCGCTCCTCGATGCGGCCCAGCCGCCACAACAGCCACGCGGCTGCCCACACGGCCACGAACGCGCCGACGACGATGAACCCGGCATGGTTGAGGTCGACCCCGTTCGCGAGGTCCCAGACGCCGCCACTCAGGCCGAGCTGCCCGGCCACCACCTGGGTGACTTCGAGACCTCCGACGAACAACGCCACCGCGACCGACAGGCCGGTGACGGTGAGGTTGTAGTAGACCTTCCGGACCGGATGCGCGAACGCCCACCCATAGGCCACGCTCATGAACGCCCCGTCCGCGGTGTCGAGGAGACACATGCCGGACGCGAAGAGCAGCGGCATGCTCAGGATGGCCCAGAAGGGCAGCCCCACGCTGACCGTGGTGCCGGCGAGCACCAGAAGCGAGACCTCGGTGGCCGTGTCGAAGCCGAGCCCGAACAGCAGGCCCAAGGGATAGAGCTTCCAGCTGGCGTCGATACGTCGCGCGAACGGACCGAGCACGCGGTTCATCAGGCCGCGCTCTGCCAGGTGCCGCTCGAGCTCGAGGTCGTCGTACACACCGGCGCGAAGGCCGCGAAGCACGCGCAGGATGCCGACGAGTACGACGCAGTTGAGCACCCCGATCAGCACCAGGAAGACGCCGGAAACCGTGGTTCCGAACAGCCCGGTGTAGTGGTGCAGGCTCGACGCGCCGTCCTCGACCTGGCCGTACACGGCTCGGAGGCCAAGACACAGGAGCACCGACATGACGAAGACGATCGACGAGTGCCCGAGGGAGAAGAAGAAGCCGGTCGCCAGCGGGCGCTTGCCTTGCGCCATCAGGGCCCTGGTGGTGTTGTCGATCGCCGCGACGTGGTCGATGTCGAACGCGTGCCGCAGGCCGAGCGAGTATGCGAGCATGCCGGTCCCGAAGCCGATCGTCGTCGCCGACAGGTCGGCGTGCCCACGCACCCAGGCCAGGAGGAGACCGAAACCGAGGACATGGAGCAGCGCGACCCCGGCGCCCATCGACCAGAGCGCTCGCCTCTCGCGCTGGTCCAGGGATCGCCTTTCGCCGACTGGTCCGGCCGTCCTGGCAACCTGAGTCGCGGCCATCGCGATCACCTCCTAGGCCGATGACGCTACTGCGAACGAAACGCAGAAAGACCGTCTGGCACGGCACCCTTCCCGACCGATCGGGCAGGTCCCCCGCCCCGCCGCACGGAGGATGTGCCGGCCTGGTCGGCGGCGGCAGACTCCGGGTCATACCGGGTGTTGCCCGCTCCTCCCACATGGGCCGAGCTCGCGACCAAGGCTGCCTCCGGCCCGCGCAGGCGCTGTTCATAAGGAGCACTTCATGACCCAGACGACCGAACACCCCAGCACCGCCGAGCAGTTGCTCGACGTACCTTCCGAGGTGGTGCCGGAGGGCAACCCCGCCCTCGTCGGCGTACCGACCTTCCTCGTCGGCTCGATCGCCCTCGGCCTCGTGCTGACCGGCTTCGTGCCCGCCGGCGCGGGGGCTGCCTCGATTCCGATCATCATGACCGCGACCGCTTTCGGACAGGCTCTCGCGGCGGCCTGGGCCGCCCGGCTCGGGCAGAACGCCGTGGCCGCGATCTTCGGGATCTTCACCGGCTTCTGGACCAGCTACGCCGCACTCGTGCTCGGCCTCACCCACAACTGGTTCGGCATCACGCCCGAGGCCGCCGTACGCACCCAAGAGCTGTTCCTCGGCTCCTGGCTGGCGGTGATCGTCCTGCTTACCGTCTCGACGCTCCGCCTCCCCGGTGCCTTCACCCTGCTCTTCTCGCTGATCGACCTCGCCCTGCTTTTGGTCCTGCTCGGTACGTCGCAGGCGAGCACCGGTCTCAGCAAGGCCGGCGGGTTCGTCGTCTTCTCGTTCGCCGCCGTCGGCGCCTACCTGTTCCTCGACGCGATGGGCCAGGCGACCGGGGGGAAGGCACTTCCCCTCGGGCGTCCCGTGGTCAGGACCTGAGTCGCTGCCCGGCGGGGCGAAGGGGGCCTGTGGTCCGGTGCTTGACCGCCCCGAACCACAGGCCCGCGCCGTAGGCGAGGTCGTCGGCTCGGCGGAGAGCGACGTACCGAACGGGGTCGAGGTTCGGCCTCGTACGCCGCCAGTCGGCCACCCCCTCGACGATCGCGGCGGCGACGACAGCGCGTCGGGCCCTGCGTGAGACCACCCTCGCGACCAGTGACAGCGGCCACCAGTGCCGGGTCATCGCCGCACCACACTGCCAGAGGGCGGACACGACGCCGTACGGCGCGAGGCGGGCGGCCGCCTGGACGGGGGTCTTGCTTCCCGTCAGGCGGCGCGACAGCCGCAAGGTCGCCCCTCCCATCACGACTGCCGCGACGGGGAGCGACCACCGTCGCTGCGTCAGCAGGACGGCGACCACCGCCGCGGTCCACGGGCTGACGACGACGGGTGCGACCGCGCCCCGGTGACGTTGGGACAGCGGTGCGGCGCTGGTGCCGTAGAAGGCCTTGCGCACCAACCAGCCCCGGGGGCTGACCCGATGATCGTGCTCGACGACCGAGGCCGGCTCGTAGCGGACCTGCCAGCCGGTGGCGATCGTCCGCCACACGAGGTCGACGTCCTCACCGACCGGCATCGACTCGTCGAAGCCCTCGGCGAACGCGGTGACCCGGCCGACCAGACAGGCCGAAGGAACGTAGGCGACCCTGCCGCGCGGCGCGACGAGTGAGGGTTGCGGGCCGAGGTCGAGCGAAGAACGGGCCGCCTCGTAGCGGGCGATCGACCCACCCCCCTCCCCCCCGAGGGCGGCGATGCGCGGTGCAACGATGCCGACCGCGGGGTCGGACAGGACCCCCAGCAGTGGCTCCAGCCAGCCGGGCCGCGGCACGACATCGGAGTCGATGAAGGCCACCAGCGGCGTTCGGACGGCACGAAGGCCGGTGTTGCGCGCCGCCGCGGGGCCACGCGAGACGGGGTGCCTCAGCAGCCGCACGCCTCGACGTCCGGCCACGGCCGCGGTCTGCCGCGGGTCGGCGGAGCCGTCGTCGACCACCACCGTCGCCATCCCCGGTGGCAGCTCGTCGAGCAACCGCGCCAGAGCCAGCGGCCGGTCCTTCACCGGTACGACGACGGTGACATCGGCAGCGTCGTACGGTGCGGGGTTGGTCGTCGCCGGGTTCGCCACGCCGCCGTCGAGCAGCAGCCGCGCCAGCCTCGCGGACGGCTCGTCCACCACGGTGAGGTCGTTGCCGGTGAGGAGAGCGCACGCCCGTGGCTTGAGGTACAGGATGCGTGCGGGCGATCCGCCGAACAAGGTCCGCCCGCCATCGGACCGGCGTACGTCGGGACCGAGCTCCACCCGGAACCCGTCGGGAAGCCTGGTCGGACTCCCACTCATGCCGTGAAGCCTCCGTCGACGCGCAGGACCCTCCCGGTCACGCCACTCGCCCGCTCCGAGCAGAGCCAGCTCACCCCGGCGGCAACCTCACTCGGCTCCATCACCCGGCGCACGAGCTGGTGCTTGGCGAACTCCGCGACGCCTGACAGTCCGTAAAGGTCCGCGGTGGCGGCGAGCATCGCCGTCCGGGTAGCGCCCGGCGAGACCGCGACGGCGGTGACACCGGTGCCTTCGAGGTCCGCGGCGAGCCCCTTCACGAGCCCTACCACGGCGTGCTTCGCAGCGCTGTACGCCGCCAGGTGCCACAGCCCTCGATGGCGGGCGGCCGAGGCCAACGCCACGAACCGGCCCTGGCGCGGAGTGGGCGCGCGCAGCATCGCGGGTACGGCGGCCGCGGCCAGGTTGAGGACGCCGCGCAGGTTGACGTCCATCAGCACGTTGAGGCCCTCGCGCACCAGGTCCGCCACGACGGCCGCGCCGATCCCGCGGGCGGCGCCGGTCACGATCGTGCAGCGTGAGCTCATGCCGCCTCACCGGACTCCCGAAGCTGTCCGACGCGATCGACACGCCCCGACAGAACGCAGCAGACCACCCGGTCGACCATGCCCGCGAGGAGCGTCTCGCCCTCCGCAGCGGATGCGCCGTCCGGGTCCCCCAGGACCCCGTTGGGCGAGACGCCTACGACTCCCTCGGAGCGCAGTCGCGGGATCAGGTCTCGAACCGGCTCGGTGGCGCCGGCCGCGGCCCGTTCCCACCTGACCGCTGCGGGTGTGAGGGCGCCGATCAGGGAGGTCTCGGTGCGGCCCGCGTGCGCGTCGGCGGCCGCCGGCTGACAGGGCGTCCAGGCCGCGTCGCGCCCTTCGCTGCGCAGGGTCAGCACGGCGGTGGCCACGGTCGGCAGGTTGCCTCCGTGACCGTTGACGAAGACCATCCGCGCGGCCCACGTGGACGCCGAGCGGCCCAACTCGACGATGACCCGCTCGAGCGCCTCGTGCCCGATCGAGAGCGTTCCCGGGAAGGCCTGGTGCTCGCCGCTGGCGCCGTATGGCAGGCCCGGAGCCGCCACGGCGCGCACGCCGTCGTACCCGAGCGCGCGGGCGGTACGACGGGCGACCTCCTCGGCCACCGTCGCGTCCGTCACGAACGGCAGGTGCGGACCGTGCTGCTCGCAGGAGCCCAGCGGAATCAGGACGACATCGGTACCACCGACCAAGTCCGGCCAGCAGGCCGACGCGAGGTCCATGTCACCGGGCGCCGAGCGTCCTGGTGAAACCGGGCGCGACGATGACGTCATCCGGTGTCAGCTCCTGGATCGAGGAGCGCCCGAGACCGAGCAGGGTCGAGTCGATACCGGATCGGAGCAGGTCGAGCACGTTCTCAACCCCGGGCTGGCCGTTGGCCGCAAGGCCCCACAGATAGGCGCGTCCGATCATCACGGCCCGGGCCCCGAGCGCCACCGCCTTGACCACGTCGCCACCGCGGCGTACGCCGCCGTCGAGGACGATCTCGACCTGTCCGCCCACCGCCTCCGCGATCGCGGGCAGAACCCGAATCGGCGCCGGGGTGGTGTCGAGGTTGTTGCCGCCATGGTTGGAGACGGAGATGGCGGTCATCCCCGCGTCCACGGCCCGCTTCGCGTCATCCACGCGGCAGATGCCCTTGAGCATCACCGGTCCGTCCCACTGCTCGCGGAGCCAGGCCAGGTCCTCCCAGGTGGGCAAGGGGGTCTGCATCCACTCGTAGTAGGCGCCGAAGAACGTCGGCGCCTCCTCGCCCGGGCCGACGAGGTTCGGCGTCGTGAGGTCGGGGACGTAGCCCGCCTTGGCGAACTCCAGCAGCCACTTCGGCCGCCGTACGACCTCGGGGGCGAACCGGGCCATCGCCTTGAGGTCGAGGCGCTCCGGGATGCTCGGGCTGCCCCAGTCGCGGCCCATCGAGAACGACCAGTCGGTGGTGACGATCAGTCCCGGCGCGCCCGCGGCCCGGGCCCGCTCCAGGCGTTGCAGCATCGCCTCGCGACTGCCCAGCCAGTAGACCTGGAAGAAGGTCTGCGGGTTGGCCGCGACGACCTCCTCGATCGGCTTGCTGGCGAAGGAGCTCAGGCCGGTGATGGTGCCCCGAGCGGCGGCGGCGCGGGCTACGGCGACCTCGCCGTCCGGGTGCACCGCCTGTACGCCGGTCGGCGAGCAGATCACCGGGAGCGAGATGGACTGGCCCATCAGCTCGGTGCTCTGGTCACGTTTCTCCGACAGCTCGGCCACATGGGGTGCGAAGCCGAGCTCCGAGAACGCCACCGTGTTGTCGTCGTAGCTCACGCCACGCTCGGAGCCGGCCAGCAGGGCGCTGTAGACCGACTTGGGCAGCCGCTTCTTTGCGCGCCGCTGCGCCTCGGCCACCGTCTCGAACCAGGTGCTGGACATCAGGACTCCTTGAGGGGGTTTTCGTTGCAGGGGCGGTCCGGCGGCTTCCTCGGGAAGCCCGGCAGGCCGAGGGAGACGGGGCGGGCCGAGGGGCGGGAGTGGTCCTGGGAAGCCTTCGGCCGCTCGGCGTCGCTGGCGGCCAGGGCGGCCTCGCCGAAGCCCCGGACGCACTCGGGGTCGGGTCCGTCGAGCGGGATGCCGGTGAAGAACTTCGCGGCCATGCAGCCACCGCGGCAGCTGTCGAAGAACGAGCAGGAGGCGCACGCTCCCCCGCTGGTCGGCGTACGCAGGCTGGTGAACAGCGACGACTCCTGCCATACCTTGCGGAAACCTCCGTCGCCCAGCACGGTCCCGGCGAGGAACTCGTCGTGAATCGCGAACGGGCACGCGTAGACGTCGCCGACCGGGTCGATCAGGCACACGACGCGGCCCGCGCCGCACAGGTTGAGGCCGGGGAGCGGGTCGCCGAGGGCGGCGAGGTGGAAGAACGAGTCACCCGTGAGTACGTCGTCGCCGCGGGCCAGGAGCCAGTTGTAGAGGGTGCGCTGGTCGTCGGCCGTCGGATGCAGCTCGCTCCACACATCCGCGCCCCGCCCCGAGGGGCGCAGCCGGGTCAGCCGCAACGTCGCGCCGTACTTGTCGGCGATGGCCTTGAACTCGTCGAGCTGGCTGACGTTGTGCCGGGTGACCACCACGGAGATCTTGGCGTCCTCGAAGCCGGCCTCGGCCAGGTTCGCCAGCGCCCGCGTCGCGGTGGCGAACGAGCCCTTGCCCCGCACCGCGTCGTTGACCTCCGCGGTGGCGCCGTCCAGTGACACCTGTACGTCGACGTAGTCGGTCGCCGTCAGCCTCGCCGCCCTTGCGCTGTTGATCATGACGCCGTTGGTCGAGAACTTGACCCCGACGTTGCGAACGACCGCGTACTCGAGCAGGTGCCAGAAGTCGGGGCGCACCGTCGGCTCGCCGCCGCCGATGTTGACGTAGAAGACCTGCATCGCGCTGAGCTGGTCGATGACGGCCTCACACTGGGCCGTGGTCAGCTCCCTCGGGTCCCGCCGGCCGGACGAGGAGAGGCAGTGCACGCAGGACAGGTTGCAGGCGTAGGTCAGCTCCCACGTGAGGCAGATCGGGGAGTCGAGACCCAGCTCGAACTGGTCGACGAGCCGAGGCACGGGCGCGAGCGAGACCGTCATGACGCCTCCTGGGTGACGCGGCGGGTGATGACTCCGGTACGGGCGAGAGCGGCGAGCGACACCAGGTGCCGCTCGCGCTCGTCGTCCGGGATGCCGGCCCGGTCGAGCGCGGCGGCGGCCGAGCTCGAGGAACCCAGGAGCTCGACCAACCTGACCAGGCTCGGCGCCTTGAGGAACGAGAGCCGCCTGGTCACGAAGTCGTAGGCCAGCGCCCCGAACGGTTCGCGGCGCAGCTCCACACTGGGCGAGCGTTGCCAGGCGGCCAGAGCATCGAAGGTGGTCATCGTCAGTAGACCCCACACATCCCGTCGATCGAGACCTCCTCGACGAGGCTCTCGGCCTCGACCAGGTCCTCCAGGGGAGCTTCCTGACCCTGGACCTCCAGCGGCAGGTCGACGACCGGTCGGGGAAGGACACCGGTACTCGTACGGACCGGACGGTTGACGTTCTTGTGGCTGGCCATGATGGCTTTCTCCCTTCGATGGGGTGCTGTCGACACGACGTTACGAAGGTGGACCCGTCTCGTACGCCGTCCGTCAGAGCACACCTACCTACCCGATCGGAGAGGTCGCCGTCGGGGCGAAGTGGCCCCCGCAGCTCCACCCTCTCCGGTCGGGCAGGTCACCCGGAACCGACCGGTCAGCAGGGAGCACTGCGCCTTGACGGTTTGCGTTTCCCGTCCTCCCCGACCCTCGGCCGGCGGGCTTACGTTCAACGCATCACCATCCGACCAAGGAGGTCGCTATGCAGGTTGATGAGCTGCTCAAGCCGTTCCCGATCAAGGAGTTCCACCCGTTCCCGCGGGCCCTGCTCGGTCCCGGATCCCATGAGCTCATCGGGCCGGAGGCCCAGAAGCTGGGCTTCACCAAGCCCCTGATCATGACGTCGGGCCTTCGTGGCACGAACATCGTCCAGAAGATCGCCGACTCGCTGAAGTGGCACGGGCTCGAGCCCGTGATCTACGACAAGGTGGAGTCGAACCCCAAGGACTACAACGTGATGGACGCCGTCGCGCTGTACCAGCAGAACGCGTGCGACTCGTTCGTCTCCATCGGCGGCGGCTCCTCGCACGACGCCTGCAAGGGCGCCCGAGTCTCGGTCGCCCACGACGGTCGGAACGTCAACGACTTCGAGGGCTTCAACAAGAGCGAGAACCCCAAGAACCCGCCGCACATCGCCGTGTCGACCACGGCCGGCACCGGTTCGGAGACGTCGTGGGCCTACGTCATCACCGATACCACGACCGACCCCGACAACCCGCACAAGTACGTCGCATTCGACGACGCGAGCGTAGCGACGCTGGCCATCGACGACCCGGTGCTCTACTACGACTGCCCGGTCGACTACACCGCCCAGTGCGGCTTCGACGTCCTCGCCCACGCCAGTGAACCGTACGTGTCCCGGCTGAACTTCCAGCCCTCGCTCGGCAACGCGCTGCACGCGATCAAGCTGACCAGCCAGCACCTGCGGCAGGCGGTCTGGAACGGCCAGGACCTCGCCGGTCGCGAAGGAATGATGTACGCGCAGTACATCGCCGCCCAGGCGTTCAACTCCGGCGGTCTCGGCATCGTTCACTCGATCTCGCATGCGGTGAGCGCGTTCTACGACACCCACCACGGTCTCAACAACGCGATCGCGCTGCCTCGCGTGTGGGCGTTCAACATGCCGACGTCGTACCAGCGGTTCGCCGACATCGCCGAGGCGATGGGGGTGGACACCCGGGGCATGACCCGGCCGCAGGCCGCCGACGCCGCTCTGCGCGAGGCCATCCGGCTGCTGCGCGACGTGGGCATCACCGAGCGCTTCGTCGACGTCACGCAGGACACCTACTCCAAGAACCGCCTCGGCCAGGGGCCGACGAAGTTCTACGAGAACGCCAAGGTGATCACCGGTGACGCCGCCGACGTGGACCGCATCACCAACCACGTCCTCGGCGACGCCTGCACGCCGGGCAACGCCAAGGAGTGCACCTTCGAGACGGTCCGCCCGGTCGTCGAGCACTGCCTGACCGGCGACCTGGACGACCTGCTCGGCTGAGCCGGTCCCGCCAAGCGCGGATCGGCCCGGGGAGAGTGGTCGCTTCCCCGGGCCGATCCGATCCACCGAGGTACCCGCACCCACCGAAGAGAGGCCGAGTCGTGAGCTCCTTGCTGACCACCGTGTCCACGTCCCCCGAGCTGTCACCCGAGTTCGACGACGTCGCGGACGTCGTCGAGCGCTTCGCGGAGGCGGGCTACCTCGCCGATGACCGACTGGGTACGACGGTGCTCCTCCAGACCAGACTGGACAAACCGATCCTGCTCGAAGGCCCCGCCGGCGTGGGCAAGACGGAGCTGGCCAAGTCGCTGGCCACGGTCACCGGGCGGAAGCTGCTCCGCCTGCAGTGCTACGAGGGCCAGGACGAGACCACCGCGCTCTACGAGTGGGACTACGGCAAGCAGATGCTGTACACGCAGCTGATGCGCGAGAAGATCGGCGACATCGTCGCGGACGCTCCTGACCTGACGGCCGCGGTTGCCCGCATCTCGCGGGAGGAGAGCGTCTTCTTCTCCGAGCGGTTCCTCGCACAGCGGCCACTGCTGGAGGCGATCCGCTCACCCGAGCCAGTGGTGCTGCTCATCGACGAGGTCGACCGGGCCGACGAGGCCCTCGAGGCGGTGCTGCTCGAGCTGCTGGCGGAGTACCAGGTCTCGGTGCCCGAGCTCGGCACGTTCGAGGCGGTCCACGTGCCGCTCGTCGTACTCACGTCCAACAACACCCGGGACCTGTCCGCCGCTCTCAAGAGGCGTTGCCTCCACCTCTTCCTCGACTACCCCGACGCCGAGCGCGAGCTGGCCATCATCCGGTCGAAGGAGACCGGCCTGTCCGATGCTCTGGCCCGGCAGCTGATCGGGGTCGTCCGGGGTCTGCGCGAACTCGACCTGCGGAAGGCGCCCAGCATCTCCGAGACGATCGACTGGGCTCGGACCTTGGCGGTGCTCGGCGTACAGGACCTCACCCCTGAGGCGCTGTCGGCCACGGCCAACGTCGTCGTGAAGTACGAGCGCGACCTCAGCCGGGCGCTAGAGGCGCTGCCGAAGCTCGTCGACCCTAACGCGACCGTCCCCGGGCAGCTCCCGCACGAACACGGCCACGGCCACGGCCATGAGCACGGCCATGGGCACGGCGACCACGACCACGGCGACCACACGCACACCCATGACGAGCACGAGCCTGACGGCGCCACCGTTCGGCGCGCCAAGGATGAGCCCGGGCGCCACGACGACGGCTACTACGGCACCGGGACACTCGGCCCGAAGCGGTCGGTCCCAACCGGTCAGGGCAGCCGCTCGTTCCCCGCCCGTCGGCCCTTCTAGGACGCGATCGCCATGGACGACGCGATCCACCGGTTCGTGCGGCTGCTGCGCCTGCACGGTCTCCGCGTCGGGATCTCCGAGGCGGTCGACGCCGCGCGGGCGGCAGCGGCACCGGGCATCCTTCGCGACCGAGAGCTGTTGCGATGCGCACTCCGCGTCAGCCTGGTGAAGGACCGTCGCTACGAAGCGGAGTTCGACCGGATCTTCGACCTGTTCTTCGGCCTGTCTCCCGTCGTACCGACGGACCAGGGGCACGGACACTCGCACGCGCACGACGACCTGTCCGACCAGGGCGCGCTCGAGCAGTTCACCCTCTCCGAGGAGCCGGGCCGGACGCCCGAGCAGGGACACAGCCACGGCAAGCCGCAGGACATCCGCGACTACTTCCGACCCGAGGACCTTGCCCAGCAGTACAACCTGCACCAGGAGGCCAACAAGCTCGACCTCGCGTCGATGACCGACGAGATCGTGCTGTCCACCGACTCTCCGGGCTCTCGCGAGTCCGCTGCTCGGGTCCAGCTGACGGCGTCGCGCCTACACAACCCGGGGAGCCCCGGGCGCCTGACCGAGGCCACCGGAAGCAGGCTCGACGTCGAGCTCACCGTCGCCCAGGAGATGGCGCTCCTCTCGTGGCTCTCGGACAGCGACGGACCGAAGGACGATCCCGGTGCGGGCCTCGACCCGGACGACATCGCCGCCCTGCGGGCCGCGCTGGCGGGGCTGCTCGAGGGTCTGCCAGAGGCTCTGCGAGACCACCTCGAGAAGCTGCTCGCCGGCGATACGAGCGTCGAGTCGGGCAGCGTCCGCATGGGTGACCCCGCAGAGATCGACGAGAGGGAGCGATCGGCCCTCGAGGACTCCCTGCGCCGGCTCATCCATGGCCTGAACGGTGCCCCACGGTCGCGAAGGAAGGCAGCGGCCCGCGGAAGCGTCGACGGCTCACGCACGATGCGCGCGAACCTGCGCTTCGACGGCGTCCCGTTCCGGCCGGTGACCGTCGCGCGAGTGGCGGACCGGCCCCGGCTGCTGGTGCTCGCCGACGTGTCCCTCTCGGTCCGGAGCGCGGCACGCTTCACGCTGCAGCTGGTGCACGGGCTGCAGAGCATGGTGGCCCACGTCCGCACGTTCGCCTTCGTGTCGGACCTGGTCGAGATCACCGACCTGTTCGCGGAACATCCCTTGGAGCAGGCCCTGGCCCTGACCGTAGGGGGGCTTCCCGCCGGTGGTGTGCTCGACGTGGACGCCGACTCCGACTACGGCAACGCGTTCGAGAAGTTCCTCGACGAGTACGGCGGCGGGGTCACCCGCCGTACCACCGTCCTGGTGCTCGGCGACGGCAGGGGCAACGGCCGCGACCCGAAGCTGGCGACCTTCCAGGAGATCACCCGTCGCGCCCGCGAGACGGTGTGGATCACCCCCGAGCCGAGATACTCCTGGGGGCTGGGCTCGTGCGACCTGCCGGCGTACGCGACCTACTGCGACCGCGTCCACGTCGTGCGCGACCTGGCCGGGCTCGATCGCATCACCACGCAGCTCAGTGCCGCGGGCCGGTGAGCGGGATGACCATCGCGGCGCCCCGGCCGATCGACCCGCTGAGGTCCGCGCAGACCTCGAGGTACGCCGACGAGGTGGTCACGGTCACCAGGTGCGGCCAGGCGCCGGTCGACGCCGTACGCACCGAGCACTTCGCGACCTGGACCGTGTCCGGCCGCGTCCACGTGTTGCACGAGCTGCCGCCGGAAAGCATCGACAACGACCTGGCGGGACTCGTCGCCGACGAGCTCTTCGCCCCGGGGTGGCTGAGCGGCAGCGACGTCTTCGAGCGCGTGATGACCGGCATCGTGCTCACCAGCGCGCCGCACGCCGCGGATGCTTGGGAGCTGTTCTACCGCAACACGCTGAGCCGGCTCGCGGAGCCGGGCGACGGTGCCACGACCTATGGATCCATCGACGCCTACGCTCCCGTCTACGCGCATGCCAAGTCCCTCGCCTCGGGCGGCTCCGTCCTCGAGCTCGGGTGCTGCTTCGGGTTCCTGAGCCTGCAGCTCGCCGACACCGCTCGGGTGACCGCCAGCGATGTCAGCCTCAACACCGTCCGGTTGCTGACGAGCGTTGCCCCTCGCCTCGGTCATCGCATCGAGACGATCATCTGCGACGCCGCACGGGTCCCCCGGCCGGACGCGTCGTACGACACGGTCCTGGCGATCCACCTGCTGGAGCATCTCGAGCCGGACCACGGTCTGGCCGTCTTGCAGGAGATGCTGCGGCTCGCGCGCAGGCGGATCGTGGTCGCGGTGCCCTTCGAGGACGAGCCGACCGCGGCTTATGGGCACGTCCGCGTCTTCTCCCTCGACGACCTTGGCCGTTTGGGCGAGCTCTGCGCCGGGTGGTCGTTCAGGCACTACGAGCACCACGGCGGCTGGCTCGTGCTGGACCGCGAAGGCTCAAGTGGTCATCTTCGGAAGTAGGTCGGGGGTGGCCCGTGCTCCGGGTGCGTCCAACGCTGCGGCGGAGGAGCGAAGCCGGGCCGGAGGTCCGTCGAGTCGACGACAACGCAGCGAGGTGCGTGCCCGGGGCGCGGGACACACGACGAACTTCCGGAGATGACCACTAGATGAGCCCCTCCTTGCTGGCGACGTACACCGCCTCGGCCCGCCGGGTGACCTGCAGCTTGCGCATGATGTTGCAGACGTGGAACTTCGCCGTGGTCTCCGAGATGTAGAGCTGCTTTCCGATCGCCCGGTTGGACAAGCCTCGCGCCAGCAGCCGGAGTACGTCGTGTTCGCGGGCGGTCAGCTGCCTGCTCTCGCCGGCCGTCTCCGCCGTGATGCCGCGCACCATCGCCGCGGCACTGCGCGAGTCGAAGGCGCTCTCGCCTCGGCTGACCGCCCGGATCGCGCGAACCAGCTCGGAGGTGTCGACCTCCTTCACGACGTACCCGCGCGCACCGTTATGGATCGCCTCGAGTACCAGGTGATCGTCGATCACCGTCGTCAGGACCAGCACCGACACCGCCGGGTAGGCGGCCGTCAGCGCGGCGCAGAGCTCGATGCCGTCGGTGTCCGACCGGGCCGTGAGCCGCAGGTCGAGCAGCACGATCTGTGGCCGGGCTGTGGCGACGACCGCCATGGCCTGCGCACTGGTGCCGGCCTCGCCGACGATGCAGAGGTCGGCCTCACGTTCAAGGACCGAGCGCAGTCCCTGACGCACGATCGCATGGTCGTCGACGAGGACCACGTTGATGAGGTCCTGGCCCGGGTCGAGCCGAGGCTCAGGGTGAGGGATGACATCGGCCGCATTCATGGCTCAGCCTTCCTGTTGGGAGCCGGCCGGCACGGTCGACGCGATCGGGATGTTGGACTCGATGCAGATGCCGCCTGCGCGGGAGCGCTTGATCGACATGGACCCACCGAGCCCCTCGGCACGGAGGCTCATGCCCACGAGCCCGTGATGTCGCCCGTCGGCGGTGCCGCCGCGCGCGAGGCGAACCGCGCGACGCATCGTCACGGGGTCCCCGTTGCCGTCGTCACTGATCCGGAGGACGACGCGTTCGGGGAGATAGCGCAGGCGAACCAGGACCCGGGTGGCGTCGGAGTGCATCGCTACGTTGAACAGCGCCTCCCCCGCCGTACGCGCAAGGGCATGCTCCGCCGACGTGCCGAGGGCGACCGGGCGTCCCTCGACGCGCAGGTTGACGTTGAGCCTGGGCCGGTGCTGCGCGGCCATCTCCGCGAGCAGCTCGGGCAGACTCGCGACGTCCTCGGCACATCGGGCGTGGTGGAGCGCGTAGATCACCGAGCGCAGCTGCTCGGTGGCGGTCACGATCAAGCCCCTCGTGCGGTCGAGCTCGGAAGCCAGCGACTCTCCGCCGGCCAGGGTGCGAGCCTCTCCGTGCAGGACATCCACCGCCAGGCCCGCCGTGAGCACAGTCTGGGCGACACTGTCATGCAGCTCGAGCGCGATCCGGCGGCGTTCGTTCTCCAGCAGCTCCCGCTGGTCGGCGACGCGTAGCCGCTGCTCGGCCGCCCGCAGTTCCTCCGTACGCCCGGCCAGGACCCGCGCCTGACGGGACGTCTCGTCGAAGAGCCGCTGCGCGCGTCGTTGCTGGGCCAGGCTCGATTGGTACAGGTCGGAGGTGTGGATCGATGCGGCGCACTGGTTGGCCAGGATGCCCAGCACCGCGAGATCGGCGGACTCGAGGTCCTCGTCGAGGTGGGAGAGGCCGGCCAAGCCCCCGACGCAGGAACCCTCGAGGAGCATCGGGACCCTGACCCAACGCTGACCCTCGGCGCCCTCATCGCTTGCCTGCGTCAACCGGCCCGCACGTACGTCGGCCAGCTCCCGGCGGATCGCTTCGGGGAGGTCGTCGGCACGGTCGAGCAGGGTCCCGTCGGGATCGACGACCAGA
>Ga0137375_10005407_pt1 | contig 15190 bp, 9 predicted proteins | sample SagtaG_24_FD_104936 | JGI IMG/M metagenome (GOLD analysis project Ga0137375, IMG submission 104936) | Vadose zone soil microbial communities from Sagehorn Ranch, Mendocino, California, USA - Sage1_R_113_16 metaG | ecosystem: Environmental > Terrestrial > Soil > Vadose zone | place: USA...
ATTGTTCGTCCTCGAAAAAGGAATAGCTCGTTGCTCCCAGATTCCGCCGTTTGGATTTCTGTCGCGCGCGCTGCTGTTCTCGAGCGGCGATCGCGTGTTTTGCGCAGTATTGTTTACTTACAGCCGGCAACGAGCACAGCATGCATAGACCTGCTTGCTTGTGGCGAAGCTGATAGCGACGCGCACGCGATATGTGTGCGCCATTTGAAACAATGGCAGTCGTCACCTCGCTGGCCTCCGCTAAATGTCAAAGCTTCTAACGCTACGGCGTAGGCCGAGGATGCGGAGTGGGTCGCATCCTAGGCGCAGGAGTAACCCTCGGCGTCACTGTGGGTGTTGGCGTCGGAGTCGGCGTAGGTGTAGCAGCTGCTACCGTGTAATTCCCCGTGAAGGCCGCGTTAGGATTGCCGAATGAATCGGTGATCGCCCCGACGGCAATGCTTGCCGTCACATTGCCCCCGGAATTAAAATGCAGCGTGAAAGTCGTCGTCATGTTGTCGGGGCTCACGGTAACATTGGTCACGGAGCCGCCAACATTGCCGGTCAGCGTCAGATCGCTTGTCTGGACTGAGTTTGGATCGACCGCCTCGTTCCAGTTCACGTCATAAGTATAGTCACCCGGCGCTGGCGGTGTGAATGTCCCGCCAACGGGTGGGTTCGTGTCGGTCACCTCCAGCTGTGTTACGGCGTAACGGAACGTGCAGTTGAATTCAAGTATCGGATCGCCATTGGAAGCTTGGAGAATTGCACTGGCTTCGATATGCATCGTGTTCTCGCCCTGTACCACCGGTGAGGTAGTGAAGTCGAACTCTATCGTTTGGTCGCCGTTTGATAGGATAAACGAATCCGCCGGGGTCCCGTTCACAGTGAAGTCGCTCGCGTCAACAGTTGCCGGATCCGCCGCATCGCTCAGGTTGACTATGAAGGCCGTCGGCGTAGTGCCGATAACAAGGCTGCTGCAGGCCGGGTCAGTGGTGGTGACGGAAAAACCTATCAGCTCCCTATCGGTGAAGGCATCCTGCTGGGATTGGCCGCTAATGGCCACCCGCCCGTCCACCCATGAAGTAACATGCTTGCTGGTTATCGCGGAGCCATAATCGTAGTCGCCAGCATATGTCGCCTGGATACCGGAGTCAGGTTGGGCGGGCAGCGGGGCGACAACGTCCGAGAGCGCGTCGTCAGGCAGCCAGGTCAAGCCGTTGTCGTTGGACTTGCGTGAATACATCCTGTAACAGGGAACGGCTGGGCTACCACGGGTACAGCTGGCGCTATCCCGCGCGTCATACCATGTCGCCAAGAGAGTGCCAGTGGGGCTGACCGAGAGATTAGGCTGCCATTGCGGACGGGTCGTGGAATCGGTGTTCAATTTGAGCGGCGTGCCAAACGTCACACCGCCGTCGGCGGAGCGAATGTAATAGACGTCACCGGGATCACTGGCATCGCCGTGCTGGGCATAGACCAAGTGAACCACGCCGTTGTAGGCGGCAGGCTGACCCCAGCCCTCGTGGCGCCAATAGCCACCGCCATCGGAAAACATGCAGGCGAAGTAGTCGACAGCTGTAACTCCAGGCCCAGGAAAGCTGGGGCCAGTATAGGTGTTAGTCCAAGTGTTGCCGCCGTCAGTCGACTTGAAGATCTTGTTAGTATCGTCATGGGGGAAGCCACCGCCGCCTTCGTCCATGCCGGCGATGTATATGGTCCCGCTGCCCGCAAGGTCACCCGTGATCTGCACATCGCGGATGAAACCGGCGTTGCTCACTATTACCGGGCTATGCCAGGTGGCACCGTTATCAGTGGAGAAGGTGACCGAGAGCGCGCCCTCAACAGCGAAATTGTTCCAGGAAACGTACATTCGCCCGAAGAAAGGAGAGCTGGGGCTGTTATCAGCCCAGCCAGATTCCCGGTCGTCTAACGAGCTGTTATGAATGCAGAAATGGGTCCAGCTATCCGGGTCGTCAGGAGTGGTCGATTTATATCCGCCGATGCCCTGAGCGCCGCAACCCCCATCCAGCCAAACGGTGAACCACGTGCTGGTTGGCTGGTTGTACAGAACAACCGGGTCGCCAAAGGTATTGTCGAAGGGGCTTTGACCGCTGGCGCGGGTGAGCCGGGTGAAGGTGTTGCCGCCGTCGTTGGAGACTGACGCGCCGGAAATGTTGATGGGACTGGCGAAACGGCCACGGGAGTCGTTGTAGGCGACCACAATCAGGTTGGGGTCTTCCGGACTGGCAAGAGTGTATGTCTCCGACTGGGTAACGTGGGGATAGGTTTCGGTGCCGGTGATCAGGTCCACGTCCGTCGTGCCATACACTAGGGGCGCCGGCAGCAGGTCCTGGATAAACTTGGAGAAGGCGCCGGAAGAGGAATCTGTGCCTCCTCCCTGTGCCTCGCCGCAGTGAATCATGATGGCTTGGGCCCGCATGTTTTCTTGTCTATCGATGCCCAGCTGGCGAATTTTGGAACAATCGAACATGGCAGGAACCAGGGGATCGGCGGACTTACCCAAAGGATAATACTTTTGCTGTGCGTGCGCGGTGAACACGCCAAAGCCCAGCAACGTCAGAGAGACGCCGGCCAGGGCCATAAACAGGCCAATTAAAACACGGACATTAAAGAATGCGGATTGATTAGTGGATGTCTTCTTCATAGGAGTTTGGGGTTTTTGGGTCGAAGTCTCGTTGGAGCAATCGAGCTGCCTGCTTCGTACGCCTTGTTAGGGAGTTATAACGTCACACCGTTTCGTTGTTAGACAGCCGTCAGTCCTTTCCGCACGTTAAACCTAGCCTTCGATTAACGGTCATACGACTCTGCGTTGTTTCGGCCAATCGAAACGTGCGATTCCTTCCGTGCCAGGCTTCAGCGTGGCAGAGGAATCGATATAAATTCGAGCGGTTTTAACCTGTACTACACCCAACCCAGGCTGTTCGTTACGCGAAAAGTTTCTGAATTGTCACAGAAAGAAACGCCGAAGCTTTCAGGACCAGGCGAAGGGAATCAAGGTTCCTGGCAAGACAGTCTGGATGTCTTACAATCTGAACCCGCCTTCGCCGAGCAGGCCGCGGATTACTCGGATTTGAAACTCGCTCGGTTCCCGCCTCTCTCGCCGCTACCCGTCGCGGCTTTGCCTTCTGTGTCGCGCGGCCCACGCGCGTCCGCTCACGGATGAGAAAGGGACGTCCAGCCCCCAATGAACACGAATGAACACAAATAATCTCTCTTAAGGGGAGGCCCACAAGACATGGGTCCCACGAATAAGACGGGGATGGGAGGAACGATCCGCCAAAGACGCCAAATAACGCCAAAGATTAAGAATCGGGGGCCAGTCTTTGTTTTGGTGTCATTTCGTATGTTTAGCGGACTATCGGATTCGCATTCCCGCTTCGCAAATAACCACCAGCCGCCCAGCCAATTTGGTCGTGACCGAAATAAGCTAAATGAGGTATTCAAACAAATTCTCATTCTGATTGATTACAGTGTAATTGAGCTTATGAGCGTCCATTCTCGCGGTGAGCGCCGGAAAATCCTCCCTTGATTTAACTTCTATTCCGATCAGCGCCGGTCCGGTTTCCTTATTGTGCTTCTGAACGAATTCGAACCGGACAATGTCGTCGGTGGGGCCCAGAACCTCGTTAACGAATTCTTTTAGCGCCCCGGGCCGCTGTGCGAAGCGTAAGATGAAATAGTATTTGAGTCCTTCATAGAGCAACGAGCGCTCCTTGATTTCCTGCATACGGTCGATGTCATTGTTACCGCCGCTTAGGATACAAACGACCTTCTTTCCATTGAGTTTCCCGTTGTACTGTTCAAGCGCAGCGATAGCCAGTGCTCCAGCAGGCTCCGCCACGATTGCATCCTCATTGTAAAGTTTGAGGATCGTAGAACTCGCTTTGCCTTCGGGCACGAGTACCATATCCGACAACACTTCCTTACAGATCGAAAAAGGAAGCTCACCTACGCGCTGTACGGAGGCGCCATCGATAAAGCGCTCGATCTTTTCGAGCGTAACAGGATGTCCGGCCTTCAAAGCTTCCTTCATGGAGGGCGCCCCGGCCGGCTCCACGCCGATGATCTTCGTTTGCGGCGAATAGGTCTTGAAATAATTCCCTAGTCCGGCACACAGTCCGCCACCACCAATCGGAACGAACAGAAAGTCGATGCTCGAAAGCTCATCCAGTATCTCCTTGGCTATTGTGCCCTGTCCCTCGATGACCCATGGGTCATCGAATGGATGGACGAATATCTTGTTGTTTCTCTCGGCAAACGCCAGCGCATACTTTTGACAGTCATCGAAGGTGTCACCTACCAGTACGATCTCGACGTTGTCTCCGCCGAACATTTTCACCTGGTTCAGCTTCTGCTTCGGCGTAATCGAAGGCATGTAGATGCTTGCACGTAAATTGAGATGTCGGCAGGAGAATGCCACTCCCTGCGCATGATTACCGGCGCTCGCGCAAACAACCCCCTGCTTCTTCTGCTGGGCTTTAAGACGGCTGATAAGGTTGTAAGCTCCGCGTATCTTGTAAGACCGCACAACCTGCAGGTCTTCCCGCTTCAGATACACCTCACAGCCGTACCTTTCCGAAAGCTTGGCATGGAATTGAAGCGGTGTCTTTAGCACAACGCTCTTTAGTGTCTGATAAGCCCCATCGACATCGATTTGGGTTTTAGCAGCAGTTATCATGGAGTTATAAAAGGGAGTACTCAATAAAGGCTAATCAACGGAAAAGCTTACATCCGCGGCCGACCGCCTTTACTTAACTGATCACAGAGGCTTCGACCTTTCCCGTCTTTGGCCTCAAAGCACGAACAGTCGCCCCTGTCTGCCACAACTCACTTTCACCCAGCTCTTTCAGTTCTTCGGCCAGTTTTTCGCGATAGTCGGGCTTGCTGCAGGTCTCTATCGTGCGCTCGGCTTCCCACCCTGACTCGACGCTTTCATAAAGCTTCTTGAACACGGGCAATGTTGCTGCCTTGAACTTGTTCTTCCAGTCTAGGGCACCACGTTGCGCAGTAGTCGAACAATTCGCATACATCCAATCCATCCCACTCTCTGCCACAAGCGGCATCAGGCTTTGGGTCAATTCTTCGACAGTTTCGTTGAATGCCTCGGAAGGCGTGTGTCCTTTGGACCGCAAGACTTCGTACTGTGCTTCAAAGATGCCGGCGATGGCGCCCATTAGTGTGCCGCGCTCGCCGGTGAGATCGGAATAAACCTCGTGTTTAAAGTCGGTCCGGAACAAATAGCCCGAGCCAATGCCGATCCCAAGAGCGATCACCCTCTCTTTGGCTTTGCCCGTTGCATCCTGGTGAATGGCATAGCTTGAGTTGATCCCTTTACCTTGTACGAAAAGGCGGCGTACGGATGTTCCCGACCCTTTCGGGGCCACAAGAATAACATCAACCTCAGCAGGGGGAATAATTCCCGTCTGTTCCTTGAAAGTGATGCCGAAGCCGTGAGAGAAATAGAGAGCTTTGCCTTTTGTCATATGAGGCTTGATCGACGGCCATATCGCGATCTGTCCCGCATCGGAGAGAAGGAATCCAACCATGGTCCCTTGTTTCGCGGCCTCCTCGATCTCGAAGAGCGTTTCACCAGGCACCCATCCATGGTCGATAGCCTTGCTCCAAGTCTTGGTTCCCTTTCGCTGTCCAACGATGACAGTCAATCCGTTGTCACGCAGGTTCACTGCCTGCGCAGGTCCCTGCACACCGTAACCAATGATCGCTATGGTTTCCGCGGCTAGGGCGTTGCGCGCCTTTTCTATTGGGAATTCTTCCCGGGTCACTACTTCTTCCAATGTTCCGCCGAAATTAATCTCAGGCATCTTGTTTCGTCTGGTCGATCTGCTTGTTATTCCATTCACTCGATTCACAAAACGACCCACACTCCTCCGTGTACATCGCCTCTTCTACTTCAACGATCTTTTCTACCTGGTGCTTGAGCTTCTCAACCACGTCCGAAGTCGTATCTAGTAGCAAGACAGCTGCGCCACGATGGAATTCACCTTCACGTTCCTGCGCTACCACTCGCTTGATCCGTACTCGGCGTCTGCTCAGGACATTCAGGATCCGATTAAGGACGGAGACGCCATTGTCCGCCGTTATTTCCAATGTGAAATCCTGTTTCATGGATTCAACATTCATACTGCCGGCGCTTCCAGTAATACGTCCGCTACGCCCGCACCTGCAGGGACCATAGGGAACACGTTGTGCTCCTTGCCCACCACTATCTCCAGCAACGATGGCGTCCTACTCTCCACCAGTATCTTTAGCGCGCCGGGGACGTCTTCACGCTCCGTCACTCTTTGAGCAGGTATCTTGTAAGCCTCAGCGATCTTCACAAAGTCTGGATTCGTCATTTCCGTAAAGGAATAACGCTTCTCATGGAAGAGCTCTTGCCATTGCCTGACCATCCCGAGAAAATTATTATTGAGTATGATGATTTTGACCGGGATCTCGTACTGCATGATGGTCCCGAGTTCCTGCAGGGTCATTTGAAACCCGCCATCGCCGATCACGGCAACTACCTGCTTATCCGGTTGGCCAAGCTTCGCGCCTATTGCGGCGGGCAAGGCAAAACCCATCGTGCCAGCCCCACCCGAAGTGACCTGAGTCCCGGGATCTTTGAACTCATAATAGCGTGAAGCGACCATCTGATGCTGGCCAACATCCGTTACCAGCACGGCTTTGCCGCCAGTAATAACCGATAGCTTGTTGATTACTTCGCCCATGGTTATCTGGCCGCTTGCATGGAATTCCTTGCCGATCACCTTTTCGTACTCGATGGCGTGCAAATCCCGGAATGACTTTACCCATTCTTCGTGCGTACGGCGCTCGCACTTGCAGAGCAGAGCCTGCAAGGCCTCTTTCGCATCCGCGTGTACCACTACATTGGCTTTAACGGCCTTATTGAACTCCGCTTTATCGATATCAATGTGAATCACTTTCGCCTGGCGAGCATATCTGTCGACGTTGCCTGTAACACGATCGTCAAAACGCATTCCCACACCGATCAGTAGATCGCATTCATTCGTGTTGACGTTCGCGGCATAGTTGCCGTGCATCCCTAGCATACCTGCGTAGTTCGGATGATCGGTAGGGAAGGAGCCCAGACCGAGCAGTGTGCACGCGACGGGTATGCCCGTCGTTTCTGAAAAGGCGACCAGCTCTTTTGAAGCGCCAGATAGTAAGATTCCTTGTCCCGCCAGCAAGTAGGGCTTCCGTGCCTGGTTAATCAGCGCCGCGGCATCTTCCACCTGCAGCATATTCAATACAGGTTTAGGCTTATAGGTGCGAATACCGTGACACTTTTGGTACGAAGACTCTTCGATAAGCTCGTTCTGGGCGTCTTTAGTAATGTCGATAAGCACAGGACCGGGTCTTCCCGTTTTAGCAATGTAAAATGCCCTAGCCACGGCAGAAGCTATATCTTTCGCTTCGACAACTTGAATATTCCACTTCGTAACAGGTGTCGTCGTGTTGATAACATCTATTTCCTGGAATGCATCCGTACCCAGCAAGTGGGCAGATACCTGGCCGGTAATGCACACGATGCGGGTTGAATCAATCAAGGCATCGGCGAGCCCTGTAACGAGGTTAGTCGCCCCGGGCCCGGAGGTGCTGATTGCGACACCTACTTTCCCGGACACCCGCGCATAACCTTGGGCTGCATGGACGGCCCCCTGTTCATGCCTGACCAGTATATGCTCAAGCTTATCGGCGTAATGGTAGAGCGCATCATACACGGGCATGATAGCTCCTCCCGGGTACCCGAAGAGTATTGTGACGCCTTCTTCGACCAGGCAGCGCAAGAGCAATTCAGATCCTGCGATTTTGTTCGCGGTCTGTGTGCGTTCTCCCGCTTCGATCTCAATCTGTAACGCATCCATCTGCAGCAGTCTTTACTTGTTGCGCATACTTGAAGAGAACACCCTGGCTCACCTTGAGCGTTGGAGGCTTGAAGGTGGAACGCCGGATCGCCAACGTCTTTTCATCCACTAATAGATTGATCTCGTGCTTCTTCACATCGATCTCTATCCAGTCGTTATCTTCTACAAGACAGAGCGGGCCCCCATCGAAGGCTTCGGGTGTAATATGCCCCACAACAAAGCCATGCGTTCCGCCACTGAAGCGTCCGTCGGTGATCAGGGCCACACTCTTGGCCAGACCACCTCCCGTGATCAGGCTCGTCGGCTTGAGCATCTCCGGCATGCCTGGCGCGCCTTTCGGTCCCACGTAGCGGATCACGACGACATCACCTTTCTTGATCCGTCCCGACTTGATGCCGTCCACGAACTCGAATTCTCCATTAAACACGCGGGCTGTTCCTTTGAATTTCTCACCTTCCTTGCCAGTGATCTTGGCAACGGATCCCTTAGGCGCGAGGTTGCCATATAGTATTTGGATGTGGCCTGTCTTCTTCAGCGCCCTCTCCACAGGACAAATAACATCCTGTTCGTGGAACTGCAGTGCTTTGGCGTTTGCAAGGTTCTCTGCAATAGTCGTCCCGGTAACCGTCATGCAATCCCCATGCAGGTAACCTTGTTCAAGTAGGTACTTCATCACTGCCGGCGTGCCGCCGATCTTGTGCACGTCTTCCATTAGGTATTTCCCGCTGGGTTTGAGATCAGCAATGACTGAGGTCTTGTCGGAGATCCGTTGAAAGTCTTTCTGCGTAATCTTTACACCAACGCTCTTGGCCATCGCGATCAGGTGCAGCACGGCATTGGTAGAACCACCTAGCGCCATTACCACAATAATCGCATTCTCGAATGCCTTGAAGGTCATAACATCACGCGGCTTCAGATCCTTCTGCAGTAATAGAAGAATAGCCTGGCCAGCCTTGTGGCATTCTTCTAACTTATCTTTGCTCGACGCCGGGTTGGAGGATGAATAGGGGAGCGCCATGCCCATCGCCTCAATAGCCGAAGCCATGGTGTTGGCCGTGTACATTCCACCGCAAGCGCCGGCACCCGGGCACGCGTTCTGAATGATCCCTTTATAGTCTTCGTCCGAGATCTTGTTGGCAATTTTTTGGCCAAGCGCTTCAAAGGCGCAGATAATGTCCAAAGACTTTCCTTTCCAGTTTCCGCCGGCGATCGTTCCGCCATAAACCATCAACGAAGGGCGGTTCAACCTGCTCATGGCAATTAGCGCGCCAGGCATATTTTTGTCGCAACCTACAACTGCAATAAGCCCGTCGTAATAGTGGGCACTTGCGACGGTTTCGATGGAATCAGCGATCAGTTCCCTGCTGACGAGTGAATAGCGCATGCCGTCCGTACCGTTCGCTATTCCATCGCTCACCCCGATCGTATTGAATATCAAACCGACTAGGCCCTGTTTCCACACGGCTTGTTTAACTTCCGCAGCCAATGCGTTGAGGTGCATGTTGCATGTATTGCCGTCATAACCAGTGGACGCGATCCCGATCTGGGCTTTCTTCAGATCCCGATCGGTTAAGCCAATGCCATACAGCATGGCTTGGGACGCCGGAAGAGTCGGGTCCTGGGTTATTGTATTGCTATACTTATTCAGTTCCATTAAACAATTATCTAAGCTATAGCTTTGGTCGCACTTTTAACTGATCTCTAATCTCGAGACGTATCTCGATAGGTTCTTCAGCACCTGCTACAGCGAATCTGGAAGAAAGGGCTGCTCTTTCGCGTTTGAAAACTCCACTTCTATTAACTTTTTAACGTTCGCGAGCGCACGGCTACCCCTGAAAAGGCAAGGACAGCGCCATCCGCTGCCCCTGCTACCCACTTTGCTCCTCTCGAGGGGAAAAGCGTCTCACCCCTACGGCGTTGGGCGGGGTCGCGGAGTCGGTCGAGGTCTTGGTGTTGGAGGCGTGCGAAAATGGTAGCCGAGCACCACGATGTCGGCCGCCCAGAGCCGATCCGGGTGATTCGAGAATTCATAGCTAGCGACAAACAGACCGGATCCGTCCGGGCTCACGACGCCGCCTCCCATTCCCCACACGCCTGTCACGGCATCAGGGGTTGGGATGTCGTAGTACGTGTCGATCCAGCGATACTGGAGTGCTACGCTTCCCGTCGTTCCGTCCAGACCCAGCACCAGGCCGTACGGAAGGCCGGCGTCCCCCGGCTCGTCGAATGGATAGAAGGATGTGGTGACGAACACGCGACTACCGGCGTCCCCACCGGTTGGGCCGGGAGCAACAATCAATTGGCCGCAGAAGCCGTCGCAACCGTCATAGGCCTCTCCCGCACCCTCACTGTCATAGGCAGTGACCCACGCAGGATTACCGCTCGCGGCGTCCACCGCAAGCACGCCCGTTTCGTACGGGTCGCACTGGCTTGTTGTCGTGGCTACCTGTCCGTTCATGTAGATCAGGTTGCCCGAGGCACTGGTTTTGAGGGCGTTTCGCGCATAGCTGTACGCATCGGTCGCCGGGCATCCGGTCTTGGGATCCCATGTCGCGTGATCGTATTCCCGTGTCCACAGCAGCGTCCCCGTCGCCGATTCGTAGGCGTTGACGGCGAAGTTCAGATGCATCTGATCCGAATAGTGGAACGGATTGTAAAAGGCGAACACGTGCGAGCCGTCTGGGCTGAGCGCCAATCCCCTGGGCGGGTTTTGCGGGCCCTCGTCCGCGCTGGGATACGCGAACTCCTGCGCCCACAGTTGCCCGCCGGTTGAGGTGTCGTAGGCGATCATCGCGAACCCCTGGTTGTTGTCGCCGTTATAGAGATCGGCTAAGCAGAGTAGGCGCGATCCGTCGGCTGACACGGCCACGCTGGGATCCATGAAATCGTTCGTCGATGCATAGCCGGTCAAGTTCGGCTTGTACTCGGTCGACCAAATCACGTCTGACGAGGAAGCGTCCAACGCGAGGGCCCACGGACTCTCACGGCAATCGGGAGGATTGCCAGAGCAATTCTCTCCATAATACACACTGTCAGAAACGTAGATGCGCCCATCGTCGGGGCTGACGACTATGCCACCGTTGGCCCCGCTGGACAAAACGGGCAGTCCATCGGGATCGGGTGGGAGCAGCGGGGTGAGACCTTTCTTCCAAAGCACAGTGCCAGTGACGGTGTCGAGCGCCGCCACGTACGCCGCCGGATGTCCCACCGCCGCCTGATTCATCCAGCCCGCCACGTAGAGCCGGGTGCCATCGTGGCTGAGCGCGCCCCAGGCTAGCACCGACCAGTCATATGGAGCCTCAGGAAGTACGGTCCGGGACCACGATAGGTCGCCTGTGTCGGCATGGTAGGCGAGAACCACCGTGTTTATAGTAAACGGCGTGAAAGACACCTCAACTCCCACCACATAGATCATCCTCCCGTCCGGGCTGACCAAGGTGGTATTGGGCTGTACAACGCCATCTGGGTTGGAGATGATCCCGCCCAATCCGTAGGCCTGTGCCCACTTTGGACAAGCATCATTGAACCCTGGCTGCCGGTAGCAGTTATAGGTGAAATTCCCACCTGCAGGCTGGGCCATGCTTTGAGTCAACTCTAAGCCCGGTCTGGCAGAGCTCGCTATGCCAGTCGCGGGCGCGGCCCGGCCTTGCAGTGACGGCGGCAAGAAGAACGGAACACGACTGAATTGCCGCTGAAGCTGGAACAGCGGCGATTGCACGAGCGAGAAGGAGGGTGACGTGTACGCCGCTGCGGTCGTCGCGGTTGTCAGGGTTCGACCAGAAGGATTGGCCGCAAAACTGAGCATCGCCAAGAGGACGCCACTAGAGCAAAGCGCAAACGCGAGTAAGACGCGTGGATTAAAGAACCCGCCTTCGCCGACCAGCCTTCGTTCAGCAATTGCCGGACTACGGCGAGTCAATAGGCTACTCCGAAGGTTTTCGCGAGCAGGCGGGTGGGCGGATGCGGGCTGAGAAGTGGATTTCTTTTTCATAGATGTATAATTAGGGATTCACACCCGCTTTCGCGCTTCCTTCGCTGCCAAGCTTCGGCGTGGCAGCGGAATCGACACAAATTCGGGTGGCTTCAATGCGTACTACACCGGAATTGGTCGAGCGTTACGGAGGAAGTTTCAGAATTGTCACAGAAACCACGGATCGCGCGGATTTGAAACTCGCTCGGCTCCCGCCTCTGACTCACGTGTTCCCGCCCATTCGACCTCTCGGTTAGCCCATCTATGGTCGCTCGCTTCTCCGCGGCTCCGTTCTCGCCGCTACTAGTCGCGGCTTTGCCTTCTGTGTCGCGCGGCCCACGCGCGTCCGCTCACGGATGCTGGGATAGGCAAAGGAGAGATGTCCGCCAAATACGCTAAAAGACGCGAAAGATCCGGTGTTCAGTCGAGACACACGCGTCGCGCGGAGAGCATGCCAAGACACGAATTGCACTAATTGCCACGAATTTTACGGGATTGTCCGCTAACTACGCCAAAACAACGCCAAAGATTAAGAATCAGAGTCTCGTTTTGGCGTTGTTTCGCGTGCTTAGCGGACCCTTTCTTCCTCGGAGCTAGCCAACCCGCTCGCGCCAGTAGCCCGGTTTACGTTTCATGTGCATGATGGCAGCGATCCAGACGTGATCGGCTTTTACCAGGTAGATGATCGCATACGGAAACTGGGCACTGAAGTGTCGCCGCGCTGGCGGATCGACCATGCGAAAACGCTCCGGATGAACGCACACCTCCCGGATCAGCCGCTCCATTTCACGATAAAAACGAATTCCTAATTCGCGAGCGATCTCGGCGTAGTATCGGATGGCGTCAGTAAACTCGGCGTCCGCCTCGGGGTGGATCGCATGCCTCACAGACCGGCGATTCTACGGATGCGGGCCAACGATTGGTCAATAGGAATCCCTTTCACCTTGCCGGTCTCGATCTCATCGATTCGTCGATCGATCTCGCTTTTCCAAGCGGCCTCGATATCCGGCGCAATCCCTCCGTGGCGCTCCAGTAGGATGCGGTCAACCAGTTCGGCCACCACATCCGTGGGCAGTTGCCGCGTTTCCTCAACGATTTGTTCCAGTTTTATTGGCACACCGAAAAGGATACATGGGTTAGGCTTCCAACTCAACGATAGGTTTCAGCGGCTGATACAGAACGCCCTACAACCTTCGCGTCTTTTGGCGTGCTTAAGCGGGTTTTTTTGTCCGTATTCTCCGGGCAATCCGTGGTCGGCCGTCTGACTGCGAATCCAATTAGTGTTAATTGGCGTCTAATTTCCTTTCGGTGCGAGGGAATTAACGATTTTCTCGAAGCGCGGATCGCCGCGCAGCGGGTCCCAAAACGGCTCCAATTTCAACCGACCGTAGCTGAGGCGACTGGGAGGACGGATGGCGATGGTAAGCTGTTCGCAGGCGAGATCTTTGTCGCCAGCCCACGCGGCAATCATCGCTAAGTACAGGATCATGTGCGGGCCGGCGAATGCATCTTTTTCCACGGGGAGAAGTTCCACTGCGCGCCGGCCTTCGCGCAGTGCTTCCTCCTTGCGCCCGAGAGCGGCGTCGATTACACCGAGTACGCACAACGGCGGGCCGTAATTTGGTTGAGCTTCGACAGTTTTCTCCTGCTCCGCTCGCGCGGCAATGAATGCCGACCGTGCTTTCTCATCGTTTTTCGTCATACGAGCGATAACGCCTTCTAAGAATGGACGATTGAATTGAACATCGTCATCGCTTAAGGAGGTTTCGCCTAACGCGATCAGAGCATTTTTTGCGGCAGCGGCGTCGCGCTCGTCCAGTGCGCAAATAAGCCACATATTGGCGATACTCTGCAAGGCGGCGGGGTTCGAGGCTCGAATTGAATCGATCACTTGATGCAAGGGCCGGGTATCGGCTTTCCAATCCAGTTCCAGGAACGCGCGCGCTGCTTTCGTCTCGGCATCGTTCGGCTCGATGGCCAGCACGCGATCCAAGATCGATTTTTCTTCGGCATAGCGGCGGAAAGCGTCGTAACTGTCCGAAATTTGCTGCAGCGTGAAAACGTTGCGCGGATCGAGATCAACCGCGCGTTCTAGATTTCGCATGGACGCTTCCCAGCGCCCCTGACGCCTCTGGATGTAACCCTTTAACTCGAACAGACGGCTATCGTTGGGCAGGGTCTGGCCAGCAACTTCCAGTTCAGCAAGAGCACCCCCGTAATCGAGGTGCCCATAATAAAGGTCGGCCCGTGCGAGGTGTGCTTCGCCTGCTTCGGGCCGGAGACGAAACGCCGCTCGGATGGCCGCTTCTGCCAGCGCCAGGCGTGCGGGTGTACGATCGTAACCATAGAAATAGAGGCGTTCATGAGTATGAGCGAGCTGGCAATAAGCCTGGAAGAACGATGGGGCATGGCTGACGGCTTGGTCCAGTAGATCGACCGCCTGCTGGCAGTTCGCTTTTACGCTAACGATCCCGGCCGTCTTCAGAAGAAGAGTTTTGGCGCGAGTGTACAGAGCAAAAGCCGTGAGATCAGCGGTTGCTGGCTGCGAAATGGCCAGCTTCTCAGCAGCTGAGATTTTGGCGTGGAGCTGTTGAACGACTTCTTGCACGATCTCACTCTCAATGGCGAAGACCTCGTTCAAATCGCGATCATATTGCTTCGCCCATGCGAGCGTGTCTGTGCGCGTATCGATTAACTGGGCGTTTATATGAAGCCAGGCTCCGGTCTTGCGCACGCTCCCACCGAGTACGTGAGACACATGAAGAGCATCACCCGTCTCGTGCATGTTCCGCTTGCCGCGATATTGCATGACGCTAGTGCGGCTGATTACCTTGAGATCGGCAATTGTTGCCAGCTTTGTTAAGAGATCATCCTGGACGCCATCGGCCAAAAACGCGTCCTCTCTGTCGTTGCTTAGATTTTCAAACGGTAAGACAGCGATTCCAGTTGTCGGCAGACGACGGAGTAGCTCGCTCTTCCAAATATTCCATCCAACGGATCCCGCTAGGATGAGCGATAACGCGATCACTGCTGCCACGAGCGGTTCTCGTCGCACCCATTTTTTTCCCCGAGTAAGAAGTCCAACTCGTCGTGCTTTGATCGGTTCGCGCCCTAACCAGCGTTCCAGGTCTTCGGCAAGTGTAAGAGCGGAAAGGTAACGATGCTGCGGATCTTTCTCGAGGCATTTCAGACAGATCGTGGAAAGATCGCGATCTACTTTGGGATTTAAGAGTCGCGGTTGTCGCGGCTCGCTTTCCAGAACTAGTCGGACCGTTTCGTAAGTTGTTCCGCCAGCAAAGGGGGGTTGGCCGATCAGCAAATGGTAGAGCAC
>Ga0137375_10005410_pt1 | contig 15184 bp, 15 predicted proteins | sample SagtaG_24_FD_104936 | JGI IMG/M metagenome (GOLD analysis project Ga0137375, IMG submission 104936) | Vadose zone soil microbial communities from Sagehorn Ranch, Mendocino, California, USA - Sage1_R_113_16 metaG | ecosystem: Environmental > Terrestrial > Soil > Vadose zone | place: USA...
TCCGTGGTATCCCGTCCATCTGGCGCCGTCTGGTGCCCTCCCGTCCAGGTCAGGAGCCCGTCCTCGGGCCGTTTGTGCTGTTCTGTGTTGCCCTGTGCGTTCCCGTTCGGTGGCACGACGGATAGCAGCGACCCAAGGTGCGCAGACCCCGGCGTCGGTCGGCTCGGCCCGGGGCAAGGTGCTTCGTCTTGGTCCCTCATGTTCCGGGCCGGTAACGCCACCACGCCTTCGAGCCCCATCTCCTTGCCCCGATCCTGGGGCGCGACGGCTGGGGCGTCATCTCCGTCGGCGCCATGGCGGCCGCCCGCTCGTAGGCGGCCGCGGCCTCGCGGTGCCGGCCCAGCCGACGAAGCAGATCGGCTCGCGTGGCGTGGAACGGGTGGTAGTTGTCCAGGTCCAACTCATCCACCAACGCCAGCGCGGCAGCGGGGCCCTGCACCTCGCCGATGGCGATGGCGCGGTTGAGGGCCACGACCGGAGTGGGGGCCACCGCAAGCAACTGGTCGTACAGGGCGACGATCTGCGGCCAGTCGGTCTGCTCGACTGCCGGGGCGTCGGCATGCACGGCGTTGATGGCCGCCTGGACCTGATACGCACCGGGTTGGTTGCGGCGAAGGCACCGGCGGACGATCGCCTGGCCCTCCTCGATCAAGGCCCGATCCCATCGTGTGCGGTCCTGCTCGCCGAGCAGCACGAGGGACCCGTCGGGCCCCGTTCGCGACGAGCGACGGGATTCGGTGAGGAGCAACAGGGCCAGCAGGCCGGCCACCTCTGGCTCGTCGGGCATGAGCGTCGCCAGGATCCGGGCCAGCCGGATCGCCTCCGAGCAGAGACCCGGTTCGGCTGGGCTGCTCAGCCCGGCGTTGTAGACGAGGTAGAGGACGGCCAGCACCGGGCGGAGGCGGCCGGGCAGCTCGTGATCCTCCGGTACGCGGTAGGGGATCCGGGCCGCTTTGATCTTGCGCTTGGCACGGACGAGACGTCGGGCCATCGTCGGTTCGGCCACCAGGAAGGACCTTGCGACCTCCTTGGTCGACAGGCCGCCCAGCAGTCGGAGGGTCAGCGCCACCTGCGCTTCGGTGGAGAGTGCCGGGTGGCAGCAGGTGAAGATGAGGCCAAGCCGGTCGTCCTGCACCGGCCCCACCTCCTCGGATGTGCCGGGATCGTCGTTGCCGGGCGAGAGCACCGCCACCTCACTGAGCAGTTCCCGTCCACGCGACTCGCGGCGCAGGCGGTCGATGGCACGGTGGCGGGCGGTCGTCGTGATCCAGCCCCCCGGGTTGGGCGGGAGGCCGTCGCCGGGCCACTTGCGCAGGGCGACGGCGAACGCCTCCTGCACGGCATCCTCGGCGACGTCGATGTCACCGAAGACGCGGATCAGGGCAGCGACCGATCGGCCGGACTCCTCGCGGAAGATCCGGCCGACCTCGGCCTCGTCGAGCTCGGGTGCGGCGTCGACGTCGCGCACGCCGTCAGGCCTCGGCGTCCCGGAACGGGCGGACCTCGATCGGCTTCCTGACGACGGCGGCGGTCTTCGATGCCCAAGCGAGCGCAGCGTCGAGGTCCTCGGCCTCGATGATGTAGAAGCCGCCGAGATGTTCCTTCGACTCCGCGAAGGGGCCGTCCGTGGTCAGCACGTCGCCCTCGGACACGCGCACGACGGTGGCGGTGTCGGGTTCGTGCAGGGCGCCGCCGAAGACCCAGGCGCCGGCCGACTTCAGCTCCTCGTTGAGGACCTGGATCTGCTTCCAGGACTGCTGCATCTCCTCGTCGGTCATCGGGTCGCCGACCTCGCCCTCGACGCTGTGGACCGACAACAGGTACTGCGTCATGCTGGCCTCCTCCTGTGGCTGGGGCGGGTCGGTCCCGCCGGTCACCCTTGCTACGAACGGCCGGTGCCCAGATCGACACGTGTATACGAGAGTGGTCCGCTCTGCGGGTCTCGATCACGGAGCTGTGCGAGCTCGGATGCGTACAGGTCATCTCCGACGATCAGGCGTCGGGCTCCAGCGGCTCGGGGCGTCCCCCGGCTCCGGACCGCCAGCTGACGAGCCGGGCGGAGGGGCAGTATCCCGCCTCGCGCTCGGTGAGCGCGACCGCCTCCGGGTCATCCACCTCGACGAGATTCCAGACCTGGAGTCCGGCGCGCCAGTCCCACGACTCCCCACGCTCGTTCGGCTCGATGATCTGCTGGGCGATCGGAACGGCGCCTTCGATCTCGTACGGCCCGTCCTCGGTCACCCGGATCCGCGCCACGCCCGTCACTCCCCCTGGGCGCCGTGGGGATCGTCGTGGTCCGTCGCGCCGGGCGCCCGGTCCCGCACCGTGACCGCCGCCTCCTCGGGCGAGGCGAACTCGTCCCGCTCGACCACCGCGTCTCCGACCATCTCGTCCTCGTCGTCGGACAGGCCCTCGTCGATCACCGAGAGCGTCGCGTGGACACTCGGCCGTTCCGGACGCTCCTCGGCGAGCTGCTGTTCGAGGGACTCGCCCTCCAGCGCCTCCTCGGCGGTCGTGCCGACCAACTCAGCTCCGAACGCGTGGTCCGCCTGCATGATGGCGGCCTCGAGCGCCTCGCCCTCGTCCGCGTCCCGAGGCTCCAGATCCTCCATGGCTCGTGCTCCCTTCCGAGGCGACGAACGTTCGCAGCCGCCCCCGAGCCTACCTCGGCTCCCATCCTGGGAGCGATGCCCGCATGGGCGGCGACCTTGAGAAGGGGTGATCCACCGTCGCCCTGCCTATGGAGCGAGCCGGTCCGAGCGCGACGGTATCGTTCGGTGGTGGATCCGGAGTCCCATCGGGCGGCGACCGAGCGCTGGCGCGAGCATCGAATGGCCGCTCTCCACCGTCCCGACGGCTGGCTGGCCCTGGCGGGGCTGGAGTGGCTCCGCGACGGCTCGAACAGCATCGGCTCCGATGCCTCGTGCGACGTCGTGCTGGCCGCGGGCCCGCCCCACGCGGGTTCAGTGGTGGTGCGCGAAGGGCGGGCCACGGCTCATCTGGCACCGGAGGCCGGAGCGACGTGGAACGGCGATGCGGCGACCGTGGTCGATCTGCGCGACGACCTCGAGGGGGATCCCACGTCGGTGCAGCTCGGCCCCATACGGTTCACCGTGATCAATCGCGAGGGGCAGCTGGCGGTCCGGGTGTGGGATCCCGATCGGCCCCGCCGTGCCCCCGTCGAGACGGTGGACCACTATCCGGTCGACCTCCGGTGGCGCATCGAGGGACGGCTGGAGCCGGACGGCTCGCCTCCCGAGGTGCTCGCCCCCACGGTGGTGGGCCCCGGCCAGACCTACCGGGTGCTCGGGCGGACGGTCTTCGAACACGAGGAGGCGACGCACGGCCTGCTGGCCTACGACGAGCCCGGCGCCCACGACCCGTTCATCGTCTTCGGGGACCTCACCAATGCCGACGAGACGTACGGCGGCGGCCGGTACCTGTACGCGGTGGGACCGGACGAGGCTGGCCGCGTGGTCCTGGATTTCAACCGCGCCTACAACCCGCCGTGCGTCTTCACTCCGTACGCGGTCTGTGCGCTGGCCATGCCCGACAACCGACTCCCCTTCCGCGTGGAGGCCGGCGAGAAACGCTGCGGGCTACGTGCCTGACGGATCGATGGCGACGGCGACCTGCGATCCGGCGCGGCTCCGCGCGACCACCAGGCACAGCACCGCCAGGACCAGGGCGACCGGCCCCCAGAGGAAGCGCTCCCAACTGCTGGGGGAGGCCAGGTTCATCAGCGCGGCGAGCACCCAGACCGCCGCTGCGAACGCGCTTGCGATGCGAAGGCCCATCGGGACGTGCACGTGGGTCCCGCCCCATCGAGGGGGAGGACCATCTGGCGGCGAGCCAGCCTGCACCTCCTCATCGGATGACCGATGAGTTTCCGTGTGACGCGACGTTTCATCTCGCGGACGGTGGCGATCACGAAGGGTCAAGGTGGGACATGACGCCGAGAACACGAAGGGAGGTTGCATCGTGGACTTCAAGCTCGAACTCGTGCTGGTTCCGGTCACTGACGTGGACCGGGCCAAGGCCTTCTACCTCGAGAAGACCGGCTTCAACCTGGAGGTCAACACGCGGGTCGGCGACGAGATGCGCGTCGTCCAGCTGACGCCGCCGGGATCGGCGTGCTCGATCGCCATCGGGACAGCGATCACCGACGCCGCGCCGGGATCGGCCCGGGGAACACACCTGGTGGTCACCGACATCGAGGCGGCGCGTGCCCAGCTGGTCGACCGCGGGGTGGAGGTCAGCGAGATCCGGCACCTCGAGTCGGGCCAGTGGGTGCAGGGCCCGGACCCGGAGCGCCGCGACTACCAGTCGTTCGCCGACTTCAGCGACCCCGACGGGAACACCTGGGTCCTGCAGGAACGCAGGCGCGAGCCCGGGGCGTACGACTCGCCCCAGTGACGACGTTCGAGCTGGCGGCCCCGAAGGCGGGGTCCCGGGCCGGCCCTACTCGCGGGGCGGGGGCTGCTGGACGGCCCAGGCGTTGCCGTCGGGATCGCGGAAGAACACGAAGGAGCCCCAGGGCAGGACGTCGACCTCGGTGACGTCGACACCGCGCCCGACGAGCTCGGCGCGTGCCGCGTGGATGTCCGGCACGACCAGCTGGAGGCCACGGACGGAGCCGGGTTCCATGTCCGAGAGCCCGATGCCGATCGATATGGAGCAGCCCGACCCGGGGGGCGTCAGCTGGACGAAGCGGATCTCGTCGCTGACGGTGGCGTCGACGTCCTCGTGGAAGCCCACCTGCTGGGTGTAGAACGCCTTCGCCCGGTCGACATCCGAGACCGGGACGTTCACCAATTCGAGTTTCCAGTCCATCGGCGGCGCAGTCTACCTCGTGACGCCCACGGGCAGCGTCCCCGCTACCGGGTGGTGACCACGACGACCTCGTCCTCTGGGGCGAGGTCGATGCGGGCCGCCTTCTCGGGGTTCAGCACCACCCGGCCGTCGCGGTGGGAGCGGTAGCCGAGCACCGACTCGCCGAAGTGGTTCCCGGCCGCCACGATCTCGGCGAACGTGGCCGACCCGTTCTGGGCGAACCGCTTGGCCGGCCGCAGCACGATCGAAGCCCCCTCGGCGTCGAACAGCTCGTCGAACACCTCGCGGAGCTGCACGTTCTCCGAGAGCTGGGCCAGCATCAGGCTGGCCAGCTGGTCGCTCACGATGAAGTCGTCCACGCCGGCCAGCTGGGCGATGGGGACGTTCCGCTGGTCCAGGACCTCGGCCACCAGCCGGACCTCCGGTGGATGCCCCTTGGGCCACCGCTGGCGGAGGGCCATGAGCGTGAGCAGCGTGCGGGCGTCGGCGTCGCCGGCCGAGATGCCCTCCCGGTATCCGAGGAGGATCCCCTGGTCGTAGGGCTCGTCACCGAGGATCTCGCCGAGCAGCTCGGGGCCGCCCGGCAGGGCCCGCACGGTGGCGGTGGAGTTCACGAGGCCGAGGTCCTCCCGCGCCAGCTCGTGGGCCACCGCCGAGGGGTCGACCAGGCCGGGGTCGACGAGGACGGTGAGTCGTGAGCCCAGCGGAAGGAACTCGTCGAGCTCGCGGATGACCCTCGGGGCCAGCGAGCTCCATCCCATGAACAGGATGTGCTGCGGGAGCTCTGGGTCCGGCTCGTCGCCGGGCACGACCTCGGGCAGGGGCGCGACCCCGGTGCACAGGAACTTGGAGTCGTCCTCCACCAGTGCGATGACGCGGTCCCCCTGCTCCAGCACGCGGTCCGGCGGGGGGTTCAGCTCGACGCCCTCCCCCTTGGCGATCCCCATGACCGCGGCCCGGGCGAAGGCCTGCTGGGCCTGCGCGTAGGTGGCGCCGTGCAGCTCCGGGAACTCCCGGAAGTACAGCTCGTCGCCATCGAAGTCGAGCAGCTCCTGGAACACCGTGGACAGGCCCCGCTCGTGGCAGGCCTGGGCGGTGACCTCGGCGATCACCCGGTCCGAGGTCACCGTCACCACCGCGCTGCCGGTCACGGCCTCCAGCGTGTCGGCCTGCGACGCGGATTCCATCTCCACGATGATCGGGATGCCGGTCAGGCCCAGCCCCAGCACCGCGAGGGAGGACTTGATGGCCCCGGCGTCCCCTTCCTCGCCGCTCATCACCAGGATCGACCGGGCCCTCGGCGCGCTGACCAGCCGGAGGTCCGTCATGCTCGAGGGGTCGCCCCGGCGGCCGACCAGCCGCGTGGTGCGGAGGTCGCCCACGGCCGCCCGGAGGATCTCCTCCATCGAGGTCTTGTCGCGGTCGGCCAGGATCACGATGGCCGACCGCCGCTCGCTCTCGTTCGCGACGACCAGCTCGCCGACGATGGTGGGAACGCGGGCGGACCACCCCAGGATCAGCGTGTGGCCGTGCTCCAGCACGTTGCTCCGGCCCCGGCGGAGCGCGTCCACCCGCTGGTCCACCGCAGAGGAGATCAGCCCGATGAGGCTGCCCGCGATGAAGATCCCGGCCAGGGTCACGAGGAGCGCGAGCAACCTGGTGGGCCACGTGGCGTCGGACGCGAAGCTCCCCGCGTCCACCACCCGGACCAGCATCTGCCAGAACGATTCCAGGACCCCGAGCCGCTGGCCGCCGCCTCCGAACCCGATGAGGTGGGCGATGACCGTGATCACGGCGGCCAGCAGGACGATGGCCAGCGTGACCAGCCCGAGGTAGCCGATCACGACCCATGCGCCGCGCGACAGGGCGTTGTCGAGGCGGTACCGGAACCTGGCCCACAACGACGCGGACGGCTTCGGCGTCCGTTCCCTCACCGGACCGGCGCCGCTGGTCCCTCCCCGGTACCGCCGGCCCACGGCCTTCGACTGGCGCGCTCGCCCGGCGCGGCTCGGCGCCTCACCCATCTCGGTCCGATCTCAGCGCTCGACACACGCGGGCAATTGAACCGCGATGGCCACCGGAGGTCCAGAGGTGGGGGCGCTCCGGGATCACGGCGGGATCAGGCCAGATCCCGTTCCCCGGGGACGTCCGTGCCCTCGTCCGGCTCGGGCCACGCGATCTCGGCGTCCGGCGGGATGAGGCCCGCCGCGCGCTGATCCTTGCGCTGGCTCCGAGCGACGCGTCGCTCCTCGCGGGCGGCGATCTTCCGCTGCCGCAGGTCCCGGCGCTGGCGCTTCCCGTAGGTCTCCGGCACGTGTCTCCTTACGCCCTCGTCGGCGGGCGCTGCCGTGTGGGTGAGGTGTGCAGCCAGCAGGTGGCTGCCTCGTTGTAGGCGGACAGCATGGTGGAACAACCCGGGTGATCACACGAGCGGCCCTTGGCCCCCCGGCGCACGTCCTTCCCGCGCGCTGCGGGTCCGTACTCGATTCCGCGTGCCGTCTTCACCACGGGGGGCTCCCCTCTGGGTCACCGAACTCGAGGTCCGGGCCGGATCCTCCGGACGGACCCTCGAAGGGCCTTCGAGGAATCCAGCGTACCCGTTCCGGAGGGCCGCGATGGGGTATGACCTCTTCCCGGCCCCCATACGACGCTCGCCTGACGCCGATACCAGCACGGATTCGCGCCGCCCGCGGGTTCGGTGCAAGGATGCAGCAACTCAATCCAAGGAGGTGTCGGCTGTGGCGGAGAGCATCTACCGCGTCACCGATGTGATCGGAACCAGCACCGAGTCCTGGGAGGCGGCGGCCAAAAACGCCGTGGAGACCGCCTCGAAGACCCTGCGGGACCTTCGGGTCGGAGAGATCGTCAGGCTCGACGTCACCATCGAGAACGGGCATGTCACGAGCTACCGGGCCCGGGTCAACATCTCCTTCAAGTACGACACCGGTCAGTAGAGGTCCGCGTTCACCCTGCCGACGCGTTGGGTGAGGTGGTCGGCGATCAGAACGTCGCCGTCGTGGCCGATCCCCAGCCCGTAGGGGTGAGCTCGGCTTCGACGTGATCGCAGGCACGCCGTCGGCCCCGATTCCGGCCTGGTCGGCGATGCCGGCCGAGCTCCCGTCCGGCGACTGCCGGGCGATCGGGAAGAACGTGGCCTTCACGTGCTCGTCGGACAGCACCCGGAGGAATCTCGCGGTGTTGCGCTCCGGCCCGTCGTCGCGCCGAAGAAGAAGCAGCCCGCGATGCCTGCACCAGGATCCTCGTCCCTGACCGGACTGGAAGCCCAGGGCCCACAGGCAGTGGTACGCCACTGGGATCGCGTGGCTGGCTCGTCGCAACCGCTGCCTGCGCCACCCTCACCCCTCGTCTCGTCCGGCGGCCGAACCGTAGCGAAACGCCCGACCCCAGCGCGATGTCCGGTTCAGCGCGCGTACTTGTGCAGCGTGGTGACGATGGCGTCCTCGATGTCCTTGGCGTCGCGCACGTCGAACCCCCCGGACATGATGGAGAACGCCGCCCACTCCCCCGTCCGGGACAGCTGGACCCAGCCGGACAGGGCCGACACGTCCTCGAGCGTCCCGGTCTTGGCCACCACGGGGATCCCGGCCAGCCGGTCCTCCAGGGTTCCGTGGCCGGGGCCGGGGAGCGACGCGCGGAGGGCCGGACCCCAGGAGGCGCCCTCGGCCACGTGCAGGAGGCGCACGATCCCGATCGGGGTGGCCCGGTCACTGTAGGAGAGCCCCGAGGAGTCCTCCGTGACCACGGTCACATGGTGGGCCGCCGCGAACGCCCCCACGGCGTCGGCGCCCTTGTCGATGGTCCCGGGCGCTCCGGACACGAACACGCCGAGCAGCTTGCCCAGGACCTCCGCGTCGAAGTTCACCGAGTCGAAGTTCTGATGGCGGAGGATGGTCCGGATGGGGGCCGAGACGATCTGGCCCACGGTGTGAAGCCCGGACGCCTCGGGCCCTTCGCCGGGCGTTCCCTCCACCGCGATCCCCCGGGCCCGGAGCATCTTCGTGAGCTCCGCCGCGGCGTGGCGCTCGGGGTGGGAGATGTGCGTGCCGTTCACCTCGTTGCCCATGTACGTGAGCGCGGTGGGGAGGGCCACCTCCTCCGCCGGGAACTCCGGCTTCCACCCCGGGGCGAACCAGTCGTGGTCGAAGTAGGACGTGCTCCCCACGACGGAGCCCTTCACCGCCGTGATCCCCGCCGACGCGACGATGGCGGCCAGGGAGGCCAGGCGGCGCTTGGTGACCTCGGGGTCGCCCCGGCCCACCAGCCACAGGTTCCCCGGGACCACGCCGCCCTCGGACACCGACTTCACCCGGACCCGGGTGGCGATGGTGGTGGCCGGGCCCACACGGTCCAGGACGGCCATCGACTGCAGGAGCTTCTCGTTCGACGCCGGGATGTGGGCCACGGCGTCGTCGTGCTCGTACAGGAGCGTCCCGCCGTCGGCCACGGCGATGCCCATGTCGTGCGAGCCGGCCAGCTGTTCGATGTGCCGCATCCACGTGGCCTCGACGAACTGCACGGTGACCGGCGCCGAGGTCCCGTCGGCGTTGAGCTTGTCGCCCGAGTCGGCGGCGGTCCACCGGGCTCGCCACCGCTCGGTGCCGATGTCCGACCACCCGCCGCACCGCTTCGTGCCGGCCCGGGAGGCCCCGCCGAGGTTCGGCGAGGCCACGGTGATCCACGACTCGCCCTGGAGGCGCTGGAAGCGCAGCGGCGCTCCCGGCTTGGCCGGCTCGACCTCCGCGGTGAGCGAGGCGCACGAGCCGGCCGGGAGGGGCTTCGTCGGTCCGGTCAGGGTGACCCGCACGGCCACGGGGACCTGCAGGGCAGTGCTGGCCACGAGCTTGCAGACGGGCGTCTTCGGCAGCACGGCCTGGTACTTCGCGGTGTGGTCGGGTTGCACGCCGAATCCGAACGTGCCGTCGGCGTCGGTGTGCCCTGTGCGGATGACCGACCACTGCCCGCCGTCGTCGGCCTCCACCGCCCGCAGGCGGACCTCACGGCCGGAGCGGCACGGTTCCTGGGCCTTCACCGCGCCCCCGAGCCGGACCCAGCCTCCGAACGTGACCTGCGCCTTCGACGCGGTGAGCGTGGCGGTGCCCCCGATGGTCGGCCCGGCCACGGCACCGGTCTTCGGCAGGAGCAGGGCCACGGTGGCCAGGGTCACCACCAGCGGGCGGCCGGCACGGCGAAACGGGCGGCCCGAGTGGCGGAGGGGCCGCACCAGTCGGATCAGGGGACGGCGAACACGTCGCATGATGCCGGGAGTCGGTTTCGACATGCCGCCGCATTGTGCCGGTTTCGACGGGCCGGACTCAAGACCTCCGTTCGGGGGAGGCCGGAGTCGGCCGGACTACACTTCGGAACCGTGAGCGAGGAGCCTGTCGTGGGCACGACCGCCGAGGCGCCGGATGAGGGCGGGCTCGCCGGCGTGCCGGCCCAGGGCCGGCACGCCGGGGCGCTGGCGGCGGCGGCCGAGCGCGCCCGGGCCGGTGGCGCGCCGAAGTACCACGAGAAGCTCGCCGAGCAGGGAAAGCTGTTCGTCCGGGAGCGCCTCCGGCTGCTCCTCGACGACGCCGACGGGTTCGCCGAGGACGGCCTGCTGGTGAGCGCGCTGGCCGGCGACCTCCCGGCGGACGGCGTGGTCACCGGAGTGGGCGCCATCCACGACCGGCAGGTGGCGGTGATGGCGAACGATCCGACGGTGAAGGCGGGCTCGTGGGGCCCGCACACCGTCGAGAAGATCATCCGGATCATCGAGCTGGCCCGGAAGCGGGCCATGCCGATCGTGTACCTGGTCGATTCGGCGGGGGCGCGCATCGACCGGCAGGTCGAGATGTTCCCGGGACGGCGGGGGGCCGGGAAGATCTTCTACAACCAGGTTCAGGCGTCGGGGAGGATCCCGCAGGTGTGCTGCCTGCTGGGGCCGTCCGCGGCGGGGGGCGCATACATCCCGGCGTTCTGCGACGTCGTGTTCATGCAGGAGCACAACGCGTCGATGTACCTCGGCTCGCCCCGGATGGCCGAGGAGGTCATCGGCGAGCGGGTCACGCTCGAGGAGATGGGCGGGGCCCGCATGCACTGCGAGGTCAGCGGGTGCGGCGACCTGCTGGTCCCGGACGACAAGGCCGCCACCCTGGCGGCCCGGGCGTACCTGTCCTACTTCCCCCAGAGCTTCGCGGAGGACCCGCCGCTGGCCGAGGCGCGCCCACCGGCCTACCGCGGCTCACTCGCCGGGATCGTGCCGGAGGACGAGTCGAAGCCGTTCGACGCGTACGCCCTGATCGCCGGCGTGGTGGACGAGGAGTCGTTCTTCGAGATCAAGCCGGACTGGGCCCGCGAGGTCGTGGTGGGCCTGGGCCGGCTGGAGGGCCGCGTGATCGGTGTGGTCGCGAACCAGCCGATGCACAACGGCGGGGTGCTGTTCGTCGACTCCTCGGACAAGGCGGCCCGGTTCATCTGGCTGTGCGACGCGTACAACATCCCGCTGGTGTTCATGGCGGACGTGCCGGGGTTCATGATCGGGTCGGCGGTGGAGCGCCAGGGCATCATCCGCCACGGCGCCAAGCTCATCTCGGCGGTGAGCGAGGCCACCGTTCCGAAGTTCTCCGTGATCGTGCGGAAGGCCTACGGCGCCGGGCTGTACGCGATGGCCGGGCCGGGGTTCGAGCCCGACGCCACGATCGCGCTCCCCACCGCCCGGATCGCGGTGATGGGCCCGGAGCCCGCGGTGAACGCGGTGTACTACAACAAGATCCAGGCCATCTCGGACCCCGCGGAGCGCGCGGCGTACGTGGCCGAGCGCCGGCGGGAGTACGAGGAGGACATCGACCTGCTGCACCTGGCCAGCGAGAACGTGGTGGACGCGGTGGTCGAGCCCGACGCCCTGCGCGGCGAGCTGGTCCGGCGCCTGGCCCACACCGACGGCAAGGACCGCCACTTCTCGACCCGGCGCCACGGGGTTCCCCCCGTATGAGGCTCGCCGGCGTCACGGGAGCCGCCGCATGAGCTTTGTGGAGGTCGCCCGCGACGGCCATGTGGCGACGGTCACCCTGAACCGACCCGAGGCCCTCAACGCGATCTCCGGGCAGGTCGCCGACGAGCTCGGCGGGGGCTTCCTCCAGGTGGCGGCGGACCCCCAGACGTGGGTCATCGTGCTGGCGGCCGCGGGCCAGAAGGCGTTCTGCGTGGGGGCCGACCTCAAGGAGCGCAACCAGCTCGACGACCGCGGGTGGCACCTGAACCGGGTGTTCATGAAGGGGATGTTCGAGGCCATCCGCTCGGTGCCGCAGCCCACCATCGCGTCGGTCTTCGGGTATGCCCTGGGGGGCGGGTGCGAGCTGGCGCTGTCGTGCGACCTGGTGGTGGCGTCCGACGATGCGGCGTTCGGCCTGCCGGAGGTCCGGGTGGGGATCGTCCCGGGCGGCGGCGGGACCCAGATCCTGGCCCGCAGGATCGGCATGGCCCGGGCCAAGGAGATGGTGTTCACCGGCCGGCGGATCAGCGCGGAGGTGGCGTTCGAGTGGGGCCTGGTGACGAAGGTGGTCGAGCGCGACGCGCTGGCCAACGCCACCGGCGACCTGGCCGAGGAGGTGTGCCGCTCCTCCCCCATCGGCGTCCGCGAGGCCAAGTGGGCCATCGACCGCGGCCTGGAGGTCCCCCTGCAGCAGGGCATGGAGCTGGAGGAGCTGGCCTGGCGCCGGGCCGTCGGCAGCGACGACCGTCGGGAGGGCATCGCCGCTTTCAACGACAAGCGCGACCCCCAATGGAAGAACCGGTGAGCGGGTCCGGGACCGGGCTCCCTCAGCGAGTGACGATCCGCGAGGTGGGGCCGAGGGACGGGTTGCAGGCGGAGCGGCCGCTGCCGGTGGCGTTGCGGGCCGGGCTCATCGACATGCTATCGGGCGCCGAGCTGCCGAAGATCGAGGCGGTGTCCTTCGTGTCGCCGAGGGCCGTGCCGGCCATGGCCGATGCGGCCGACGTGTGGAAGATGGCCCGGGCCCGCGAGGAGATCGCGTACTCGGCGCTGGTGCCGAACCGCCGGGGAGCGGAGGCCGCGCTGGCGGCCGGCGGGTTCTCCTCGCTGCAGGCCTTCCTGGCGGCGTCGGAGGGCTACAACGAGCGCAACGTCGGGAAATCGGTGAGGGAGTCGATCGCCGACGTGGGCCAGGTCATCGCGGTGGCGGGTGGAAGCGGCGTGCCGGTCGAGGTCTCGATCTCGTGCGCGTTCGGGGACCCGTACGAGGGCGCGGTCCCGCCGGACCGGGTCTGCGAGGTGGCCGAGGCGGTGGCGGGGCTCGGCGCGGTGGGCGTGTCGCTCGGCGACACCACCGGCATGGCCAATCCGGCCACGGTGTGGGAGCTGGTCCCGATGCTGCGCCGGCGGGTGCCGAACGTGCGCATCAACTGTCACTTCCACGACTCGCGCGGCGCCGCGATGGCCAACGTGCTGGCGGCGATGGAGACGGGCGTGGACGAGTTCGACGCCAGCATTGGCGGGATGGGCGGCTCGCCGTTCGCCCCGGGGGCGAACGGGAACGTCCCCACCGAGGACCTGGTGGCCATGCTGGAGGGGATGGGCATCGGGACCGGCGTCGACGTGATGGCTCTCTACACCGCGGCGCGGATGGTGGAGAGCATGGTCGGCCACCGCCTCCCCGGACGGGCGTGGCGGGCCGACTACCCGGAGCGCGGGTGGCACGCGCCGGCCCCCGTCCCCGGGCTCCCCGGCTACGTCGAGCCGGCCGAGAGCTGAGGTTCGAGTGTTCTCGAAGGTCCTCATCGCGAACCGCGGCGAGATCGCGGTGCGAGTGGCCCGGACGTGCCGCGAGCTGGGCGTGGCTTCCGTGGCCGTGTTCTCCGACGTGGACGCCCGGGCTCGACACGTGCCGGCCTGTGACGAAGGGGTCCATCTCCCGGGGGTATCGCCGGCCGAGACCTACCTGAACCTGGGGGCCGTCATCGAGGCGGCGCGCTCGACCGGAGCGGAGGCCGTGCATCCCGGCTACGGGTTCTTCTCCGAACGGGCCGACGCGGCCGAGGCGTTCATCGAGGCCGGCCTGGTGTGGATCGGTCCCCCGCCGCGGGCCGCCCGGGCGGTCGGGAACAAGGTCTCCGCGCGGCAACTGGCGTCCGCGGCGGGCGTGTCGGTGGTGCCGGGTACGCTCGAGCCGGTCACCGATGAGGGGGAGGTGCATGCCTTCGGTGAGGCCAACGGATCCCCAATAGCGATCAAGGCCTCGGGAGGGGGAGGCGGGCGGGGGTTGAAGGTCGCCCGAACGGCCGGGGACGTGGCCGTCGCTCTGGAGTCAGCCGTCCGGGAGGCCGAGGCCTGGTTTGGCTCGCCCGGCGTGTACCTCGAGCGGTACCTGGAGCGCCCCAAGCACGTGGAGGTGCAGGTGCTCTCGCCCGCCCCGGGCCGGACCATGTGGTTGGGGGGCCGGGACTGCTCGCTCCAGCGCCGCCACCAGAAGCTGGTCGAGGAGACCCCGCCGCCGCTGTTCGCCGACGTCATGCCGGACATGGGCGCGGCCGCCGTTGCCGTGGCCGACGCGTGCGGCTACGTGAACGCGGGCACGGTGGAGTTCCTGGTGGACGAGAACGGCTCGTTCTACTTCCTGGAGGTCAACGCGCGCCTGCAGGTGGAGCACACCATCACGGAGGAGGTGCTCGGGCTGGACCTCGTGGCCTGCCAGCTCCGCATCGCCTCCGGCGAGGACCTTGGGTTCGCTCAGGAGGACTTCCTCCCGGGCGGGCGGATGGCTCCGCGCGGGCACGCCATCGAGTGCCGGATCAACGCCGAGGACCCGTCTCGGGGCTTCGCACCCCGCCCCGGCCGGATCACCGGCTACCACGAGCCTGCCGGGCCCGGCGTCCGGGTGGACTCCGGCTACGGCGAGGGCGACGAGATCCCGAGCGCCTACGACAGCCTGGTGGCCAAGCTGGTCGTCCACGCCTCCACCCGAGAGGAGGCCCGCCGCCGCATGCTCCGCGCTCTCCGGGAGTACCGGTTCGAGGGCGTTCCGACCACGATCCCGGCGCACCTCACCCTGCTGGGGCACCCCGAGTTCGTTGACGGGTCCTACACCACGCGGACCCTCGAATCGGGCGCGCTCGACGCCCTCGCAGCGCCCAAGAAGGGTGCGGGTGCCGGCGCGGGTGGTGCAGGTGCCAGCGCGGGCGCGGCCGGCGCGGATGCGGGTGCCGGCGCGGATGCGGGTGCCGGCGCGGATCCGGGTGCCGGCGCGGGCTCGGACGCGGGTTCGGTCGGCGACGGGTCGGCCGGCGAGGATCCCGTGTTGCTCGTCGGGGGTCGGCCGGTTCGCCTGTGGAA
>Ga0137375_10005436_pt1 | contig 15138 bp, 22 predicted proteins | sample SagtaG_24_FD_104936 | JGI IMG/M metagenome (GOLD analysis project Ga0137375, IMG submission 104936) | Vadose zone soil microbial communities from Sagehorn Ranch, Mendocino, California, USA - Sage1_R_113_16 metaG | ecosystem: Environmental > Terrestrial > Soil > Vadose zone | place: USA...
CGGCGTGATCTACGAGGTATTCAGGCAAGAACGTAAGGGGCAGGCATTCGCACATGCCGGCTCGCTCGATGCGCCGAACGACGAGTTTGCCGAGGAGTACGCGCGCGAGTTCTACGGCCGGCGGCAGGAGTCGGAGGCGCTCTGGGTCGTCCCGCGGACGGAGATCCACGAGATCCACGACTTCGTGGACGAGCTGGAGCGGAACTACCACCGGGTGGACGGCTATTCGCTCAAGGTCAAACTCAAGGAGGCGCGTGAGCGAGCGGGCACAGCGGCTGATTGAGTACGCCGACGACGAGCTGGTGCTCGGATGGCGCGATTCCGAGTGGACCGGGATCGCTCCGTTCCTCGAGGAGGACGTCGCGTTCTCGTCGATCGCGCAGAACGAGGTCGGCCACGCCCGCGCGCTCTATGAGCTGGCCGCGCGCGACCTCGGCACGACCGCCGACGAGCTCGCGTTCGACCGCTCGCCGGAGGAGTACCGCTCGTCCCCCTTCGTCGAGCCGCGGCGACTCGACTGGGCGGAGACAATCGCCCGTCACGTTCTCTACGAAACCGCCGACGAGCTCCGGCTCGAGGCCCTGAAGGCATCCGACGACGAGGAGGTCGCGGGGCTCGCGGCCAAGATGGATCGCGAGGAGGCCTACCACCGCATCCACGCGCAGATGTGGGAGGAGCGCCTCCGCGAAGAGCCTCGCTTTCAGGCCGCGCTCGATGAACTCTGGCCCGCCGTCGTGGCAGTCTTGCCCGAAGAGCTGCGCCCGAAGCTCGCCGAGCGCATGAACCGCGAGCTACCTAGTAACACTGTGTTACTAAGTCTCGAGCGCGGGAATCACGCCGAGGAGTGGCCGGCGCTCTGGGAGGAGATGACGGAGGTCCGCCGCTCGGTGCCGGGGGCGGCGTGGTAACCGAACAGCAGGTCTGGGACGCGCTCCGGGAGGTCGAGGATCCCGAGATCCCGGTCATCTCGGTCGTGGATCTCGGCGTCGTCCGCGACGTGCGGGTGGACGACGGGACGGTGCACGTGGAGTTCACTCCGACCTTCCTTGGCTGCCCGGCGCTCGAGGTGATGCGCGAGCAGATGGCCGCCAAGATCGAGGAACTGGGAGCCGAGCCGGAGGTCGAGGTCATCCTCGACGACTCCTGGTCGACCGACCGGATCACGCCGGAAGGCCGGGAGAAGCTCCGTCGCTCGGGCTTCTCGCCGCCGGCACCACGGGAGGCGACAACGCCGAAGCTCGTCCAGCTGCAATCGGGTGCCTTCCGCTGTCCCTACTGCGGCTCCACCGAAACGAAGCTCGAGAACATCTTCGGCCCGACGCCGTGCCGGTCGCTGCGCTACTGCGAGAGCTGTCGCCAGCCCTTCGAGCAGTTCAAGACCATTTAGATAAGGTCAGCGCGATGGCCGTTCGCATCCTCTACTGCCCCACCTGAAGCGGCTACGACAAACGGGCCGCGAGTCTCGCGGCCACGATCAGCTCGAAGACGGACAACGAGGCCGAGGCCGAGCAGGGCGAAACGGGCCAGTTCGACGTCCTCGTCGATGACAAGCTCGTCTTCTCGAAGTGGGAGGCCGGCCGCTTCCCCGAAGAGGACGAGATCCTGGCGCTGATCGCCTAGACGTACTCGCCCGTCAAAGTCGGGCGAGGCGGCGGAACGACTTCGACCGGGCCCTTCGGGTCCGGGGTGGAGAGCGCCGGGTAGCGGTCGGTCAGCAGGAACAGATACGCGAACGTCTGCAGCTGATAGCGGAGCAGGTAGGCGCTGAAGTCTCGAAGCCCCCTCGGGACGCGGCCCATGATCACCGCGACGATCCACATCAGCACCGAAACGATCAGGCCGAGGTACTGGAAGATGTACGCCAGCACGTACGCCGGGATCACGAGGATGATCCGCAGCAGCGTCTTCCAGCGTGCCTGCGGTGCGGGGCCGTCGATCTCGAGGTCGACCGGGTAGTCGCCGGCGAGCCCCGAGAAGTGCGGGTAGGGGTTCGCGAGCAGGTGGAAATACGCCAGCGCGTGGGCGTACTGGCGCTGATAGCGAGATAGGAACCGGTGCAGGCCGTGAGCGGGGTGTCCCGTGAAGAGGAGATAGAACCACTGCGCGACGAGCGCGAAGCTCGCGGCGAAGCCCCAGATCGCGACCCACCAGAACTGCGGGTACGCGAGGAGGAGGCGGAAGAAGACGCTGAGTCGCGAGCGCTTGAGGTCGTCGGCGACCACGAGCCTGATCGGATGCATGTTCGCCCGATCGGGGGGAGTGGGCTGGGTGACGGTTTCGCTCATCGGCCTTGGAACCTCGGCTCGCGTTTCTCCAAGAAGGCCGAGACTCCTTCGCGGAAGTCCTCCGTTTGTGTCGCGACGGCCTGAAGCTGGGCCTCGCGCTCGAGCTGCTCCTCGAGCGCGGATCCGACTGCCTGGTCGAGCAGGCGCTTCGTCATCCCGATCCCGAGTGTCGGCATCGCCGCGAGCTGCGCGGCGAGCTCGCCCGCCCGCCCCCCGAGCCGATCGCCCTCGACGACTTCGGAAACCAGGCCCCAGGCATGTGCCTCCGCGGCCGAGAGCTTCCGCCCCGAGGCCAGCCACTCGAACGCGCGCGAGGCGCCGAGCAGCCGCGAGATGAAGAACGTCCCGCCCGAGTCCGGGACGAGGCCGACGTTGATGAAGGCGGGGACGAAGCTGGCCGAGTCGGCTGCGAGCCTGATGTCGCAGGCGCAGGCGAACGAAAGCCCGGCACCCGCCGCGGCGCCGTTCACCGCGGCGATCACGGGTTTCTCGAGCCGGCGGATCGCGAGCACGTTCGGGTGGTACTGCGCGCGCAGCCGCGAACCGATGTCCCCGGGGGCTTCCTTGAACTCGGTCAGGTCCTGGCCGACACAGAAGCCGCGCCCCGCCCCCGTGAGAACGACCGCCCGCACCTCGGGGTCGCGCGCGTCCTTGAGCGCGGCGGCAAGCGCCTCGTGCATCGCCTGGTTGAAGGCGTTGAGCTTGTTCGGACGGTTGAGCGTGACGGTTAGCACGCCTCCGTCGCGGGCGGTCTCGACCTCGCTCATCGAGCCCGGACGCGCAACCAGGCGAAGACGGCGAGCGCGCTGACGATCTGCCAGCCGAGGATCATCCGGTTGGGGTTGACCGCCGGCTTCCAGCTCACCTCTCCGTCCTTGATGACATAGGCGCCGACCGGCGAGGCGGTCAGCCCGAAGCCGGTGCCGCCGTTCCCCTCGGTGTCCGCGCCTCCTCCGCCGCCTCCGCGCACTGCCGCGGCGGGAATGACGGTGACGCCGTCCTCCTCGATCGGGTCCCCAAACACGCGGCGCACCGAGATCGCCTCCCGGGCGCCCTCGATCAGCTCGTCGACGTTGACCATCTCAGCCTCCTTTTCGCTCGGTGACGGAGTGTCTCACAGCTACCTTGGACCGATGGCGTCGCTGAAGCTCGTGTCGCTGCCCGACGACGAGGCGTTCGACGCCTACTCGCAGGCGGTGATGCGTGTCGCCGAGCGACTCTCACCCTCGGTCGCCTCTTTGCGGGTGCGACGCGGCGGCGGGAGCGGAGTCGTTATCACGCCGGACGGCTTCCTGCTCACGTCGGCCCACGTGGTCGGCTCGAACCGCCGCGTGCACGCCACCTTCACCGACGGGCGCGAGCTCGAGGCGAGCGTCGTCGGGACCGATCCGCTCTCCGATCTGGCACTGCTGCGGGCGGAGGAACGGGACCTGGTGCCCGCCGTGCTCGGGGACGCCGAGCGGCTGCGCGTGGGCCAGCTCGTCGTCGCGATCGGGAACCCGAACGGCTTCGCCGGCTCGGTCACCGCGGGCGTGGTCTCGGCGCTCGGGCGCTCGCTGCCGACGCGCGCTGGGACGGCGACGCGGATCGTCGAGAACGTGATCCAGACGGATGCCGCTCTCAACCCCGGGAACTCGGGCGGCGCTTTGGCCGACAGTGCCGGCCGCGTGGTCGGGATCAATACGGCCGTCGCCGGCATCGGGCTAGGCCTGGCGGTCCCGATCAACGAGGCGACGCGGAAGATCGTGGGGGCGCTGATGAGCGAGGGCCGCTACCGGCGGGCCTACATCGGCATCGCAGGCGGCCCGAGGCCGCTGCCGCCGCGGGTGGCGGCGCAGATGGGTCAGGACGCGGGCGTCGAGATCGTCGAGGTGGTCGAGGGCAGCCCGGCCGCCGACGCCGGATTGCGGGCCGAGGACTTGATCGTGTCCGTGGACCGGATTCCCGTTCGGGGCATCGACGAGCTCCTGCGTTTGATGACCGCGGAGCGGATCGGCGAGACCGTCCGGCTGAGCGCCCTGCGCGCGGGGGCAGAGCTGGAGATCGAGCTCGTCCCGATGGAGTTGGACGGTTAGCGGCCCTTGAAGTCGGGCTTGCGCTTCTCGATGAAGGCCGCCATGCCCTCTTGCGCGTCCTCCGAGTCGAGGACGATCGCGAACGCCTGCCGCTCATACTCGACGCCGAGCTGCAGCGAGCCTTCGTAGGCACGGTTCACGGCCAGCTTCGCCAGCCGTAGCGCGACCGGGCTCTTCTCGGCGATCGCCTGCGCGACCCGTTTCGCCTCGTCGAGCCAGGCTTCCGCGGCGACGACCCGCGATACGAGCCCCGCCTCCTTCCCCTCGGCCGCGGAGAGAAAGCGGCCGGAGAGGATGACGTCCATCGCCACCGCCTTGCCGGCCGCGCGCGTCAGCCGCTGGGTTCCTCCGGCGCCGGGAATGAGCCCCAGGTTGATTTCCGGTTGCCCGAACTGTGCTGTCTCCGAGGCGACGATCACGTCGCAGAGCATCGCCAGCTCGTTGCCGCCGCCGAGGCAGAAGCCCGAGACGGCCGCGACGATGGGCTTGCCGATCGTCCGGATCGCGTCCCAGCGCGCGAGCCGGTCAGAGGTGGCCGCCTCGAACGGGCTCGTCTTGGACAGGGTCTCGATGTCGGCGCCGGCGGCGAACGCGCGCTCCGATCCACCGAGAACGATGCAGCGGATCTCGTCGTCCCCGTCGAGCTCACGCAGCGTCGCGACGAGCTCGTCCATCAACTCATCCGAGAGCGCGTTCAGCTGCTTCGGCCGGTTGAGGAGAACGGTGGCGATCGGCGGCTCCCGCTCGACGAGAAGATTGCTCATTTCTTCAGGAAGCGCTCGATCGCGGCCTTGGGCTCGTCCGTCGCCATCGAGAGCGCGAGCCAGTCGCGGGCGTGGTTGATCGTCTCGTGCCAGGCGAAGTCGCGCCAGAAGTTGAGGTGCTGTTTCGCATAGCGCGTCGTCTGCGGGAGTTTGCGGGCGAGGCTCTCGACGAGGCGGTCGACCTCCGTGTCGAGCTCGCCGGCCGGGACCGCGCTGTTCACGAGCCCCCAGTCCGCCGCCTTCGCCGCCGGGATCTTCTCGCAGAGGAGGACGATCTCCCGAGCGCGCCGGTCGCCGACCATGATCGTCAGCCACTGCGTCGCTCCTCCGGCCGGCACCGAGCCGTGCTCCGGGCCGACGTGCTGGATGAACGCGTCGTCCACCATCACCGCCAGGTCGCAGGCCATCTGGAGCTCGTTGCCGCCGCCGACGCAGATCCCGTTGATCCGCGCGACCGTCGGCTTGCCGATTTCACGCAGCCGGTCGTGTGCGTCCTTGAAGGCGCCGAACCACTTCCAGTACTCCGTTGGCTTGCCGAGGTAGCCCTCGCTCCACTCCTTCAGATCGGCGCCGACGCAGAAGGCGCGGCCGGTGCCCGTGAGGACGACGACGCGGATCTCGTCGTCCCAGGAGGCGTCCTCGCAGGCGCGGGCAAGCTCGCGCAGCGTGCGGAAGTCGAACGCGTTCAGAACCCCCGGCCGGTTGAAGCGAATCGTCGCGCGCGGAGGCGCCTTCTCGTAGACGATCCGCTCGAAGCCGAGCTCGGCCGGGGCGACCGGTGCAGGCCTGTCCGGTTCGTTCATTCGATCTCGGCGAAGTGAATCTGGAAGGGAACGCCCATCTCCATCGCGTCCTTGCCGGTCTCCATGAACTCCGGCGACCGCGATGCCTCCTTGAAGGCGTCCATCTCGGGCCACTCGAACTCCGCGTAGTAGTGGAACTTCGGCTCTCCCATCGGGGCGCCAAAAACCTTCCCATGGCGGAATGTCGCTCCGGGCACGCGCTTGCAGATCTCGACGTGCTGCTCGTACCTGTCCGGCTCCGGCACTGCCTCGTAGACGGCGAACGCTCGGATCATCGCTTCCCCTTTCGTCGCGAAGTGTTGAGCGTATAGCTTCTTTCTCTCGCGATCGAAAGGAGACCGACGTGGCTGGAAAGCTGGTGCATTTCGAGGTGCCCGCCAAAGACACAAGCCGGGCGAAGACGTTCTACAGCGACGTATTCGGCTGGACGTTCAACGACTCCGGCATGCCTGGGATCGACTACAACCTGACCGAAGCCGGGGGAGAGCCCGGCGGCGCCGTCTACACGCACGAGGACGCGAAGGAAGCGATCTTCGTCTACTTCGACGCCGACGATGTCGACGCGTCGATCGCCAAGGTGAGGGAGGCCGGCGGCGAAGCGAAGGACAAGAGCCCGATTCCCGGCATCGGCTGGTTCTCGCACTGCAAGGACACCGAAGGCAACGAGTTCGGGCTCTTCCAGGGCGACGAGTCGGTCGCGCCGCCCGGGGCTTAGAGCCCGAAGGGATTGAACGGCCGAGCGCTCGTGGAGACGAGGACGCTCTTCGTCTCGAGATAGAGGTCGAGCGTCTCCAGGCCGAGCTCCCGGCCGAAGCCTGACTGCTTGTAGCCGCCGAAGGGGATCCCGGGAAAGGCGGTATATGGCACGTTGATTCCGACGGTTCCCGCCTTGATCTGGCGTGCGAGGCGGTGGCCGCGCGCGGGGTCGCCCGTCCAGACGGTCGCCATCAGCCCGTACTTGACGTCGTTGGCCAGCCGGACGGCGTCCTTCTCGTCCTCGAAGGCCGTGATGGTGACCACCGGGCCGAAGATCTCCTCCTGCGCCACGCGCATCTGGTTGTCGACCCCGGCCAGCACGGTCGGCGGATAGAAGGCGCCGTCGCCGTCGGGAACCTCGCCGCCCGCGGTGACCTCCGCGCCCTCCTCTCGGCCGGTCTCCACGTAGCCGTGCACTTTTTCCCGGTGCTCCGCCGAGATCAGCGAGCCGACCTGCGTCTCGGGATCGAGCGGGTCGCCGACCTTGAGCTTGCCCGCCGCCTCGGAGAAGGCGGAAACGAACTCGTCGTAGAGCGACTGCTCGACGAGGATGCGCGAGCGCGCCTCGCAGCTCTGGCCGGCCGAGTAGTAGATCGACCACACGGAGCTCGGGATCGCATCGGCGAGATCGGCGTCCGCGAAGACGAGGTTGGGGCTCTTGCCGCCGAGCTCGAGGATGATCCGCTTGACCGGATCTGAGGCGAGCCGCATGATCTCGCTGCCGGTCGCCGTGGATCCGGTGAAGGCGACCTTGTCCACGCCGGGATGGCGCACGAGGTGGGCGCCTACCGTGGTTCCCGGGCCGGTGACGATGTTGATCGCGCCTTCCGGGAAGCCGACCTCGCCCGCGAGCTCGGCCATTCGCAGCGCCGAGAGAGGCGTTGCCGAGTCGGGCTTGAGCACGACCGTGCAGCCGGCCGCGAGCGCGGGCGCGAGCTTCCACGTCGTCATCATCAGGGGGTAGTTCCAGGGGACGATCTGGCCGGCGACGCCGACCGGCTCCTTCAGCGAGTAGAAGAGGAGCGAGCCGCCGATTGGGTTCGCGCGTCCGGCGATGGTGGCAATCGCCGAGCCGTAGAAGCGGAAGTTCTCGACCGCCTGGGCCAGCTCGGCCTTGACGGAGGAGATCGCCTTGCCCACGTTGCGCACCTCGAGCTCGGCAAGCTCCTTGCGGTTGGCCACGATCGCGTCCGCGAGCGCGTGGAGGAGGCGCGAGCGCTCGTTCGGCGGCGTCTTCGCCCAAGGACCTTCGAGCGCGACCCGCGCGACGTCGACGGCGCGGTCGACGTCGGCCTCGGAAGCCGTCGCGACGGTTGCGAGGGGCCGGCCGGTGGCCGGCTCGGTGAGGTCGCGCGTCTCGGCCGCCTCGACGGACTCGCCGCCGATCCAGAGGCCGTACTCCTGGGTCGCGGTCGCCACGCCCGGAAGATACCGCTTATGGTGTCGTATGGCCGACGTCCCGATCCAGGCGGCGCGCATCCCGGATAGGGACCGGCTACTGAGCGAGCTCCAGGAGGCCGGACTGGACGCGCGTCCTGTCCGCGAGGTCGAGATCGAGGTGCGCGCGGGCGAGACCGACGATGTCTACGCACGGGTCGAGGGAATGATCATCTCGCTGGGCGCGCCGTTCGTGCCGGTCAAGCACGAGGGCGTGATCTACGTGCGCCCGCCCCTCAGCTAGGCAGCTGCCAAACGGGGTCGGTAAGGCCCAGGCGGTCGAGGATCGCCTGGTTCTGCTGGCGCGTGTGCGGGCGCCAATCCGCGGAGAGGCGGTCGATGTCGACGGGCTCGCCGCAGTCGGGGCACGAGCTCTCGATTCGCCCGTCCGCCTGCAGCGCGGCGCAGATTCCGAATGCGTCCCAGGCGCAATTGCCGTACCACCAGCGGCCCCCGGCCTCGACCCGGTACGCGGTCGGGACGGCGGAGAATGGGTTCAGCATCCGGAGCTCGTCCGTGGCGGGATTGAGGACGAGTGCGTGCTCGTCGTGAAGGCGGCGCCAGCCGGCGAGAACCTCGTCACGATCGCCGAGCTCGTCCGGAGTCGGTGCACGGCCGGTCTCGACGAATCTCGCGTACGTTCGATTGCGAAGGTCGAGATCCTCGGCGTTCATGGACGCTCGAAGAGCGCAGCCTGGCCCTGGCCGACGCCGACGCAGAGCGTGGCGAGCCCGTAGCGCCCGCCGCGACGGCGAAGCTCGTGCAGGAGCGTGACGACGAGCCGCGCGCCGCTCATCCCGAGAGGATGGCCGATCGCGATCGCGCCTCCGTTCACGTTCACCTTCTCGGGGTCGAGCCCGAGCTCGCGGATGACGACCAGGCTCTGGGAGGCGAACGCCTCGTTCAGCTCGACGAGGTCGATGTCCGCCACGTCGATCTCCGTGCGCTCGAGCAGCTTGCGCACTGCAGGCACCGGCCCGATCCCCATCACACGCGGATCGACTCCGGCCACGGCGCTTGCGACGAAGGCCCCGAGCGGCTCCACGCCCAGCTCCTTGGCCCGCTCCTCGCTCGCGATCACGAGCGCGGCCGCGCCGTCGTTGATCCCGCTCGAGTTGCCGGCCGTCACGGAGCCGCCCTCCCGGAAGACCGGCTTGAGCGCCGCAAGCTTCTCGCTGCTCGTGTCTGGCCGCGGATGCTCGTCGCGGTCGGCGTCTCCGACCGGCAGAAGCTCGTCGGCAAAGCGACCGTCCTCCTGCGCGGCGGCCCAGCGCTGCTGCGACTGCAGGCCGAACGCGTCCTGCTCCTCGCGCGAGACGCCGTAGCGCTCGGCGACGTTCTCGCCTGTCTCGCCCATCGACTCGAGCGGGAACATCTCCTCCAGCCGCGGGTTGGGAAAGCGCCAGCCGAGTGTCGTGTCGTAGACGACCCGGTCGCCCCGCTGGAAGGCGTGCTCGGGCTTCGCCATGACGAGAGGGGCGCGGCTCATCGACTCGACGCCGCCCGCGATGAAGAGATCGCCGTCGCCGGCCGCGATCGCGTGGCAGGCGGAGACGACCGCCGAGAGCCCCGAGGCGCAGAGCCGGTTGACCGTCACGCCCGCGACCGATTCGGGCAGCCCTCCTAGCAGCGCCGCCTGCCGTGCGACGTTGCGGTTGTCCTCGCCCGCCTGGTTGGCCGCGCCGAAGTAGACGTCCTCGATCGCCCCCTCGTCGACACCCGCGCGCCGGACGGCCTCTCCGATCACCAGCGCGGCCAGGTCGTCGGGCCGCTCACCCGAGAGGATGCCGCCGTACCGCCCGACCGGCGTTCGAACGGCCGAAAGAACGACCGCCCGGCTCACGCGCGTTCCTCGGGCGTCGCTGGCAAAGGAGACAAGCGAGAGCCGCGCCGCGCGTACATAGAGGTACGTGCAAGCGGCGCGAGCGCCGTATCCTGCCGCCAGCGTCGCCAGCCGTCGGCGAAGCCGGGCTTGGCCCGACGAAAGCAGAGGGCGGCGAGGGGCGCGCGGCTCATCCCACGAACTCGATGCGCACCGGCTCGCGGAAGGCGCCGATCTCCTCGCCCCGGCGCAGGAGCTCCCGGACTGCCTCGCGTCCCTCCTCGCCGTAGTCCTCCGTCAGCTCGTTGACGTACATGCCGACGAAGCGGTCGGCGAGCTCCGTGTCGAGGCCACGGCCCCAGCGGAGCGCGTACTGCATCGCCTCCTCACGGTTCTCCAGCCCGGCGCGAATCGAGTCGCGCAACACGCCCGAGAGCCGCTCGAGCACGTCCGGCCCGAGGTCGCGCCGAGCGGCGTTGACACCCAGCGGCAGCGGTAAGCCGGTCTCTTCGAGCCACCACTCGCCGAGGTCGAGCACCTTCTGCAGGCCCGAGGCTGCGTAGGTCAGCTGGCCCTCGTGGATGAGGAGGCCGGCGTCCGCTCGGCCCTCGACGACCTCGTCGAGGATCTGATCGAACGGAACCTCGCGGTAGCGGAAGTCTCCGATCGCGAGCCGAAGCGCGAGGAACGCCGTGGTCATCGTCCCCGGCACCGCGATCTCGATCTCGGTCAGCGACACGGGCTCACGCGCGACCACGATCGGCCCGTAACCGGAGCCCATGCTCGCGCCGTGGGGGAGAAGGACGTAGCGGTCCTGGACGAACGGGTAGGCGTGCAGGGAGAGCGCCGTCACCTCGAGACGGCCCTCGAGCGCCCACTCGTTCAGCGTCTGGATGTCACGCAGGACGTGCTCGAACTCGAACCCGCGCGCGTCGATCCGTTTCTCGGCGAGCGCCCAGAACATGAAGGCGTCGTCGGGATCGGGGCTGTGGCCGAGCCGGATCAGCACGAGTTGACGCTACCTAAACTTTGCGCAATGGCGGCGAAGCCGGCGCTCACGGATGCGATCCAGGACTACCTGAAGGAGATTCACCACCTTCGCAGCGACGCTGGGAAGGTGACGACGACCGCGCTCGCCAAGCGCCTTCGTGTCTCGCCCGCGTCGGTGAGCGCGATGGTGAAGAAGCTCGCCGCCCTCGGCCTCGTCGACCACGAGCCCTACCGCGGCGTCGAGCTGACGCGGGCGGGGGAGCGCGTCGCGGTCGAGGTCATCCGCCATCACCGCTTGCTCGAGCTCTATCTCGCCGAGACCCTCGGACTGGATGTGGACGACGTGCACGCGGAGGCGGACCGGCTCGAGCATGCGCTCTCGGAGGAGCTCGAGCAGCGGATCGACAAAGCGCTCGGCTACCCGACCCACGACCCGCACGGCGATCCCATTCCGGACGCGAAGCTCAAGTGGCCCAAAGAGGGCTAGCGCCGCCCGAAGAACCAGCGCTCGAGCGGTTTGAGTAATTCGTCGCGGATGAAAGGGCGCACGTGCTCGGGCCGGCCGTCCTGCTCGGACACGCGGACGTCGTCCTCGAGCGTCCCGTTCGCTATCTCGAGGGCATCCTGAAGCTCGTGCCCCTCGAAGATGTAGTCCTCGCGGCGCGGCTCGTGACTCGGCCGATACTCGGGATTGACGGCTCGGCCGACCGCCCAGAGCGCGCCTGCCCGCCGCTCGATCCACACCACGATCCGTTCGGAGTTTCCCGCGTCGTCGACACCGTGCAACTCACGCTCGGCGAACCGGCCTGCGGTCGACGCTCGCTTCACCCGATTACTCTATCCGCGTGGGCCGGCTCTCGAACCTGTTTCGAAATCCATTTTCGATCTTCGGAGCAAGCTCCTCGAAAGAGGAGCGGGTCGCCGCCTACGTCATCCGGGAGCACGGACGCGGCCGGTCGCTGAACGAGATCCTCGACGATCCGTACGTCCGCAACAGGTTGACCCCCGCGGAGAGGGCCCGGATGCTCGACCGGCCCGAATTGATCCACGCGATCGGCGACGACATTGCCGCCGCGGCCAAAGAACAGCTTTAGAGCTCGGTCCCGACGCGACGCTCGCGCGCCCGCTCTACTGCCACCGCAGCGATGGCGATGTCCCAGGCGGCAATTCCGTTCGACTTGAAGAGGACGATGTCCGTGTCCGACTGGCGCCCATCCAGCTCGCCTGCCACGACCTCTTGCAGCTCGTGTACTTCCAGCCAGTCGAGGATGCCCTGCTCGATCGGCTCGATCAGGTCGCCGGATTCCTCGCGTGCCTGCTCGCGGGAGTCGCAGCACACGAAGGCCGCCCGCTCGAGCACGACGTTGTCGAGCTCGCGTGAGCTCCGGCGGTTCGCCCCCATCGCGCAGACGAGCGTCCCGGGATTCAGCCATTCGCCGCGGAGGACCGGATCGGGCGAGCTCGTGGCGGTGACGACCACGTCCTGCACGGCCGCGTCGCGGTGGCTCTCGCCCGGCTCGGCACCCACGCGCTTGCAGAACTCGGCCAGCCGCTTCGGCGTGCGGCAATAGGCGACGATCTCTTCAATGGTGGGGACGGCGGCTCGGATGCAAGCCACCTGGCTCTCGGCCTGCCAACCGCAGCCGATCACGCCCAGGGAGCGGGCATCCGTCTTCGCCAGGTGGCGAGCGGCGACACCGCTGGCCGCGCCGGTGCGGAGCCGGCCCAGGCGGTCGGCTTCGATGACGGCCACGGTCTCGCCGCCGGAGAAGAGGCTGACGACGAACGAAACGCCGTCGGGCGTGGCGGCGTAGGTCTTCGAGCCTGACATCCCGAGCTCGCGGTCGGCGGCGGCCATGACGTTGAGCGCTCCTTCCTCGAGGGGGAGCCGCTTACGGGGCAGGTTGTCGACGGCGCCGTCTGCAAGCCGCCGGAAGCACTCCTCGATCGCGTCCACGGCCTCTCCAGGTGAGAGCAGGCCTTCGACATCGGATTCGGTCAGGTACAGAGGCAGGCCGCGAAGCCTATTTCGGCTTGGTGCCGTCGCGGACGACGATGCCGCGACGACTTGCGCTCACCACGGCGGACCAGGGAACGACATCGTGTATGTGGATGCGCCCGCCCGATTCGGGTGAGCCGACCCCGAGGCGCTCGAGGAGCCCCCATCCGCCGACGCAGAGCCCGTTGACCTTGAGCGAGCGGCTCGTCAGCTCTCCTCGAAGGTCGTGGACGTGGCCGAGTCGCTCGCCCGACTCGGTACGGACCTCGATGCTGAGGAGATCGGAGAGCCGCATCACGACCCCGGAACCCATTTCACCCAGCGACGAGCCCGGTCGTCGCCGCGTCCGAGCCGCAGCTCTCGCGCCGTCCTCCTCAGATGAACCGCCGAGTCGATCTTCTCGACCTCCTCCCAGGGAATGCGCACGGTTTGCCCTCGCGCGACCGCCGAGGCGAGGCGGCCCAGCCGGCCTCGGCCACCCCACACGGGCGGCCCGGTGAGGATCGCGGCAACCCGGGGCGAGCCCTCGCGGACATCCTCCAGCTCGAGGTCGTCGACGTTCCCGCAGCGCCTGCCTTCGGAATCGACCAGCTGGTGATCGAGGATGCCGAGGCCGAGATCCAGCTCTTCGGGGCCGCTCATCCCTGCCCCTGGTGCGTGATCACCATCAGCGGGATCGCGCTGACCGCGACGATGAGGATTACGACGAGGTAGAAGAGGCCGAAGGCGTTGGCCAGCTTTCCGTTCGCGTATCTGCCCATGTAGCTCTTGTCGTTGGCGACGAGCAGGATCGGGATGTACGTGAGAGGCAGCGCGACGACCGAGAAGATGACGGCGTACTCGGTGAGCATCACGGGATCGATGCCGGTGATAATGACCAGGAGCGCAAGCACGAGCAGGACCACCCAGGCGATCGTGAACCGCGGCGCACCGGACGGCCTGCGGTACTTGCCCCATTCCCAGCCGAAGTACTGCGCGGCGTTGTAGGCGCCCGAGAAGCAGGTGTCGATCGCCGCCCCGCCGACGGCAAAGAGGATGCCGACGAGCGCCAGGATGAGCCCGATCGTCCCCAGCGGGACCTGCGCGCCGAGAGCAACCGTCCCGATGAGCTGGGGCTCGATCCCGAGCGGCAGGAAGAGCGCGCCCGCGGTGATCATGAGCGCGAAGGACAGAAAGCCCCCGAGCCCGTACCCGATCATCGCGTTCGTCCTGTTCAATCCGAGATCCTTCGGCGTCCAGCCTTCTTCGACGACACCGGAGGAATAGAAGTAGACCTCGTAGGGGGTCATCGCCGCTCCGAGCAAGCCGACGACGAAGTAGGCATAGACGAGGCGGTCCGACGAGCTCACGTGCGGCACGAAGCCGTGGGCGACGCTCCCCCAGCCGGGATGTAGCTTGATCGCCGCGACCGCGAAGACGAGCAGCGTAAGGCCCCCGTAGCCGAAGATTCGTTCGATCCACTCGAAGGGGGCGACCCAGATGACCACGGCGAGCGCGGCGATACCGAGGACGATCAGGGCGCGGTAGGGAAGTCCGGAGAGCAGCTGGAGGACAAGCGCGAGGCCTCCCACTTCCGCGGCGAGCGTCATCAGGTTCACGACCTGAGAAGAGACCAGCGCGCCGAGACCGAGGCCGAAGCCGAGCCGTTCTCGAATCGCATCGAAGACGGCGCGCTTCGAGACCGCCGCCACGCGGCCGCACATCTCCGAGTAGACGATGATGCCGACCACTCCGACGACGACGACCCAGAGCAGCTGGTAGCGGAACTTCGCGCCCGCCTCGACGTTGAACACGAGGTCGCCGATGTCGACGAAGCCTCCGATCGCGGCGAGGATGCCGAGGGCGACCTCGAAGAGCCTCTTCACTTGGCGAGCTCCTTCGCCCGGTCGGCGTCGTGTTCGAGCCGAGACTTCAAGCGGGCGGCAAGCGAGCGGTCACCGGGAGCCCGATGAAGCTGCTCCAGCTCATCTCCCACGCGACCGGCCAGTCGTGTCGCGCTCGCGCGCTTCTCTTCGAGCGTCCCACTCGCCTTCGACGAAGCCAGCTTCGTCTCGACCTTGCGAGCCTGCTTCTGTAGGTACCTGGAGTGGACGCGGACGAAGACGCTGGTCGTCCGGCCCTCGACGACCCCTCCGGCGACCAGAGCCCCCTCTGCGGAAAGCGACTGGACCGCCTCGGCCTGGAGCTGGAAGGACTTCTGGGACAGC
>Ga0137375_10005437_pt1 | contig 15135 bp, 14 predicted proteins | sample SagtaG_24_FD_104936 | JGI IMG/M metagenome (GOLD analysis project Ga0137375, IMG submission 104936) | Vadose zone soil microbial communities from Sagehorn Ranch, Mendocino, California, USA - Sage1_R_113_16 metaG | ecosystem: Environmental > Terrestrial > Soil > Vadose zone | place: USA...
CCGCGCATGACGACGCGCAGTCGGAGCGTTGAGAGGAAGAAGAGGGTCGCGGCGATCGCCGCGAGCGCGCCCTGCATCCAGGTCTCCCGCAAATGCCCGCGCAGCATCTCCTGCTGGAAGATCTCGATCCCGTAGGTGACCGGGAGGGCGTAGGCGAGCGCCCGCACCGGTTCGCGGAACTCGCGGACGGGCAGGACGAACCCGCTGAAGAACATCGAGGCGAGCAGCACAAGCATCGACAGCTGCACGGCCTGACGCTCCGAGTCCGAGACGAGCGAGATGAGCAGCCCCAGTCCGAGCGAGGCGAACGTGAGCAGGATCACCGCCACGGCGTAGGCCGCCACGCTGCCGCGGAACGGAAGATGGAGGCCGTTCGTCGTCCCCAGGACGAGGGCGAACGCGATGCCGAGACCGAGGATGCCGTACGCGACGTACTTGCCGACGAGCAGCTCGACCGCGTTGATCGGGGCGACGCGGAAGATGTCCATCGCGCCGGTCACGCGCTCGCGGACCATCGAGAGCGCCGTGAGCGTGATGCCGAGGTGCTGCAGCACCAGCGCCAGCACGGCCGGCGTGAAGAACGTCAGCAGCGTCGGGTCGGCCGTCGCGTTGTTGCGCACGACGGGACGGAGCGGCCTGGCGACGACGTCCGGAGCGACAGGCGGCGGGCTCGCGCCGCTCGAGGCGAGGCGCGCCAGTCCCTGCTGAGCGGCGGTCTTGATGATCTCGGCGTTCACCTCGCGCGTGAGCGTCTCCGCGACGACGGCGTTGATGCCCTGCTGGATCGGGTCCAGCTCGTTCGTTTCGGCGATGAGCTGGGCCTGCTCTCCGCGTTCGATACGTTCACGCAGGTCCGCCGGCGCCAGCAGGATCATGCGGATCTCGCCGCGTGACAGGCGCGCCCGCGCGTCGTTCGCGTCGTCGGTCACGGCGACGATGTGCGCCGCCGACTCGCCCGCGACCTTCTGATACATCGCGGCGTCGCGCGGCAGTTCCAAATCCTTCGGGATCACCACGATGAGATCGACGGGGCCGCGCTGACCGGTGAAGCCGATGCCGAACAGCGCCATGACCACCAGCGGTCCGAGCGCGAGGCTGAGCAGCGCGCCGGGGCGACGCCACAGCTCGCGCATCTCCTTGCGGATCACCGCGCCGATGCGGACCGCGCTCTTGGTGAGCCTCATGCCGCCTCGCGCGAGGCGTCATCGCGCTCGACGACCGCCTGGAACACCTCTTCGAAGCTCGGAACGTATGGGTCGATCGATATGGCGGACGTGCCGTCGCGCGTGAGGGCGTCGACGATCCGCGGCGTCGCTTCGCCGGCGTCTTTGACGACCACCAGCAGCGTGCGCGGGCCGCGCCTGCGGACCGTGGCCACACCCTCGATCCCCTGGATCACCTTCTCGTCGACCGATCGCGCGGTGCGGACCTCCACGATCTCGCCGCCGTACACGGCCCGTCGGAGGTCGTCGGGCCGGTCGAGGGCGAGCAATTTGCCGTGCGAGAGCAGCGCGACCGCGTCGCAGTGTTCAGCCTCGTCGACGTACTGCGTGGTGACCAGCAGCGTGCGCCCGGCGTCGCGCAGAGCGCGGAGCGCTTCCCAGATCTTCGCGCGCAGGATCGGGTCGACGCCGGCCGTGGGCTCGTCGATGAACATCACGTCGGGCTCGTGCACGAGGGCGGTCGCGAGGACGAGCCGCCGCTGCATGCCGCCGGACAGCTGGCCGGCCAGACGACCCTTCGCATCCCAGAGCTCGAGTAGCTCGAGCACTTCGCGAACGCGCCGGCGACGGCGTCGCCAGAACATCCCGAACAGCGCCGCGACGAACGAGACGTTCTCGTACGCCGTGAGGTCGTGGTACAGCGCGAAGTGCTGGGGGACGTAGCCGATGCGCTCGCGCGTTGCGCCGCGAAAGTGGCGCGGATCCTCACCCAGAACGGTCAGCTGTCCCGCTGTGGGGCGCAGCGTCCCGGTGAGCATGCGGATGATCGTGGTCTTTCCCGAGCCGCTCGGGCCGATGAGGCCGAGGATGGTCCCCTCGCCGACGGCGAACGACACGTCGCTTGCGGCAACGACCTTTCCGAAGTGACGAGTCACGCCATCGAGGACGACGGGGTAGTCGGCGATGTCGTTCTCGGGCACGGTCAGACGGAGAGCAGACGCTCGAAGAAGTATCGGTAGCGGCGTAGGGCGATGCGGAGGTCCTCCGTGGACATCTCCTTCTCACGCTCGAGGCGTGTCTCGAGCTGCGTCCGTTCGTCGGTGAAGAGCGTGGTGAGGTCGCGGATGACCTCCTCCACCAGGGCATCGGCGGCTTTCACCGCCTTTCGTGGATCGTCGACGAAGTCACCCTGGACTCGGCGCCAGCGATCCTTCAGGTCCGAGGCGCGATCCGATTCGAAGAGACCGGTGGCCGACTCGCTCCGCTCCTCGCGGACCTCGACGTCTTCGCTCATCGACGTAGCTCCTCTCGCTCTTCGATGCGCTCCGTGACGCGCCCCTCGACGCGGTCCCCCGCGGGCGACTCGCCGACGAGGTCGGCGAACAGTGTTCGGTAGTGGACCATCGCCTGCCGGAGGTCCTCCGTCGAGATGCTGTTGCCGTCGCGGCTCGCGATCTCGTGCGCGGTCCGGTAGCTCTCGACGACGCGCGGGTGCTCCACGGACACGTCGGCCGCGCGCTGCTCGAAGTCACCGACCGGGTAGCCGCGTGCCTCCATGGCCTCGCCGATGAGCGCATCCGCGTCCGCCACGGCTCCGGCCGGATCGTCGACGAAGCGCTCCTGCACGCGACGCCAACGGATCAGGAAATCATCGCGAGCCGTCGCCGGCAGCGGTCGGATGTCGAGCTTCTTCACGCGCTCCGCGCGCTCCGCGAGGACGCGGTCGGCGCGTCCCGCGTCTCCTTGTTCCTCTTGAACGACACGTTCGTACTCGGGACCGAAGTGTTCGCGCAGCTGTTGCCGCCGGCGCTGCCTCATCGCGATCCAGGCGACCGCGAGGAGGACGATGACGACAAGGGCGGCGACGAGGATCAACGCAACGATCTGCTGGTCCATGGCGCACCTCCATGAGGCGTCGTCACGACGCCAAGCATCGCCCGTGCCGAGCGACGCTTGGCTTTGAACTTGCTTCGTTAGACGGCCCCTCGGCCACGGTTCCGACGGATGGCGGTGCGCGTCAGCTCGAGCGCGCGTTCCACGTCAGTTTCCCCGCGGAGGCGTATCCGTACCCAATCGGAGCTCGGACGGCGCCGCTCGATACGCGCGTCGGAGAGCAGCTCCGCGCGCAGCGCGCGTATGCCGGCGCGCGTGAGGCGCACGTCGACCTCGTCACGATGTAGGTGCGCGATTTCGCGCGAGCCGAGCCAGAGGGCCGGCGGATGCGTGCCGAACCGCGACGGCGCGGAGCGGATACCGCGCAGCATCGCGCCGCGGGCGAGGAACGCGTCCGCCGGCGTCACGCCGCGAGCGCTTCGGTCACCCGCCGAACGCTTGCCTCCACGCCGAATCGGGCGGCGAGCTCGGCGACCCGTCCGTCGTATCGAACTCCGCGCGGCAGCGTGCCGTTGCCGAACATCTCCACCTTGCAGTCGGCGGCTGGAGCGACGACTTGGCGCGCCGCAGCGAGGTAGTCGCGGCCGGCGTTGAGCTTCACGCGGATGCTCGGCGACACGTCGGTCGCCTCGAGGATCGCGTCGAGCGATCCGTACTTCGCGAGCAGGAACGCGGCGGTCTTCTCGCCGACCCCGCGAACGCCTGGAAGGCCGTCGGATGGATCGCCGCGCATGACCGCGTAGTCGAGATAGCGGTCACCGGGGATGCCGTACTTGTTGTGCACCCACTGCTGGTCGACGATCGCGAGCTCGGTCACGCCGCGCAGGGTGTACAGGATGTGGATCCGCGGGTCGCGCACGAGGGCGAAGAGGTCGCGGTCGCCGCTGACTATCTCGATCGGTCCGTCGAAGCGTCCCGTGAGCGTCGCGATGACGTCCTCGGCCTCGCACTGCGGCGCGTTCGCCACGCTCACACCGAGCGCCTGCAGGACCTCGGCGATGAGGATCAGCTGGGGCTCGACCTCATCGGGCGGATCGGTCTTCGTCGCGACGCGGTGCGTCTTGTACTCGGGAAGGAGCGCGACGCGAAAGTCTGGCCGCCAATCCATCCCGAATTCGAACGCGATCACGCACCGCGCCGGACGCCGGTCGACGAGAAGGCGCGCGAGGAAGTTCAAAAAGCCGACGACGGCGTTCACCAGCGTGCCGTCCGGCGCCCGCACCTCGGGCATCGAGTGATACGCGCGATAGGCCAGGCTCGACGAATCGATGAAGAGGGTCGGCCGCTCGGTCACGCACGCGCCGCGGCGGGGAACGCGTGAGCGAGCGCTCCGATGAAGCGTCCGTTCTCCTCGGGCGTGCCGATGGACACGCGCAGGCAGCGCTCGCATCCGGGCCAGCTCGAGATGTCCCGGATGAGGACGCTGCGCTCGAGGAAGCGCGCGTGCGTTTCGGCGGTGTCGCCATCCTTCACGCGGAAGAGGATGAAGTTCGTCACCGATGGATACACCTCGATCGCCTCGACCTCGCGTAGCGCGCGGTACACGCGCTCGCGCTCCGTGCGGCAGAGCTCGATCCGCCGCGAGATCGACGCGTCGTCCTTGGCGATCTTCGCCGCGACCGCGTGCGTGAGCGAGCTCACGTTGTAGGGCAGCTGGACCGCGCGGAACATGTCCGCGACCGCCGGATGCGTGATCAGGATGCCGAGCCGCAGTCCGGCCGCCGCGCGAACCTTCGAGAACGTCTTGCTGATGACCATATTCGGGTGGCTCGCGAGCTCCGGAAGGATCGTCGTGCCGGCGAAGTCGCTGTACGCCTCGTCCACCAGGATGAGTGACTCCGGATTCGCCTCGGCGACGGCGATGATGGCGTCGAACGGGACTTCGTTCCCCGTCGGATTGTTCGGGGTCGTGAAGCAGATGACCTGCGCCCGCGCCCGAGTCGCGGCCGCGAGCGCGCGGTCGCGCGTGAGGTCGTACGGGAGTCCGATCAGCTCGTCGACGACCGTGCCGCCGGCGATCGTGCTGAGCCGGCCGTGCATCGAATACGTGGGTTGGAAGAGCAGCGTGCGCCGGCCGTGCCCGCCGAAGACGAGGAAGGTGTTAAGGAGCACCTCGTTGCTGCCGTTGCCGATGACGAGCTGGTCGGGCTGCACCTTGTAGCGCTGCGCGAGCGCTTCGCGCAGCTCCACGGCGGCGGATGGATAACGATTCAGGAGGACGCCATCGAGCTCGTCGGGCGTGAGCCACTGCCCCGCGCGATTCGACTCGGCCCACTCGTTCGCCTGCAGCCGCACTTCGGCCTTCATCTGCTGCGTGCGATAGGGCTGGAACCCGCCGAGGTCGGCGCGCGGCTTCGGAAGGCGCTCGGTCATCGCCCATAGCGTAGGGGGAGGAGGCTCTGCCCACCTCGGAGCCTCCTCGCCCGCCGCGGCTAGCGAGCCTTGAAGTCGCCAGTCGTCAGGGTCAGGACCGATCCCAAGTCGTCGGGAACGTCAGTCCGGACGTCGCGCGGCGGCGACGTCGCATACGGTGAAGTCGTGAATAATCGTGTGGCGCGACTCCTGTCGCTGCTGGCCTGCACGGCCGCGCTCGCGTACGCGGGGTTCTTTCTCTTCGGACCGACCTACCAGACGTGCACGACCGGCGCGGTACCGGTGACGCCGGGCCAGCCGTCGGCGACGCTCGGGCCGACTACGTGCCGCAGCGCTACCTTCTTCGAAGTGCAGGGTGGAGGTCCGGGCGGCGCGGCCGACCTCGTCCGCCCGCTCGCGTTCATCGCGCTGTGGACCGTGGCGCCTTTCGTCGCGCTCGCAGGGGTCTCGCTGCGAGCGCGCGCTCAGGTGATGGGGATCGCGCTCGTGGCCGTGGCGCTCCTGCTCGACGCCTCCAGCATCATCAGCATGGGCGGCGGGTTCGTCTACGCGCTCCTGTGCGGGCCGCTCCTGCTCGGCGCGCTCATCGCCACGATCGCCATGCGACCACCGCAAATGGGATAATTGGAGTCCACTCATTGGGGAGTGGCCAAGCGGTAAGGCAGCTGACTCTGGATCAGCCAATCGGAGGTTCGAATCCTCCCTCCCCAGCTGAGAGGTCCGTCGTCATTGGTCGCAGTCCACTTTTCCACACGTGGCGTTTAGCAAGCTGATTTCTCTGATGACGACCTGACTCGCCATGACCCTGACTGTCTTGCGCGATGCGCAAGACAGTCAGCTGGCTCGTTTTCCGAGCACCGCGCTGAGCGGCGTGGGGAGTCGCTGCAGTTCCGCGAAGGGTCGGTTGTGGGTGTAGCGCTGGACCATCTTGAGGTCTTTCCAGCCACCCTCCATGGCGATGTCGAAGACGGTCATGCCGGCGCGGTGCGCGCTCGTCGCCCAGTAGTGACGCGCACGGTGCGCCATCCAGTTCGCGATGCCGGCGGCTTCGAAGCGGGCGGAAAGTCTCGCCATGTACGACTGCATGCCGCCGGGAAGGAACGGCCTTCCCTCCCGGGTGAGGAAGAGTGGGCCGTCACGCTCGGGGCGCCAGTCCTTGACGTATTCGTAGACGGCCTGCGCGGCGAGCCGATCGAGCCGGACGTCTCTGTCGGTGCGGCTCTTGCTCGTTTCGGCGCGGACCCGCAGGTAGCTCTCCTCGATCGGGCGCTCGATGTGCACGTCCGCAAGACGCAGCTCGCGGAGCTCGTTGAGGCGCAGCCCGGTCGCCACGAGCGTGAGCACGACGGCCTTGTCGCGTGCGCGCGCGCCGCGCTCGTTCTCGTTCAAGACTTTGATCATCCGTCGCACCTCGTCGTCGGTGTACGGCTCGCGACGGCGGTCGACCCGCGGGGTTTTCACGCCCGCGAGGACGGAGCCACCGAGCGGGGTCGCTAGGTAGGCCATGGACGCGAGCCACGAGGCAAACGACTTGAGTATCGCGGCGGCGTACCGTGCACGTGCCGGTGAGCCGCGTCGCAGGTCTGCGACATAACGGCTGACGTCCTCGGCTCTGAGATCGCCGAGCGTCGCACCGCCCGAGCGGAGGTCGAACGCTCGCAAGTACTCGCCGTAATCCTCGAGGGTGCGCTTCGAACGACCCTCGGCTTCCTTTGCCAGAAGGAAGCTCTCGATGAGGTCCAGAAGCGGCGTCTCCCTACCGCGCATGAGTGAGTCCCATGAAGCTGTAAAGGTGCGCAACACTGTCTCCCTTTCCGGGGAGCGGGGCCGCGCACGAGTCTAGCCAGCGAGACCTCGTGGCAATCACCGCGACCGGAACCGAGAGCGCGCCCATCCGCACAGTCGCATCAAGCCGCGTCAGGATCCGGCGTGGTTCCTGCCGTCACCTCGCCGTCCGTGGGAAGGAGTGCGTGCAGTCCGGCCCGGCCGGCGACCTGCCAAATCCTTCCAAGCGGTCCAGACTCGCCGACGAGGTCGGCCAGTGCCGCAAAGTCGAATTCCATGACGTCGGCGACGCGCACGGCGTCGCGCTGTGAGCGCAGCAGTTCCTCGGTCGCATGTCGCAGCGTCGACACACGTGCGGCGTTTGTCGTGACAGTTAGGACGAGCGGCCACGAGGGGAGCCGCGTTCGCCAGGTTCCGCTTCGCCACGTGTCGAGGTACGCACGGACCTTCTCCGTGAAGCGGCTGGTGCGCTCGGTGCCCAGGTCGACCTCGACGAATGCGTCGATCTCCCAGGACGGCGTTCGATAGACCAGGTGCGCGTCGGGAATCACCGGCGATGGTCGGAGGCGCTCGGCCGCGTCCCAGTCCGACTCCCATTCGGAGAGCTCATGGCTCGGGCAGCCTCGCGCCGCGCGACGAAATGCGAGGGCAATATCGGCGACCATGAGTGCGTGGCCGACGAAGAGCGTCCGCTGCCGCGGCCGCCCGTGTGAGCGTGTGCCCTCGAGCGCATCCAGGGTGCGCTGCCCGGCACTGGTCAGGCAGTACACAAGACGTGCGGATCCCCCGGTTGGTCCGCCAACCAGTGAGGGAGTCGCCGTGATGAGACCTCGCTCGCGGAGGCGCTCCAGAAGCTGCTGCGTCGTGACGGTCCGGGAGCGCGGTGTGAGCGTGCTGCGGTCGAACACGAACTCTTCCAGCTGCGCGCTGTTGAGGTAGTGGAAGCACGCCAATCGAGCCAGCACTTCTGATTCACGCAGCGAACTCACGCTCATGCGTCGATCGACGCTCTGGAGGAGGTAGTCACGCGCCCTTCTGAGCGGGATGCGTCGGAATTCGAGCCTTGCGTGGTTGTCCGAGAACAAGCTCGCGACAACTCCGGAAAGCGGGCCAGGCGGTGCATTGCGGTCCGTTCATGATCGACGTCGTCGCCCTCCGGTGGTCCGCTCGTCGCCGACGAGCCCAACCGCGGCGGCCATCTCGCCGTCAATGCTCTCGACCGGCCGGGCAAAGCGCTCCGACGAGCGGCGTCGTATGTCCATGGGCGAGGCGACGTCGACCGGTGCGGGGGGCGGAAGCGTCCTCATGGTGAATGCACGCGAGCTGCCGCCGTCGATGCATAGACGGGCCGCGGTCTCGAACCGAGCGAGCGACATCAGGGCCGGCGCGTCGAGTGGCGCGAACTCGCGAGCCAGATACGCCGCGTCATCCTGCCCACATTGGAAGACGACATGGCTGCGCGCGTTCGAGGCGATCGACTCGCGAAGCTCGCGTGTCAACTGCCCGAGGTGTTGGTTCGCGATTGTCAGCGAGAGGCGAAGACTGCGTGCCTCGGCGAGCACGTCGGCGAACGGGCCAGCGACGCCGAGGAAGTGTTGGAACTCGTCGACGAAGAGGAAGAAGTCGGAGCGCTCCTCTTCCGCGATCGCCGATCGGGCAAGAACGGCCTGCCAGATCTTCGCGACAAGAAAAGAGCCGATCAGCGCGGCGAACGACTCGCCCCACCGCCCGACCGAGAGGTCGGCCAACAGGATCTGGCTCGAGTCGACGACGCGCCGCAGGTCGATCGTCGAGCGAGGCTGGCAGAGCAGCCGACGCAGCCGCGGCCGAACAAGAAAGTCACGCAGCTTGTTCAGGACTGGTCCAGTGACCTCGACACGCTGTGTCTCGGAGAGCTTCTCGAACCAGGTCCAGAAACCGTCGAGGGCGAATGGTTCCTGTACGTCTGCCAGCGCCTGGCGACGGAAGGCCGCGTCGGTGAGGAGCAGTGGGATGTGCGCCAGGCTCGGATCGGGCCGGCGCAGGATTGTGAGCAGGGCGGACCGGAGCACGTCGTCGGTTCGCGGTCCCCAGTACCGCTCGTAGATTCGCTTGAAGATGGTGAGGGCGTTGTCCGCAACCAGATCACGGTCATCGCCGGGCCACAGCTCGAGTGGATTGATGCCGACGCTCTGTCCGGCCTCCTCGGGCGAGATGAGCACGACGTCGTCCAGGCGCGCGCGGGGAATTCGCGCGAGCAGCCCACGCACCAGATCGCCCTTGGGATCGAGCACGCCGACACCGCGTCCGGCGGCGATGTCCTGCGCGGCCAGACTCAGGAGCGCGGTCGTCTTGCCCGTGCCGGTCGATCCGAGCAGATGCAGGTGATAGCGCGAGTCCGCGATCGACAGGCCGACCCGTCGCTGCTCGCCGGCCCAGGTCGACACGCCGAGAACCCGCTCGCCACGCTGCGCGCCGACGGGGGGCGGCAGCTGCGGCGAGCGGACGGTTCGGAGATGCGGCGGCACCTCGCTCGGCACGTGCCACAGCCCGCTGAGCTCGCGCGCGCTGAGAACGAAGCCGCCGAAGAGCGGGAACTGACGGAGCGCGAAGAGCTTCCGGAGGCCGCGGCGGCGAGTCGATCGAAAGTCGAATCGGTTGACGCCAACGTAGAGACCGAAGCTCCCGCTCACGAGCTGCGCAAGTTCGCGCGCCCGCCCAGGCCGACGCGCGGTGGCCGCGATGCGCAGGACGCAGTCGAAGGCCGGGGTCCCGGCCTTGTCCTCGATCGCCTTGGCACGACTGCGCTCGAACTGCGTCGGCTTTCGGTCGCATGTCTGGCCGAGCGCGGAGACGCTTCCTCCCCGCCCGCGGCGCAGGCGCTGAGCCTCCATGTGGGCATGCATCTGCCACCTCGCGCTCTTTGGCCGCACCAGCAGTTGGACGCAGGCCTCTTCTTCCGAGTCGACCCGGGCAAGTGTGGCGAGCAGGGCGATGAGAGGCTCACCCGTGAAGCTCGTGGCGATGGGCAGGTAGTTGCCGAGCGCAAGCCGGGCGCTGACGAATTCGGCCGCGTTTGCCGAACTCGCCGGCCCGCTGAGCGCTAACAGCGCGATGCCGGGATAGGCCGCCTGCAAGAGCGTTTCGACGAACATCTTCTGGCCGCGTGGGATCCAGACCTGAAAGGTGACCTGGCGGGCACGGCCAACGATCTCCAGCGAAATCCACGGCTGTCGCTCGAAGAGCCGCCTCCGCCGCGAGCGCAACAGCGCGTGCAGATGCATGAAGACCTGCTCGGTGGTGGCAGTGCTCGGTGGCATGCTGAGCACGTACAGCTGCCCCTCAAGAGGACGCATCCTGCCCCGCAAGTCGAGGAGCGCCAGGAAGCCCGCGGCCACGGCGACCGCTGACAGTCCCAGCTGCGCGATGTCGAGTAACCGCTCGACGCCGATCACTGGCCACCCGGACAGCGGGACATGCGGAGGACGCTCATCGATGACTCAGCAGGGTAGGTCGCTCAGCTGATGGACGACGCTGTTGCGCAGATCAACGTTGGCGTTGTGCGCCGACCGCTTGCGCTCGAACTCGGCCAGGAGGCCGTTGTACTGCTCCATCAGCTCGGTGTACGAGGCGAACGCTTCGGGTGGCAGGACGCGCGATGGATACTGCGCTCGGATCGCCTGCATCCGTTCGGCGATGCCGCTGATACGGGCCCGCAGGTCATCGAGCGCGGCAGCGGAGGCGTCGATCGCGGCATCCAGCGAGGCCAGGCGCGCCTTCAGCTCTCTTGACCGGGTCACGCACGGGTCCGGGGGCGGCGGGGGTATCTCGGTGAAGCCCATCGCCCGCAGCTCGCGCGCGCTGAAGCGGTTCGGGCAGATCGGCGCACGCGCCGCGACCAGACAGGTGACCGGGTGCGTCATCAGCCCGAACTGGTTGACGCCCTCGAGCAGCGGATCCGCGGTCGTTTCGCGCCAGTGGCCGTCCGGAGCGGCGTCGGGTCCGAAGCAGCACCAGATGTGGCCAAGCTCGTGGAGGGCGACGCTCAGGGCGTTATCCGGAGTGAGCACTCCACGCTCCCCGACCACGTACAGCTCCACCCGCTGCGTCCCGTCCGACGATCGGGCGTGCACCGATGTGCCCCGCCCTGGGAGCACGTACACGACGATGTCCGCCGATGAGGGGACCAGCGCGAGCGCGCCCAGTCCACGCGTGGCCTGGGTCCATTCCTTCTCGAGATCGGTGGTCAGCCGCGCAGCGATCGCGTCGCGGGTCGGAAGCAGACTCGGATCGAGACGGGCGTTGATGCCCGCCAGTCCCCGCACCGGATCGACCGGCTGGATCCGAACGGTGAATCCGTTCGCCTTCAAGCTTCGGAGTGCGACCTCGAAGCCGGCGACGACCTCGGAGGACCTGCGCCCGCCCGTGCAGGTCACGACGTGCTGACCGCGACCCTCGGGCACCGGCGGCGCCGAATAGGTCCAGGAGAGCGAACCTTGGGCGTCGGCGGTGCCGGCCTCGATGCCCGGCGGTCCATCTCCGAACGTCCCCGCGTCGATCTGCACGCGCAGCGTGCACGCCGCACGCGGGCTTGTGTGAATCTGGACGGTGCCGTAGCGGGAGGCGAGGACCTTAATCGCCGGAGTTCCCGCGCTCGAGGTCGCAGCCGGGGTAGCGGTTGAGGTCGGCACGGGCTGTGTGGCGGTGCCCGGCGCGGCGGCGGCAGGAGCGCATGCGACAGCGAGCAGGCCGAACGCCGTCGAGAGCGCCCGTGACCGGAAGCTGCGAACGCGCGCTCTCCAGCGCGTCGCGCTTGAAATGGTCGTCACCGCGCCTCGGCCTCCGCGACGGGGATGAATCCCTGAACGTGTGGATCGGGCGAGGCGATCGCACGCGTGCTCACACGGCCCCAGCCGAAGGCGTTCATCTCGCTCACCGTGTAGCTCGTCGACGAGACGGCGATCACGATGGCCACATGGCCGTAGCGGCTGTACGCGCCGCCCGGCTCGAACACCGCGATGGCGCCGAGCGAGGGCGCCTGACTCGTGGGCAGACCGTGCGCCCGCGCGTTCACCAGCCACTCGGCGGCGTTGCCGCCCCAGGTGACGCGGTGGTTGTACGCCGCCCACCAGGTGCACTGGCCGAACGGGAAGGGATCCGGGAACCCGCCAGCCGGCACCCAGGAGAAGAGCTGGGCCTGCGGGGCGACATGGCCCGCGGTCGCCGCGGCCGCGGCGGCAGAGCCCACCACGGCCGGGACACACAGGACAAGCGCCGCGAGCGCGATCTTCATGCCACCAGCTCACGACGCTCGATGAGCCGGGCCTCTTCGTCGGTCGCGACGACCAGGAACGGCACGCGTCGTCCCTGCGCGACGAGGAGTCCTTCACCGCGCTGCGCACCCAGGAGCCAGCTCTGCTCGGCCCGCGTGAGGCGGAAGAGCTCGGCCAGTCGTGGCATCGCCTGCGGCGCCTGCTTCATCAGGATCTGCAGCGCGGAGTTGGCGATGACCGCCTCACCATCGGGACTGGCGAGCACGTCCGCGACGTCCTGGGTGACCAGGGTGAGACCGGCGCGTCGCTTGCGGGCGGTCTTGACCAGGCGAAAGAGGAACGCCGCGGTGTCGGCGTGCCGCATCAGCCACCAGGCCTCGTCCACCACGACCAGCGTCGGCTGGATTGAACTGGCGAGCCCGCTCCAGATCCGGTCGAGCACCAGGAACATCGCCGCCGCTCGCTCCTCCTCAGGCAGCCCGGCCAGGACGTACGCCGCGCTACCTTCGCTGCTCACGCGCACATCCGAACTGGACCGGAAGAGCCAGGCGCCAGATCCGCTCACGTAGCGCTCCAGACGCATGGCCACGCTGTCCATTCCCGAGCGTCCCTGCAGTCGACTCTGCACGTCCGCCAGAGAGGGGCTCCGCAGGCCGTCCACCGGCCGACCATCGGCAAAGCCCGCCCGCGCGAACACGAACGAGATCGCCTCCTCGACCGCCGCGCGATCCGCTGGACCGAGCCCGCCGGTGAGCAGCTCGATGAGCGTGGTGAGGGTGGCGATGCGGATGCTCAGCGCGCCGGGCGACGCATCGGCCAGCGCGAAGGCATCGAGTCCCGTGGCCACTCCGGGGCTCACGCTGACCACGGCCGCGCCCAGGCGCGAGAGCAGTGCGGCGTATTCGCCCTCGGGATCGATGACCAGCGCGCGGTGGCCAGCGAGCACTGCCCGCGCGAGTTCGACCTTGACCAGGTAGGACTTGCCCGCGCCGCTGGTCGCGAAGACGACGGCGTTGTGGTTCTCGAGCGCGAAGCGGTCCAGCACGACCGGGCTGCGCGTCGCCGAGTTGATGCCGTACAGCAGGCCCGAGCGCGTCGGCAGATCCGTCCCGGTGAAGGGGAAGGTCGCCGCGAGCGCCGTCGTCGAGAGGACGCGCCGCACGCCGGCCTGCTCGAGGCCCAGCGGCAGCGAGGAGACCAGGCCCGGGCGCATCTGGAAGAGCAGGCGCCGCGAGTGGAGCAGGCGCGCGCCCAGGAGCGCTTCCAATCGTCGCGTCGCCGCGTCCAGGTCAGCGGCGCCGGAGGCCCACAGCGTCAGGTAGAGGCTGGCGTCGAAGAGCCGCTCGGAGCCCTGCGCGATGCGGTCCTGGAGCTCCAGCGCATCCTGGAGCGCCGCGCGGCGGTACGGGTCGGCCCGGCCGCCGTGTTGTTCGGCCAGACGCATGGTCGAGGAGAGCTCCGCGATGCGCCGGTCCAGGAAGGCCATGACCGAAGGCCCCGCGCTGGGCTCCACGTGCAGCGAAAGATCGAAGTCCGTTTCGAACGACTGCAGGTCGCCGAGCCAGCCAGGATGGAGGCGCGAAGGGTAGCGGCTCACCGCGATGGTTCGCGCCACGCGCTCGCTGACCGAGACCAGGCTCGGGCCTTCGGCGAACGCGGCCGGCGCGACCAGGACCGCGGCATCGGTGAGGCTCTCCCCTCCGGCCATGGGCTGCAGCGCCGCGACGGGGTCGAGGGTGCGGCGCAGCAGCTCCGCCAGCTCGTGATCGCGCAGGCGGCGCGGCTGCAGATCCAGGCGGCGCAGGCACACCTCAACCCAGTGCACGCGCTGGTCGAGTACGGCCAGGCTCTCGCCATCGGCGGGGTCCCGGCCGCGGCCACCGCTTTCGGCCGGCACGACCACGTAGAAGCGGCGGTCCATGATCCGCCGCTGGTCGGCGAGATCCTCGAGCAGGCGCCGGTACGACGAACGCAGCGGCACGGTGGTGACGTCTTCGCGCGCCGGCAGCTGCGCGAGGCCCGCCGGGTCAAGCTGCCGTGAGCGGATGAGGATCTGGAGCGGATGCGCGAGCGAATTGAGCAGCGAAATCCAGGCATCGACGACGGCGCGCTGCTCGGCCTCACCTTTGATGCCGAAGGCCAGCGTCGAGCATTCGATCACCGCGCGCAGCCCTCCGCCGCGCAGCCGCAGCGCATCGGCCGCGATCGCCTCGAGCGGCACCAGCTCACGCGAGGATCGACGCGGCAGACGGAGCGAGAGTCTCCTCATGTGACAAGGACCCGCGGCCGCACCAGATACGCGGCCGCGACCGCGAGCCAGCCCCGAAGTGCGAGCTCACCCAGGCGAAGGACACCGAGCGCAGCTCCGAGAAGGACCGGCGCGACCGCTGCGGCCCCGCGTAGCCAGAGATCACCGGGCAGCGCGAGATACAGCCACCAGCCGACCACGGCACCGCCGACGACGCAGAGCAGATCGGTTGCGCTGAGGCCCCAGGCGACCACGTCCTCGAGCTCCAGGTGCTGCGGGACCTTCGCGGGCTCCACCGCTAGGCCACCCCCGCGGAGCGACCGGCGACGATCACCGTCTGCACCAGCGGGTTCCTCGGCAGCTGTTGCCGGAAGGCCCACTGGTACGCCGTGAATGGCAGCCGGAAGAGCAGGTACAGGAG
>Ga0137375_10005443_pt1 | contig 15131 bp, 18 predicted proteins | sample SagtaG_24_FD_104936 | JGI IMG/M metagenome (GOLD analysis project Ga0137375, IMG submission 104936) | Vadose zone soil microbial communities from Sagehorn Ranch, Mendocino, California, USA - Sage1_R_113_16 metaG | ecosystem: Environmental > Terrestrial > Soil > Vadose zone | place: USA...
CTCTCGATCGTCGCCCTCGTCTCGCTCGTCTGGGCGATCATCGAGGCGCCGTCGAAGGGCTGGACGGCAACGCCGATCCTCGCCGCGTACCTGATCTCGGCAGTCTTCTCGGCGGCGTTCGTCGCCTGGGAGCTGCGCACGAAATACCCGATGCTGGAGATGAAGTTCTTCCGGAACCGCAGCTTCAGCGCAGCGAGCGCGTCCATCGCGCTCGTCTTCTTCGCCCTGATGGGGACGATCTTCTTCCTCACGCAGTACATCCAGTCGGTGATGGGCTACACGCCTTTCCAGGCGGGCATCCGGATCACCCCGGTCGCCGGCGGGCTCATGGTCGCCGCCGGGCTGGCGCCGAAGCTCGTCGCTCGGTTCGGCGTCCGGACGATCGTCGCCGCCGGTCTCACGGTCGTCGCGGTCTCGATGCTTCTGCTCTCGCAGGCCCAGGTCGACTCCGGCTACGGCCTCGTCGCCGCAGTGCTCGTCACGATGGGCCTCGGCCTGGGACTGGCGATGGCTCCCGCGACCGACTCCGTGATGGGCTCGCTGCCGCTCGATAAGGCGAGCGTCGGGTCGGCGATGAACGACACGACCCGGATGGTCGGCGGCGCACTCGGCGTCGCGGTGCTCGGGAGCATTCTCCACGGCGGCTACGAGTCGAACATTGGCGACGGCGCTCCGGCGGTCGCCCGCGACTCGCTCGGCGGCGCGCTCCAAGTCGGCGGGACCCAACTGGTCGACTCGGCGCGGCACGCGTTCGTGTCCGGGATGACGACGGCGTCGCTCGTCGCGGCGGCGATCGCGTTCGCCGGTGCGATCATCGCGTTCGTGGCGCTGCCCAAGGTGCAGCAGGAGCACGCCCAGGTCGTCGAGCTTCCGCTTCGGGCGGAGCCGGAGGCGATCGCGGCGTGACGGACGCCGCCCGCAAGCCCGGCCGGCCGCGCAGCGCCGAGGCCGACCGCGCGATCTTCACCAAGACCCTGGAGCTCCTCACTGATGAGGGGCTTCGGGGTCTTAGTGTCGAGAAGGTCGCCGAGCAGGCGGGGGTCGCGAAGACGACGATCTATCGACGCTTCCCGACCAAACGGGATCTCGTTCGTGCCGCTTTGGCGTCGGTGGCGGGCTTCGGACAGCTCGATCCGCCGGACACCGGAAGCATTCGCAGCGACCTCTACGAGCTCGCGCGCGCGCGTGTGGACGTGCTGAAGCGAACCAGGACCCAGCTGCTGATGCCGCGGCTCATGGCCGAGGCCGGCTCCGATTCCGACTTGCACGCCCTGATCCTCACGGTGTTCGCCAATCCCGCCCGCGATGTCGTCATTCGGGCTCTCCGGCGCGGCGTCGAGCGAGGCGAGCTGCGCGAGGACGTTGACGTCGAGCTCCTGACCGACCTGCTCGCGGGACTGACGGTCTATCGCCTCCTTTACTCGCGCGGCGAGCTGCGTGGCCTGGCCGCGCGGATCGAGGCGGCGATCGACGTCTTGCTGGACGGTGCGGCGGTAGGGTCGAGGCCTGGGCGCGCGCATTCCCGATCCGCCGCTGACTGACGGCGTCGTCACGCTGCGTCCGCCTGACGAGCGGGATCTGCCCGCGATCGAGCGCGCGATTCATGACCCGGGCGTCGTGCGCGCGTTCGGCCGGACGACCCAATCCGCGGCAGAGCTGCTCGAGCTCAATCGAAGCCGCTGGCGCGACGGTAGCGGTCCGACGTTCGCGATCTGCGAGGCCGGCAACGAGTGCGTCGGACACGTGTTTGTCAACATCGGCCCCACGCAGCGGGGGACGATCGGCTACTGGCTCCTCCCGGAGTCTCGAGGGCGAGGCCTGGCGACTCGCGCTGTCCGCATCGTCTCGCGCTGGGCGTTCGACGTACTCGGTCTCGCCCGTCTCCAACTGCTGGCGGAGCCGTCGAACGTGGCATCTCAGCGGGTCGCCGAGCGCAGCGGCTTCCAGCGAGAAGGCGTGCTCCGGTCGTACGCCGAGATCGACGGGCGGCGAGTCGACTACGTGATGTTCTCGCGGTTGCCGGGCGACGAGCCCTGATCAGGGCGAGCGGCTCGCGGAGGTCGAGCTGTGCCAGCCACAGAGCTGGCCGGATGGCGGGGGCGCGGCGTTCCGGAATCGCCCTGAATGAGTCTGAGCCGAGCTCCTTGCTCGAGAGGGAAGCTCCGTCGGGGCGTCCGACCTGTGACGGGACGGCGTCTCGCGAGTTCGCCCCTTGCGGCCTCGAGCGCCAGCTCGGCTCGTTGCGGGAAGACGCCGCCGCTCAGGGGAGGATCAGGTGGCTGTCGCCGAACTCGTGCCAAAGGTAGCCGTGTTGGAGCGCCTCGTGGTAGCACCGGTCGAGCAGGTCTTCTTCGGCGATCGCGCGCATCAGGTCCAAGTGCGACGCCTCCGGCTCGTGCCAGCCAGTGATGAGGCCGTCGACCGCGTAGACGCCTCGCTCCGGGCTCAGGACGAGATTCGTCCACCCTTCGCCTGCAATGACCGTCCCGTCGTCGGCGGCGACCGACTCGAGGGCGCGGACGACCGTCGTCCCGACTGCGATCACGCGGCCGCCCCAGCCGTGGACGGCATTTACCAGGCGCGCCGTCGTCTCGGGCACGCGATACCTCTCCGGATAGGGCGCCTCGCCGCGTTCGGGGGAGGAGACGCCCGTGTGCAGCGTCAGGGGTGCGACGTGGATCCCGCTCGCGACGAGCCTCGTGACGAGCTCCGCGGTGAAGGGGCGGCCGGCGCTCGCCATCTCGGCGCTGCCGGGCTCGAGCGCGAAAGCGTTCTGGTACATCGAGAGCGGCCACTCGCGCGGCACGTAGCTGTAGCGGATCGGATGTCCGTGCTCCTCCAGGTACTGAGCGAGCGGCGCGGGGAGCTCGAGCTGCGCCAGCCACAGGCGCCTGCCGCCGGCATAGGGCGCGACGATCTTGGCGCGGCCGCCGCCGGGGAGCGAGAACTCGTCGCCCTCACGGCCGGCGAGGTACGGCCGCTCGGTCGCGCGCAGCTCCACGATCCACCAGCGGTCGGCGACGCGATGCGGGACCGGGGTCGACAGCCGGAGCTCGAGCTTCCAGCCGTCGGAACGCTCGGCGGGTAGGGCGGCCGGCAGCGTCGCCGAGGTGTTGACCACGACCAGGTCGCCGGGCGCGAGGAAGGCCGGCAGATCCCTGAACTGCGCATGAACGATGCGGCCGTCTCGCTTGCACGCGACCAGCATGCGTACCTCGTCGCGCGCGAGGCCGCGAGCCTCCGGGGGCTCGTGCGCCTCGAGGCGCTGCGGCAGCTCGAACTGGAGGGCGCTCATGTGCGCACCGGAGCCAGGTCGCGCGCGCGGTAGCGGCCGCTCGGAAGGTGGCCGCCGATCAGCTCGAGCAGACCGGGGACACTCTCCTCGGGGGGCGGCCGGTCGGAGATGTCCTCGCCCGGGAAGGCGTCCTGGTGCATCTGCGTGCGCATGTCGCCGGGATCGACGGCGTAGACGCGCAGCTCCGGATGCTCGGCCGCCAGCACGGCGCTGAGCTGCTCGAGCGCCGCTTTCGACGAGCCGTATCCGCCCCACCCCCCGTACGCCTCGACGGCGGCGTCGGAGGTGATGTTGACGATCCGGGCTGCGTCCGCAAGCCGGGGAAGGGCGACCTGCACGAGCGCCAGCGGCGCCGTCACGTTGATCTCGTAGACGCGGCGGAGCTCGTCGAGCGGGAAATCCGCCAGTGCAGGGAGTGGGCTCGGTCCGAGGACGCTTGCGTTGTTGACGAGCAGGTCGATCTGACCTCCGGCTGCCTCGACGAGCGCGAGCCGGTGCTGGGGATCGGTGACGTCGCCGGCTACGGCGACGACGCGGTCGTGTCCGGCCCAGGCGCGCTCGAGCTCCGCGGCGCCACGTGCGTCGGCGACGACGCGCCAACCGTGGTCGGCGAGCGCGCGTGCCAGGGCGAGACCGAGTCCGCGTGAAGCTCCGGTGACGATTGCAGCGGGCATGCCGCCACCGTACGTGCGACGCGGTCCCGATTGATATCGGGAATTGGTCCTAGGACCTGCGGCCCACGTAGAGCGCCGCCTGCGTCCGGTCCGCGACCCCGAGCTTCGCGAGCACGTGCGAGACATGATTCTTGACCGTCTTCTCGGCAGCGCCGAGCTCCTGCGCGATCCGCTTGTTCGAGAAGCCCCGCCCGATCAGCTCGAGCACCTCTCGCTCGCGCGGCGTGAGCTCGTCGTAGCGATCGTCCTGCTCGCCGCTCGCGAGGGCCTCGACGAGCCGAGCTGCCACGGCAGGATCGATCAGCGCCTCGCCGTCGTTCGCGGTGCGAATCGCGCGCGCGAGCTCCTGCGGCTGCGCGTTCTTGAGCAAGTACCCGGCCGCCCCGGCCCGGATCGCCGGCAGCAGCCGGTCGTCGTCGAGGAAGCTCGTCAGGACGATCACGCGCGCCGCCGGCACGCGCTCGCGCAGCTGCCGCATCGCCTCGACGCCGTCGACCTTCGGCATGACGAGATCCATCAGGACGACGTCGGGGCGGATCCGCTCCGCGAGGGCGACCGCCTCCGCGCCGTCGCCGGCTTCACCCACCACGGCGATGCCCTCCTGCAGCTCGAGGAAGCTCCGCAGCCCTTCCCGGACGACGGCGTGGTCGTCCACGATCAGCACGCCGATCGGCTCAGCCATGCGCCGTCTCGAGGTGCACGGTCGTTCCCTTGCCTTCGGCCGAGTCGATCTCGAGGCGGGCGCCGAGCCGCTGCGCCCGCTCCTCCATCGACGTCAGGCCGAGTCGCCGCGAACGGAGGTCAGGCGCATCGGGGTCGAAGCCGACGCCGTCGTCCTCGATCTCGAGCAGGAGCCGTCCGTCGTCGCCGCGCAGGCGCACGACGACGCGGCTTGCCTGCGCGTGCCGCAGTGCGTTCTGGAGCGCCTCCTGTGCGATCCGGAAGACCTCGCGGTCGCGCTTCGGATCGCGCTCGAGCTCGAGGTCGCCCTCCAGCTCGATCTCGGTCGGCTGGAGCCGGCGGAGCACCTCCACGTGCTTGCGGAGCGCCCCGCAGAGGCCGTCGTGCTCGAGATCGGGCGGACGGAGCTCGAAGATCAGCGACCGCAGCTCCTCGAGCGCCTGCGCCGCGAGCTCCTGGAGCTTGGCGACCTGTACGCGCGCCTGCTCCGGGTCGCGGTCGAGCAGGGTCGCCGCCGCTTCCGCGTTGAGGACGAGGCTGAACAGCTTCTGGCTGACGGCATCGTGCAGCTCGAGCGCGAGCCGGTTTCGCTCGGACAAAATCGAGAGCTCGCGGCTGCGCTCGTGGAGACGAGCGTTCGTGATCGCGATCGCCGCGTGCGCGGCGAGCAACTCGATCAGCTCCTCGTCCTCCGCGGTGAAATCCGGCACGCCCTCTCGCTCGGTCAGGTAGAAGGCGCCGATCACCCCCTCGGGCGAGACGATCGGGACGCCGAGGAACGAGCGCATGTCCGGGTGACCCTTCGGCCACCAGCCGCCGAAGCGCGGATCCTGATGAATGTCCGCGGTCCGGAACGCCGTCGGCGCCTCGAGGATCGCGCCGAGCATCCCGTGCGTGCGCGGCAGCGGGCCGAGCGTCGCGATCAGCTTGTCGCTCATCCCGGAGGTCAGGAACGCGCTGAAGCCGCCATCGCCGTCGGGAACGCCGAGCGCGGCGTACCGCGCGGGCACGAGCGTGCGCGCGCTCTCGACGAGCCGCTGCAGCACTTCCTCCGTCGACTGCTGCGAGCCGATCGCCAGGACGGCGTCGCTGACGGCTCTGAGGGCTGGGTTCAGTCCTGTTTCCACGGGGACGACGATACGCGCCGTCGTCAGGACTCGGTGGCTTGCCGGGGCCCGATCAGCGTTCCCTCGGCGAACACAACCGCTGCGAGTACGGCCGTGAGCCCACCTGCGAGCGCGAGGGGCGGCAGGATGCTTTCGGCGGCGATCAGGCCGACGATGATCGCTCCGGCGGCGAGCTTCATGGTCACCCCCAAGCCGTGCGGCCCGCCGATGGTCACCGTCCGTGTGCCGATCAGCGAAAGGAGGAAGAGCAGGACGCCGCCGAGCAGCGCGATGCTCGGGGCCGTGCCGAGATGGTCGCGGTCGGCGCGCTCGATCAGAAGGCGCAGGCCTGCGCCCATCGACGCGAGCCCGATCAGCAGCGGGATGTGTGCGTAGGAGTAGATGACGACCGACATCGTCGAGCCGCGGAGGACGACGTTGGCCCGGCGGTCGAAGTACAGCCACCAGACGGCGGCGACGGCCGCGAACCCGAGCACGGCTGCGGCGGCCGAGTGGAAGCGCCAATTCGTCCCGGCTGTGCCGATCGCAACTGCGGCGACCGACTCTCCGATCACGATCAGCGTGAACAGCGCCCACCGCTCCGGGAGGTGACTGGCGCTCGTCCGCACGCGCCGATGGATCCGCGTCGTCAGCGGAGGCAGGCTCAGCTCCAGGACCTGCGCGATTCCCCAGAGGACGTAGCGCGCCGGCGTGTCGAATGCCAGCGACAGGAGCCAGATCGCCACGCCGACGCTGTAGCCGCCGCCGTAGAAGCGGATCAGCGGACGCGCCTCCGGCACGGCGCGCCAGGCCCGCCAGTAGAGCGCCAGCATCAGCGAGCGCAGGACGACGTAGGCGACGGCGAAGCCCGCACTGTGGACGCCGTTGGCGACGTCGTGGATCAGCACCGCCATCGCTGCGACCGCGATCATCGCGGCGAAGTAGGCGAGCCGGAAGGCGAGGTCGTCCGTGTCGAAGCGGTCGGCATAGGCCATGAAGCCCTGCCAGGCGACGAAGACTGGAATGAAGAGCGCAGCGAAGCGGAGGAAGCCGCCGGCCGAGTGGTCGACGACGAGCTCGTGCGAGAGCTCCGTGATCGCGACGACGAAGACGAGATCGAAGAAGAGCTCGAGCCAACTCGCATGGCGGTCGCCCTCTTCGGCGGCTGTGCGTAGTCGCGGGGGTGCGAACCAGCGCGCGCGATCGTCGGCCCTCGGCCGCTCCTCGAGGCGAATGCCCATCGACGCTGAGGCTATGCGGGCCGCGGAACCGGTACAAGAAGCTCCGAATGACCCGTTGGCCGACGTTGTGCGCGTTCTTCCTCGCGGTTACGGCCGTCACGGGCGGCTGCGCCGAGGCTGCGCACGAGGCTGCGTCCAAGGACGGCCGGATCGTGTTCCAGCGCTTCGACCCGAAGCTCGCGACGACACGGCTCTACACGGTCGCACCGGATGGGCGCGGACTGCGGGCGATCACGAAGCCCGGTGCCGGCGATGGCGGCGACTCGCAACCGGACTGGTCGCCGGACGGCCGCAAGATCCTCTTCCGGCGCTTCGTCGACCTTGGGCAAGCGAACGAGCGCCTGCACATCTTCGTGGTGGGCGCTGACGGGAGGGGTCTCCGCAACCTCACGGTCGGGAGCTGCAACGGGCTCTGCCTGACGAACGAGGAGCCGGCCTGGGCGCCGGACGGCAGGCGCATCGCCTTCGTGCGAACGATGGGGCCCATTCGGCGGGGAGGGCTGCCGCGGATCTCGGGCATCTTCGTCATGAACGCCGACGGCACGCACGTCCGCCAGCTCACGCAGCGAAAGGGCACGTTCCGCACCGAGGATCACGCGCCGAGCTGGTCGCCGGACGGAAAGCGGATCGCGTTCATGTCCGCGAACACGACGTTCCGGCCGGCAGGGGGCGTCCGTGATCTACGTCATCAACGCGGACGGCACGCATCCGAGGCTGCTGCGCTCGCTCTCTCACGCGTGGCCGGGAGCCGGCGTGCCCGCGTGGTCGCGGGACGGGAAGCGGATCCTCTACAGCACGTACTGCTGGTTCGGCACCTGCGGCCAGGCTCCGACCGGCGCGCAGCTCTTCACGATCGGCGCAGACGGCAAGAGCCCGCGCCAGCTGACGCGTGTCTCTGGAAACGCGATGGGCGGACGCTGGTCCCCGGACGGCAAGCAGATCGTCTTCATCCGCAATCCTCGAGTTGGACCGACGGGCGACGTGTACACGATGAACGCGACCGGCACGGCGATCCGGAGGGTCACGAATGCGCTCGACCTCGGGGCGCGCAACCCCGGTTGGGGAAGCTAAGCGTCGGCTCGGTGGATCGCCACACCGACCATCACGCAGCCGACTCCCGCCAGATCCAGCAAGGACGGGATCTGCCGCAGCACGATCACCCCGACCAGCGTCGCCGTCGCCGGCAGGAGGGAGACGAAGAGCGCGTACGTGGCCCGCGGTAGGCGTGACATTGCCAGCTGATCCGTGACGTACGGGATCACCGACGACGTTTCCTCGGAACGAGCATCGCACCCCGACGACGAGCGGCGTTCCGCCAAGCCCTCCTGAGGAAGTCGCGCTCGGTCGCGTTCTCGGTGCGGGCGATCGCGGCCTCGTACGCAAGCGCCGCCTCGGCGTTGCGGCCCAGGCGTCGGAGCAGGTCGGCGCGGATGGCGTGGAAGAGGTGGTAGCCGTCGAGGTCGAGGCGGTCGACCAGCGTGAGCGCCGCGTCCGGTCCCTCGACCTCGGCCAGCGCGACTGCGCGGTTGAGGGCCACGACCGGGCTCGGGGCGAGCGACAGGAGCTGGTCGTACAGCTGGAGGATCTGCCACCAGTCCGTGGCGGCCGCGGTCGGCGCGTCGCTGTGGACGGCGTTGATCGCCGCCTGGATCTGGTACGGGCCGGGCTGGTCGCGCCGGAGGCATTGTCGGACGATCGCCTGCCCTTCGGCGATGAGGCCTCGATCCCAGAGGCCGCGGTCCTGGTCGGCCAGCAGGACGAGGTCGCCGTCCGGGGTGGTGCGGGTGGCTCGACGCGACTCGATGAGCAGCATGAGCGCCAGCAGCCCCATGACCTCCGGTTCGTCGGGCATGAGCTCGGCCAAGAGCCGTCCGAGGCGGATGGCCTCCGCGCAGAGATCCTCGCGGACGAGCCGGTCACCCGAGCTGGCCGTATGGCCCTCGTTGAAGATGAGGTAGACGACGGCCAGCACGGCCCGAACGCGGCCCGGGAGGTCGGCCTCGTGCGGGACCCGGTACGGGATCCTCGCGTCGCGGATCTTGCCCTTGGCCCGGACCAGCCGTTGAGCCATCGTCGGCTCCGGCAACAGGAACGCGCGCGCGATCTCGGCGGTGGTGAGCCCACCCAGGAGCCGAAGCGTCAGCGCGACCTGGGCGGCGACGGCGAGCGCGGGGTGGCAGCAGGTGAAGATCAGGCGCAGCCGGTCGTCGCGCACGGCGACCTCCTCGTCCGGTTCGTCGCGTGCCTGCAGCAGGGCTGCCTGGGCGTGCCGGTCCTCGCGGGACCCCTCGCGGCGGAGGCGGTCGATCGCGCGGTTGCGCGCCGTGGTGATGATCCAGCCAGCCGGGCTCGGGGGCAGTCCGGTGGACGGCCACCGCTCCGACGCCACCGTGAACGCGTCCTGGACCGCTTCCTCGGCGACGTCGATGTCACCGAAGACTCGGACCAGGACGGCCACCGCGCGACCGTACTCCTCGCGGAAGACACGCTCGATCTCCGAGGTGGGGAGGGCCGGCACGCCGGGCATCACTCCTTGGCTTCGTCCTGGAACGGCCGCACCTCCACTGGGAGGGTGGTCGCCCTGGTGAGCTTGCGGCCCCATTCGAGCGCGGAGTCGAGATCCGGCGCTTTGATGATGGTGAACCCGCCGATGTGCTCCTTGGCCTCGGCGAACGGGCCGTCGGTGGTGAGCACGTCGCCGCCCTGAATGCGCACCACCGTGGCCGTGCTCGGGGCGTGGAGCCCGCCGGCGAACACCCATGCGCCGGCGGCCTTGAGCTCACGGTTCAGGGCGTCGAGGTCCCGCCTGATCGTCTCCATGACCTCGGGCGCGGGAGGGTCTCCTTCGGGCTGATACACGCTGAGCAGGTACTGCTTCATCTGACGGGTCGGTAGGTGAGCATCACACCACCGGTGCTGGTGGCCTTGGAGTCGACGAGGCTCAGCCTCCTGGCCCGGTCGGCCTCGCGGAACAGCCGCTTGCCGCTGCCGAGCACGATCGGGAACACGGCCAGGAAGTACTCGTCGACCAGGTCGTGCTCGATCAGCGTCTGCACGAGCTGCCCGCTACCGAGCACGACGATGTTCCGGCCCGGCTGCTCCTTGAGCTCGGCAACCGCATCGGCGACATCGCCTTCGATCAGCGTCGAGTTCTGCCACTCGACGCGCTGCAGCGTCGTGGACGCCACGTACTTCGGCGTGGTGTTCAGGTGCCGGGCGTAGGGGTCGTCGTCGGGCGCCGTCGGCCAGTGGGCGGCCATCTTGTCGTAATTCTTCCTGCCGAACAGATAGGCGTCTGTCGCAGCCATGCCCTCGGCGGCTGTCGCACCGAGAACGTCGTCGAAGTACGGCCGCTGCCAACCGCCGTGCTGGAATCCGCCCTCGGTGTCCTCGTCGGGAGCCCCGGTGACTGCAGCACGCCGTCGAGGGACAAGAACTCGATCACACGGAGCATCCTCATGGGTTCACACTCTCCTTCCGTTCACCGGCGCCGTGCCGGGCTTCTCACCCTCTATACGAACGGCTTTCGCCCAGATCGACATGGGGCACGGACCCGCCCCGGCATTTCCTAGTCGTGCACGGGCAGGCTGCGCAGCTTTGCCGGATCGATGACGACGTCGATCTCGGCGATCCGGCCCCGGGCCACCGTGAAGGCGACGACGGCGAGCGGCTTGCCGTGCGACACGACGACGACGCCCGCTGCGCCGTTGACGATCGCAGGACGCCCGAGCCCGGCGAAAGGCCGGCCGGACTTCAGCACCCGGCGGGCGACTTCCTCGGCGCCCACCTCCGGCGGCCGTGCCCGCGGCCCGACTCCGCCGGCGTCGATCCGGAAGACGACGTCCGGATCGAGCACCGCGACGAGGGCGTCGAAGTCGCCCGCCCGGGAGGCGGCCAGGAATGCGTCGACGACCCTCCGCTGCTCAGCGAGGTCGGGATCCTGCTTCGGCGTCGCACCGCCGACGCGACGCCGCGCGCGACTTGCGAGCTGGCGGGCGGCCGTCGGCGTCCGCTCGACCATCGGGGCGATCTCCTCGAACGGGACGCCGAACATGTCGTGCAGGACGAACGCGAGCCGCTCCGGCGGCGTCAGGGTCTCGAGGACGACGAGGAGCGCGACGGCGACCGAGTCGGCGAGGACGGCTTCGTCCTCCGGCCCTCCCGCTGGATCGGCGCGCACCACCGGCTCGGGTAGCCAAGACCCCGCATAGTCCTCGCGCCGGGCTCGACGAGCGCGGAGCATGTCGAGGCAGACGCGCGCGACCACGGTCGTCAGCCAGCCGGCCATGTTCTCGACGCCGTCCGTGCCGGCGCGGTTCAGCCGCAGCCACGACTCCTGCACCGCGTCGTCCGCCTCGCTCAGCGAGCCGAGCATCCGGTACGCGACCGCGCGCAGATGCTCGCGGTGCTGCTCGAACTCCTCTGCCTGCGGGTCACGTACGGCCACCGTCACAACCTCCCATTCGCATCCGTCATAGCACTGACGAACCAGACCACGACGACGTGACCTGAGGCACCGCTTGCGGTGCCGCCATCAGGACGCAGGAGCTTCGCTCATGCGTCCGTCTGCGATGCGCGGCCCGAGCCGATCGGGCTCACGGTGACACCAAGGAGGACGAACGTGATCGAAGTGAGGAAGCTCCAGAAGATCTACCCGGGCGGGGTCGAGGCGGTCAGAGGCATCGACTTCGACGTCGCGCCAGGCGAGGTGTTCGGGCTGCTCGGTCCGAACGGCGCCGGCAAGTCGACGACGATCGGGATGCTGACGACGACGATCGCCCCGACGGGCGGGACGGCGAGGGTCGCCGGCTTTGACGTGGCGCGCGAGCCCCTGTCCGCACGCCGCGTCAGCAGCGTCGTCTTTCAGGAGGCCGTCGTCGACCGCTCGCTGACCGGCCGCCGGAACCTCGAGCTGCACGCGCGCCTCTGGGGCGTCGAGCCGCGCGAGGCGGCCGGACGGATCGGCGAGATCGTCGAGACGCTCCATCTCTCCGAGCTGGTCGACCGACCCGTCGCCGGCTACAGCGGCGGCGAGCGGCGGCGGCTCGAGATCGGGCGCGCGCTGGTCTCGCGACCGCGCGTGGTCTTCCTCGACGAGCCGACGGTGGGCCTCGACCCGCGGATCCGCGCGGAGCTGCTCGACCTGATCGCCGGCCTGCACGATCGGACCGAGACGACGATCCTCCTGACGACGCACTATCTGGACGAGGCCGAGCGTCTCTGCGACCGGCTCGCGATCATCCACTCCGGCCGGATCGTCGCGCTGGACGCGCCAGGCCGGCTGCTTGCCAAGGTCGGAGCCGAGATCCTCGAGCTGCGGGTGCGGGGGAGTGCCACGGAGGCGCTCGCGGCACTCCGTGGACGCGGCGTGGCCGGCGAGGACGCATTCGCCGTCGGCGCGACCGTGACTGTCCCGCTCCACGCGCTCACCGCGAGCGCGGCGATCGCCGTGGTCGACGAGCTCGGCCTCGCGACCGCGATCGGCACGCGTGAACCGACCCTCGACGACGTCTATCTGCAGCTCACCGGCGATCGGCTCGCCGAGGCTGCCTGAACCTGAAGGGAGAACGATGTCCGCTGTCACATCCGCAGTCGCCGTCCCTCGGCGCTTGGGGCTGCGCGCGCACGCGCTCGGCCCGCTATCAACGCTCGCCCGCCGCCGCTTCCAGCTCACCGCGCGGACGCCGCGCGAGCTCGTCGTCCCGCTCCTGACGCCGGTCATGTTCGCGCTCGTGATCGCGCCGGCGCTCAGGACGGCGCTGCACACGCCGGCGAGCTACGAGTCCTTCGTCGCGATCGAGACAGCCGGGCTGCTGATCCCGCTCAACACGATGTTCGCCGGAATCGATGTACTCGTCGACCGGCATGAAGGCGCCCAGCGCGAGCTGCTCGCGGCGCCGATCCCGCGCGCGCTGCTCGTGCTCGGCAACCTGCTCGTCGCGCTCGCGGTGACCGGGCTCCAGCTCGCCATCCTGATCGGTGTCGCGCTTGCCCGGGGCATCCACTTCGACGCGTCGACGGCCGGTGTCGGCTGGTTCCTGGCGGCCGCCGCGCTGTTCACGATCGGCATGTACGGGGTCGCGGAAATCCTCGCGAGCCGCGTGCCGAAGCAGGAGGAGTACATCGCGCGCGTGCCCGCGATCGCGATCCTGCCCTGGTTCCTGGCCGGTTCGCTGTTTCCGATCACGGCACTGCCCTCGGCGCTCGAGTGGGTGGCGAGGTTCCTGCCGCTGACGCACGGCCTCGCGCTGATGCGCTACGGCCTGCTCGGGGACGGCACCGGCTTGCACCACATCTGGCGGCTGAGCAGCACGACCGCGAGCGCCGGCCTGAGCCTGGCCGTGATCACGGCGTTCGCCGGTCTGCTGACCTTCGCGTCGATCCGCGTCTTCACGCGCGCCGCTATTCGTTGAGGGCCGCGCAACCGCGGCGCCTCGCAGGGGGTACGAGGCGCCGCGGCCGCAGGTGCTACGCGTTGCTGCCGTCGTGATCGCAGTTGTGCGAGTTGGACTGCGTTGTCGTCGTGGCAGTCGTGTCTGTGCTCGACGACTTGGAGCTGCCCTGGCTCGCAGCGAGGGCCGCTCCGCCGCCGCCTAACGCGGCGGCCGCCGCAACCGCCAAGAGCGCAGCGCCGCGGGTCGGTCGGAACACCTGCCACCTCCTTTCGATCGGGGACAATGTCCATAGAACCGCCTGCGCCTAAGAGGCAGCCAAGATCCGGCTGAGAAGTCCCTAAGAGTTAGTTCGCGCCCGCCAGCAGGAGCCGCTCGTCGGCCGCGGCGACGAGGTCGGGATCGTGGCTGGCCGCGACGATCGTCGTGCCGCCCTCGTGAACGGCGTCCTGGAGTAGGCGGATGATCATCCGGCCGGACAGCCGGTCGAGGTGCGCCGTCGGCTCGTCTGCGAGCAGGACGCGGGGGCCGGGCGCGAGCGCGCGGGCGAGCGCGACGCGGCGCTGCTCTCCTCCCGAGAGCCAGTCGGCGCGGCGACCGCCGAGCTTGTCGAGGCCGACCCAGCCGAGCCAGCGCTCGGCCCGGCGCGTCGCCTCCTCCTCGTCGAAGCCGCGCAGGGCGAGCGCGAGCTCGACGTTCTCCCGCGCGGAGAGGAAGTCCCACCAGCGTCGAGTGCTGAGAGACGTATCCCAGCAGGCGGCGGCGGAAGCGGGCGGCCTCCTCTGCATCGAGCGAGTCGACGCGCTCGCCGCCGACCCAGACCTCGCCTTCGTCGGGGTAGTCGAGCGCCGCCTGGAGGTTGAGGAGCGTCGTCTTGCCGCTCCCCGACGGACCCGCGATCACGTGTAAGCGCTCCGGGGCGAACGTCCACGAGAGGTCGGTCACGACCGTCTGGCGGCCGTAGCGCTTGCCGACGCGATCGAGTGCGATCTCGGTCGCGCGCTTCTCGCTCGGCTCGAGCCGCTTGTCGGCGCCGACCGTCCGCGCCGGATCCTCGGCGAGCAACTCCACCTTGCCCCAGCTCGCGCGTGCTCGGACGCGGTCGCCGACGCCGGCCTCCTCGCGCACAGTCCGCGGCAATCGGAGCCAGCCTTGCTCGTCGACGATCAGGACGGGACGGGCGCCGCCCTCCGCAGCGAGACGGCCGTCGCGGATGTGGATCGTGCGGGCGCACGCTTCGGCGACTGCAGGGTCGTGCGTGACGATCAGCGCGGCGGCGTCGACCTCGGCCGCGAGCTCGAGCATCAGCTCGACGACGGCCGCGGTCGCCTGGGCATCGAGCTCTCCCGTGGGCTCGTCGGCGAGCAGGAGCCGCGGCCGCTTCGGCAGTGCCGCGCAGACGGCGACGCGCTGCTGCTCGCCGCCGGAGAGCTCGTCCGGGCGGGAGCCGGCGCGGTCTTCGAGGCCGGCCGTACGCAGGAGCGAGCGGACGCGGTCGGGGTCAGCGGCGCCGAGGAGTCGCAGCGGGAACCCGACGATCTCGTCAACGGTCAGCTCCCTCGGGAGGGACGCATGGTAGTGCTGGCGGACGACTCCGATCGTGCTCCGCCGGAGACGGGCGATCTCGGCGGCGGGTAAGCGGTCGAACGGTTGGTCGAGGATGCTGAGGGCGCCGCTCGACGGCCGAGCGACACCGGCGCAGAGGCCGAGCAGCGTCGTCTTGCCGGAGCCGCTCGGCCCGA
>Ga0137375_10005449_pt1 | contig 15124 bp, 7 predicted proteins | sample SagtaG_24_FD_104936 | JGI IMG/M metagenome (GOLD analysis project Ga0137375, IMG submission 104936) | Vadose zone soil microbial communities from Sagehorn Ranch, Mendocino, California, USA - Sage1_R_113_16 metaG | ecosystem: Environmental > Terrestrial > Soil > Vadose zone | place: USA...
ACTTCTCGGATGGGTCCGGGGAATATCAGCTCTACGTACGTTCTCAGGACGGCCATGGCCAGCCGCAGACGTTCAAGCCCGAGGGGGCCGGCTTCTACGACGACCCGGTCTGGTCGCCGGATGGGAAGCGGATTTCCTACACCGACAATTCCCAGACGGTGTACTGGATCAATCTCGCGACCGGCAAGTCCGGGAAGGTCGCCTCGCAGCAGACCTACTCACCGGCATCGCAGATCCGCCACTCGTGGTCCCCCGATTCGAAGTGGCTCGCCTACACGATCGCGACGCACCCGCTCGTCATGAGCCTCTCGCTCTATTCCGTCGATCAGAACAAGTCCTATCCGTTGACCGACGGCTTGAGCGAGGTCACCGCGCCCGTGTTCGACAAGAGCGGCAAGTATCTCTACTTCTTCGGATCCACCGACGCCGGGCCGCTGCTGGACTGGTTCGCCATGTCGAACGCGGACATGCGGATCACGCGCAACGTCTACCTGGCGGTGCTGCGGACGGATCTCCCCAACCCGCTCGCCAAGGAAAGTGATGAGGAGAAGGGCACGGCGACACAGCCGCCGGCCCCCGACGACAAGAAGCCCGAGGCGCCGGCGACACAGAAGCCGGGCTCGGCCTCGGCTCCGCATGGCGGCGGCACGGAACAGAAAGGCGGGAGCGGCGACGCGGCGGCCCAGAAGCCTACGCAGGATTTCCGCGTCGACCTCGACAACATCTCGTATCGCATCGTCGATCTGCCGATCCCGGCTGGCAAGTTGACGGACCTGCAGGTCGGACCCGCCGGAACGATCTACTTCCTGCGTCACGAGGACGAGAAGGCGACGCTTCAGAAGTTCGATCTCGAGAAGCGGAAGGTGGACACGGTCCTTCCGGACGTCAGCGCGTTCGCGGTCTCCGCGGACGGCAAGAAGCTCTTGTACCGCTCGAAAGACGCGTGGTTCATCACGGCGACGACGCCCAAGGTCGAGGCGGGGCAGGGGAAGATTGCGACCGACAGCATCGAAGTGAAGATCGATCCCGTCGTCGAATGGAAGCAGATCTTCAACGAAGCCTGGCGCATCAATCGCGACTACTTCTACGCGCCCAACATGCACGGGGTGGACTGGAAGGCGGCGCGCGACAAGTACGCCGCATTCCTGCCGGACGTGACGACGCGGCAGGATCTCAATCGGGTCATGCAGTGGATGTCCAGCGAGCTCTCCGTCGGTCACCATCGTCTCGGCGGAGGCGACAGCCTGACGACGCCGAAGAGCGTTCCGGGCGGACTGCTCGGCGCGGACTATTCCGTCGAGAACGGCCGCTACCGGGTCAAGAAGGTGTACGGCGGACTGAACTGGAACCCGCAACTGCGGTCCCCGCTCACCGAACCGGGCGTGAACGTCAAGGCGGGCGAGTACCTCCTGGCCGTGAACGGCCGCGAACTCCGGCCGCCGACCAGTGTGTACGCACCGTTCGAGAACACGTCCGGAAAGCTGGTCGAGATCACGGTGGGGCCGAATGCCGACGGTGCCGGATCGCGCCCGGTGCAGGTCGTGCCTGTCGCGACTGAAGGCGCGCTGCGGAACCGCGACTGGGTGGAATCCAACCTGCGCAAGGTGGACCAGGCGACCGGCGGCCGTGTCGCCTACGTATACGTGCCGAACACCTCGACGGCCGGCCACGACTATTTCAAACGGTACTTCTATCCGCAGGCGCACAAGGACGCGGTGATCGTCGACGAGCGGTTCAACGGCGGGGGCCAGGTCGCCGACTACTACATCGACATCCTGCGGCGGCCGCTCATCTCCTACTGGGCGATGCGCTACGGCGCGGACCTGAAGACCCCGACGGCCTCCATCCAGGGGCCGAAGGCCATGCTGATCGACGAGACCGCCGGGTCCGGCGGAGATCTGCTGCCGTGGATGTTCCACAAGTTCAACATGGGGCCGCTGATCGGGAAACGGACGTGGGGCGGCCTGGTCGGCATTCTCGGCTTCCCCGTGCTAATGGACGGCGGCGGGATTACCGCGCCGAACCTGGCGATCTGGACAGATCAGGGATGGGTCGTTGAAAACGAAGGCGTCCCGCCCGACATCGAAGTGGAGCAGACACCGGCCGACATGATTGCCGGCCGCGACCCGCAGCTCGAAAAGGCGATTGCGGTCGTCATGGACGAGTTGAAGAAGAATCCGCCGAAGACGCCCGTGCGTCCGCCCTACTCCGACAAGCGGCGAAAGGCGACCACGACGACGACGAGCAGCGGAGGCCGGTGAGGTGATCGGAAGACGAGCGGCGCGCGTGCTGGCCGCGGCGTGCCTCCTGCCGCTGGCGCCGGCACCGCCTCGCGCAAATCCTCGATCTTTTTATGGAGGATAGTTGGCGTATCTCTAACGATGCCCAGCAGCCGTTCGATGCGCGGCGTGAGCGACCAATCTGCACCTTTTGCAACCGTGATCGCATCAAGGCGTGAGAGGCCGCTCCGATCAGCTTTGGGGCCGTTCGTCTTGCATCGGACGTTCCGTTCCAGCCGGACAGCAACAATGTAGACGGCGGGAGCACACGGTCCGCCTCCCGCAACTTTGGAATGGACGTCACCGTCTAAGCTGCCATATTATCCTCGGTAACCGAGGACATCGATGAGCAAGCCTTCCGATCTCGTGCAAGGGACGCTGGACCTACTGATCCTGAAAATTCTCGCGCTCGAGCCGATGCACGGGTGGGCGATCAGCCAGCGGCTGCGCCAGATCTCGGGCGACGCTTTGCAGGTCAGCGACGGATCTCTTTACCCGGCCTTGCACAAGCTCGAACAGGAGGGGTCGATCAAAGCCCAATGGCGAACGAGCGATCTCGGCCGGCGCGCGAAGTTCTACGAGCTGACGCGTCCGGGCCGAAAGCAGCTTGAACTCGAGAGGGCAAATTGGGAGCGGCTCTCGAGCGCGATCTCTGCGGTTGTGAAACTGAGACAAGCCTGAGTTGCGTCAGGAGCGAGAGCCATGAATTTGCCGCGCTGGATTGCTGCCTTGCCAGTCCGCGTCCGCTCGATTGTCGGCCGCGCACGGGCGGAGAACGATCTCGACGACGAGTTGTCGTTCCATGTCGCGATGCAGGCGCGCGCGGCGCACGAAGCGGGGACGAGCGAGGCCGATGCGATGCGGCGCGCACGCCTGGATCTCGGAGGCGTGCTGCAAACGAAGGAGCGATGCCGCGACACGTGGCCGCTACGGTGGGCTGAAGACCTTCTCCACGACATCCGCTACGCCTCCCGAGGCCTGCGACGGACCCCTGCGTTCAGCCTGATCGCGATCACGGTGCTCGCGCTCGGCATCGGCGCCAACACCGCCCTGTTCAGCGTCATCTCCGGCGTGTTGCTTCGACCGCTTCCGTATCCGGATGCGAACCGTCTCGTCCGCATCTGGAGCGCCATGCCGGCGCAGGGATATCCGCGGAGCGGAACCGCGCTGCCCGACTATCGAACCTGGCGTGCGACGAACCACTCGTTCGAGGAGATGGGCGCCTCGCACAATACGGTCTACAACCTCACGGGAGTGGATCCGCCCGAGCGCCTGCTCGCTGCCCGCATGACCGCGAGCATGTGGCAGGTTCTGAGGCCCATGCCGCTGCTCGGCACACTGTTTTCCTCTGACGCCGAGCAATGGGGCCATCATCGCGTCGTCGTTGTGAGCGAAGGACTCTGGAAGCGGCGGTTCGGTGCGGATCCCTCGATTCTCGGTCGAACGGTTCAATTGAATGGGCAACCGTTCACCGTTTTCGGAGTCCTGCCCGCCTCGTTTCAGTATCCGAATGCGGGGACGGAGTTGTGGACGCCCGAGTCGTACGCGCCGGGCGACGCGATGGACTCGCGGTCGAATCGTTTCGTCGACGTGATCGGTCGCCTCAAGCCAGCCGTTACCGTACCGCGAGCGCAGGCCGATCTGGCAGTCGTCGCGGCGCAGATCCGGCAACAGTTTCCGGAGAACGCTGGCGTCGACGCTACGATACAAAGCTGGCGCGAGGACATCGTCGGCGGCGTTCGTCCGACGCTGCTACTTCTCTGGGGCGCCGTCGCGATGGTCCTCCTGATCGCGTGTACGAACGTCGCGAATCTGGTGCTCGCGCGCTCACTGGCGCGCCGACAGGAGTTGACAATCCGCGTCGCGATTGGCGCGGGCCGCGGACGCCTCGCGCGACAGCTCCTGACCGAAAACATGCTGCTCGCCTCGGTGGGCGCGATCCTCGGCGTCGGCCTCGCGTACGCGCTCGTTCATTCGCTGCCGACGCTAGGCCCGATCGGCATGCCTCGTCTGGGCGAAGTCCGGCTGGACCGCGTCCCCCTCGCTTTCGCGGCGGGATTGGCCGTTCTCACCGGCGTTGGCTTCGGCGTGTCGCCTCTCCGATATCTTCGGGACGTCGATCTCGCGAACGACCTGAAGGAGTCCGCGCGCTCCGCGGCGGGCAGCACGAGTCAGTCCGGCAGTCGACGCGTGCTCCTGATCGCGGAAGTCTCGCTGTCGCTCGTCCTCCTGATTGGCGCGGGTCTCCTGATTGTGAGCCTGATGCGGCTGCAACAAATCGACCCCGGCTTTCGGTCCGACCACGTGCTGACGGCAAGCGTGAATCTCGCCGGCGCCCGATATCAAAAGCACGAGCAAATTGCGCTTTTCGTCCGCGAACTGATCGATCAGGTCGCGATGCTTCCAGGTGTAGAGGCGGCGGCTGCGAGCACCGGCATTCCGTTGGGCCGAACCGGATGGGGCAAGTTCTTCAACATCGATGGACGGCCGGTGCCGTCGTCGCTCGCACAGGTGCCCAACGTCGAGTACCGGCAGGTTACGCCTGCGTACTTCCAAGCCCTCGGTGCCACCGTCAGCCGTGGCCGTGCATTCACGCCGGACGACGATGCGCATCGGCCACGCGTGGCGATCGTGAACGAGACGCTGGCGACCCGTTTCTGGCCCAACGAGGATCCGATCGGGAGCCGCGTGTCGGCTGCGCCTCCTGAGTCGCTCATCGCAGACGAAATTGCGGGGGCAATTGCCGCCGGACAGCTACCGGCGGACTTCCAAGGAGTCCCGCGTCTCACGATCGCCGGCATCGTGCGCGACGTGCGCGAGCGCGGTCTCGACAGGGAAGTCGCTCCGACGCTGTACGTGCCGTATGCGCAGGCCGTTCCGCCCAATGAAGACCCGTCGGGATCTTTCTTTCTCGTCGTCCGAACGGCGACGGATCCGGTAGCTTATCGACAACCGATCGAGGCCCTCGTGCACCGGCTCGATCCCGACCTCCCGATCGCCAACGTGCAGACGCTCGAGGCCCGGGTTGCCGAGTCGCTGGCGCGACGCCGCTTTGCGATGATGGCCCTCGGCTCCTTCGCAGGGGTCGCCCTGCTCCTCGTCGTTGCGGGAATGTACGGCGTGATGAGCTACCTCGTCACCCAGCGCCGGCGCGAATTCGGTGTTCGGATCGCGCTGGGCGCCACGCCGCGCGATCTGCTCGGTCTCGTGTTATCGCAGGGATTGCAGATCACCGCGATCGGTATTCCCCTCGGGCTCTTGACGGCCGGCGTCCTCTCGCAGTTTGCCGCCGGACAACTGTTTGAGGTGGAACCGCTCGATCCCAGGATTTACGGCGCGACGGCACTGGTCATGGCAGCCGTGGCGGTAGCTGCCTGCGCGCTGCCTGCATTGAGCGCGGCGCGGCTCGATCCGGCGATGACGCTGCGGCAGGAATGACAAGACCACCTCGCAAAACCTTCGTAACTCTCCAAAGGCGACCAATGGGGAGTAACCTGCTTGAGTGAGGCGGGATCGTTCGTCACGCCATAGCCGGGCTTGAGGCGCCAGTTCGTCGACAGTAAACGCCGTCTACTGCCACAGAGCGATAATCCGCATGGAACATCTGATCCGTGACGTGCGATACGGCGTCAGGGTGCTTGCGCGTACCCCTGTCTTTGCCATTGTGGCCATCCTGTCGCTCGCCCTTGGCATCGGAGCAAACGCCGCGATCTTTCAGCTGATCGATTCATTGCGACTGCGAAGTCTGCCGGTCGCCAGGCCGCAGGAGTTGGCCGAAGTGCGCGCCCAAGGCGTGCACGCGTTCGGCGTCTCGCAAGACTTCAACGCCGAAGTGACCTATCCGTTGTGGGAACAGATTCGCGCACAGCAGACGGCGTTCGCCCGCTTGTTCGCGTGGGGCAACACGACATTTCTCGTGGGCCGAGGCGCCGAGATACGTCGAGCGCGCGGGCTCTGGGTCAGCGGCGATTTCTTCCCGGCGCTTGGCATCGTTCCCGAACGCGGACGCCTCTTGACGGCCGACGACGATCGGCGCGGATGCGGCGCCGGCCCGGCCGTGATCAGCCACGCATTCTGGCAGACCTACTTCGGCGGCCGCGACTCGGCGATCGGCAGCACGCTGACGATTTCCGAGCACTCGATGATTGTGGTCGGCGTGGCGCCCGCGCGATTCACCGGTCTCGAAGTCGGTCAGACATTCGACATAGCCCTGCCGACCTGTGCGGTGGCCCTCTGGGCCCCGCTCCTCGACCAGCGCGATTTCTGGTGGCTCACGGTCATGGGCCGTCTCAAACCCGGATGGACGATTGCGCGCGCGAACGAGCAGATGCGCGTGCTGAGCCCTGCATTGCTGACGGCGACGATTCCGGCCGGATACGGCACCGATCTCATCGACAAGTACCGCGCGTTGCGGTTTGGCGTGATTCCGGCAGCGCGCGGTGTGAGCCGTCTTCGCGACGCGCACAGCCTGTCGCTCTCGCTGCTGCTCGGCCTCACGGGCCTCGTGCTGCTCATCACCTGCGGGAACCTCGCCACGCTCATGCTGGCGCGCGCGGGCAGCCGCCAGCGCGAGATCGCCGTTCGAGTCGCGATCGGTGCATCGCGCGTGCGGCTTGTTTCGCAGATGCTCGTCGAAGGTCTGCTGGTCGCCGCTGGCGGCGCACTGCTCGCGATACCCGTGGCGCAGTGGTCGAGCGCCGCGCTCGTGGCGTTTCTCGCCACATCGGCCAATCCGATCTCGCTGAACCTGGCCGCCGACTGGCGGTTGATGTCGTTCGTCGGCGCTGTTGCCGTTGTGACGTCGATTGTGTTCGGCCTCGTCCCGGCGCTGCGCGTGTCGATCGTCGATCCGGTTGCGGCCATGCAGCAGACGTCGCGCGGCATGACGATCGACCGTCGTCGGACACGGTTTCAGAGCGGCCTCGTCGCTGGACAGATCGCGATGTCGTTCGTGCTGGTCGCCGCGGCACTTCTGTTCGTTCGAAGTTTTCGCAACCTGACATCTGTGGACACCGGCTTCGAACGGAACGGCACCGTCGCAGTCTGGCTTGCGGATCCCGCCGCCAACGATCGCTCGCCCCAGGAGCACGTCGCGCTTCAGCAGCGACTGACTGCTGCAATCGGCGCGGTGCCCGGCGTCGCGGCGGCTGCGGCAACAACGCATCTGCCGCTCGGAGGCGGCACCTGGTTTCATTTCTTCAGGATTCCCGAAGAAGTCAGCAACCGGCAGTACGCCGCTCGATTTGCGTACGTCAGCCCCGGCTACTTCGACACCTTGAAGATTCCCATTCGGTCGGGACGCAGTTTTCAGGATTCCGACAATGCGAAATCCCGGCGCGTCCTGTTGGTTAACGAAAGTTTCGTGCGCGAGTATCTGCACGGGGTTGAACCAATCGGCAGCACCATCCACACAATCGCCGAAGCGGGCTATCCGGAGGCGACCTACGAAATCATCGGTACCGTGGGCAACACGAAGTACGCGAGCCTGCAGGAAGGGATGCCGTCCATCGCATACGTGCCGATCGCGCAGGATCCCGACGTGCGGCAGGGGTATCTCGTGATTGTTCGTTCGAACCTGTCATCAGCCGTGGTGGAGCGGGGTATCGCGCAGCGCGTCAACGCCGTGAATCCGCGGATCGCGGTGCAATTCACCAAGATCAAAGATCTGATCGATGAACGGCTTGTGCTTGAGCACGCGATGGCGTGGCTGGCGGGCGCGTTCGGCGCCCTGGCGATCGCCATCGTCGCGATTGGCGTGTACGGGATCATCGCGTATGTCGTCGTGAGCCGCAGAAACGAGATCGCCATCCGTATGTCGCTCGGCGCCACGAGCCGGCAGATTCTGCGGCTTGTTCTGCGCGACACCGTGTGGCCGCTTGCAGCGGGATTGTTTGCCGGCATTCCGCTGGCCATCGCTACGACGCAGATGGGGCGTGCGATGCTCTTTGGCCTCTCACCAGCCGACGTTCCAACGATGGCCGGCGCAGTGGGTTTGCTCATCGGTACCGGCGCACTGGCCGCGTCGCTGCCGGCCTGGCGAGCGACGCGAGTGGACCCAAACGCGGCACTTAGAGCTGAGTAGAGATTCCGTCTCGACCTCTAAACAACAGCGCGTCTACTCGCGACATACGCCGATCTGGCGATGAATCCTGACACGAGGAAATGTCTCACGCACGTGGGCGTACTGGTTCGTTCACACGCGATTCGCGTCGACGAGCGCGGCGGTGTCGAAGAAATCCAGCAGATTGGTGATTCGCGCATCCCTGATCGTGAAGAAGTGAACGATGTCCGATTTGAACACCTTGCCGGTTGAGCGTGCCTTGGCGACGACGTGCAGGAGAACGACGACCGTATTGCCTTGCGCTACGAATTCCCGTATGTCAATGCTCTGGTTTTCCTGCGCCTCTCGGAGGCGCAGGAAGCAGTCGCGCACGCCGGTGTGACCGCGCCACGTTCCCGCAGCGCCGATCCCTGGCGGCCCTGGAACGACAAATGTAACATCATCGGTCATCATCGCAAGCGCGGCATCAAGATCGCCTTTGCTCATCGCGTCGTAAAGCTGCCTGATTAACTGGACGTTCCCCGTCTCGCTCATCTGTTCTCCCAACGAGCACCATTGTAGGACTCAATCCTGGCATCATCATCGGACGCCACTTGCGACTAGGGAGGAGTTATCCGACTCGCGCGCGGTGATTATCAGTACTTGCCCTGGCGCCACGCATCCTGCCAGCCGCACAAGAGCCGAATCTCGCCCTTGTCGTTCGCGGCGTCAGGACAATGGTGGCGTCGCTGTACCTGATGCCCCTCGACGCGCATCACGGCGACGCGACGAGCATCAGCTGCCGGACGGTACGAGTGCTGCGCCGTGGGGATTGAGGAAAGCCCTCCATCCTCGACTCGCTCAGCGCGCCGGCACTAGTCGCTTCAATTCGTCAGACCAGTTCAGCACGACGTTAATCTGCGTCAGCGGCGCCCGCTTGTGTTCCACCGGCTTGAGCATGAGGAAGCGTTGACCGTCGGGCGAGACGTCATAATTCGCACGCACGTAGCCGCCGCCGGCCAGCGCGTAAGACCCTTCGAAGAGCGGTCGCGGCTTACCCGCGACGAATTCCCCCTCCGTGCTGATGTCCACGTCCATCATCCGGTCGCCGCTGCGATAAAACAGGTCATGCCCGTTTGCGCTCCAGAGTGGCTCGTTGCCGCCATCGCTCGAGATCTGCCATCTGCCGCCCGGGCCGGGATAGGCCTGCACGTAAATCTCGCGGCGCCCGGATTCCTCCGACGCATACGCCATCCAGCGGCCGTCCGGCGACAGCTGCGGCGCACCGTCAGCGGCCTGCGTCCGCCGAAACACCTGCGCCGTGCGGCCGGAATGCGTCGTGGAATCATCGCCGAGGGGCAGCACGCAGAGTTCCGCGGCCGCCGCCGGCGCGAGCCTGGCGAAAGTCAGCAGCCGGCCGTCGCGCGACCAGGAATACGGAATGTTGAGAACGTCTGGCGCGGCGGTCGCCCCCCCGTCCGTCAGACGCTCCGCGTCTCCGTTGCCATCGGCGAGCTTCCAGAAAATCTGCTGCCGGCCGTCGCGGTTCGACATGAACGCGAGCCGTTTGCCGTCGGGCGCCCAGACGGCGTGCCGGTTGATTCCGTCGAAGGTGAAGCGGGAGAAGGTGTCACGAGCGAGATCGTACAGCCACACCTGCATGCGGTCTGCGGCCTCGATGACATCGACGGCGATGCGCCGGCCATCGGGAGACAGCCTCGGCTGGTTATAGAAGCGGGGCGGAGCGCCGACGGACTCTTCCGTCGCGTTGCGGGAAACCCATACCAGGCGCGTCTCCGGGGCCGCTGGCGGTCTGCCCGACACGTAGGCGAGCGATCCGGTGGCCGACACGCTGTACTGGAGTACGTTGGGCACCGCCGTGATCGCCGTGCCCGTTCGGTTCCGGCCGGTATCGAACGGCGCCACCATCAGATTGCCGGCCTGCGCGTAAGTCAGATATCCGGACCCGAGGTAATCGGGCGCCCCGTCCCCTGGCGTCTGCGCGAGGTCCTGCCGCACTCCGGTGTCGATCCGCTGGACCGCGATGGCGCCCACTCGCGTCGACGCCGTCGAAAAGAGCACCGCCTTGCCGCCCGGCAGCGGACGAGGCGACATGTGACCTGTCTCGCCTGGCTCGAAACGCGTGACCGGCTGCGGTGTCCCCCCATCGTCCGACACTCGCAGGAGCGTCGACAGATAGGAGGCGACGATGATCGTGTGCTCGTCGATCCATGCACCGCCCCGAGGATTGGTGATGTCGGCGAGCCTCTCCGCGAGCCCGCCCTTCAGAGGGACCTTCTTCAGACTGCCGCCCGCGAAGAATCCCAGCCACTGCCCGTCTGGCGAGAAGAAAGGATCGGAGGCGCCTTCGGTTCCGGCAATCGGCCTCGCGTCGACTCCGTCCATCGCGCGGAGAAAAATCTGGCTATTCCCGTTCGGCTCGTCCATCGCGACGTATGCGAGCTGGCTTCCATCAGAAGAGAGCGTCAGGGCGGAATCATCAGCAAGCTGCTGTCCCGGCGGGAGCGTGATGACGAAACGCGTCACCGGCCGCGGCGGTTCGGCGGAAGAGGTCATCTGCCGCGCCACGAGACCGGCGATCGCAGCGCCTGTCAGGACGCCGGCGGCGCCCCACGCCAGCCACCATTTTGACGGTCGTGGTCGCGCCGGGACTGCGTCAACCGGCACGGCGCCCGAGAGAATTTCTTCAATCGTGATCCGCGCGTCGCCGATCGCCTGCAGCCGTTTGCGGGGATCTTTCTGCAGGCACCGGCGCAATAGAAGACGCACCGGCTGCGGGGTCGATCCCGGAACGCGCGACCAGTCCGGTTCGGTGTGAATCACCGCCGCCAGAATCTCCGTGAGCGTCTCGCCGCCAAACGGCGTTGTCGCCGTGAGCATTTCGTACAGCACGCACCCGAACGCCCAGACGTCGGCGCGGCGATCCGCGGCCCGTCCCCTGGCCTGTTCCGGCGCCATATAGGCCGCCGTCCCGAGGACGATACCCGCACTCGTGAGCATCACGGGGGAGGTCGCCGTCGGTGTCGCCGCGGCATTCGCGTCGGACGCACCCACGGCGAGCGCGGGACCGACGAGTTTCGCCAGCCCGAAATCCAGGACCTTGACCGTCCCGTCCTTACTCACCTTGATATTCGCGGGTTTCAGGTCGCGATGAATGATCCCCTGTTCGTGAGCCGCTTCGAGCGCCTCGGCGATCTGTTTCGCGACCGGCAGCGCCTCGTCGATCGGGACAGCTCCACGGGCAATCCGCTGCGACAGATCCTCGCCCTCGACGAGTTCCATCACGAGCGCGCGGACGTTCCCACTCTCCTCGAGGCCGTGGATATGCGCGATGTTCGGGTGATTCAGCGCGGCGAGCGTTTGCGCTTCCCGCGTGAAGCGCGCCATGCGCTCAGGATCGTTCGCGAACGCGTCGGGGACGACCTTGAGCGCCACGTCGCGATTGAGCTTCGTATCGTGCGCGCGATAAACCTCGCCCATGCCGCCGGCACCGAGTGCACCAACGATTTCGTACAGGCCGAGACGGGTACCGGGCGTGAGGACCAAACGTTTGCCAAGGATTATACGGGCCATACGGCAGCGCGGACGGGATAACTCTCGAGTAACGCCGCAGTGTTTACGAATGCAGCGGACCCGCCCATCATGATTTGAGTTTACTTGAGCAGGGCCACCGCGAGCGCGATGAGCGCCACGAGCAGCGCGGCGCCGGCGAGCGCGTATGCCACGAGCGCCGACGCGTGGGATGCCGTCGCGCCGGCGACGAGGTGCGCCGCCGGCAGCACGAGTGGCTCGCCCGCAAACAGCGACTGCCGCATCACCCGCTTGCCGGCAATCACTGCCTCGATGCTCGCCTCGAAGTGGTGCTGATGAATCCGTTTCGCCGAATCGGGACCGGGGTCAGCCGCGGCCGCAAGCGCGGCCTTCAGCACCGCGTTCCGGATGTCGCCGCCGCTCACCTCGTAGCGGCGCGCCAACGCCTGGAAATCGACGTCGGCCGCGAGCGGCGTCCGCGCCGGGTGCAACTGCACGCGCCAAATCTGCGCGCGTTCGGCCTCCCCTGGCATCTCGAACAGGACGTGGGTCCGGATGCGTCGTTCGAATGCCGGATCGAAGTTCGCCGCGAGGTTCGTAGCGAAGATCACCACGCCGTTGTACCACTCGAGCTCTTGCAGCAGCACGCTGACGACGGTGTTCGATTCGCGCTGAAATCCGTGATCGACTGATGTCGATCGGCGCGCCGCGATGGCGTCGGCTTCATCGAACAGCAGCACGGCCCGCTCGTCGCGCGCCGTGCGGAAGATGGCGGCCACGTTCTTCGGCGTCTCGCCCATCCACAGCGATTCGAGCTCGGCATAGCGGACGAGCAGGAGCCGGCGGCCGAGCGAGTGCGCGATGGCTTCGGCGCAGATCGTCTTGCCGGTGCCCGGAGGACCAGCGAAGTTGAAGGCGAGTGCGAGTCCCGTGGGATGCCGCTCGCCGAGGCCCCAGCGGTTGAAGATGAGATCGTGCTGCGTCACCTGCGCCAGGGCGGTGTCGAGCGCGCGCCGGGTCGCCGGCGGCAGAATCACATCGTCGAATGTCCGGCGCGGCACGATCGCCTCGACCGCGCGGCGGGCGCTCGTGCCGAACAGACGGGTGAATGGGATCGGCGCCACGCCTCCACCGTACCGCCTGTCCCGGGCTGCAAGCAACAAGATCGCGCCGCGGTCGCTGCCGGGTTGTTCCGCTCGAACATGCCCTGAAACAGTCCCTTGCGCATGGGCACGTACACTTCGTCGAGCGGCTCGAAGCGCTGGCTGGGCCTATGGCCGTTGTCTGTCGAGGAAGGCGATAACTGCCTTGTTAAACTGCTCGGGCTTCTCCAGATTCGGCAGGTGCCCGCAGCCGCCTTCGGCAGCTCCACCAGCGACATCCGCGACAGCGTCGTCGTTGTCCAGAATGGCCGCATCACGGCGGTCGGAACGCGGCGCGCGACGAAGATTCCGCGCGGCGCGGAGGTGATTGACGCGACCGGCAAGTTCATCGTGCCCGGCTTGCACGATGTCTTCGCGACCATCGACAACCAGGCATAGGCGAATGCCTTTCAGCGCTGAGCTAGGAAAAGGCGCGCCACTGGCAGCCCGATTGCTTCGGAGCCGCTTCGCAAGCGAGTTTCTTGATGAGTAGACTTCCGGTTGCGTCTCCTCCAGGGGGCAGGCCTCGAGTCCGAATCCCGGCCGGCAGGCGCAGTCGATGGCCGAACGAACGCGCAACACGCACACCGACACATGCCGGTGGATGCGTCGCGTGAGGAGGGTTCATGTGTCGTCCGCTGCAGGCAAAACGCATCGGGATCTTGCTGACGTCAGCGGTTATTGCGTGGTTGACGCTGAGCACTGCCGCCCATGCACAGGTGTCGACGGCGACGATCCAGGGCACGGTGTCGGATGCGACGGGCGTGCTGCCCGGCGCGAGCGTGACAGCACGTGAAGTCCAGAGCGGATTCACCCACGAGGCAACGACCGCAGGAGACGGAACGTTCACGCTCGCGGGGCTGCGCCCGGGCCAATATCAGATCACAGTCGCCGTCTCACAGTACAAGCCGGAAGCCAGGACGTTGGAGGTGCTCGTCGGCCAGACCGTGACCGTCAACTTCCGCATCACTCCGGACCTGGTCCACGCCGAGTCGGTCACGGTGGTTGGCGATACGCGGCTCATCGACACGCGCAAGTCCGAGGTCACGACGAATATCACGCAGGAGCAGTTGCGATACCTTCCGCAGAACAGCCGGAATTTCCTGAACTTCGCGGCACTCGCTCCAGGCGTCCGGGTCTCGGACAATGAGTTGCGCAAGGAGTTCTCCGCCGGCGCGCTCCCCTCGCAGAACGTGAACGTGTTCGTGGACGGCGTCAGTTTCAAGAACGACGTCATCGACGGCGGCGTCGTCGGTCAGGATGCGAGCCGCGGAAATCCGTTCCCGCAGAACGCGGTCCAGGAATTCCAGGTGCTCACACAGAACTTCAAGGCCGAATACGAGAAGGCCGCCACCGCCATCATCACAGCGGTTACCAGGAGCGGCAGCAACCGATACTCCGGGGAGGCGTTCACGTTCTACCAGGACAAGAACCTGGTCGAGAACGAGACGATCGTCCGCGACTCTACTGGTCTCCTCATCAAGGGGAAGATCACGCCGACGCCCACGTACGACAGGTGGCAATGGGGTGCCTCGCTCGGCGGCCCCATCGTGAAGAACAGGATGCAGTTCTTCGGCTCGTACGAGGAGAACCGCCAGGACCGCGACAGCACCGTCATCGTGGGGACCGTGTCGAGTGCGCCGGCGAGCCTCGTGGAGCGGTTGCGCACATTCGAAGGCACCTTCACGAGCCCGTTCCGCGAGCGGCTGCTCTTCGGCAAGACGTCATTGCAGCCCAGACAGGGGCAACAGGTCGAGGTGACGTACAACTGGCGCAACGAGACGGACATCCGAAGTTTCGGCGGCCGGACGAGCTTCGAGTCGGCGGAAAACGTCAGAAATCGCGTCGACTCGGTGCAGGGCAAATGGCAGGTAGCGGCGGCCAGGTTCCTCAACGAGGCGTATCTGTCGTACCAGCGGTACCGCTGGAACCCGACGGCGGAAAACCCCGGGATCATCGGTCAGAACTACGACGGACTACTGCGCATCGGCGGTCGAGACACCGACCAGCACATCGTTCAGCAGCGCGTCTCGCTGCGCAATGACTACTCGCGGTTCCCGAAGTGGAATGGCAATCACAGCGTCAAGGCCGGCGGCGTCGTGAGCTACGTC
>Ga0137375_10005470_pt1 | contig 15090 bp, 10 predicted proteins | sample SagtaG_24_FD_104936 | JGI IMG/M metagenome (GOLD analysis project Ga0137375, IMG submission 104936) | Vadose zone soil microbial communities from Sagehorn Ranch, Mendocino, California, USA - Sage1_R_113_16 metaG | ecosystem: Environmental > Terrestrial > Soil > Vadose zone | place: USA...
CCGATGCATCCTGCCTGGCTGCGTTGCTCGTCGCTTACATACTCCCGGTATGCGCGCTCCTCGCGCCTTGCCAGGCAGGCGCCTCGACGCCCAGAACGGCACACCTATTTCTGCCAGGGTCCTTAGGGTCCAGGCCTCCAGCCGCTGTCACGGCTCAGCAGTTGCAGTGGTCCCGAAACTGCCGCGGCCGCGGTGGAAATCGGCCGGGTTTGTGTCTGCTTTTCAATGAAGGTGACCGATGGCTGTCCTGATTCAACGCAATCTAGGCCTGCTGGTGCTGGCGATCTGGCTGATTCTCTACGGGCTCACCACGATGATCGCGCTGGGGCTGCCGGCGCCGCTTATGGGGATTCTCGCGTTGATCGCGGGCGTGCTGATCCTGGTGGGACGTTAGCCTCGCGCCCGGACTCCTCCATCGGTGACCGCGCTGTCCGGAGCCACTTGACGCGCGCATCGGGAGAGGCGCATATTGGCGTCAACTCCAACAGAGGAGGGCGTATCGAGTTACCGCCGGACCACTCACGGGGCCGGTGGAGTTTCGCCGCACCTCATGCCGCGGCTTTCGGATTTTCCGGGCGCGCGGTCTCACCAGATGCGAGGCGGTACTCTGCCGGCCCTCTCTTTTTCTTTTCCGCCCTCCTGACCCGCACCAGCAACGTTCCTGTGCCATCGAGATCTGCAATGCGATCGAGTGCGGTCGTACGCACTTTCTGCGATCGCTAATCCCTAACCTCTGCGGCACGGATCGCGCACGGCGGTTGCTTGCGAACGTGGGCGAGGTGTGCAATGTCGATGCGCTTTCCCAGGTACGGCTTGCTGTTGGCTTTTCTGGTTCTCGGCGCAACCGCAGGGTGCGATAGCAATCGGAACGTTGGTGGGCCGTCGTCACTGTCGTCGAGTATGACGATGGGCTCCTCGTTCGGCTTCCAACCGACGACGCTGCGTCCTGAGTTGGTGTCCGATACCTCATGCGTGGCCGTCCCAGCGTTCGGCACGCGCATCATCATCATCGTCAGCGCCGGCGGCGACATCATTCTGAGTGGCCTGCGGTTCAGATTCACAGACCGGTTCGGCGTGAACGCACTGCCGCGCGTTACACCCATCCCCGGCTCTTCGCCGCTCTCCGTCTCCGCCTCAACCATCCCGCCGTTCAATCCGATTCCCGTGCCGGGCGTGGCGCCTCTGCCAGTGACGTCACCGATCCCGATCCCGGGATCCTCTCCTGTCAACGGCCTGATGGTGCCTGCGGGGACATCGCGGCAGCTGCCGTTCTTTCTTCTATTCGACTGCGGCGTTGCGTCCGATGGGACGCTGTTCGTCATGACCGACGTGGCCAAACCGAGCGGGGCGTTGCAGACGTCGCAGTTCCAGGTGCGGGTGGGATCCTGACATCGGCTTGGTAGGAGCCTCCGTTGATAAAGCGCTTGACGCGCGCGTGCGGCAGGCGCATATTCGCGTCAACTCCTTCAGAGAGGAGGCTGTATCGAGTCGCCGCCGGATCGGTCATTGGGCTGGCGGAGTATCGCCGCACCTGATGCCGCAGCTCCCGGATTTATCCTGGCGCGCGGTCCCACACAATGCGCGGCCTTTCTCCGCCGGCCCGCTTTCGTTCTCTCCTCATTCATTCTCGATGGCCTGAGATGCGGTCAACTGCCAATCTCGCGTCAGTTCATTCGCTCGAGAAAGAGATCGATCTGAAGGCCGCAGTGATCACGCAGCGTCAGCCATCCTTCACGTCCGCATAGCTGCTGCCATGTCCACGCAGGACCGCTGAAATGCACCCACGTCAGTTGCGCGGGCGTTCTGCCGCACTCCGGACAGTTCTGCGCGCGCGAAGTATGCGGACGCACCGTCAGCCTGGCGCGCACGACAGGCATCGACATCTTCCTTCGGAAAATAACCACGTCGCATTTCGACGAGTCTCAGCTGCGGTTCTCCTGCACCCGCGAGTCTTCGTACTCTGACCAGGGCAGCGCCCCCTGTTCCAGCCAATCGATGACGGTATCGATGTGCCGCTTCTGCAAGACAGCATCGCGTAGTGCCGCTGCCGACTCCAGCGTCAGCGGGTCAGGAAGACTGGCAGCAGGCGCTCCTCCCGCGGCCCGAACCAGCTGTCGGTGATGAACAGTCGATCGCGGCCCGTAATTGCAGCCCGCACGGAATGCCGCAAGCGCAACCGCTCGGCTGACACCGGGAACCAGGTCGTCAAATGTGGTCATTTGGCTGCAGCACGTCAAAGAAGGACTATGGTGACTCCCGCATTTGCTCGTTCGACGCGAAAGGCGCGGACGACGGGCAGTTCTTTCAAGCGAGCATGGACCGCGGCTTTCAGGCGTCCGCCGCTGCGTCCATGTATCACGCACACTTCCGCATGATGCGCGAGCAGCGCGTCATTCAGGAAGCCGTCGAGTGCGGCGACCGCTTCGTCAACCGTCTTGCCGTGCAGATCCAGAGATGTGGGGGCATGTGAACGCGGAGTCTTCGTTTGCGACGCGTCAGCATCGCCTGCCCCCGACCGTTGCCGCGAGATCACAGCGCTCAGCTGTGCCTCGGTGGCCACGATTGAGCGTCCCTTCAGTTCGACGAGATAGCGCCCGCCATTACGCACCTCGCGGACGATGCCCTTGCCGAGAGCTGCGATGTGGACGTCATCGCCTGGGACAAACGGCATATTCTTTCGTGCGGCTTTACGGCCAAGCCGTCAGTTCATCTGCTGTAGGAAAAAGTCTATCTGCATTTTGCAGCCATCGCACACGGTCAGCCACGCTTTTCGACCGCAATTCGCAGCCCCACGTCCATGGCGGGCTGCTGAAATGAATCCATGTCAACGCATCCGGCCGCCGGCCACACTCGGGACGAGTGACGACATGCAGGTACGCAAATTCTGCGTACCCGCCGATGCCGTGCGAACACCACGCGAGAACGACCGCACCGAAATGATCGGCTGTTCGGCCGTGTCGGACGACGCTACGATTCTTCTGCGATGAAGACCGACGAACTACACGTCGTGATGCAGAACGAGTTCAAGAACGTTCGGACCGAAATCCAGAGCCTGCGCGCGGAGATGCAGGCCGAGTTCAGCAGCGTGTGGATCGAATTCAAGACTCGCCGACAGGAAATCAAAGTGGAGGGTGAAACGACGCGGCCGGCGGTCGTGCATCGCCAGTAACGCTACGGTATGTAGCGGATTTCGCGTTCCCTTTCAGGCCGCGCGAGATGGGAACAACGCCGCCAGCAGATCGTCGTCAGAAAACTGACGGAGAGCGGCCGTCTTGAGGCCCTGCACCTCCCTCACCTCGGCGCTGAGCAGACGAAGCACCTTCCGTTCAGAATCGACCTGAGCCGACTGATCGGCTTCGACAAGATAATGCCGGCGACGAAGCCAGCCGGCCGATCGAACGTCGAGGTAACGTGCGCGCCCGGCGGCCGGCTCGATCACCACACCCGCGATGCTGCCAAGCTGCTCGCCGTTGGCTGTCATGACGTCGAGCTCCGAGAGTACGCCAGCAGGGCTGTTGACGTTTGCGGCATCGAGATAACAAAGCTCCGATAACGGCTGGCTTGGCATCAGTTGACTCCTGTGCCAAGTAGTGCAACACCGCCGCCACTCCGCTGCGCCGCTCACCACCGCATGGATCGCTGATTTGTTGCCGTGACGAATGCCTCAACGGGCTCCCGGTTACACAATTGATGTGGTGTAGCGGCGGTAGCAATGTCCTATCTGCTGAGTGAAATAATTGCAGTGACCATGTCGTGTAGTGCGCGTGCAGGCGCGGTGGGAATCTGAATCGAGACGGGGCGGCGGGGCTGAAGCCCCGCCTACTTCGTCAGCTCCATCGTCGCGGTAGCGCCGCCCATCTCCGGCAGCGTCGCGATCATCTTGACGACGCGCCGCGATGTCGAGTCGACCCAGATCGTGTGTTCGCCGGGCGCACCGTCGGCCGGCTTGATCTCGACCTTCCACGCCTTGAAGGTCCCCGCCGGCACGGTGACATTCTCCATCGCCGCCACCTTCAACTGCTTCAGCGCGGACTTGCGCTTCATCACGTCGAAGTTGCGGAACGTGAGGGTGTAACCCTCCTTGAGCGGCAGCGCCGCGATCGAACGCAGGGCGCCGGGGCCGTCGGCGAAGACTGGACCGCCCATATCGATGTCGATCGGTTGTGCGGCACCGCCCATCGCCGCGGTGCCAGTGGCCTTCGCGCCGTCGAACGCCAGCGTCACCGTCATCGGACCCTGCTTGATCTCGCGCGACTTGACCGCGAGAGTGGCCTTGTCGATCACTCCGACGTCCGACATCTCCCCCTGCGGCATCTTTGCCGTCTCGGTGACAGTGAGCGTGCCGCCGGCATCGGTGACGGTGTTGGTCGACTCCATCTTCATCGACTGGCCGCCGAGCGCAATCGTCACGCTGTAGGTCGCCGGCGCCATCTCCAGCGGCTGCGACGGCGTTGGCATCGTCACGGCGGTGGGATCCACCGGCTTCGCCAGCTTCACCGTTGCCGGATCGACGGTGATCTCCCTCAGCCTCGCGGATACTTCGCGCGGCACCGATTCCTGGTAGCGCGTGCCGACGTGCTTCCACAGGAACTTCTCGATGCCCGCAAACATCGCCATGCTATTCAGGGGACGCGCGAAGCCGTGCCCCTCGTCCGGCGCGACGATGTACTCCACGGGGAACTTGCGGTCGCGGAGCGCGATGACGATCTGATCCGATTCCGCCTTCTTCACGCGCGGATCGTTCGCTCCCTGCACGACGAGCAGCGGCGTCTTGATCTTCGCCGCCGAGTTGAGCGGCGACTGGCGCTCGAGCTGTTTCTTCCCTTCGGGCGTCGTCGGATCCCCCATCCGCATGTGGAATATCTTCCGGCCCGCCTCCCAGTACGGCGGGATCGAATCGAGGAGCGTCAGGAGATTCGACGGACCGACGATGGAGACGGCGGCCGAGTAGAGATCCGGGGTGAAAGCGACGCCGGCCAGCGTGGCGTAGCCGCCGTAGGACCCGCCGAGGATCGCCACGCGCTTCGGATCGGCGACGCCCTGCGCGATCAGATGCTTGACGCCAAACGTGATGTCGTCCTGCATCTTGCCGCCCCACTCGTTGTTGCCGGCGTTGAGGAACTTCTTGCCATACCCCGTCGACGCGCGGAAGTTGGGCATCAGCACCGCGTAGCCGCGATTGGCGAAGAACTGCCCGAGCGAGTTGTAGCCGAACGTGTCGCGTCCCCACGGACCGCCGTGCGGGATCACGAGCAGCGGCAGGTTCTTCGGCGCCGGTCCCTTCGGCAGCATCAGATACCCTGGAATTTCGAGACCGTCCGAGGACTTGTAGCGGATCGGCTTCATGCTCGCGAGGTGCTGGCGCGGCAGCTTCTCGAACACGCGGTACAGCATGGTCAGCGACTTCGCGTCTCGATCGAAGATGTAGCGCTCGCCCGGCTCGGTGTCGCCCGACGCGACGATCATCCATTTGCGATCGTCCTGGGTGCCGCCCGCGATCGTGATCTCCCGGTTGGGGAGCTTGCTCGTGATCTGCTGGTAATCCGCTTCGTACGACTTGTCGCGAAAATACGTGCGCCTGCGATCGCCCACGTACGTCGTCCCGACGAGCTCGTCGGTCTTCTCCGAAAAGATCGCGCTGCCGAAATCCACCTCGTTCTGCGGATCCGATTCGACAAGCTCCTCCTGCTTCGTGTCGGGATTGAACAGCACGAGACGCGACAGGTCGGACTCGCCGCGGTTGGTCTCCATGTAGACACGGGCGTTGTCGACATGGAACTGCAGCGGGGTGCCCGAGCAGGCCGATGATGACGCAGCTGATCAACAGCGCCGGCGCGGTCCGCTTGAACACCATTCGCGCTCCGAGCAGCAGTATCACGATCAGGAGCGTCTCGGCACAGAGGCCGAGCGCCTGCAGCGCGACTGCCTCGACGACATAGGGCTGAGCGGCGCGCACCACGTCCCGGTGTTTGCCGCGGAGTAATCGACCGCCGGATAACAGCCGTGCAGCTCAGCCGTGTCTTGCGGACCTGCGGAGACTTTATTGCGACCGCGTGGGCCCGAGCTGATTGACGACCTTGCCGTCCGCGTCGAGAAACAAAATACCGGGCGTTCCGTCGGGTGCGACCTGTAAGAGAATTCTCTTTCGTCCGTTGCGGTCCATCAGCGAGACGCTGGCGACGCCTTCTTTGTCGTGGCCGATGAAGACACGTCGCCGATTGCCAGTCGCATCAGTGTCCGACAGAATCAGCCCGACGATGTGATTCTTTGAATCGTCGACGCCGGCGAGTTGAACGAATTGAGAGCTCGCTCCGTAGCGATCGAACGAGAGGTTCACGCCAGAATCCACTACCTCGCCATTCGCGTTGCGGTGTCCACCGAATACGAGTCCCCCATTCTCAGTTCCTTCATCGTTATAGAACAGCATGCCGGCGTACGGGCGATCCACTGGCGGATGCTCTTTCCCTCGGAGAATGACACCTGGCAGGCGCGCATGATTCGAAATCACCATGCGCAGGGTGCCGTCCGCTTCACGAACATTGATGCGGTGCGCGTCGATCTCGTCAAAGTGTTGAACTCTTGCGGCCGCCGAGCCCGCCAACGTGAACGCCGCGAGCAGCGTCGTCAAAACAGTCGAGTAAACAACGAGGACTTTGGTAAGCATGGATCTTCCTTTCGGCTTCGGCGGCGGCTAGCGGGCTGGCTTCCAGTTCAGGATGACGGTGATAGGAGAAGCACTGGCCTGTCCGGATCCGGCGGTGAGAGAGGCAGTGGCATACGGCGCTGCCACATGGTAAACGATGGATCAGCGTCCTGCGGCGGGTTTCGCGCGGAACAGACTCTCGTCGAACTTCAGCCGCAGGCGAATGAACAAGCCTCTCGACGTCGAGTCGGTCGCCAACACGTCGTTGAAGTCGCGATCCGAAAACCCCGTCACGTTGTAGCCGAGGGACACCCAGGTGTTCTGGATCACCAGCAACCCGACCTCCGCGCCGAAGGCCTTGCGCACGCGATCGTCGGAACCACTCCACATGACGCTTGCCAGCGCGCCGACGTCGAGGCGGCGGTTCAGGTCATAGCCGGTGCGTCCCGATACCAGATGCGCTGCATACGGCGCGAGCGTGGTGTCGAGCTGATCGTGCACCCACTTTCCCGCGTATTGTCCCGACAACATCCACGGCCGGGATCTCCGGTAGTCTCCGTGAGTCGACACAACCTGCACGCGCCGCTGGCCCAGCGTCCCGGGCGAATCGAGCCGCGGAAGATTTTCGATCTTGAACTCGTAGCGCGAGAGCAGATTGCGGCGGTTCCGTTCCGAATCACGGTACGCCGCTCCCACCCAGAACCGATCCTGCAGCTGATTCGGCGCACCCGCAGGATTGGTCCGCTGATAAAAATTCTTCGCCAGCATCGTCCAGTCGGGCGACAACTGCCGCGCGATGCCGGAGGTCGACAGCCAGCTGTTCGAGGCGGCTTCGCGGCGCCACTCCAGCCGGCTGGTTGTTTTCAGCCGCGGGTTCCGCGTGTATTCGCCGCCGATTGTCGCAGCGGTGGCGGGCTGGCCCGCGCTTCGGATTGGGTTCAGCCGCTCGACACTCGTGGACAGGCGCAAGCCGTCGCGAAGCGTCCACGCATTGCGCAACCCGAGCGCCGCCTGCGCCTCACGTCCGGATATCCCTTCCGCCATCCGGTATTCCGAAAACACTTCACCGGCCGCTCGGTAGGGCGACGACACGCCGAACACGGTGCGCTGCGTCCGCTGCCCTTCGCGGAGCGCGTAGATGCCATCCAGACTCGACATGAACTCGTGCCGCGCGTGAAAGCGCGCACCGGCCGTGGGACGGTACTCGCCGCCGACCGCTGCCATGCGCTTGTTCGCGCCGGTCACGTCCTGCTCCCCTTCCGCATAGGCGCGCCATGGCTTGCCGAACGACCCGGTGAGCCTTCCCCTGACCGTCGTCGTATCGAGCGGCTGTCCGAGCGGCGCGGTTCGTCCTGCCGTCAACAGCGGCGATGCGCCGGGCCTGACGAGCGGCAGGCCGGTGATCGGATCGATCTCGCCGCCGATCGGATTGAAGCCGAATCCCGTGAACCCTGTCGTTCCGAAGGGCTGGAGCAGACCGGCCGATGATGCCTGCGCGGGCTTCGCCGTTTCATTGACGTGCCGCAGGCCGACTTCCACGGAGAACACGCTGATTTTTGATTCCAGCGCAATCGATCCGCCGTGACGCTCGCCGCCGGTCAGCCGATCGCCGGACCGGATCAGATCGCCGCGCAGCTGTGACAGGGGGCCAAGGCGATACGACGCCCTGGCACCGGCTTCGGTGCGCCCGCCGTTCAGCGTCGCCGAAGGATTGTAGAACCCGGCGTCAGACATGCCGGCGAAGGCTCGCGCCTGCAGCCCGCGCGCCTCGTGATTGAGTTCGAGTCGCGCCGCGTTCCCCGATGTTTCTCCGACAGCGTCGATCACGTGTGGCGCCAGCTGCTGGTTGAACGGGTTGCTGTTCAGCGTGGCTTCGCTGCGAGCGGCCTCGGCGACCACTGTCGTGTGCGAGGCGAGCGTCATCGTCGCGTTGGCGCTTGCCAGCTGATAGGGAGCGACCGGACTCTTGTCCTGCGCCCACGAACCGCCGACCGCCAGTCGCGGCGATACTTTCAGCTGGCCGTCGATACCATCCACCCAGTGGCGCTCACCGCCCCCCTCCACTTCGTACGTGATGCGGATGGAAACAGGATTCATCTGCTCGTCCATCGACGGTATCGGCCGGCGGAACAACACGCGGCCGCTGAACGGCTCGAATTCGTAGTCGAGGAACCGGGTGAGCGGCTGCGCGCTGAGGACGATCGCCGGCTGATTGCGGTCGCGCGTCAGGATCTCGATCTTTTCGGTACCGGATACGCCGTTGCGATTGGTCACGCCATAGGGGCCCGAGATGCCACGGCCGCCAAATTCGTCGATAACTTGTCTGAGAGTATCGCGAGCGGCGAAGACGTTGATGACCGCCCGCCCTTTGTCGAGCCGATGCTGAACGCCTGTGAGCGTGCGCGCATAAGTACCCAGGTTTCTTGCGGGATTCTCTGCCGGCATCGTGACGAGATCGCCATACATCACATGACTGCGACCGCGCTCGAGCTTGCCGTAAACGCGGCCTGATGCCTGCGCGTCGAACCGTTTCTGACTGGCGTCGCCATAGATCGGATAGAACGCGTCGGGCTGGATGTCGCGGAACAGCACGCCGCGATCCGGCCGCTCCGTGTCGAACGACAGCGCCACGCGGTAATCGTTGCGGAGCGTGCCGCGCATGAACATCGCTGCGCGGCCAGCCGCCACGGTCTTGCCGCCGTTGAACGAGCGCGAGAACCGGCGCAGCTCCTCGTCGAACACGTCGCCCGGACGAGACGCCGTTGAGCGCAGCGATCCCAATGACTTCAACGACACGATCCCTTCGACCACGCCCGCTGCAAGGACGGGGATCGGCGCTGCCGGCGGGACCGCTGGCACGGATTCGACGGCGAGCGTGCCCGCGCGCAAGGACGCCGCGCGGCGCTCGACTTCGGCTCGCACGCGGGCGTCGTCCGCCGCGATTGGAATATCGGCGCGGTGCACTTCGCCAAACTTGACGTCCAGGAACATGCTGCCCGCGTCAAGAGCGCTTCGGTTGCTTCCGCGCGCGAGCCGCGTACGTTCCGGCAGGGTCACCGGATCCACCTTCAGCACGTGCGTTCCGGCGCGCACGCCACAGTAACTGAAGTTGCCCGCGCTGTCCGTCAGGATCGATGTGCCGTCTTCCAGATAGAGCGCAACGCCCGCAACTCCGGGCTCATGCGGATCCTGCACGCCGTTGCCGCTCACGTCGAGGAACACCTTGCCGGTGATGCACGCCTGCTGCGTGAAGACGCCGCTCGACACGATGACGCGCGCGCGTCCTTCGTTCGATCGCGTCCCGTCCGAGGCGATCGCGCGGGCGCGGTTGGTGCCGTCTCCCTGCTGCGCGCCGGCACTCACGCGGACCTCGTAGACCAGCGTCAGTTCTGTCGCGCCGGGCTGCGCCGGGAGCGCGAACGCGAGCGAACGCGTCTGTGCGCCGACCGGATCCGGCAGCCGCACGATCGTTCCTCCGACGGTGAGACGCGCACTGCCGCCGACATAGGAAAAGCCGAGCGGCAGCTGATCCTCCACCGACATCGCCGGCAGGCTGGAACCGGCCTCGTTGCGGATCTGAATCGAATAGGTGACAACGTCGCCAACGTCCACAACGCCCAGCGAGGCAGACTTGGTGAGTGACAGCGACGCGATTGCCGGACTGGGAGGATCCGACGGATTCGAAGGATTCACAGGATCCGCAGGCGTTTCGGACGGAAGTACCAGCACAACCGGCGTCGGATCATCCGATCCTCCAGTGTCGCCGGGCGCTCCGGGATTTGTCCCTGCCGGATCGGAACCCGAGTCGGATGGGTCCCGGCCGGTTGGGGTACCGCCCGGCGAGGCATACGTCTCGCCTATCGCGACGTTCAGCTGAGGATCCCGCGGAACCGCCGCTGCTGTGGGATATGCGCCACGCACTGCCAACGCAAGTGAACACTCGTGCCCGGGATCGAGAGCGGTATTGCCGGTGAGCAGGTTCATCGAACCGCCCACTCCGGTGAAGGCGCTGTTCACCGAACACTGTGCGGCGGACGCCCCGCCCAATGGCGCCGCGGTAACTGCGCCGACGAGCGACAGCGCCGGTGATCCGGTGACGAACGTCCGGTCAAGAGCGTCCGTCACCTGCACGTTCGTCGCGGGAATGGAGCCGATATTCGAGACCACGATCGTGTACGGAATCTCGAATGCGGTCGCGCCAACCTGTCGCGGCGTGCCCGCGCGCTTGGCCACGCCAATCCGCTGCGTGGGAATGGTGTCTATATCGCTCGTGGTGTTGTTGGACGGATTCGAATCGGACGTGCCTGCGGGCGGCGCGACGGACGCAACGTTGGTAATCGATCCGGGCGCGTCTGCCGCAACGGTCGCCGCGATCTTGAACGTGACCGAGGCACCGACCGGAAGAGTGACGAGAGCACTGACGTCACCCGAACCCGATGCCGGACATGCCGCGCCTGCGCTGGCCGCGCAGGTCCACGCACCGAGCGTCAGTCCGGCAGGCGCCGCATCGGTGACCGTCGCACCCGTGACCGCAGCCGGCCCGTTGTTGGTCACGACGACGGAGTAGGTCGTGGTACCGCCGCGGGTCAGTGTGGACACACCGTCCGTCTTGGTGACCGCAAGGTCCGCGATCGCCCCAGGCGTGACGGGCGCAAGCGTATCCGTGTCCGTCGAGGAGTTGTTCGCGGGATTCGAATCGGTGGTGCCGGCCGGGGGCGCCACGATCGCCGTGTTCACCACCGAACCGCTGGTCGCGATCACGAGCGCCGAGACGGCGAGCGTCACGCTGCCGCCACTCGGGAATGCCGGAATGGCGAGGCCGCTCTCGAGTCCGGCGATGGTGACCGGCGCGGGACATGCCGCGCCTCCGCTTGCCGTGCAGGTGACGGCCGTCTTCGTCAGGCCGCTCACCGCCGGATCGGTGACGGTCGCACCGGCAGCCGCAGCCGGCCCGTTGTTGGTGACGACGACGGAGTACGTCGTGGTACCGCCGGCGCTCACGGTGGACACACCGTCCGTCTTGGTCACTGCGAGGTCCACGACGGGCGCGGCGGGAAGGGTGTCGGTATCCGTGGCGGAGTTGTTTCCGGGATTCGGATCGTTCGTGCCGGCAGGGGGCGCCACGATTGCCGTGTTCACTACCGAACCACTCGTTGCGGTCACCAGCGCCGAGACGGTCAGCGTCACGCTGCCACCGCTCGGGAATGTCGGGATCGTGACTCCGCTCTCGAGGCCGGCGACCGTGATGGATGTGGGACATGCCGCTCCTCCAGCAGCGCTGCAGGTGACGGACGTCTTCGTCAGCCCGCTGACCGCCGGATCGCTCACGACGGCGCCAGAAGCGGATGACGGGCCTGCGTTCCTGACCACGATCGTATATGTCGTCGTCCCGCCCGCACTCACCGTCGTCACGCCGTCGGTCTTCGTGATCGACAGATCGGCGCCGCCCGGGATCGCGGTGACTCCGAGACTGCTGCTGCCGAAGTCCGCGTTGTAATGATAGGAGGCGCCGGAGAAGTCGTAAATGACGCCCGCGAGCGACGTCGATCCCGTTCCAACGATCAGAACGGTGAAGGTCATCGTGACATCGCCGCCGGCTTTGCCGGTTCCAGAGCAGGTCCGGTAACCGGCGCTCGCCGGATCGTCATTCCACCGGCACGCATCGTTGTAGACGCCCGGAATCGGACTCGGCCCGGCCGAGTACGTGCTTTGGATCGAAAGTACGCGGAAGATCCTGTCGTCGAACGCGACGAAGTTCTCGATCTGCTCGTAGCCCTGCGTCGCCGTCGCCCCGCTCCACGTGTAGGTGTAGGTCTGTCCCACGACTACTGACGTCGCGCCTGAAGGCGTCCGGCTGGTGTTGCGATTCTGGCTGACGAGCCGCTCGATATACAGCTCGCGCACCGGCGTCGCCGTCCCTGCGCCGCCGTCAGCCGTCGCGGTGATGTGATAGCGCCGCGTCGTCCCATATGCCGACGCAGTGCGCGTGACGGCGACGAGGTAATCGGCGTGCACGCAGGAGCCCGCCGGCAGCGTGCCGCGATTCACGGACGCGGCTCCGGCGAGATTGATCAGCCCATTGGACGAGTCCCACGCAAACGTTGTCGTGACGTTCGTCGCCTCCGATGGTCCCGTGTTGCAGAGGGTGGCGCCGACGGGAAAAATGTTCGGGCCGGTGCTGACGTTATTGCCGTCGAGGCCGATGACATTCCACGAGTTTTTCGTGAGCGTCAGCGCCGCGGACGCGGGCCGCGCGTCGAGGACGACGGCGCACGCGCACACGATGAGCGACAGGACGCACTGAGCACGCCTCTTCCACCACGAGAGCGGCGATCGCCGCGAGCAAACGTGTGCAGCCGTAGGAACACCTCGGGAAACTCGGGGTGTTCAAACTGCAAGGGCGTGCCCGGCGTGGAGTGTCACGGCAAACAGCACGAAGATCGGGACTAAGCGTCGCCGGACCCCTTTGAGGCCGCGCGGCGCAATTGCACTTCTGGCTCTCTGGTTTCTGAAATGTGCGGCTGGGCTGGCTGCGCTGGTCGTTCGTGCGCAGTCGTTAGTTCGCCGAGTCGAGCGATGACTGACTCGACCCGGCAGCCAATTTTCAGAACAGGAACTTCAGCATCACCTGCACGCGGCGCGCGTAATTCAACTGCGCCGAGGTCACGACCTGGCCGAACGACGCGTTGGTGGGGTTCAGGCTGTTGCCGCTCGGCGAGGGGAACTGCGGGTGGTTCAGGGCGTTAATCGCCTCGAACCGGAACTGCAGCGACTTGCCGTGCGACAGACTGGTGTTCTTGATCAGCGACGCGTCCACATTATTGGTGGGGTCGCCGCGCACGTTGTCGAGACGCAGCGGGAAGGTCCGCACGTTCGACCCTGGCTGCTGCGCGGAAACCCTGTTGAACCCCGCGTCGGTGTTGAACCAGCGCGCGCGCGTGGGGTTGTCGACTGCGATGTCGTCGAGATTCCCGGTGAAGAACAGGTTCGGGAAGTTCCCGATGGGGAATCCCGTCTGGTAGGTGTAAATCCCCTGCACCTGCCAGCCACCGATCAGCGCGTCGACCACCGCCGGCGCGTCGGAGGCGATGCGGCGCTGGCGCCCGAACGGCAGCTCCCAGATGCCGCTCACCGACACGCGGTGCGGCGCGTCCTGGCTCGAGATCCCCTCCCACGGCTTCGGATCGGAGGCGTTGAGGAACTCGGTCGCCTCGACGAAATGCGAGAAGGTGTAGTTCAGGCCGAGCGTGTATCCCTGCGCGAAGCGCTTCTGCAGGCCGGCCTGCACCGCGTGGTACCGCGACCAGCCCTCGCTCGTCGTGGTGTTCACCGCGTCGAACTGGGGATACGGACGCAGCAGCCGCTCGCGCGCGATCGTGGCCGAGCGGAACGCCGTCCCCGCCGTCGCCGGCATCAGCCCCACGAACGGATTCGGCACGGCGGCGCTCAGGTAGTCGATCGTCGTCTGGTCGCGCGTCGCGCTGGTGCTTAAGTACTGGTTCGGCGTCGCATTGAGATTGCGCGACGTCGGCAGGTCGCTGCCGCGATTGCCGACGTACGCGATGTCCGCGACCCAGCGTCCCCGCAGCTCGCGCTGGAGGCCGACCTGCCACCGCTGGTTCCGCGGAGACTTCGGAGCCGGACCGAAGAACGTGATGCTCTGGCCGAGGAAGGTCTCGATCCCCGCGGCCGCACCGAGAGGTTCCTGGATGCCTCCCTGGAACGGATTCGAAAGCGTCTCGACGAACGAAAGCCCGCTGTTGAGCGACACGGTCATCGGCGTGTTCGAGCTGAAACCGGTCGTAATGACGTCGCCGCGGCGTTGGCCGAGGAACCCGTAGAACACGCCGTAGCCGGCACGCAACACCGTCTTGTCGTCGATCTTGAAGTTGGCGCCGGCGCGCGGCATCCAGTTGTTCTTCGGCACTTCGTACAGACCCTTCGGCTGCCCATTGATCCCGGCGAAGGTGAGCCCGCCGCGCACGTGGAACTGGTCGAGCGGAATACCCGTCGCGGCTGAATTCAGCGCGGCGCGCGCCGCCGCTTCGATCGGCTGCGCCGCCGCCGCGTCGAACCCGCGCACGCTGCGGTTGTGCGCCTCGGTGAGCGCTGATTCGATCTCGTAGCGCAGGCCGAGGTTCACGGTGAGACGCGGTCCGACGCGCCAGTCGTCCTGAACGAAGAAGCCGTAGGTGGACGATGCCTCGTCATAACTCGCGCGTCTGACGATCTGGCCCGAGCTGGGCAGCCCGAGCAGGAACGCCGCGAACGACTGTCCGAGCGAGCCGGGCGCGTTCGTCGAGTTGTCGAGCGGACCGCGCGTCCAGGTCGAATCGAACACGAACTGGCCGGTCTGTTCGTTGGCGAAAAAGCTTGACGTCTCCCGATAGCGACGGAACTCCATGCCGCTTCGCAGCGCGTGGACGCCCCTCGTCTTGTTCAAGGTC
>Ga0137375_10005478_pt1 | contig 15069 bp, 12 predicted proteins | sample SagtaG_24_FD_104936 | JGI IMG/M metagenome (GOLD analysis project Ga0137375, IMG submission 104936) | Vadose zone soil microbial communities from Sagehorn Ranch, Mendocino, California, USA - Sage1_R_113_16 metaG | ecosystem: Environmental > Terrestrial > Soil > Vadose zone | place: USA...
GCAACACTTCCTTCAGGGCGACGATGTCGCCCGTCTTGTCGCTGCGCTTCAGCGTGATGATGCCGCGACCGCCGCGATGCTGGACCCGGTATTCGTCGAGCTCGGAGCGCTTCCCCATGCCCTTCTCGGTCACGGTGAGGAGGGTGGACTTGCGGCGCACCACGACCATGTCGATGACGTGGTCTTTCTTGTCCAGCTCGATTCCCTTCACGCCGGTGGCCGTGCGTCCCATGTCCCTCACGTCCTTTTCATGGAAGCGAATGCTCATGCCGTGGGCGGTAGCGAGCACGATGTCGTTCTTGCCGTCCGTGACCTGTACGTCGATCAGCTCGTCCCCCTTCTCGATATTGATCGCGCGGATGCCGACGGAGCGCGGATTGCCGAACTCCGAGAGCACGGTCTTCTTGACCACGCCGTCCTTGGTGGCGAAGAGCAGGAACTGATCTTCGGAGAACTCCCGCACCGGGACGAGCGCTGCCAGCCGCTCGTCGGGCTTCATCGCGACACAGCTCAGGATCGGCTTGCCGCGCGCCGCGCGCGCCGCCTGCCCGATCTCGTGGACTTTGAGCCAGTAACATTGGCCCTGCTCGGTGAAGAACATGACGTAGTCATGGGTCGACGCGATGAAGAGGTGCTCGACCCAGTCGTCTTCCTTCTGATGAGCGGCGATCACGCCCTTGCCGCCACGCCGTTGCCGGCGATAGGCCGATACGGGCAGGCGCTTGATGTAGCCGGCGTGGGACACGGTGATGACCATGTCCTCTTCGGCGATCAGGTCCTCGATCGAGAATTCGCCCTGATCGGCGACGATCTCGGTGCGCCGCTCGTCGCCGAAGCCGTGGGCGAGCTCGCTCAGCTCTTCCTTCAGGATCTTCATGCGCCGCGGCTTGGACGCGAGGATTTCCTTGCATTCCTTGATGAACTTGCGGACGTCCCTCAGCTCCTCCTCGAGCTTCGTGATCTCGAGCGCGGTGAGACGCGCCAGGCGCATGTTGAGGATTTCAGCGGATTGTTTTTCTGACAACTTGAAACGCTTGCGTAATGCCGCGTCTGCGGAAGGCGTGTCCTTCGATTTCTTGATGATCTTGATCACTTCGTCGATGTTGTCGACGGCGATCTTCAAGCCTTCGAGGATGTGCTCGCGATCCTGCGCGCGCTGCAGCTCGAACTCGGTGCGGAGCGTGATGACGGTGTGGCGGTGCTCGATGAAATGCTGCAGCAGCTCCAGCAGGGTCAGCTCGCGCGGCGTGCCGTCCACCAGCGCCAGCATGATGGCGCCGAAGGTCTGCTGCATCTGGGTGTGCTTGTAGAGCTGATTGAGCACGACCATGGGGATGACGTCGCGCTTCAGCTCGATGACCAGCCGAATCCCTTCCTTGTCCGATTCGTTGCGGACGTCGCTGATCCCTTCGAGCTTCTTGGCGAGCACGAGGTCGCGGATCTGTTCGTGTACGCGCTCCGGGCTCACTTGATAGGGGAACTCGGTCACGACGATCTGCTGCTTGCCGGTCGATTCCTTCTCTTCCGCGATGGCGCGCGCGCGGATCACGATGCGCCCGCGGCCTTTCTCGTAGCACTCCTTGATGCCGTCGCGGCCGTAGATGATCGCCCCGGTGGGGAAATCGGGGCCTTTGATGAACTTCCTGATGTCCCTGATCGTCGCGGTCGGGTGATCGACGAGATGCACCACCGCCTGCACGACCTCGCTCAGGTTGTGCGGCGGGATATTCGTCGTCATGCCCACGGCGATGCCCGCCGAGCCGTTGACGAGCAGGTTGGGCAGCCGGCCCGGCAGCACCGTCGGCTCCTTCAGCCGGTCGTCGAAGTTGGGGACGAAGGCGACGGTGTTCTTGTCGATGTCCTCCAGCATGGTCATCGCGATGCGGGTGAGCCGGGCTTCGGTATAGCGGTACGCTGCCGCGGAGTCGCCGTCGACCGAGCCGAAGTTTCCCTGGCCGTCGATCAGCGGATACCGCAGCGAGAAGTCCTGCACCATCCGCACGAGCGAATCGTATACCGCGATGTCGCCGTGGGGGTGATACTTGCCGAGCACGTCGCCGACGACCGTCGCCGCCTTCTTGTAGGGGCGGCCCGGCACCAGGCCGAGCTCGTGCATGGCGTACAGGATGCGGCGGTGCACCGGCTTCAAGCCGTCGCGCACATCGGGCAGCGCGCGCTGCACGATGACGCTCATCGAATAGTCGAGGAACGATTCCTTCAGCTCGTCTTCGATGAGGCGAGGCAGTATGCGTTCGCGAATGTTGGGACCGGTCATGAGAATCGGTTTCGGGTGTCGGGTGTCAGGAGGCCCTGCGAAACGAGCCTAAGTTGATAAAAATTAAATACTTAGGACGGGAAAAGCAACGGAAACCAAGCCGTAAATCGGGACCCGAGCAGGGGTTACCAACGCCTGTTTTCGATGATGGGACCTATCGCCAAGGTGGTGTGCTTGGCGATTGCCTTGTATATCCAGCTCGAACACGAAGCAGTTGCACGACCGTTGACGCACGGCTCCGTACCTTCACGGAGCACACCAAGGCCCGCGATGACCCGCGCACGAGTCGTTACCGCCGTCGTCAGCCTCACCGCCCTCGCTTGCATCCGCGATACGTCCGTACCCGTCGAGCCGGGGCTTCCGAGGGTGGCGGCAGCCGTTTCCGCTGCTCCGGGAACTCCTATTGGGATTGGGGGCTCGTACACGATTACGGCAGGTGGCGATTATGTAAAAGCAATTGATCCCGCCGCGACCGGCGTGCAGGTACCCGAAGGTGTACCGGTCCGCGTCACCATTTCAGGCGCCATCTCTGTGACGCCAACTGCAGGTCTCCTGGCATTCTGTCAAACCGAGTACTTCTATCCCCTCTGCACTGGCCAGTGGGCCGATCTCATCAACCTGCGGACCATTCCACCATCTGGGGCCGGCATCGACTGGTGGCCCGGCACTGGAAACATCCTCGTGTCGTGGAATGGCGGGTCATCCGCCAAGCCTGACGCCGGCGGCAATTCCGTGCTATCAGGTCCCGCCCCCGCGGAGGCCGAAGTGTGGGCCGGCCGGGAGCAATTCGGGTGCTGGTACGACGACGACATCACTCACACGGGTAGCGGTGCCTGCTTCAACTATGGAGGCGGCTTCACGGTCACGGTCCAGGCGAACGATGGGAGCGAACCGGGCGGCGGAGGTGGCGGAGGGAGCGATCCCAAATTGCGCGTCAGCGTCGATCCTCAGGGCGTTCCAGCGCAAGGCGGGGTGGTCACTGCAAGCGCGCTGATACCTGACGGTTCGGAGATCACGGATGAGCGCTGGTACTTCGTTCCCGATTCGATTGGCACGCAGCCAGGTGATACGATCACGGTGCCGGACCCAGCCACGACCAGCGCAGCGATAGAAAGCCCGTCCGCGGTCGGGGCTCAGCCCCAGGCGGCGGCCAGCGTATTGAGCAGCGTCTCCACCGCTCGACCTTCTGCCGAGCAGGAGTTCCGCACCGTCGCTGCTCCGCTTCGCATCTTCCACGTCATCGGAGCGGCACCCGTAGGATCGGTGTCCGGGTGCGACGATGTCGAATCGTGCGCCGTTCCCGTTCCTCGCGGCGGTACCGTGGTGGTCGCGGCCACCGTCGACGGATCGAGCCTCAGCGCCAGCAAGCACATCGACGCCGGCGGGGCACAGGCGGCGACGCTCAAGCTGGAGTGTCCGGGTTCAGTAACGCGGGGGAACACTGCCACGTGTATAGCATCCGTGGATCCCCAGGAGACGCCGTTTACGGTTACCCGGTGGTCGTTCACGCCCTCGAGCGGAGACCTTCCGGAAATTGTGCGGGGAGGAGACCAGAGCTCCACTGAATGGAGCGGCCACATGGCGACGAGTGGCACTGTGCATGTCACAGCAACCGTCGGGGGCGCGACCCAGGAGAAGAGCGCGGCGATTCACGTCGACGCGCGTGCCCTTACAACTCTCGCTGTCGCTTTGGAGATAACCAGGAGTGACCCCGGTGACCTTCCGCCGCATCCGACGAAAGTGCAAGAACTCGGACATACGTATTATGAGCCCGAGGTCAACGCCACGAATACGTTCGAAGTGATTAGTGATGGACCGAACGCCGGCTTGACGTTCTTCACTGCAGTGCCGGTCACAATGAAGATCACCGTGAGCGTGAACACGGCCGCGCTTGCCGTGCGGAGTGATTTCTATCACCTGCAAAACCCGCCGTCCAACGCCATCATAATTGGAACCGGTCCTTGTACGCAGCAGGACGTCACGAGGGTGATCCCACAGATCGAGGCACACGAGGGCACGTCTCGCACCACGCCTAATTCTCACATAAAGGCATTCATGGACCTGTTCGAGCCGGAGTCACGAGCGTTTTTTGAGCCGATCGTCGCGGTTGGCGTCCCTCCGGGTCCACTCGATGATCTCCAACGGATTTCTACGCACGCCGCGACCGTGTCGGGGCCACAGGTTGACAAGTCCTTTGCCAACCCGTTTAACATCAACTGCACGTTCAAGTACTTCTAGCGCGCAGAGGTATTTATGCGATGGTCAAGGATTCTTGTTGCGATCGCGATATGCGGCGTCACTGTGCTGACGGCGCAGGGACAGGGAACGCGCGAGCGCGACGATGCTCAGCTTCGCAATGACTGCCGCCTCGCTCTCCAGGTGCTGACGCTCGGACAGCCGGCCGACCGGTACGGCTGGGCGCGCGACGTCATCGTGAAATGCGATGAGAGTGGTGGACCAGCGTTGGTGAGTTTGTGGCGCTCAGTGCCGGCCGACGCAGCCGAGCTCGCCCATGTCGTCTACTCGACCAGCCGAGTGCGCGACCAGCGGATTCTCGAGGAGCTACTGACAGTCGCCCGTGATCAGGCTCGACCGGCAGTGGTCCGGCTTTCGGCTTTCCAGGTGCTCGTCAGCTACTACAAACCCAGTGCGTACGTGTCGCTGAGATCCCTGCGCCAGCCGCCCTTCGGATCGCCGCTGGGCTTCGTGACCGAATTCGTGGCGACGGAAGGATCTTCCCCGCTCGGCCCGACCACCCTAACGTCGATCCACAATCTCATGCGCGAGCTGGCGCAGTCGGATCCGGATCAGACCGTGCGAAATGCGGCCCGGTTTCTGGCCGAGGCTTTCGACGCCGAGCTACGCGGGGGAGGGTGACACCTCCAACACGACCTTGCCCAGCTGCTCCCCTTTCGCCAGCCGTTCATACGCCGCGCGTGCCTGACTGAGCGGATACACCCGGTCCACGATCGGCCTGAGCTCCTCTTTTCCCAGCCGGCGCACGATCTCTGCGTACTCCGCGGCATTGCCCATGGTCGATCCGAGAATGCTCCACTGATGCCAGAACAGCCGCCGCAGATCGAGGCCGACTTGCGGCCCCGACGTGGCGCCGCAGATGACGAGTCGCCCGCCCCGTCGCAGGCTCCGCAAAGAGTCGTCCCAGGTCGCGGCGCCGACATTCTCGACCACGACGTCGACGCCGCGCTTGTTCGTGAGCGCCCGCACCTCCTGCGCCACCTGCTGCGTGCGGTGATTGAGCGTGATGTCGGCGCCGAGCTGCTGGGCAGCGGCGAGCTTCGCGTCGTCTGAGGACGTCACGATCACCCGGGCGCCGAGCAGTTTGGCGATCCGCAGCGCGGTCAAGGAAACCCCTCCGCCGATGCCCCACACCAGCACGGTCTCACCCGCTTTGAGCTGCGCGCGCGTGACGAGCATGCGCCACGCCGTGAGCGTGACCAGCGAAAAGGCGGCAGCCTCCGGCCACGTCAGTTCCTGGGACAATGCCGGAATGCGGGCGAGGTTGTGCGCCGGTACGGTGATCAGCTCCGCGACCGTCCCCAGGAGATGCTCGCCCAGCAGCCGATAGGTGACGCAAAGTGAATGCTCACCGGCTGCGCAGAACTCACACGTATAGTCCGAGATCCCGGGATTCAGGATTACGCGGTCGCCAGCCTTGAAACCCCTGACGTCCGCGCCGAACGATTCGACCACACCGGCGCCGTCGGCGCCGACGACAAATGGGAAGCGCTCCGCGGTCCCCGGGAGGCCGGCCGCGACGAAGAGATCGAGATGATTCAATGCCGCGGCGCGAATGCGGACGCGCACCTCTCCCGCCTGGGGAGCGGGGGCGTCAGGAACGTCAATGATTTGGAGCTTGTCGATTCCGCCGGTTGCCGTGAGTACACAGGCGCGCATCGCGCCAAACCTACGGCCGGAACGTCGGCGTGATCATCTGCTCCGTCCCCGTAGTCGGCATCGGGACCGGGGTCGCTGAGCTGACCGGCTGGATATAGACCCGATACGCGGGATTGCGGCGATTCTGCGGCTCGGCGTTGACGACCAACGCGACGAGGTCACCGGACGGAGAAACGGCGAACGATGCGATCGCCAGATCGGTGCCTGTCAGCGCCGTGACATTGCCCGTCGCGAGATCGGCGCGCATCACCTGCTGCACCGTGCGATTGCCGTCCCGCCGCTCGACCAGATAGGCGAGCGTACCGTCTCGCAGGAAGCGGGGCTCGGTTTCGCGCTGCTGTGGGGAGCGGGTGAATTGGCGCTGGTTCGAGCCGTCGCGGCCCATCAGCCAGATGTCGGAGTCCTTATTGCGTGACGAGACGTACGCGACAGTCTGTCCGTCGGGGGAGACCGTGGGCGACGCATTGACGGAGTCACGCGTGAGTTGCGTGAGTCCCGTGCCGTCGAGGTTCACCGTCCAGATCTGCTGTTTGCCCGCGGGGGCGGGGGGGCCGGGGGGGGCGGGGCGCGACGAATGGAAGACGATGGCCTGCCCGTCGGGCGTGAATGCCGGCCGCCCATCGGACTGCAGATCATTCGTCACGCGCGCTGCTCCCGTGCCGTCCGCATTCATCACGTAGATCTCGGCGTTGCCGTCACGCTGCGAGACGTACGCGATGCGTGACCCGTCCGGCGAGAACGCCGGATCGCTGGCCGAGGCCGTGTCAGGGGTGAGCTTCGTGAGTTGCGCGAGGTTCGAACGCTCCGCGGCATAGAGCTGGAACTTGCCGGCGGTGCGCGAGCTGGCGACGATGATCTCGCCGACCACGTAGATATCGGCCGCCGCATTCTTGCCGCCGGGAGCGGCCGCGGTGATGTGCGCATGGCCATACCCGGTCCCGGAGACCGTTCCATCCTCGCCGACGGTCGCTACCTGGGGATTGTCGCTGCTCCAGGTGAGATTGGACGCGGGCCCGAGGACGTTGCCCTGATCATCGGTGTAATTCGCGCGCAGGGTGTGCCGTTGATTGAGCCCGATGCCCACGCGAGGCTGGGTAAACCGCACCGACCCCGCTATCACGCTGACATTCCAGATGGCGATCAGCCCGGTCCGCGGCCCACGAACCGTCAGCTGCGTCTTCCCAACGGCGCGTCCGGTCAGCGTCCAGGTTTGCGGATCGAAGCTCGCGATGGCTGGATCGGCGATACTCCAGCGGAGCGGCGCCTCCGGAACAGGCGTGTTATCCGATGTCAGCGCCTGGGCCTCGAACCTGACCGTTCCGGTGAGCGCCACCGGCACCTCGGCCGAGACGGTGGGGCGAACCGAGAGTTTTTCAACGACTGGGTGAACCGACACGTCGATGTTCTTGCTCTGCAGTAGACCCGAGACGGTCAGAATCGCCTTGCCCGGCCCAGCAGCGGTGACGACGCCGCCGAGGCTGATGCGGGCCACGCTCTGATCACTCGACGCCCACTGCAGCACCAGCGGGTTCACGGTCCTGTTGTTCTGCGCTGCGACGATCACGTGCAGGGTGTCGACCTCGCCCGGGGAAAGCATGAGCGGCGACCCCTCGCGCACCGTGTACTCCGCTTGCTGTACGACCACAGGAGCCGTTGCGGTCAGTCCACCGCTGGCCGTCGCCTGGATCGTGCCCTGGCCGGGGGAGAGGGCGACGACATTGCCACTTTGATCCACGCTGGCTACGTCGGACCGTAGCGACGTCCACGTCACCAACACGGGCGCCGCGGGTGACCCATCCTCGCGCAGCGCCCGCGGTGACACCCGCGTGTTCTCCGAGGGCAGGAGGTAGATCACACCCGGCTCCAGGCGCAGGGCGGCGGCGGGGCCACTCCCGGCCGGCTGGCCGCCAAACGGATCTGGGCCGGGAGGCGCGGCTGGCGGGGGAGCACCGGGGGGTACGGCTGGAGGTGGTACGGGAGTACTCCCGCCCGTGACCTGGACGGCGGCCTGGCCCCGCCGCGACGCGACGCGCGCCTCGATGATGGCGACGCCGTTGCCGACGCCCGTGACGGTGCCGTTGTTGTCGACTTTGGCGATGTTGATGTTGTTCGATGACCAGATGATGCGCACCGTGGGGATGACATTGCCGATGCGATCGAACGCCGTCGCCAGCAAACCGCTGCGTTCGCCGACGCGGATGGTGATGGAAGGAGGCGCAACCTGGACTTCGGCGACGTTCTGTGCCGCTCCCATACCCGGTATGGAGAGCGCGAGGGCAGCAACGAGTCCGCGTCTGATCATGGCTGGCGAATGTGTGTCCGGCTAAATGGCGTTGTCAAGCCAACTTGTCACGGCGGGGTAACATGAAAGAGGCCCAAAAGGCGGTAGTCCGTATCACTTGCGAGGTCAGAATCCCGCGGTAAGCTATAGGCCACCCACGCCGCCCGTGCACCTTACCAGCATAGGAGAGATCCGATGCTTGAGCAGATGGATGTGACCGAGAGCAGTTGGCCCGGACCGGGGTTCATGGAGCCCATGTTCCCATCGGCCCCGACGCCAGGGCCCAGCCCATCGATGCCGATGGAAGAGTCGCGCCCCTCTTCCAAACCGAAGGCCAAAAAGAAAAAGAAAGCCGCCAAGAAGGCGCGGCCGAAGGCACGGAAGAAGCCGGCGAAGAAGGCAAAAAAGAAGAAAGCAGCGAAGAAGAAGAAGAAACGCCGCCGCTAACACAACAGGCAATGACGACCGCGGGAGCGTCTCGCTGAGGCGCTCCCGCGGCCACGTTAGGAGAACAAACACCGTGCGTCGTACGTCGTGCGTCGTTCTCATTTCCATCGCGGTCGCGTGCTCCGCGCCGCGCGAGAAGCTGGGTGATCCCGCGCAAGAAATCGCGGCGATGCTGCAGCGCTCCGCAGCCGATTGGAATCACGGCGATCTGGCGGGGTTCATGAGCGACTACGCGCGCGACTCGCTGACCAGCTACGTGTCGGGCGGTCACGTGCAATACGGCTGGCAGCAGTTGTACGATCGCTACCAGGCGAATTACTTCGCGCCGGGGAAATCGCGCGACTCGCTCTCATTCGACGAGCTGCGCGTGCGCGTGCTGACACCCGATTTCGCCTACGCGACGGCGCGATTCAAGCTCACGCGACGCGACTCCGTAGTCGCGAGCGGCCCCTTCACATTGGTGCTTCAGAAACAGGGCGACCGCTGGCGAATCTTGCACGATCACACCTCGGCGGATCCGAAATGAGCGTCGCGCGTCGGCATGCCGGTACGATGCTGCTGCCGGTGTTGTTGCTCGCCGGCTGCAGCAAGCTTCTCCCGTCGAAAGACCACGTCGTCGCGCTCGAGGGCGCGACGCTCATCGACGGCGCGGGCGGCGAGCCGAAACAGGACGCGCTGATCATCATCCGGAACGGCCACATCGAGGCGATCGCGCGCGTCAACGAAATCCCGGTTCCCCGAAACGCCGAGCGCGTCAATCTGGTGGGCAAGACCGTGATCCCGGGGCTGATCGATTCGCACGCGCACGTCGAGCGCTGGGCGGCGCTGCGCTACCTCGCGTGGGGCGTCACCACCGTCCGCGACCTGCACGGCGGGACCGACTCGGGCATCGCGTTGAAAAACGAGATGAACCTGGGGTCGATCATCGGTCCGCGCATGTTCGTGGCGGGCGCGATGATCGACGGCGTGCCCACGACCTACCCCAACGCGACCGGGATCGCCACCGCTGACCAAGCGCGCCGTGCCGTGGATCGGCACGCCATTGCGGGCGTGGATTATCTCAAGATCTACACGAAGATTACGCCGGCTTTGCTGCGGCCGCTGATGGATGAAGCGGTCAAGCTGCGTTTGCCCGTCGCGGCGCACCTCGGCAAGACCGATGCGCTGACCGCGGCACGCGCCGGCGTCGTCTCGATCGAGCACATGGCCGGCGTGGTGCAAGCCGCGACGGGCAATCCCGCGTATGCCGCTGCGCACAGCACCTTTCTTTCGGGCTGGACGACGGAAGAGAAGGGCTGGGCGTCGCTCGATTCGAGTGCCGTCGCCCGCACCGCCCGCGCGCTCGCGCAAACGAAGGTGGCGCTCGTGCCGACGCTCGTCGTCCACGACATGCTGTCGCGGCTCGACAACCCGATTCTGCTCACCCGTCCCGGGATGGAAGACGTGCCGGACAACGCGGCAAGCGTGCGCAGCGTGCTGAGCCTGTTGCGCCGCACCGGCTGGCGCTCCAACGACTTCGACGCGTTCCGCCGCTCCCGCAAGCGGCAGGATCAGTTTGTGCGCGAGTACAAACGCGCGGGAGGCGCGATCGCCGCCGGCTCGGACGCGGCCAATCAGCTCCTCATTCCCGGCTGCTCGCTGCACGAAGAGATGTCGTTACTGGTCGCTGCGGGCCTGAGCCCGCTCGAGGCGATCACCGCGGCGACACGGCGTGGGGCGCAGCTGCTGCGGGCTGATTCGCTCGGCCTGCTCACCGCCGGCAAAGTTGCGGACCTCGTGGTCCTGAACGGCAACCCCACCCGCAACATCGCCGCGACGCGCAACATCGCGATGGTCATGATCCGCGGCCGGCTGATGCGGCCGGATTCCCTGAGAGCCACATGGAAATGAAAACTCTGCTCTTCCTCGTATTGATGACCGGGTGCGGGATGAGCAAACCGCCCGCTCAAAACGGCCCCTATGACGTGATCCTGAAGGGCGGCTGGATCGTGGACGGCAGCGGCAATCCACGCTACCGGGGCGACGTCGGTATCCGCGGCGACCGTATCGCGGCGGTCGGTTTTCTCGGCGCGGCGGCGGCCCGCGAGACGCTGGATGTGAGCGGTCTGGTCGTCGCCCCCGGGTTCATCGACATGATGGGCCAATCGGAGATCAACGTCCTCATCGACAACCGCGTCCTCTCGAAAGTCACGCAGGGCATTACGACCGAGGTGACGGGCGAAGGTGGCTCGGTGGCCCCCCTTACCGACCAGCTGGTCGTGGGTGACTCCGATGCCATGAAGAAGTGGCACTACCGGGAGGACTGGCGCGATCTCAACGGCTATTTCGCGCAGCTGGAACGGCAGGGATCGGCGCTCAACATCGCCACGTTCGTGGGAGCGACGCAGCTGCGGCTTGCGGTCATGGGGAATGAAGACCGCGCCCCGACCCCGGCCGAGATCTCGCACATGGCGGCGATCGTGGACACGCTGATGGAGCAAGGCGCACTCGGCGTGTGGACCGCGCTCGAGTACGCGCCCGCGAGCTATTCGAAGACCGATGAGCTCGTGGCGCTCGCCCGGGCCGCGCAGCGGCATGGCGGCATCTACGCGTCGCACATGCGCAACGAGGGCGAGCAGATCGACGACGCCCTCAATGAGGTATTCCAGATCGCGCAACAGGCCGGAATCCCGGCGGAAGTGTCGCACCTCAAGCTGTCGGGCCGCCGCAGCTGGGGGAAAATGGCTCACGTACTGGCTCGCATCGATTCGGCGCGGGCGGCGGGGCTGGATATCACCGCCGATCAGTATCCCTATATCCGTGCGGCGACGTCGCTCGATGCCTCGATCCCCACGTGGGCCGAGAGCGGCGGCTGGGATTCTTTGCTGGTGCGGTTGCGTGACCCCGCTACCCGCGCGCGCCTGCACGCCGAGATCCTCAATCCCCGGACCGAGAGCTTTTTCTCGGCCGCGGGCGGCGGCGAGGGCGTGCTGATCACGGGGACGTTCCAGGACTCGCTGCGTTACCTGCAGGGCAAGACCATCGCCCAAATCGCAGCCGCCCGTCAGCGCGACCCGGTGGAGACGGTTTTCGACATCGTGCTCGCCGAGGGCGGCCACCGCACCGATGCGGTGTATGCGGTGATGAACGAGCAGGACGTGCAGGCGGGGATGAAGCAGTGGTGGGTCGCCGTGAACACCGATTTCGGCGGCGTCGCACCTGACGGACCGCTCGGCACGCAGTCGGCGCACCCGCGTGCCTACGGCACGTTCCCGCGCATCCTCGGCCACTATTCGCGCGATCTGAAGCTGTTCCCGCTCGAATTCGCGGTGCGGAAGATGACGTCGCTGGCCGCGCAGCGCGTCGGCCTCGTCGATCGCGGCCTCGTGCGGCCCGGGATGTACGCCGACATCACCGTCTTCAATCCGGCGACCGTGATCGATCGCGCGACCTTTGAAAAACCGCACCAGACGTCGGTGGGGATCGAGTATGTGCTGGTGAACGGGCAGACGGTATTGAGGAAGGGACAGCTCACCAGCGCGCGCCCGGGCCGAGGCCTTAGGGGTCCGGGATACAAGCAATCCAGATAGCGTGACGCTCGGCCGGTTAGTCGTCGCGTGGTTCCTGATCGTCACGTGCTTTGTCCTGGCGACCTTCGCAGCCGGCTATGTCATCGCCAAGTTGACGCAACCGCCTCCTACCGGGCCGGTTTATACCGCCACTCGTCTGCGCGTATGGAGATGGCGTGTCATCGAAGCGGGCCTTTTGACGCTGCTCGCCTCGCTGTGGTTCGACTCATTGGGCAGCGGTGAGTGGTGGCTGCTCTTCCTTTTGTTGGGTGGGATCGCGAGCGGCCCGGGGTGGGCTCGTCAGGATCCGGTGCCACAGCGCGTCGTCATCGCGGGCACGTGTTTCGACATTGCCCGATATCTTATGGCCGGAGCCCTGCTCGCCTGGCGTCTTTCGTAGCTATCTTCGCTGGACCACATGACAACCATTCGACTGACTGCGCTTTCGCACGGCGCCGGCTGAGCCTGCAAGCTCGGCCCCGCCGAGTTGGCGCAGGTCTTGCGCCACGTGCCGACTCTGACCGATCCACGCATCCTGGTCGATGCCTCGACGCGGGACGACGCCGCCGTGTACCAGCTGACGCCGGAGCGCGCCATCGTCGCGACCGTCGATTTCTTCACGCCGATCGTCGACGACGCCTATGACTTCGGGCGGATCGCCGCCGCGAACGCCTTCTCCGACGTGTACGCGATGGGCGGCACGCCGCTCCTCGCGCTCAACCTCGTCGGCTGGCCGCGCGACACGCTTCCCTACGAGCTGCTCGGCGAAGTCCTGCGCGGCGGCGCCGATATCGCGCGCGAAGCCGGGGCATTCGTGCTCGGCGGCCACTCGGTCGACGATCCGGAGCCCAAGTACGGGATGGTCGCCATCGGCGAGGTGCATCCCAACCGTATCGTGACGCTCGCGCGCGCGCGCGCGGGTGACGCGCTCGTGCTCACCAAGCCGATCGGGACCGGCATACTCAGCACCGCCCTGAAGCGCGACCTCGCCACGGCCGCGGAAATCGCGCCGGCGGTGCAATCGATGACCACCCTCAATGCGGGCGCGGCGCGCGCCATGCGAGCCACCGGGGGTGGCGTACATGCCGCGACGGACGTCACGGGCTTCGGCCTGCTGGGCCACCTGCACAACATGCTGGCGGCCAGCGGCGTGTCCGCCGAGATCGACGCCGCCGCCGTGCCGCTGCTCCCCCAGGCTGTCGAGCTCGTCGCACGAGGCGCGATTCCCGGTGGTACCACACGGAACCGCGAGGCGTTGGCGCCGCACGTGACGTTCGATCCCGCCGTCACGGAAGCGATGCGCGTGCTGCTGTTCGACGCGCAGACGTCGGGAGGGCTGCTGATCGCCGTGGACCCCGATCGCGCGAACACGCTGCTCGGGGCGCTGCAGCGCGAAGGGACGCCGGTCGCGGCGCGGATCGGCCGCCTCGCGCGGGGCGTGCCAGGCGCGATCGCGGTGCGCTGACGGCTCGTGCCGGCAATCCCCGAGTACCGCGCCCTGAGCCCCGACGCCCTGGATGCGCTGGAGCGCGCCGTGCGCCAGCATCTCCGGGTAGCGCTGCGGCGCCGGGGGACCGAATATGTCGTCGTGGCCGAGCGTCTTGAAACGAGCGGGCGGGACGAGGCGCTGGCAGGGCGGCTGCCGATGACCGGCGAGCTCCTGACGTTCCGCCTCCGCGACCTGGAGAGCTTCGCGGTGCTCCCCTGAGCACCGTCACGCCCCGTGTTCACACGTCTGCTGATCGGCCTGGACGGCAGCCCGAGCGCCGACGAAGCGTTGGAGCAGGCGGTCATGCTCGGTCATCGCTTCAAGGCCAAGCTCGTCGTGGCGCACGTGAAAGAGACCCATGGCCTCGGGCGCCGCGCGTCCGATTCCGGGGAGCTGTTGCAACGGGCGCAGGAGCGGGTCAAGGATGCCGGCCTCGCGGTGGAGACGGTCCTCAAGCACGGCGATCCGGATACCGAGCTCGCCGCGCTCGCGCGTGACGTGGACACGGTGCTGGTAGGACGGCGCGGCCGCTCGTCGCCCGCGGATGTACTTGGCAACACCGTTTCGTCGTTGATCCGCATCGCGGAGCGGTCCGTGATCGTGTGCGCCAGCAAGCCGTCGCCGATGAGCGCCTGCGCGGTCGCGTACGACGGGCGCCAGACGGCGCAGCGCGCGCTGGCATTGGTGGCGCGCTTCGCCAGCGTCACGCACAGCACGGTGCACGTCATTCACGCGACGGTCGATCCAGCCGTCGGGACCATGGTCATCGGCGAGGCCGAAGCCATGCTGTCGCTGCAAGGCGTCGCCTACGTCACGCACCTCGAGCCCGGCACGCCCGGCGCGGCGGTCGCGCGCGTTATCGAGCGCACCAAGTGCGATGCGCTGTTTGCGGGCGCCCATGTCGGGTCGGGACGCCGCAGCGACGTGACGGTCTCGCACGCCGAGGAGATCCTGCTGCACACCGACATTCCCGTGGTGATCCAGCCATGAGCGCGCCGTTCGTCCTGGTCCACGCCGATGAGAGCTGCCTCGGCAACGACTCGACGAAGCCGAGCCGCGGCGGCAACGCCGCGCTGATCGAGGCACCGGCCGGAGACAGCGTGGCGCGCTGGGA